>LXNI01001635.1_pt1 | contig 18378 bp, 16 predicted proteins | sample 809091 | NCBI WGS metagenome assembly LXNI01 (sample SAMN04870527, study PRJNA318959) | sponge metagenome | biome: 01000161; feature: marine sponge reef; material: water | host: Sarcotragus foetidus | place: Greece: Milos, Mediterranean Sea | collected 2013-05-29 | depth 5-7 m | reverse complement strand
GGGTGCTGGTGGCGGGGGTTCGGGTGCTGGTGGCGGGGGTTCGGGTGCTGGTGGCGGGGGTTCGGGCGCGGCTGCCGGGGCGGGCGCCGGCGCGGCTGCGGGCTCTGCGTCCGACTGGCCGCAGGCGGCGAGCAGCAGCGCGCCGGCGGCGAGGAGGGCGGCGGTGAGGGTCGGGGCGCGCCTGCGGCGCGGGCGTCGCTCGGCGTGTTGCGACGGCGGGAGGAGATGCACAAGCAGGTCGGTCACGTCGGTTCCTCTCTGCGCGCCGGCGACGGTCGGCCGCGGACGAAAGTGAGCGTACAGCCGGCGACTGCACCGCCCGCGAGCAGGCTGCCGGGTTCGAGGACTCGCCGCCGCCCTCCCCGCGGGCGCTTCCGGCGATCTCCCGCGTGCGCCCGGCGCCACCGCAGTTCCGTGTTCTGCCGGCGCGGCGCCATGTGCAAAGCTCGCGCCCGTCATGGGATCCGGACCTCCACAGAACGCCCTCGCCGGCGGGCGCGACGGACCGCTCTGGTCGCCGCGGGCGCCGGAGGAGACCAACCTCCGGGCGTTCTGCGCGGCGCTGGAACACGCAGGCCACGGGTCGTTCGGCGCCTACCCCGAACTCCACGCCTTCTCCGTTGCCAACCCCGAGGCGTTCTGGTCGGCGGTCTGGGACTTCTGCGGGGTGATCGCCGAGTCCCGCGGCGAGCGCGTCTTCGAGCCCGCCGCTGAGATCTACAACGGCAGGTTCTTCCCGGACGCCCGGTTGAACTTCGCCGAGAACCTGCTGCGCCGCGCCGACGGATCTCCCGCGCTGATCTACAGCGGGGAATCGGGTGACCGGCGCGCACTCAGCTGGGCGGAGCTGCGGTCCGAGGTGGCGCGCGTCGCGGCCGCGCTCGGCAGCGACGTGGGGCTCCGGCCGGGCGACCGCGTGGCGGCGTGGCTGCCGAACATCCCCGAGACCTGCGAGCTGATGCTCGCCACGGCCGCGCTCGGCGGGGTGTTCTCCTCCTGCTCGCCCGACTTCGGCGTCGACGGCGTGCTCGACCGGTTCGGCCAGATCCGCCCGCGGGTGCTGGTGGCGGCCGACGGCTACCGCTACGGCGGCAAGGAGTTCGACTGCCTGGAGCGCCTGGGGGAGATCGCCGCCGCGCTCGGCGGCCTCGAGCGGATCGTGGTCGTGCCGTTCCTGGATCCGGCGCCCGACCTCGGCGGCCTCCCGAATGCGGTGTCCTGGGGGACCTTCCTGGCCGAGGACCCCTCGGCCGCTCCCGCGGGGTTGGAGTTCGTCGCCCTGCCCTTCGATCACCCGCTCTACGTTCTGTACTCCTCGGGCACCACGGGGGTGCCCAAGTCCATCGTCCACCGGGCGGGGGGCATCCTGCTGAAGCACTTGGCGGAGCACCGCCTGCAGTGCGAGGTGCGGCCGGGCGACAGGGTGTTCTACTTCACGACCGCGGGCTGGATGATGTGGAACTGGCTGATGTCGGCTCTGGCGAGCGAGGCCACGCTGGTGCTCTACGACGGCGCGCCCGACCCGGTGCGGCTCTTCGACCTCACCGACGCCGAGGGCATCACCCTGTTCGGCACCTCGGCGGGCTTCGTCGAGGCGACCGCCAAGCGGGAGTTGTCGCCGCGCCGGACCCACCGGCTGGACACCCTCCGGACCATCACGTCCACCGGCTCGCCGCTCTCGCCGGAGGGCTTCGAGTTCGTGTACGCCGAGGTGAAGTCCGACGTGCATCTGGCGTCCATCTCGGGGGGCACCGACCTGTGCGGCTGCCTGGTGAACGGCGATCCCACCGCAGCAGTGTACGCCGGGGAGATCCAGCGCCCGGCGCTGGGCCTGGCCATCGATGTATTCGACGACGAGGGGCGGCCCTGCCCGCCCGGCGTCCAGGGTGAGCTGGTGTGCACCAACTCGTTCCCCTCGATGCCCCTGGGATTCTGGGGCGACGAGGGCGCCGCCGAGGAGGGCGCCGCCGAGGAGGGCGCCGCCGAGGAGTCCGCCGCGGGGGGAGGCCTGAAGGTCACTGCCGGGCCGCGCTACCGGCGGGCGTACTTCGAGCGCTACCCGGGGGTCTGGCACCAGGGCGATTTCGCTCACTGGACCACCAACGGCGGCATGGTCATCGCCGGGCGCTCCGACGCCACTTTGAATCCCGGCGGGGTGCGCATCGGCACCGCCGAGATCTACCGCTGCCTCGAGGGCATCCCCGAGGTGCTCGAGGGGCTCGTGATCGGCCAGCCTTGGCAGGGCGACACCCGTATCGTGCTGTTCGTGCGGCTGCGGGGCGAGTTGACCGAGGAGTTGGTCCAGCGCATCCGCGGCCGCATCCGCACCGACGCCTCGCCGCGCCACATGCCGGCGCGCGTCGTGGCGGTGGACGCCGTCCCGCGCACCCGCAGCGGCAAGCTGACGGAGTTGGCGGTGCGCGACGTGGTCTGCGGCCGCCCGGTGCGCAACACCGAGGCCATCGCCAATCCTGAGGCGCTGGAGCAGTTCCGCGACCGCCCGGAACTGGCGTCGTGAGCGGTTCCCGGCTGCGGCTGCGCAGCGCCCTGTTCGCTCCGGCGAGCCGGCCCGACCTGCTGCCGAAGCTGCCGCGCAGCGGCCCCGACGGCGTCATTATCGACCTCGAGGACGCCGTTGCGCCCAGTGGCAAGCCCCAGGCCCGTCCCGTGGCCGCCGCCGCGGCCCGCGACCTGCGGCGGGCGCACCCGGATCTGGCGATCTTCGTGCGCGTCAACGGCATCGAGACCGAGTGGTTCGAGGACGACATGGCCGAGGCGCTCACCCCCGAACTCACCGGTGTGGTGGTGCCGATGCTGGAGTCAGCGGCGGCCGTCGAGGCGGTGGCCGAGCGCCTCGAGGCGGTGGGCCCGCTCGGCGTGATGGCGGGGCTGGAGACGGTGGCCGGCGTGGAACGGACCGCCGAGGTGCTGCGGCCGCCGGTGATCGCCGCCTACTTCGGCGCCGAGGACTACATCGCCGACATCGGCGGCGTGCGCACGCCGGAGAACACCGAGGTCCTCTACGCCCGGTCCCGCGTGGCGGTGGCGTGCCGGCTGGCGGGTGTCGTGGCACTGGACCAGGTGGTGGTGGCGCTGCGCGACGAGGACGTATTCGTGAACGACGCCCGCCAGGCCCGGGCTCTGGGCTACAAGGGCAAGCTCTGCATCCATCCGGCGCAGGTGCCGTGGGCCAACCGCGTTTTCACACCCTCCGCCGAGGAGGTGGACCGGGCGAGGCGCATGCTCGCCCTCTACACCGAGACCCAGCGCAGCGGCGCCGGCGCAGTGGCCTTCGAGGGCCAGATGATCGACGAGCCCCTGGCCCGCCAAGCCCGCGCCCTGCTCGCCGCCGCCGAGGACTGATAGCGGCAGACCTGGCGCGGCCGGTCAGTCTCGCCAGACCTGGCTCTTGAGGATCTCGGTGTCCATGTGGAAGTCGAGGCCGACGATGGCACCGTCGGCGACTCGGGAAACCAGGACCTCGATGAGATCCATCCGGGCGCCCTCGATGTCGTTGCCCTCGGGCCATTCGCCCCTGCCGGTGCCGGTCGCCCGGTACACGTAACACGCACCGTTCTCCTCGACGATGCGGTGCAGGATCTCGAAGTTGGCGTCGGGAAAGTGCTCGTAGAAGGCGCTGTGCATCTCGTGCAGGCCGGTGCGGTCGTAGGGGTACGGGGCTCCCTCGTCGTTGATCTCGCAGTTCTCGGCGAGCACCGAGACCAGCAGATCCGGGTCGTGGCTGTTGACGCCCTCGAAGAAGGTGTCCATGAGCCGTTCGTTGGTCTCTCGCATGGTGTGGCTCGCTCTGCCGGCTGCCGGTGCCGTCTGCTGATCAATCGGCGCCGGGCCCGTAGTCCTCGGGGTATCCCTCCATGGGCTGTGCCAGGATCCCGCCGTCGACGGTGAGGGACGTGCCGGTCACGAACGACGACAACCCCGACGCCAGGAAGAGCGCGGCGATGGCCACGTCGTCGGGGCTGCAGAGCCGCCGCAGCGGAACGTGGTCGACGATGCCAGCGAACTCCGACTCGACGTCGATGCCGTGGGGGGAGACCGCCTTGATGAAGTCCACGACGCCCTCGGTGAGCGATGCCCCGGGGCAGATGGCGTTGACGCGTATGCCCCACGGCGCCAACTCCATCGCCAGGGCGCGGGTCAGGCCGATGAGGGCGTGCTTGGACGTGATGTAGTGGATCAGGCCCGGTGAGGACGGCTGGAACGAGTCCACCGACGCCATGTTGATGATGACCCCGCCCTTGCCGTCGGCGCGCATCCCGCGAGCCGCGGCCTGGGCACACAGGAAGCTGCCCGTGATGTTGGTGTTGATGACGCGCTGGAACTCCTCGGGGGGCATCTCGTCGAGCAGGTAGTTGGAGAAGGCGCCGGCGTTGTTCACGAACACGTCGATGCGGCCGGCCAGCTGCTGCGCCTCGGCGACGAGGTTCAGGATCGACTCGTGGTCGGTCACATCCACCCGGATGGCGAAACCCCTGCTGCCGGGGATGGAGGCCGCAACGTTCTGCGCCTTGTCGAGGCTGCGGGCGGCGGCCACCACCGTCGCCCCCGCCTCGCCCATCCTGCGGGCGATGGCGGCGCCGAATCCCTGCGAGCCGCCGGTGATGACGGCACAGCGACCCGAGAGGTCTACGAGTTCGGAAATCCGTCTGTCGCCGGTCTCCATGGCGTACCCCCTCACCCGCGGCCGTCCCAGCGGCGCCCGAGTCTAGGCAGGGGCCTAGTGGGGCTCAAGAAGGCGCCTTTCACCCGGGTCGCGGTGTTTCTCCTCTTCATCGCGATCTCGGCGGCCTACTCGAAGAGCGGCACGTCCTCCCAGCCGGACCCCGCGGCGCCGTCTGATTGGGAGCCCGAGGGGCGGCAGGGAGCCTCAATCGCCATCCGATGGGATCGTCTAGGCTCCGGCCGGGAAGCTGCTCGTAGCTTCTAAAAGGGGGAGTTGCAGTTTCTTGGGGGGAGGGGATGCACATGGGTGCTCTCGTTAGATCGTCTGTTTTGCGCATATTCGTCGCGTCCGTTGCGGTGGTTCTGCTCGCCACAGCCTGCGGCGAGGATGATTCGGAGGTCGCGCAGCCTCCTCCGCCTGCCCCGACTCCGACCGAGGCTCCGGCGCCGCCGGAGCCGCCGCCTGAGCCTCCGCCGCCTGCTCCCACCGAGGCGCCGGCTCCGCCACCTGCTCCCACCGAGGCGCCGGCTGAGAAGCCCGTCTACGGCATGGTCACGGCGGTGCAGCACCCCTACTACGCGCCGACCGAGGCAGCGGTCGGTCCCACGTGCGAGCGATTGGGCTGCGAGGTCATCTTCCTGCAGCCCTCTTCGTGCGATGCCGCCGAGGAGAGCCAGCTCATCCGCGACGTGCTGGCGCGGGGGATCGACGGGCTCGGGGTCTCGGCGTGCGACGCCGCCGGCGTTCTGCCGGTGGTGGAGGAGGCCGCCGCCACCGGTATCCCGATCGTCACGTTCGACGCCGACTGCTGCGCCGACATCCGGACGATCGCCGTGAGCAACAGTGACGAGCAGATCGGCGAGTTGCACGCCGTGGCACTCAACGACCTCCTGCCCGACGGCGGGAAGGTCGTCAACATCATCGGATCGCTGGCGATGGAGAACGTGCGGACTCGCCTGGACGCGCTCGCGGACGGCATCAACCCCAACATCGAGATCGAGAATTTCGAGGACCAGAACGACCTGACCAAGACCGGTCAGATCATCAGGGACGTCCTGACGACCCAGGGCGACGAGGTCGATATCTTCCTGACTCAGACCGGCAGCGCGGCGGTCATCGCCCAGACGCTCGTGGACGAGGGATTCGGCGACATCCCCGTGGTCGGCATCAACGACTTCGAGGAGATCCTGGAGTGGGTCCGCAAGGGCAACGTCGTGAGCACGGTGGCGCTGAACCCGGGGGCCCAGGGGGAGTTGGCGCTCGTGGCGCTCGACAAACTGCGGCAGGGTCTCACCCCGTCGGTGGACTTCTTCGGGACGGGCGGCGTGATCATCACGCCGGACAACGTGGAGACCTACGCCGACGACGTGGCGGAACTGAATGCACGTCTGCGGGAGGAATTCGACGCTCTCTGGTCCTAGTAGCAAGCATCGATCCCGGGCGGGGCGCCGGCGCGCCGCGCCCCGCCGCCCGGCGAGGCTCTTGACCCGGCACGCATGAACGGCAACGGCGATCCGCTCTACGCCGGCTACGGGCTGACGAAGTGGTTCGGCGGCCTGCGGGCCGTCCACGACCTCACCCTGGAGTTGTTCGCCGGGCAGGTCCTGGCACTGGTCGGCGACAACGGGGCCGGCAAGTCGACCGCGCTGAAGATGCTGGCGGGATCGCTGCGGCCCGACGCCGGCTCCATCCTGCTCGAGGGCGAGGGCGTGCGCCTGGCCAGCCCGCGGACGGCTCGCACGCTCGGTATCGAGACCGTCTACCAGGATCTGGCCCTGGCCGACACGCTCGAAGTGGTGCAGAACGTGTTCTCGGGGCGGGAGCTCACGAGCTACGGCTTCTTGCGGCGCGCCGAGATGGCGAAGCTGACAGAGAGCCTGCTGGAGAACTTCAAGGTCCACGTCCCCAGCGTGTTCGCCCAGATCGCCGCCCTGTCCGGCGGTCAGCGCCAGGGATGCGCCATCTCGCGGGCGGTCCGCGGCGGCAGCCGGGTGCTGCTGCTGGACGAACCCACGGCCGCGCTGGGGGTCGCGGAGCGCCGCAACGTGCTCGCACTCATCAAGAACCTGCGCGGCGCCGGCATCGCCATCTTGATCATCAGCCACAACCTGCCCGACGTCTTCGAGGTGGCCGACCGGATCACTGTGCTGCGCCGGGGCGAGCGGGTCGACAACGTGGTCGCCGGCGAGGTCACCGCCACCGACGTGGTCGCCATGATCACCGGCCTGTCGCAGAACGCGGCGGGAGATTCCTGACGTGGGCGTTCACGAGTCCGACGAGGTCACCGCCGCCGCCGTGACGGCGGGCCGCAGATCGGGCAGCAGACTGAGCAGGTACACGGAGTACCGCAACCTGCTCTTCGGGGCGCAGCGATACCCGAAGATCATCCTGGCGGCGGTCATAGCGGTCGGCGTGATCACCGTCATCATCGACACGCGCTTCGCCAGCTGGTTGAACGTCACCAACATCCTGCGCGCCGCGGCGCCCGTCGGCGTCGCCGCCGTCGGGCAGACGATCGTGCTGATAGGGGGGAACTTCGATCTCTCGATCGGTTCGATCGCGGGGCTCACCGGACTCATCACGGCAGTGCTCCTGCACAACGGCCTGGGCGCTCCGGAGACCCTCGTCCTGGTGCTGCTCATCGGTATGGGGCTCGGGCTGGTGAACGCCGTCGTCGTGGGGATCATCCGCATCAACCCCATCATCGGCACGCTGGGCACGGGGAGCGTGTTCTATGGCGCGGCGGTTCTGGCCACCAAGGGCGTCCCGCAGGTCTACCCGCGCGAGGGCCTCACGTTCCTGGTGACCAAGCGGCTCGGCATCCACCCCTCGGTGTTCGTCTACATCGGCGTGCTACTGCTGTTCGGGGTGTTGCTGCACCTCACCGTCTGGGGGGTGCGGACCTACTTGCTCGGCGCCAACGTGGAGGCAGCGCGCACTTCCGGCGTTCCCACCCGCCAGACCGTGATGCTGACGTATGTCATCAGTGGGCTCCTGGCGGCGGTCGGCGGGATCCTGCTGACCGTGGAGCTCGGGTCGGGTCAGCCCAGCGGCGGCCAGACCTGGCTGCTGTCGACGCTCGCCGGGCCGATCATCGGGGGCGTGGCCGTGACCGGCGGGGCGGGGACGCTGTTCGGGGCGTTCCTGGGCATGGTGCTCATATCGGAGATCAACAGTTCCCTCGTCTTCGCCGGCTACACCTCGTTCGCCAGGGAGTTGGCGCTCGGCATCGCCATCCTCGTGGCCATGATCGTGCAGGCCGACTCGATCAGGTCATTGCTTCGGACGGCTCGTCAACGAGCGCGCCAGCGGGTGGGTGAAGAACCCGGCGAGTGACCCGGCGCTAGAACCCGTCCAGTTTGGCGTCGTCGAAGCGCCCAGCCTCGATGTCGGCAAGCGCGCGCTCGAAGATCGCCAGCGCCTCGTCGGCATCGCTCCGGGTGATCGTCAGCGGCGGCGTGATCTCCATGACGTTGCCGAAGGCGAGCAGGATCAGCCCCAGCTCGAAGCACCGGTAGGCGAGCCGGTGCGCGTCCTGGACAGCCGGCTCCCGGGTCCGCGGATCGGCGACCAACTCCACGCCGAGCAGCAGACCCTTGCCGCGGACGTCGCCGATGAGCGGATGGCGTCCCTTCATCTCCAGCAGTTGCTCCTTCAGATAGCCGCCCACGTCGGCCGCGTTGGCCGTCAGATCCTCGCGCTGCAGGATCTCCAGGAAGGCAAGGGAGGTGTTGCACGACACGGGGTGCCCGCCGAGGGTGTACGCCGTGTAGAGGCCGTCCACGTCGATGATCTCAGGTCGCCCGACCACCGCGGAGAGCGGGAAACCGCCGCCGAGCGGCTTGGCCAGGCCGATGGCGTCGGCTTGGATGTCGAAGTGCTCGAACCCGAACATCCGCCCCGTCCGCCCGAAGCCTGTCTTGATCTCGTCGAAGATCAGCCACATGCCCAGGTCGTCGCACAATTCCCGGAGGGCCGGGAAGTAGTTGTCGGGGGGAACGATCTCCCCGCTGTCGGACTGGATGCTCTCGGCGAACACCGCGGCCGTCTCGGCGGCCGGAGAGACGTTGGTCAGCAACTCGTCGCGGAGATAGTCCAGGCAGCGAAGGGAGCATTCCTGCGGGTCGCACGGGCCCCAGGCGCAGCGGTAGGGGTTCGGGTAGGGCGCTTTGGTGATGTGACCGCCGGGAATCGGTTTGCTCAGCGCACCATGACCGGAGATGGCCCCGGAGCCGATCGTCATGCCGTGGAAGGCGCCGATGAAGGAGATCACCCGGGGGCGGTCCGCGGCCAGCGGCGCGACCTTGGCGAGGAAGTCCATGGCGTCCGACCCGGAGACCCCGAACCAGACCTTCTTGGCGAATTCTCCCGGCACGAGGCCGACGAGCCTCTCCGCCAACTCGACGGCGGGCTCGTGGATGTAGCAGACCAGGGGGTGCGCGTACTCCTTGTCGATCGCGGCGATCGCGGCCTCGCGCACCTCCGGGTGGCCATAGCCGGCCGGGACCGCTCCGCCGCATCCCATCCAGTCCAGGTACTCGTTCCCGTCGGGGTCCCAGAGCCGCACTCCCTCGGCCCTGGCGACGACGAACGGGTAAAGGCGGTACTTCAACGACCCGGTGATGACGGCGGCGTCGCGGCGGGCGATCTCTCTGGTCCGGCGAATGTCCCTGGGCCGGTCCGGGTCCATGGCTGGGTTCCTGCGCTCAGTTCCGGGTCGCGGCCGATGCCGCAGCGATCATCGTCATGCGGGGGATCCAGGCTGCACTAGTACTCGCCCACCACGGTGCTGGCGAACTTGCTGAGCAGGTGGGGGCCGGCCAGCACCGGTTCGTAGCGGGGGGACTCGCCGGGCGCCAGGCAGGTGGGCAGGCAGCGCACCTCGGCGTCCCAGCGCACGTTGTGGAAGAACACGATGCTCTGGCGCCGGGTGGAGCGGCCCGCGTTCTGCGGCGGCAGCCCGGCGCGGTGCAGCGTCGACACCCAGCGGTCATTGGTCCAGCGGGCCATCATGTCGCCGAGGTTCACCACGAAGCCGCCCGGCACCATGGGCACGGCCGCCCAGCCGTCCGGCCCCATCACCTCCAGGCCGCCGGGGGCGTCGTCGTAGCGCAGGATCGAGAGGGTGCCGTAGTCGGTGTGGGCGCCGGCTCGCAGCTGTCCCGGCAGCGGGGGGATCCCGAGTTCGGGGTAGTTGATCGCCCGCATGGCGCTGGAGTGGAACTCCAGGAACTGCTCGAAGTGGTCTCCGGGGAGCCCGAGGCCGGCGGCCATGATCGACAACAGCCGGGCCGTCAGGTCGGACATGGCCCGGAAGTAGGCCTCCCAGGCTGGGCGCAGCGTCACCGGAAGCTCCGGCCAGCGCGGCGCGGCGAGGATCGCCTCGGCGTCGGGGGGGATGACCTCCGGCAGGTACAGCGGACCCATGTTGAGTGTCTCCTTCAGGTCCGGCGGCGTGGTGTCGCCGAGCGACCGGGCCAGCATCTCGCCTTCGACGGGGGAGTAGCCGTAGGCGTAGTCCTCCGACGGTGCAGGGCTCCGGCGTTTGACCTCCAGCGGCAGGTCGAAGAACTCCCGTGCCGCGCTCCACACGGCGTCGATGGTCGGCTGCGGCACGCCGTGGCCGACGATGACGAAGAAGCCGATGGTGCGGCAGGCCTCGTCGGTGGCCCGGCCGACTTCGGCCAGACCGTCGGCGCCCCCCGCAGCGGGGGAGATGTCGATGACGGGAACGGGGGATGCCGCGGTCGCTGTTGCTGCCGCCGACAGTCCGCCGGACGCCGCGTTCACGATTGTGAGGGCACCGGGGCGGGCGAATTCTCCGCCCGGGTGAGGTATTGGTTGCGACTATTCATATACTTAGCTCGACTTTGAATCTTCTTCGCACGGCGTGTCGGCAGACGCGTCGTCTTGGCGCAGGTTCAGTGATGCGGAGTTCATGCAGTAGCGCTCGCCGGTTGGGGCGGGGCCGTCGTCGAAGATGTGTCCCAGGTGCGACCCGCAGTTGTTGCAGACCGCCTCGGTGCGGACCCAGCCATGGCTGCGGTCGGTGTGGCGCCCCACCCGCTCAGTGCCCAACTCGGAGTGGAAGCTGGGCCAGCCGGTGCCGGAGTCGTACTTGGTGTCGCTGGCGAACAGCGCCGTGTCGCAGACCACGCAGTGGTAGACGCCGTCGTCCTTGCAGTCCCAGTACTCGCCGGTGAAGGCCCGCTCCGTGCCGGCTTCCTGGGTGACGTGGTATTGGAGCGGCGAGAGTCTCCGGCGGAGTTCCCGCCGGTCGTGCCGGTCGGTGGTCATGGTGCCTCCAAAATGCCGTGCAACGAACAGGCGTATGGATTACACTCCTGTAATCCGGGTTGTGGAACTGCTACACATAAGTGTGTCACACCCCCTCGGCAGAGTATTCGCAGACCGCTTCCCCCCAAACGATCAATCCAACCGGCACCGGTGGTGACCGGGACAACGAGGAGGTTATGAACCGATGACGACCGAAAGCAACGGCCGGGTGCGCGAGCAGGCGCTCGACTTGGCCCTCCGCCAGATCGAGAAGAACTTCGGCAAGGGCGCAGTCATGAAGATGGGGGAGAAGGCCGCCCTCCAGATCGAGACCGTGTCCACCGGAGCGCTGGCCCTCGACGTGGCGCTCGGGATCGGCGGCCTGCCCCGCGGCCGGGTCACGGAGATCTTCGGGCCCGAGTCCTCCGGCAAGACCACGCTGGCGCTGCACGTCGTGGCCGAGGCGCAGCGCACCGGCGGCGTGTGTGCCTACATCGACGCCGAGCACGCCCTCGACCCGATCTACGCCCGGGCCATCGGGGTGGACGTGGACGAGATGCTCATCTCCCAGCCCGACACCGGCGAGCAGGCCCTGGAGATCGCCGACGTGCTGATCCGCTCGGGGGCCATCGACGTGGTGGTGATCGACTCGGTGGCGGCGCTCACACCCCGGGCCGAGATCGAGGGGGAGATGGGCGACACCCATGTGGGCTTGCAGGCCCGGCTCATGTCCCAGGCCCTGCGCAAGCTCACCGCCAACCTTCACAAGAGCCACGCAGTGTGCGTCTTCATCAACCAGCTGCGGGAGAAGATCGGGGTGATGTTCGGCTCGCCCGAGACCACCCCCGGTGGCCGCGCGCTGAAGTTCTACTCCTCGGTGCGTCTCGACATTCGCCGCATCGAGTCCATCAAGAACGGTGCCGAGGCGGTCGGCAACCGCACCCGCGTCCGGGTGGTGAAGAACAAGACGGCGCCGCCGTTCCGCACCGCCGAGTTCGACATCATGTACTCCCAGGGCATCAGCCGGGAGGGCTCGGTGCTGGACTTGGCGGTGAACCTCGACATCGTCAAGAAGTCGGGGGCCTGGTACACCTACGAGGGCGACCAGATCGGCCAGGGGCGCGAGAACGTCAAGGCCTTCCTGCGGGAGAACCCCGCCCTGGTGCTGGAGATCGCCGAGAAGGTCTCGGGGCAGCTGCTGCCCCAGCCCGCCGAGCCGGCCGAGGAGTCGGCCGGCGAGAAGGTCTCGGTCGCCCGGTAGCCCCCTGGCGGCTCCCGGCGACATCGGGGTTGTGCGCCGTCCGGCCGCTCTGCCTGCTCCGGCGGGACCGGCCAGCCGGGCCTGACCGCGGGTGCGCTGCTCTACGATTGAGCACATGAGCGGGCCGAGGCGGTATTTCATCCGCACCTTCGGGTGCCAGATGAACGAGCACGACTCCGAGCGTGTTGCCGGGCTGCTGGAGGCCGACGGCATGCTGCCCGCAGACGCGGCCGGCGACGCTGACGTGGTCGTGGTGAACACCTGCTGCATCCGCGAGAAGGCCGACCAGAAGCTGTACGCCTACCTGGGCGGGCTGAAGGCCCTGAAGCGCTCCCGCCCGGACATGCAGATCGCCGTCGGCGGTTGCCTGGCGCAGAAGGATCAAGACCTGGTGCGTTCCCGGGCCCCGCACGTGGACGTGGTGTTCGGGACCCACAACGTGCACCGGGCCGCGGAGTTGCTGACCCGGGCGGCGCAGGACGGGCCGATCGTCGAGATCCTCGCCGAGACCGCCCGCGCCGACGCCGAGGCGTTCCCCTCGGCGCTGGGCGTGCGCCGCGACCTGCCGCACTCCGCCTGGGTGACCATCCAGGTCGGCTGTGACAACTCGTGTGCCTTCTGCATCGTGCCGGCCGTGCGCGGCCCCGAGATCAGTCGGCCCTTCGAGGCGCTGCGATCCGAGGTGCGCCGGCTGGCCCGGGAGAGCGTCACCGAGGTCACGCTGCTGGGCCAGAACGTCAACTCCTACGGCCGTGACCTGGCGCTGGCCCGTCGCCGGGCCGGGGAGAAGGTGCCGGCCCGCCCGATGTTCGCCGAGTTGCTGCGGGCCGTCGGCGCCACAGAGGGCATCCGGCGGGTCCGCTACACCAGCCCGCACCCCAAGGATCTACGGCCCGAGACGATCTCCGCCATGGCCGAGACGCCCGCGGTGTGCGAGCACCTTCACCTGCCGCTGCAGTCCGGCAGCGACGCCGTGCTCGCCGCCATGCACCGGGGCTACAGCGCCGAGCGCTACCTCCAGCGCCTGGCCGACGCCCGCCGGGGGATTCCCGACCTAGCTGTCAGCACCGACATCATCGTGGGCTTCCCCGGCGAGACCGAACAGGACTTCGCCGACACCCTCGCGGTCGTGGCCGAGGCCGAATTCGACAGCGCCTTCACGTTCGTGTTCTCGCCCCGCCCCGGCACCGAGGCGGCAGCAATGACCGAGCAGTTCGTGGATCCCGCCACAGTGACCGAGCGCTACGAACGGCTGCGGGCCGTCGTGGAGCGGTCGGCCCGGCGCCGCCACGAGGCGCGTGTCGGGCGCCGCGAGGAAGTGCTGGTGGAGGGACCCAGCAAGACCCGCCCCGAACTCACCAGCGGGCGAACCCGCCAGAACAAGCTGGTGCACTTCTCGGCGCCCGCGCCGCTGCGCCCGGGGTCCTTCGCCGATGTGGACGTCGGCGGCGCCGGGGCGCACTACCTGCTCGGCGAGCTCGTGGCGGTGCGGGCCACCCCGGCGCGCCGCGAGCGCATCCCGGTGGTCGCGGCCTGAGCGATCGATCCGCCGAGCTGCCCCGGCGGCTCGCCGTCGTGGGTCCCACCGCCTCGGGCAAGTCGGCCCTGGCGCTGGAGGTGGCCCGGCGCCGCGAACCGGCCGAGCTGCTGTCGATGGACGCCATGGCGGTCTACCGGGGCATGGACGTCGGCACCGCTACCCCCACCGCCGCGGAGCTGGTGGGTCTGGCCTGCGCCGGCGTCGACCTCTGCGATCCCGACGAGGACTTCTCCGTGGGGGCGTACCAGGCTGCTGTCCGGCCGCGGCTTGCCGCGGCGGACCGGCGGAGGATCGCCGTCGTGGCCGTGGGCGGCACCGGGCTGTATGTGCGGGCCGTGGTCGATGATCTGCAGATCCCCGGCCGCTATCCGGAGGTCCGAGTCGAACTGGAGGGCACCGCCGACACCGCAGCCCTGCATGAGCGCCTGCGGGAGCACGACCCGCTGGCCGCGGCGCGGGCCGGGCCCCAGAACCGGAGGCGGATCATCCGTGCACTCGAGGTGACCCTCGGCAGCGGTCGGCCGTTCAGCTCCTACGGCCCCGGGTTGGAGAGCTACGGCCCCAGCCGCTTCGCCCAGGTGGGGCTGCGCCTGCCGCGGCCGTTGCTGGACGCCCGGATCGCCGAGCGCTACCGGATGCAGGTCGAGGCCGGTTTCCTGACCGAGGTGCGTCGCTTGCGTGACGCGGCGGCGCCGCTGTCGCGCACGGCGCGCCACGCGCTGGGCTACCGGGAACTGCTGGCGCACCTGGAGGGCCGCTGCAGCCTGCCCGAGGCGCTGGCCGAGGCGACACGCCGGACGCGCCGCTTCGCCCGGCGCCAGGAGCGCTGGTTCAGGCGCGATCCCCGGATTCGGTGGTTGGATGTACGCGAGGATCCAATGGAGGTCCTGCCCGCCGTCCTGGAGACGTTCGACCGATGCACTTGACCAAGCACCACGTCTTCGGCAACGACTTCCTCGTGCGCCTCGAGCCGAGCGATGGTCCGTGCCCGGCGGGCTGGGTGCGGGGCATCTGCGACCGAACCGGCGGGATCGGCGCCGACGGGGTCATGTGGGCACGGGCGCCCGGCGGCTCCGGCGAGGCGGCGAGCCCGGGTCCTGGCTCTCGGCACGACCCGCTGCGTGCCGAGATGCGGCTCTACAACGCCAACGGCGGCGAGGCCGAGGTGAGCGGCAACGGCCTGGCCTGCCTGGCCCAGGCCATGACGCTGCGCGCCGGGCGCGACGAGGCCGAAGCGGTCATCGCCACGGTGGCGGGTGCCCGCACGGTCGCCATCGGGAACACGCGCTTCGCCGACGCCGACGACGCCGGGGGCGGTTTCGGCCGCATCGCCAGCCGCGCCGGCGTCGATCTGGGGCAGGCGAGCGAGGACGCCCAGCAGACCCGTCGCGCCGAGGCGGCGCTGGCGGAGCTGGCGCCGGAGTACCGGCGCGCCGGCTGGGTGTCGGTCGGCAACCCGCACGTGGTGGCGCTGCTGACCGACGCCGCGGCCCTCGATGCGCTGCCGCTGGAGGCCGCGGGCGCCGCGCTGCAGGAGCGGTTCGAGCCGGTGAACTTCGAGGCGGTGGCTGTGGCCGACAGCTCGCGTGTGCGCATGCGGGTCTTCGAGCGCGGCGTGGGCGTCACGTCCGCCTGCGGCAGCGGTGCGGCCGCGGCGGCGTGGCGGCTGCACCGCTGGGGACTCGTCGAGCAGACGGTGGAAGTGGAGATGGCCGGCGGGACGGCCGAAGTGAGCGTCGGCAGCGGTGTCGAGTTGCGGGTCCCGGTGATCTACGTGGCCGACGTCGAGGCCCCCGAGCCAGCCGATCCCACCGACGGCGGCTCCTCGTGACCGATCCGGCTCGCGACCGGCGCGCCAGCACCCACCGGGGGGCCTTCGGCGAGTTCGGCGGCGAGGCCGGCGGCTTCATCGACCGGGCGTTCCGCGAGCAGATCGTGCTGGTCGGCGTGGCCACACCGGCCCTGTCGATGCGCGCCGTGGAGGAGTCGCTGGAGGAGCTGGCCCGGCTCGTCGACACCGCCGGGGCCGATCCGGTGCATCGCGTCATCCAGCGCCGCGACCGCATCGACCCCGCCACCTACGTGGGGCGCGGCAAGGCGCAGGAGATCCGCGACATCGCCGAGCAGCACGACGCCGACACGGTCGTGTTCGACGACGAGCTGAGCGCGGCGCAGCAGTACAACCTGGAGGGGATCCTCGGGCGCACGGCCATCGACCGCAGCACCGTCATCTTGGACATCTTCGCCCAGAACGCCTCCAGCACCGAGGGCAAGGTTCAGGTGGAGTTGGCGCAGTTGCGTTACCGGCTGCCGCGCCTGCGCGGCTCGGGTTACCGGCTCAGCCAGCAGGCCGGCGGGATCGGCACCCGCGGGCCCGGCGAGACCCAGCTCGAAGTGGACAGGCGCCGGCTGCTGCGCCGCATCAACACCCTCGAGAGCAAGCTGCGGGGCATCCGCCGCCATCGTGGCGTGCAGGCCCGGCGCCGCCGGCGCTCGGCGCAGTCCACCGTCGCCATCGTGGGGTACACCAACGCCGGCAAGTCCAGCCTGCTGAACGCCCTCTGCGACTCCGAGGCCCACGTCGAGGACCGGCTGTTCGCCACGCTGGACTCGCTCACCCGGCGCCTGGACCTGCCCGGTGGCGAGACCGTGTTGCTGGTGGACACGGTGGGGTTCGTGCGCAAGCTGCCGCACGAGTTCGTGGAGGCGTTCATACCTACGCTCGAGGTGGCCGTCGACGCCGACCTCCTACTGCACGTGGTCGACGCTTCGGCCGCCGACTGCGACAGCCAACTGGAGGCCGTGCGGCAGGTGCTCGACGTCATCGGCGCGGCGAAGGTGCCCGAGTTGCTGGCCTTCAACAAGCTCGACGACGCCGACGGCGTCGAGCACCTGCTGGCCGCCCACCCGGGCAGCGTGGCGGTCTCGGCGCTCACCGGCGCCGGGCTGGAGCATCTCCGCGCGGTGATCGGCGACCGGCTGCGGGCCGCAGCCGCCACGGCGGAGTTCGTGGTGCCGTTCTCCCGGGGCGAGGTGATGGCCGGCCTGCACCGCTCCTCCCAGGTGCTCTCCGAGACCGCCACCGGCGAGGGGATGCGCTACCTCGTCCGCATCGACGACGCCTCGGCCGCCCGATTCGCCGACTACAGATGCCCGGCAACGGGCAACAGCGACGGCCGGGATGCTGCCGAGTGACGCTCCGAGTCACCCAGTCCGACGTCATTCGGGCGGAGGCCTGAATCCAGTGTCACGGCCTGTGAGCAGCGCGAGAGCTCGGAGCCGAGGCCCGTCAGTGGGCGTCGTGGCGGTGTTCTCGGGACGCCCCGAGCGCTGGGTCGACTCCGGGCGGTGAGCGCCCCGGCCACCCTCGAGCCCTACCCGTACGATCGCCTGGGCGACCTGCGGGCAACCGCGGACCGCCATGCCGGAGGCTGCGTGGACCTCTCGATCGGCGACCCCTGCGACCCGCCGCCGCGGGCCGCGACCGAGGCGCTGGCGGGATCCGGCGCAGAGCGTTCCTATCCCCGGTCGGTCGGCTCGCCGGAGTTCCGGGCGGCCGCCGCGGGCTGGCTGGAGCGGCGCTTCGGCCTGGACGTCGCCCCCGGGCAGGTGGCGGCGTGTGTGGGCAGCAAGGAACTGGTGGCTTCGCTGCCGCACCTGCTGAGACTGCGGGGCGACGCCGGGGACACTGTGCTGTACCCGGCCGTGGCGTACCCGACCTACGCCATGGGCGCCAGGCTGGCGGGCCTGCGGGCGGTGCCGGTGCCGCTGGATGCCGGCGGGCGACTCGACCTCGGCGCCGTGGACGATTCCGACGTCGACCGGGCGCTGTGCCTGTGGGTCAATTCTCCCGGCAACCCCACCGGGGCGGTCGAGGACCTGGGGGCCGTCGCCGCCTGGGGGCGCAGGCGAGGCGTCGTGGTGTGCAGCGACGAGTGCTACGCGGAGTTCGTCTGGGATCGAGCCCCGGCGGGCCCGCCCCTGCGGGGTCACACGATCCTGGGGCAGGGTCCTGGCGGCGTGCTGGCCGTCCATTCGCTCTCGAAGCGCTCGAACTTCGCCGGCATGCGCGCCGGTTTCTGCAGCGGCGACGCCGGCCTGGTGGACTTCCTGGCTCGGGCTCGCCGCCACCTCGGGCTCATGGTGCCCGGACCGGTGCAGGCCGCCGCCGCGGCGGCGCTGAACGACGACGCCCACGTGGAGGCGCAGCGGCAGCGCTACCGCGACCGCCTAGCGCAGCTGTCACACCTGCTGGCGGGCCTGGGTCTCCGAGCGCCGCTGCCCGACGGCGCCTTCTACCTCTGGGTTCCCGCGCCCGGCGGCGACGCCTGGGCCCTGGCGGAGCGATTGGCGGCCGAAGCGGGAATGCTGGTCAGCCCGGGCGAGTTCTACGGAGCAGCCGGCGCCGATCATGTGCGGGTGTCGGCCACGGCGCCCGACGACCGCCTGACGCTGCTGGCGCGGCGGCTCGCAGCCTCGGGGAGGCCGGCCGGCCGCCGCTAGTCTGCGCCCATGATCTACCGCGCTGATCTCAAGGTCCGGATCGGTGAGTTGTGGGCCGGCCGCGCCGGACTGTCGGCCGGCGACGCCGCGGCTCGCCGGACGGTGCACGAGGCC
>LXNI01001633.1_pt1 | contig 18384 bp, 13 predicted proteins | sample 809091 | NCBI WGS metagenome assembly LXNI01 (sample SAMN04870527, study PRJNA318959) | sponge metagenome | biome: 01000161; feature: marine sponge reef; material: water | host: Sarcotragus foetidus | place: Greece: Milos, Mediterranean Sea | collected 2013-05-29 | depth 5-7 m | reverse complement strand
ATATGGAGTTGCTTCGCACAAAGTCGAGAAAACGCCCGCCAAGTCCGACATTGCATCTCTGAAGATATGTGGAGCTCATTGAATCTAAGCTACCTACGTGTTCGGAATGCGACATTAGCGGACATTTGGCAGGACGAACCGGAGCTCTTTTACGTCGATCTGGTGCGCGACGTCAACACCTTTTTTGGTATGGCATCTGTTTCGATGTATCGCGATGAAGGATGGGATTTCCTGCAGCTCGGCAAGACGATTGAACACCTGCAATTGCGCGTCAATCTACTCGCGATTCAGTCTCAAGACAGTCTCCCACTGCCTTCCGACGGCTCGCGAGATTTTGAATGGACGAGTCTTCTTAACGCTTATCGTGCGAACGGCGCATATCAGCAGAACTATGGAATTGATATCAATGGCGAGGACGCACTGGACATGCTAGTTTCAAATGCGGATCTACCGAATTCACTCATGTATGCAATCACACGAACCGATGAACGAATTCGGGGTCTGGATCTTGCTCCGGACGCTAAGTCGGGTGAGTCCGCACTAAGGATATCCGGGCGACTGAAGTCCTTGGTGGACCACGAATGGCCTGACAGCGACGATCGCACTCGGATGCTCCTATTGATTAGCAACTTGGCTGACCGACTTCATGGGCAAATTGCAGAAGCATGGTTTAACTATCGCAACGAAAACGCAGCGCGACAGTTCTGATGCCTGAAGCCATCCGATTCGACATCACACACACGACGTCATACCAATACGAAGAGAGCATACATTCATGCGTGATGTCGCTTTGTATGCAACCACGCAATCATCGGTATCAGACAGTAAGCAGCTTCCTTATTAATACCTCTCCTGTTACGTCGTTCAGCATAGAGTTTGACGCCTTCGGCAATCGACATCACTACTTCGACATTCACCAGCCGCACAACAAACTCGATATCACGGTATCGGCAACCATTGAAAACCAATTTCGGAAGGAGCTGAGCGATGGATTTGCACTTCCAAACGAGGCCTGGTCGGAACTCGAGTCACTGAAGAACGACTGGGACATGTGGGAATACCTTCGTTTCACCGAATTGACAACAGTGTCTGAGTCTTTAACCAGCTGGCTCTCGAACTTTCAAACAGATCAAGACGACAATCCATACTCTCGTCTGAAGCGACTAAATCAGCATATGTTTGAGACTTTCGAATATCAACCTGGAACGACACATGTAGATTCGACTATCGACCATTTTCTTGATATCGAAGCCGGTGTTTGTCAGGATTACGCGCACCTAATGATTGCGGTCGCTCGATCTTGGGGCATTCCCGCGCGTTATGTGTCAGGCTATCTGTACGATTCCGATGAGCAAATGCTACGCGCCGCGAATGCCACACATGCGTGGGTTGAGTGTTGGTTACCGCAACTTGGTTGGGTGCCATTTGACCCGACTAATTCGAAGGTTGACGACGAAAATCTCATCACCGTGGCAATCGGGCGCGACTATCAAGACGTCGCGCCATCTCGGGGGATAACGTTCGGAGGTGGTCGTAGTGAACTAAAGGTGGACGTAAACGTCAAGCGCGGGCGTGTTGAATCGAATCCGCCACTATCGGATCATCGGAACCTTCAACAATAAGAACGAGCTACTGAGCCAACGGTCCTCGCAATAGCTGACCGCTTTGAGATCCCGTGTGTTCGTTTCGTTCTAAAAAGACTTGACCGTTCACGATCGTATTCTTAATCCCGTGCGCCACCTGCTTAAGACGCCGCGCGCCAGACGGCAAGTCATGGACCACCTCCGGCATATCGGGACCGATCTCATCGGCATCAAAGATCGTAATATCAGCCGCATTGCCAGGTGTCAACAAACCTCGATCTCTTAATCCCCAACGTGTCGCGGGAACACTCGTGACCAGACGCACGGCTTCTTCAACAGTGAGTGCATTCACTTGTCGAACCCAGTGTTTGAATAAATGGGTTTGAAGCGAACTATCCATGATCTGTGATACGTGCGCGCCGGAATCTGAGAAGGTACACACCGTATTTGGCGTCTTGATGAGATCTATCACTTCCGATTCGATCTCATTTGCGATAGGTTGACGGAACATAGCCTTAAAGTCACTCTCAACCGCAAGATCAATCATGAGTTCAACGGGCGAAATCCCCTTTGCGGCTGCAAGTTCGTCCATACGTTTTGTGCCACCTGACGGCTCGTCAAGTAGAAAGGTCCAGTGCCAATCTGGCGGACGTACCTCCGCACCAATGGCTCGATGTCGCTCGCTTGGAACGGAAGCGACTTCAACTAGCTTCGCCTTTATTGCAGGGTCGCTCAGTTTGGCAATTTGCTCTCGCTTCGGAAGTCGTCGAACGTCGCGCCAAACTTCCCAGTTGTCAAACGGGGTGCGGGTCTCAAAACTAAGGATCACGTTTAAGGCGCGTGAATGGACTTGTGTGAACATCTCGCCACCCGCAGCGTTCACACCCTGCACAAAATCGAGATAGCCTCGCCAGAACTCCGGTGCTCGTCGTGAACTGAACATACCAAACGTCACAGGTACACCGTGCTCGACCGCAAGCTCTCGGAGTCGATTTTGGTAGTCCTGTAGTCGCTCGGGGTGGCGACCAGTATCCTCTGAAGCGATTTCGAATATTCCTGCGCCAGTTTCACGCATTTTCGATGCGATGTATTTGACTTCAGACCAATCTGCGATGCGGCTTGCGACGGGTTTTCGATCTGCCGTTTCGTGATTGCTTGTTCGCGACGTTGAAAAACCAATCGCACCCGCCTTCACTGCTTCTTGCACGATGGACGCCATCGTCTTCATCTCTTCCTCTGTCGCAGTTTCCTCGAATGCTCGCTGACCCATCACGTAGGTGCGAAGTGCACTATGCCCTATGTATCCTGCGTAGTTGATGCCCTTTGGAGTCGCCGCGACCGCGTCCATGTATTCTGGATATGTTTCCCAGCGCCACTCGATACCTTCGAGCATCGCGTCACGGGAGATGTCCTCCGCACGCTCTAAGTTTCGGAACACGAGATCTGCCTCGGTTTCTCGACAGGGCGCCAGCGTGAAGCCACAGTTTCCCATTACCACACTTGTGACACCGTGATAACAGGAGCACGAACCGAGCTGGTCCCAGAACACCTGTGCGTCCATGTGTGTGTGACCGTCGATGAAGCCGGGAGATACCACGTGACCCTCAGCGTCGATGGTTCGATCTGCTTTTTCGCTTAGCTTGCCAATCGCGGTAATACGACCTTCGTTGACAGCAACATCCGCGTGAAATCCAGGTTTACCGGAACCATCCACTACGAGCCCGTTTTGAATCAGCAAATCGTTAGCCACGCACTTCACTCTACATCGGAAAGACGCTGAATGCTATCACGCGCGTTACATTTAGCGACGGACTATCGTTTAAAAGACCAAGTCTCCTATTTAGGTAAGAAAAAGCGGAGGGAGACGCCACCTCTATACTTCCGCCAAAACAGCCTGGACTCACATGAAATTCGGCATTTTTTACGAGCATCAACTTCCGCGCGATTGGAATGAAGACAGCGAACATCGCTTAATAAAGAACTCGCTGACTCAGATAGAGCTTGCTGATCAATTGGGGTTCGACTACGCATGGGAAGTGGAACACCATTTTCTAGAAGAGTACTCGCATTCATCTGCGCCTGAAGTATTCCTAGCCGCGGCAAGTCAACGAACGAAGAACATTCGATTAGGTCACGGTATCGTTCAGATGACTACCAATCACCCCGCACGCGTCGCCGAAAAAATCGCTACACTCGATTTGGTGTCAGACGGTCGCGTGGAGCTTGGCCTCGGTGAAGGAGCGTCGGTCACTGAATTGCATCCATTCAATTTACGGTTTCGCGACAAGCGTGACGTTTGGGAGGATGCTGTTCGATGCACGCTACCAATGTTCTGGAACCACGGTTGGGAATACGAAGGTGAGTTCTTCAAATTCCCGCTAAGAGCCGTCGTTCCAAAACCTCTGCAGAAGCCTCACCCACCACTTTGGGTCGCGTGTTCCCAACTCGATACGATCAGGTACGCAGCTCATCGCGGTATGGGTTCACTGTGTTTCAAATTCGTGAATCTCGATGCTGCGCGTGCTTGGGTCAATGCCTACTACAACACGTTCGTGCACGATTTGGAGAAACTCGAGGATTACCAGACCAATCCAAATATCGCTGTTGTGAGCGGATTCATGTGCGCCGAAACTGACGACGAAGCGTGGGAAAAGGCAGATGGTTGGACGTTCTTTCAATTCGCGCTACAGCTCTACAACAAGGAAGGACCTTTTGCACCCGGAACCGTGAATTTCTGGGATCGCTATCAAGAGTGGAAGCAAACTCCAGCTGGACAGAAACGCTCCGGTAGCGAACTAATCGGATCGCCAGACACGATCCGATCGCGATTGCTCGAATTGGAGCAATCCAACGTTGACCAAGTGATCCTGCTCAACCAGGCGGGGAAGAACACGCACGAAGATATCTGTTCCAGCCTCGAGTTGTTTGCGAAAGAAGTTATGCCGGAGTTTCAGGCACGTCATGGTGAACAGGAAGCATGGAAAGCGGCCGTTTTAGGTGGCGAAATCGAACTGGAAGATCTAGATACAGAACCATTCAACTTTGCCGCGCGTGGAAAGCCAACGTTACCGTCTTCACATGACAAGCAGAATGCCATATCTGGCGTGGTCGGTCGTCCAGAAGCGAAATCGGTCAGCTAAGCGACTCGCTCAGAAGCATCGGAACCTAGGACTTAATAGTCAGTAAATTAGGAGAAATGGTAAATATATAGTTGATATAAAACATTTATTTGGGTTCTTCGACGCGGAAAAGCGTCATTAAGCCTTCAAAAGAGAACGCGCCTTTCTGCGATAACTTGGCAACAATCCAACCAGACAAAGCTGCTACGCCGACAAGTGCGGTAATGACGAGCATATAGCCCATCACAAGAATGAATACGGTAACCGCCTCAACAAATCCAACACTCTCCCCAGTATTCCGCCGTGCTTCTACAAATTGCTCCAAGATCGGGACGAGGACACCCATACCCAAGATCACATCACTGAAGATCATTGCCACCACGACCATTACGCAACTAATCAATCCCGCTACCCCGGGATGTGACCAGTTCAACCTTCTTCCTCGCTCGAAAAATCAGTCGATGCCACAGGAGCATCGTCCACAATCGTGACCGTCTGCGGACAATCCTGTTTTTGCAGATCCAAGTAAATTCCCCACGCGAACAGCACGCACAACAGTAAGCACGAAACAATCACGCCAGTTCCTACGACCTTCATCGCGTATGGTTGGCGGGGAGGTTCGACGGTGTTCTGAAAGTCATCCATGATGGACCTCAAGCAGTCTGAAGTGAAACGAATCGGGCGTAAATCCCGTCCTGATCCATAAGTGATTGGTGATCGCCCGATTCAACGATTGCACCGTCATCCATCACATAAATCCGATCTGCGGCTCTTATTGTTGAGAGACGATGTGCTATCACGATAACGATCCTACCTTCACGCGCCAATCGAAGGTTCCGTACAAGCTCATTTTCAGTACGTGGATCAAGTGCCGCGGTCGGTTCATCGAGGATCAATACAGGTTTATTCGAAACCAAAGCACGAGCTATCGCGATCCGTTGTTTCTGACCTACGGAGAGTTTCGCACCGGCTTTTCCAAGGTTTGTGTCGTAGCCCTCCGGTAGCTCGTCGATGAATTCATGTGCACCCGCTACTCGAGCTGCCTCCTGTACGTCTGCGAGGGGTGCATCACGACGACCCATTCGGATGTTGTTCGAGATAGTATCGTTAAAGACCGATGTTTCTTGGAATACGAACGAAACTTGCTCGCGCAGTTTTACCAAATCTCCTTGAGCTGGCTCGACACCATCGACGAGTAAACGTCCTTTCGTCGGCAAAATGAGCGCGGGAATCAGGTATGCGAGGGTGGTTTTACCGGCACCGGTTGGACCTGAAATCGCAACCATCTCGCCGATGTTCGCTTCAAGATTGATATCTCGGAGTACTTCCCTACCTTCCGGATAGCGGTACGAGACGTCCTCTAAGCGAATGGACTTGGTCAATGTGAGTGTGGAATCTGATTCCTGCAGTTGGCTGATTGGATCCACATGCTCCATTTCGCTGTCCAGAATCATGAACACACGATGCATGCCGGCAATGCCCTCTTGCAGAGTCAGCCACAACCTTCCTAGCCAGCCCGCAGAAGCAGAGATTGCACCGTAATAGCCCCAGATGACAAACCAATCTCCGGGCGAATACTCTTGATTAATAAACGGTACAGCGAGATAGTAGAACACGATGTACACCATGTTCGCACCTATCACAAATCCGATGAAATTCCCGCTTATGCCGACTAGGACAACCTGTCTAAACCGTGAGAATGAGAACCAGCTCGCTTTTCGAAACTTTTCGACATAAATGTCAGTGCTACCGATACCTTGCACCGCCATCATGTTGGCGAGTCCTTCTTCAATTACCGCCGTCGCTTCCGATCCGGCTTCACGAGCAAGCGTGCCGTACTTGCGAGAGAGCTTGGCGATATAAAGCATCAACGCGAAATTGAGCGGTCCCACCGCGATAGCACCCCAAACCACGACTGGTTCATTTCGGAAGATCACGAACATAACTAGGATCGTCGTGACAAGATTTACGAATGAGGTGATTGGACCGACCCAAAGGTTGAAGATGATGTTCGATACACCAGGTGTGTCATACATCGCCCGATAAACGACATCACCGTTCGCTCGATTCGCAAGCTCAGTGATACTGTGCGACTTGAAACGATGGAAAATGTCGCTTCGCAATGTATGGTTGAGTCGATGGGAAACCCGAATGTGCCACAGTGACTCAAATAAGCCGTAAAGCCCACTAACCAACGAATGCATACTGTTGGCAGCATTCTCGGATCGAGTTGCGATGTCTTCGCCTTCAGCCAATGCCGCTACCGCACTTGATCGTTGCGCACCATCGGTGCCATATGCGCCGACGAGTACGAGCATTGTGATGAATAGAACACCGAGGAAGAACGCCGTCTCGTACACCGAAAGCGTCAACATGAAGTCGATGATCGGTAAGAAAAAGAATGGGACGTTTGCGTCACTAGGTGGACTGATGTCACGCACGACGATGAAGTCAACTATCGCCTTGCCCGTCAAAGGTAGAAGCAAGATCCAGAAGATGCTGGTTGCTTGCGTCATTCCTTTTACGGCTAATTCAAAGTCATATCGCAACGAGTATTTCAACGCCCGAACGACGGTTTGAATTGCAACGCGACCACTGATCATCGACTCACTCATGCGGATTCATCGAGTTGCTGTGCGGTAGCGAGCTCGGCGTCAACGAAGCGTTGGTATTCACCGGTGGGTTTTGCGATCAATTCATTGTGCGTGCCGTAATCTGCGATTGCACCGTCCCGAATAAACGCGATTCGATCCGCTTGCCGTATCGTTGACAGTCGATGGGTTACGAGAAAAACAGTACGCGCCTGAGCCCATTCCTTCAAATTCGCCATGATGCGCCGTTCCGTCTCCGCATCTAAGGATGCGGTCGGTTCATCCAAGATCAAGATGGGCGTGTCCTTCAGGATAGCGCGAGCAATCACCAGACGTTGTCTTTGCCCAGTCGAAAGCTTGCTAGCGCGTTCGCCTAAGAAAGTGTCGTAGCGTTCCGGTAGTTGCTCGATGAATTCGTCCGCGCACGCAATTCGCGCGGCTTCCTTGATCTCTTCGAACGTCGCGTCTTGACGCGCGTATGCGATGTTATCCCGTACGCTAAGGGAGAAAAGAATGTTCTCTTGGGTAGCAAGGGTGATCTTTTCTCGCACCGATTCAAATGTGAAGTTTCGTATATCCTGATTGTTGATCTGGATCGATCCCCCTTGATATTCGAACAATCGAAGCAGCAACAACATCAGGGTAGATTTACCTGAACCTGTCGGTCCCATGATTGCGGTCACTTCGCCAAGTCTCGCATCGAACGTAATGTCTTCAAGGACACGACGCTCGGGATAAGCGAACTGAAGATCAACAAACCGTATATCAGACTCAATCGCTTCGAGCGGCTCCGCATCGTCGCGATTTTGAATCTCTGGGGCTAGGTCAAGAATCTGGTACACGCGATTCAAGCCCATCGCCATATCTTGCGCGCGCCCCCAAAGCAGGAATAGGAACTGGATGTTCGATACGCCCTCACGCGCACGCACTCGCACTGCATCTTGAGCGCCGAAACCCCACACGGCAAATCCAAACAAAGCAAGAAACGCGCTGCTAAATGTCGGTAATTGCTCGTACGCAAGCACAGCCGCATATAGCTCTATGAAAGCAAGTGGCAAGGCGGCGAGCATAAAAGCGATGAATCCGTAAAGTAGAAGGCGTACTCGAGCGTTGTGCGACGCAACGAAGGCGTCAACCGACGCATTTTCGAATAGGGTCTGCCGCTCGCGTTCTAGTCCGTTCACTTTGATCGTTCGAATACCTTCAATCGATTCTTGGATCGTCGAAGTGAGGTTTGAATTTCGCATCCTTGCTTCGAGAAATAAGTGACGTAGCTTCACCGACATGAAGTTAGCGAGCACCACGAGTGGAACCCAGGTAAAGACGATCGCTAATGCCAGAAGCGGACTAAAGAAGAACACGACGAAAATGCCGATAAAGAAACGTACGCTCATTAGGAACGGGTCGATCACGAGCGATTGGATGATCTGCGTGACCATCGCGCTATCTTGGAATAGTCGATAAATTCCGTCGCCCGTCTTTGAGTCCGCATGGAACTTCAATGACAAGTGATGCAGCTGCGACATGAGATGCATCCGCAGGTTCTGATTGATGTTCTGCATGACCCAAACGCGGTAGTAGTCGCCACCGTTATCGATCATCGCGCCTAACGTACTAAACATGACCGCCAACATAACGATCAGAGGCACAAGCTGGAAACGCTGGTCGACCGTCAACGCCTCGACATGTACCCAAAAGTCATGATCCAGGAACAGAATGGTTGCCGAGACTGCCGCAACAGGTTGATCTAAGATCACGTTCTGATAGATCATCGTCAGGATCGTGATGCCCCAGAACGTATTCCAAGCCGTTGCGATGATGCTGATTCCGACGAATCCAATGACGTGCCAGATCATTGGTCGGATGTATGGCCAACCACGCAGGAATATCCCGACTATATCTGCGAAGTGCACCTTGTCGGGCTCGATACGACGCATCCGTTCGCTGTCGACCCGCATGCCTTCAATCGAACGACGAATAAAGCCTGACTTTCTACTATTAGGATCGAGCCCTGATGGTTCTTGAATAGCTATCTAATCCAGAAATACATGTACGACGACACCCTTGTGTTAAGCACTATCTTGTGAACAAGCGCTTTGACTCCAAGTCAGTACTTACTTACCCAAAGGTCCGTCAAGTTGAGTGATTGGGTCGTTTCAATTCCAATCCACAAACTTACTCGACAGAATATGCGTGACGCAAGCATCGTGTTTATATCCGTAGAGTCGCTCGCATATTGAATATTCCAAGTTGTACAAATTGGAATTTCCGAAAAGTAAACTAGCCTCTAACGCTACATATGCACAGTAGCGAGATACCAGCACTTGCTCTCTATATAAGGACACGATATGCAATTTGGTGTACAGGTAAACTGCTATCTCACTGAGTGGGACGACATTAAGACTTCAATCAATGCGATGGAAGCAGGTGATTGGGACAGCATCTGGTTTGCAGACCACTTCTTACCACCCAGTCGACCCAACCTAGAACACGGCACGGCGTTTGAAGGCTACACCCTCATCGCAGTTGCCGCGGGTATGACAAAGAAACTCCGAATGGGTCACTTGGTACTTGGCAATCCTTATCGAAGTCCTGGTTTGCTTGCAAAGATGGCAACCACGCTTGATCAGGCCTCGGAAGGACGGTTCACATTAGCACTAGGCGCAGGATGGTTCAAGCGCGAACATGAAGCCTACGGTTGGGAATTCAAATCAATGAAGGAACGCCAAGACCGGTTTCAGGAAGCGTGTGAACTTATCCGACTGCTCTTCACTTCAGATGAGCCGGTCACGTATAACGGTAAGTACTACCAGCTTGATAACGCTCCCATGAGTCCTGGCTGCTACCAAAAACCGCATACGCCGATCATGGTTGGTGGAACCGGCGAGCGTCGCACACTGCGCACACTTGCGATGTACGGAGACATCATGAATATGGATGGATGGGCTGGTCAAGGCATGTCGATGGAGATCTTTCAACACAAGGTGAGTGTTCTTGAAAAGCACTGCGCGGACGTGGGTCGCGATCCTACCGAGATTCAGAAGACGCTCCTTATGCCTCTACTTATTACCGAAGACAAAGAACAGATCGAAGGTTTCCAACGTCGACTGGGACGTGGTTCAATGGCAGCACCTAAAAACGAAATCATTGATCGAATCGGCGAGTTTGAAAAAGCGGGAGTCTCCGAGATCATGTTTGGTGGTGTGCGAACTGGCGATGTCGAAGCGTATGAGCGAATCGAAAAGGAGATCCTGTCAGCTTTTCACTAGGAAAACATCCAACTAACAAGCTACTTCGCATTGGGTATACACCTTGACACGTGTATAGGTGTTCAAGTAGTATTTCGGGCTTGCATTTTGGCTCTTGGAGACGTTTATGTCACATGACATAGTAATCCGCGACGGCGAAATCGTCGACGGTACAGGTAAAGCATCGTTTCACGGCGATCTCGCTATAGACGATGGTTTAATCTCGGCGGTTGGCGAAGTAGACGGCAAAGGCGATCGTGAAATTGACGCGACTGGTCATGTCGTAAGTCCAGGATTTGTCGATCTTCATACACACCTTGATGCGCAGATTGGCTGGGATCCGTTGATGACGCCAGTCAGCTGGCACGGTGTAACCACCGCTCTGATGGGCAACTGTGGTGTGACGTTTGCGCCTTGTAGGCCTACCGACCAAGATTTACTCGCTGGCATGATGGAAACCGTCGAGGACATTCCCAAGCACGCGATTCTCACAGGTCTGCCATGGGATTGGGAAGACTACGGCGGCTATCTCGATGCGTTAGAGCGGCTCCAACCTGCAGTAAACGTCGCAGGCATGGTGGGACACTGTGCCGTGAGGTTCTACGTCATGGGCGAACGCGCTGTTGAGGAACAAGCCTCGGAAGACGAGCTCAAGCAGATGGCCGAGGTCGTTGGTCATTCCCTCGATAGAGGTGCAATCGGATTCTCGACGAATCGATATCCACCTCACAAACTGCCCGATGGTCGATCAATTCCTGGCACATTTGCTGATCCGAAAGAGCTCGTCGCAATTGCTGGAGCTGTGGGTCCTCGTAATGGCCTAATGCAGGCCGTTGGCGCAAACTTTGACGTGCTCAAACAAATCAGCGACACGACCAACGGGCGCGTCCTGTTCAGTTACGGCACCGGACCGCAAGAAGGATCCGGCGCAGCACAAGCGAAGGCACTCGCGCAACTCTGCGAAGGCAGGGACATTACGGCGATTACACAAGTGCGAGGTTCCGGCTTCATGTTTGGCTTGCAGTCTGCACTACCAGTGCAAGGCGATACCTGGGCGAAGGTTCGAGAAATGGATCTGGCGGATCGGCTCGCGGCAATCAACGATGGTGAGACTCGTGCGAAGCTGATCGAAGAAGGCAAAGCCTCTGAATCCCGATTCCCACTCAACAACGTGTACTACTTAGGTCACGGGGACGTACCGAACTACGCGGCTGGTTCTGACGCTAGTTTGAAGAGCCTGTCCGAACAAGCTGGTGAGCATTGGGTTGAGACTTTCATTCGGCTTGCGCGCGAGAGCAACGGCAGAGGATTGTTTAACCTGCGAATGTTCAATCAAAGCTTGAAGGAGCTTGGCGACTTGTTCAAGAGCGACCACTGCTACCCAAGTCTCGGTGACGCGGGCGCTCACGTATCGCAGATCATGGACGCAGGATGGGCAAGTTTCACCGTGGGACATTGGATACGTGACACTGGTCTGTACACACTCGAGGAAGGTATTCGACGACTGACTTCCGGTCCTGCTCGCGTACTCGGATTAAGTGATCGAGGAACACTTAAGGAAGGCATGCGCGCGGACGTCAACGTGTTCGATCTATCTAAAGTCGCAGAACGGCAACCTGAACTCGTGCACGACTTCCCAGGTGGTGCACCGAGATACATTCAGAAGTCGTTTGGTTACAAGACGACAGTCGTGAATGGTCAAGTGAGCCTTGAGGACGGCGAACTCACCGGCGCACGAGCTGGCACCGTACTCCGACATCAAGCGTAATAACGCCTAAAGCCACAAGGCACCATGCTATGCATGGTGCCTTGTTTTATTTGTATTTAAGCAATGCTGGCAACAACAGTCGGCACATCTAGGGTATTTTCTTGACGGATTTCGTCACGCCTCGACAAGTAGGCGCCACATCGTTGCGTGTGACCCCATTGGGATTTGGAGCGGCGTGGATCGCTTCGCCGGATGTCGCGATCGACAATGCGGTCGATACTGTTCAGGCCGCGTGGGATAACGGCGTACGCTTCTTTGATACCGCGCCTTGGTACGGCATCGGACGCTCCGAGCGGCGCCTTGGTATCGGTCTTGCTGAACTCCGCGAGTCACGCGACCAATACGCGGTGAATACAAAGGTGGGTCGCACCCTTGAGCCGGAATATATTGAAGATCCTGCGAACGATAGTACGGCTGCCGACGGTACGCCGCGTACCCCGAGAGACGCCGTCAGCGGTTTTCGAGTCCATTTCGATTATTCCTATGACGCTCTTCGAAGACAGCATCGTGATTCATTACAGCGTATGGGTCTGTCACGCGTTAACTCGCTCACATTGCACGACATCGATCACGGTTACCATGATCCGAGTCAACTTGAGACTGTTCTGCATCAGCTATCCGACGAAGGTTTGGCGGGTGCAATCGCTCTAGACGAGCTTAAAGCAAACGGGAACATCGACGCGATCGGCATGGGATGCAACCTCGAGACAAAAAACGCGTTCAGTTGGGATGACTCGAGTCATGAAGACCTGATTGAACGTGTCATGGCGCTCGTTGATCTGGACTTCATCGTCGTTGCGGGTGGTTACACATTACTAGAGACCCGTGCGCTTCGACGAGTGATTCCCCTTTGTGCTAGCAACAATGTAAGCGTGATCATTGCGAGTCCGTTTGCAGGCGGCTGGTTAGTGAACCCCAGCAAGATGGGTTACATGTATAGCAGAATGTCAGGTACTGGGGCGCCTGACCATATTCAAGAGTTGACTAAAGGAATGCAAGACGTCTGTGAAGAGTTTGAGGTGCCCATCGGCGCCGTCGCGCTTCAATTCGTCCTAGCGCATCCAGTGGTCGCGGCAGCAATTCCCGGTGCAGCTAATCCGAGGGAGGCGACGAGTAGTCGCGAATTCGTTGAATACGATATCCCACTTGAACTTTGGGGACGCATGCGCGAACGCAATCTGCTTCCTCACGATGCCCCCTGCCCTAGCGACTCCTGATACATACGTATGTCCGAACAATCCAGAGATATCGAAAATATCGCGAATCTTTACCGGTCGCTGATTTCCGAAGTAGGCGAAAATGTAGACCGCGAAGGATTGGTGAGAACACCTACTCGCGCTGCGAAAGCTCTTGATTTTCTAACTCAAGGCTATGAACAAACACTCGATGAAGTCGTTAATGGTGCGTTGTTCTCGTCCAACTTGAGCGAGATCGTCATCGTAAAGGACATTGAACTGTACTCACTGTGTGAACACCATGTCTTACCATTCATCGGGAACTGCCACGTCGGTTATCTTCCAAAAGGAAAAGTACTAGGTCTCAGTAAAGTTGCACGAATCGTTGACATGTTCGCGAGACGGTTACAGATTCAAGAGCAGCTAACGCAACAAATTGCAGAAGCAATCGAGACGGCTACTGGCGCTATGGGCGTCGGTGTCATCATTGAGGCACAGCATCTATGCATGTCCATGCGCGGTGTCGAAAAACAGCACTCAGTAATGAAGACATCTGTCATGTTGGGAAGCTTCCGTGACGACAATGCCACCCGTAGTGAATTCCTCCAACTAGTTAAGTAATCAAACGTGCCCACTCGTCCGCTCCGTTTTATCCATACCTCGGATGTCCATCTCGATAGCACTGCGTCACGCGGAGAAATTGAGGGATTTCGTAATCCTGCGGAGTATGCCTTCGCACAGGTCGTCGATGCCGTAACCAGTTCGGAATGTGATCTATTCCTGATCGTAGGCGACCTCTTCGATAGTGCACGGATAAAAGAGCACGATTTTGAATTCGTAAAAACTCAAGTCGGCAAGATCAATTGTCCGGTCGTGTTGATTCCGGGTAATCATGACGTACACGACGACACGTCAATATGGCGAAAGTTTGACCCCTTAGATCTTGGTCCGCATGTATATCCGATCATGGCTCACGAAGGCGATCTACTTGATCTTCCCGAAATTCAAGCGACTCTCTGGGGTCGCGCGATGGATGAGCATTCACCGAGTTACGAACCGTTGTACGGTGTTCCTGAGCTAAATCACGATACTTGGTTTGTGGGTCTAGCGCATGGACAAGTTGTAAATGAACGCGTGAACGGAAGCTCATCCCAGATTACACACGGTGAGATTGAAAACTCCGGCTTCGATTACCTTGCGCTCGGACATATTCACGTTTGGGATACATTTGAGTTTGGTGACGTGACTGCGTGTTATTCGGGATCACCTGTCGCAGCGTTTGCATCAAGTCAAGGTGGCTACTATGCACAGGTAGATCTTGATCCTCGTCTTGGCATCAATATATCGAAGAAGAAACTGAAATCAAAGGTAGATCATCCGAAAGTAACGCATGGCGTATTTTTCTAATAGTTTCTGACGTACCACTTCACAGTATTAAAAACCTATACAAACCATGCTTTGTTGACACGCAAAATGCGCAGCTAGCACGATCGATTCAGCCTATAGCTTCACACGTAATCCCGAGTCGCTAGATCGCAACCAAACCGAGACGCGATATTCCTTTCCGTTTTATAATGGGTCTAAGCTAAATTAGGGGAAGCGCTGTGGGGAAATGTACCCATATACAGCAAATTGGTCGACGTTTTATTGAATGTACTTTTCTCACCATTGCCACCTTCGGTCTGACCGTATCTGCACAAGACGATGGTCAGACAGAGCAGAACGACGCAGATTCAGAAGATCATCCTATTGAAGAGGTAGTGGTCACTGCGTCGAAACGAGAGGTGACTCTGCAAAACAGCAGCTTGGCTATCACTGCGTTGAGTGCAGAGCAGCTCGAACATCGCGGTATTCGCGACTTTACCGATATTGCTTCCGCGATACCTGGCGTAGATGCTGCCGAAGTAGCACCTGGACGAATCGCATTGGTTTTCAGAGGCGTCAATTTTGGTAGACGAGCCATCGGTAGAGGTTCGGCTGATGAATACCAAGTCAACGTGAGCTATCTGGATGACATCGTCCTTTTCGCCGGAATCACCCCACTCAAGTTGGTCGACGTGGAACGTGTTGAAGTGCTCAAGGGGCCGCAAGGTACTCTCTTCGGAAAGAGTGCTATGTCTGGCGTCGTTCGTTACGTTAGTAACGCTCCCGATCCAACCGGTTTTTCTGCCGGTGGCACGCTTGGTGGCGAAACGATAGCTAGCAGCGAAGACTTTGGCACATCGTTTGAAGGATTCATAAACGTTCCAGTTAACGACTCAATCGCAATTCGAGCCGCTGCGTACCGATTCGATCTTCCCGGTTTCATTGACGTCGTAGGTCCATTCAACGAGCCTGACGCTAACACCGAAGCGACCACTGGAATTAGGGTGCGAGCGCTGTGGGAAGTGAACGACAATTGGTCCACGGAGCTGATGATTGCGCGCCAAGAGAGTGACCTCGGGGATAGTGGTCAACCAACGCCAACGTGGCGTCCCCAATATCAACCTGACGCCCACGCGATCCAATTGACAAGAATGGATCTAGACGATCCCAAACGCATGTACGCTGAACCTGGTCGGACAGAAGAAAACGTAAATAGCCTAAAGGTCAATTGGGCACTGGAACCTTTTACCGTTTCTGCGATAAGTGCTACGACCAGTTCCTTTTCGGTTTTTGATGATGAGATGACAGATAGTTGCGACCATGTGTGGGATTGGGCATGGTGCTTTGGAACGGTACCAGGCGGACTATCACCTAACGGATTGCCTCTCTCTTTCTCAGAGACACGAGGTCCCAACTATCGCGATATTGACACGTTTGAATTGCGCTTAGTATCCAATATCGACGAGAATGATCGCTTCGAATATGTAGCTGGTCTTTGGTTCGAAGCCAATGAACACCAGCGATCGCATCATTGGTTCTGGAATACCGCGGACCGTGCATACCTTGAACAGAAACAGGCTGAGGCTTTCCAATTCGCAATAGACAATGGTTTTGTTGACGCAAGTGGAAACCCTATCCTTAAAGAAACCGACGCGCACTGGACAATGGGCTGTGAGATCGGTGAACGCGGCGAACGAGTCGACATAGCTTCTGGTGAGTACTTTCATCATCGTTTCACTGTGAACAATGCGGATGAAAATGCGTTCTACGCGGAACTAGGTTTTCATGCGACCGATCAGTTGAAGCTCACTACCGGCTACCGCTTAGCGCGCATTCGTACTGAATTTCGTCGAAACAATGGTCGGCACGGGCCATGCTGGTACGACTTTAACGAAGCCGAGATAGTCACAGACTATCCGTGGCAGAACACAAGTACCTACCGCGTGAATTTAGACTATCACGTTAATGATGATCTAATGCTCTTCGGATTTGCAGCTTCGGGATACCGGCCATCAGGCACCGACGTATTCAGCGGCAAGTTCTCCGTTCCTGACGCCGATGGTGACGGAACTACCGACGCGGCGTTCACACAAGAGCCGTTCGACTATTTCCCACAGGCATTTGATTCCGATTCCTTATGGAATTACGAGACTGGAATCCGTAGCGCTTGGTCCGACGGTCGTGTCATTTTGAACGGGAGCCTGTATCGAATCGACTGGGAAGACATCCAGGTTTGGGGATCGTCAGAAGATCAAGAAGCTGAAATCCTTGCAGCAACGGGATGGGCTTGGTTCTATCCGGAAACGCGAACCATCAACAATCTAGGTGAAGCAAAAATCGTTGGTATGGAAGGTATGGCGATCGTCGCGCTGGGTCGAGGTTTTGAACTAACTACAAACCTGGGATACAAGACTACGGAGATTCTTTCAAACCCACGTAATCCTGACCTGGTAGGGAAGGAACTCGCGGGATCCAGCAGCGGTAAACTGCAGTATTCGTTCCTTGGCGATTGGAGCGGTCGCATGGGTGACTTCGACGTGCGAGCAAACGCAACTTATCGTCATGTTCCTGAGAGGGTCGCTGGGTACGGTTCAGGAGAAATTCAAGAACCCACACCTTCGTATCAGACCTTTGATCTATCTTTCGGCGCGAGTCGAGATCAATGGTCTTTCGCGTTGAACTTCGACAATTTGTTTGACAAGCGAGGCTATACGTCGCAACCGCTTGGTGGCAACGACTGGCCAAACCCACTCTGTGTCGGCGTAGTTAATTGTTGGGAGGGAAATCCAAACGACTGGCGCGACACGTATGCGATTTACGACATTACCCGACCTCGCACGATGACGTTCTCGTTCTCGTATCGAATGGATAACTAGGAAGCACAGAGCCTGTCGCCCAGCGCTCTGTGCGGCAGGCTTTCCTCAAACCTATGCAGGGTTGATTGCGAACTGAAGCTCGTGTAACACTAATTCGCTGATTTTGAAAACTGTCTGCTAATCAAAGAATCAGCGTGCGCGACGTAACCTTCGAATGGTGGTTTCGAATTTCCTCGAATTTAAAAACGTTCGTCGGCACCTGTGGGAAGCAAGTTCGGATTTGTGCGAACCTGGGTACGATCATCGTGATGCTCGCGCTCACAGGATGTGGCGGTGGCGCTTCTTCGTCCCCTCCATTAACTCCGCCGCCGACAGAACCTGAACCGCAAGTTCCCACGAGCGAAGGACTCTGGTTTGAACGTGACTCGGCAACCACTTGGTCGCGCTCCATTGAGGATGACGCCGCAGGACTCGTAGGTGGCGGTATCGCAGCTGCCGACTATGACAATGATGGTGATATCGATTTTTACGTTGTTGGAGGCGAAATCGATCCTAGTCATCTATATGAAAACCAAGGTAACGGCGCATTCATAGAGAGAGCCGATTCGTTCGGGCTCTCCATCCAAGGTTGGTACAGTGGTCCGGCATTTGGTGATATCGATTCAGACGGCGACCTGGATCTCTTTGTAAGCGGAATTAACAACACGAACCCTCGCGTG
>LXNI01001632.1_pt1 | contig 18390 bp, 18 predicted proteins | sample 809091 | NCBI WGS metagenome assembly LXNI01 (sample SAMN04870527, study PRJNA318959) | sponge metagenome | biome: 01000161; feature: marine sponge reef; material: water | host: Sarcotragus foetidus | place: Greece: Milos, Mediterranean Sea | collected 2013-05-29 | depth 5-7 m | reverse complement strand
CGGGAACACAGCGCCAGGTCTTGAGTACGTCGGCCACCGCATCGAAGGTTGACGCGGTGGTCGCAGCCGAATACTGCGGGTACAGGGGCAGTACCAGCAATTTATTTACCTTGTCGGCGCGCAACGTCTCCAGCGCGGTGCGGATGGACGGATTGCCGTAACGCATGCCCAACTCCACCCGGCACGGCTCATCCAGGGCAACGCCCAGCGCCGACCGCAGCGCGTCGCATTGCCGTCGCGATAGCGCCAGCAGCGGCGAGCCTGCCTCAGTCCATACCTTCCGGTAAGCCCTGGCCGAACGGCGCGGCCGCACCCGCAAGATGATCCCGTGCAACAGCGGCCACCACAACCACCTGGGCGTATCAATCACGCGCGGGTCGGAGAGGAACTGCGCCAGGTATTTTCGCAACGCCGCCGCCGTCGGCGCATCGGGGGTGCCGAGATTGGTGAGCAGAATTCCGGTCATTGTAGAAACGGTAGAAGTCATAGTCAGGATTGTCTTAAGGTCAGCATCGGTGGGGTGGAGAGTACCTTGCGGGTCCCGGCCAGTCCTGCTCCGATAATGATGGCCGTGCACAACAGTGGTGTGACCAGCCACACCAGGGGGCTGAAAGTAAAATCCATTTTGAACACGTATTCAGCCAGCAGAAACTCCGCCACGGTGGCATTCAGCGCGGCAATCACGCCGGCGATCAGGCCGAGCACGGTAAATTCCGCCAGCAAGCCGGCCAGGACCTGGCCCCGGCGCGCGCCCAGTGTGGTTAACAGGGCCGTTTCACGCCGGCGCTCATCGTGGGTTGTTTGTAGTGCGGCGAATAACACGATAATACCGGCCAGCAAGGTAAACCCCGAGATGAATTCCACTGCCCGCACCACCTGTTCCATGACCAGGCGCACCTGCCTGAGGATGGTGTCCACGTCGAACACAGTCACGCTCGGCCAGTTTTTGATGAGTTCGTTGAGCACGGGCCGGTTCTCCCGGGGCAGGTAGAAGCTGGTGATGTACGTGGTGGGGAAACCGTCCAGTGTGGCCGGGCTTGCCACCACGAAAAAATTGACGTTGAAGGTGTCCCAGTCAACCCAGCGGGTATTGGCAACCGCGCCGGTGACGCGTGCGCCGGCGATACTGAACTCCAGCCTGTCTCCCAGGCCGATGCCCAGGGTTTCGGCGAAATCTGTTTCAAAGGAGAACAGCCCCTTGTCATCGCCCTCCCACCACTCGCCCTGCTCCAGGCGGTTATCCTGCTGCAGGGTCTGCGCCACGGATAAATTGAAAGTGCGGCGCAGGAAACGTTGTGCGCGTTCATCCTCGTAGTCGTCGGGGTTGACAGTCTCGCCGTTGATGCTGAGCAACCGGGCGCGCACCAGCGGATACACCTGTGCCGACAGCCCGGTGCGGTCGCGCAGGAATTGCCTGACTGTGTCCACCTCCTGCGGCTGGATGTTGATGAGGAAATAATTCGGGGTATCGGCAGGCAGCCGATCGCGCCAGTTTGCCAGCAGGTCGGTGCGGATCAGCGCCAGCAGGGTCAACAACATCACACCCAGGCTGATGGCGAGGATCTGCGCCGTGCTCAGCGCCCCCCGGCGCACGATATTGGCCAGGCCGAAGCGGGTGGCCGGGCCTACGCCCGCGCGTAACCGGCGCAGGCAACGAATGGCCGGCACAGTGGCCAGCCAGGCCGATAATACCGTCAGCGCCAGCGCGCCACAGCCGTACCAAAACAGTTGTTCACTGTCCGAGCCCCACAGCGCCAGCAGCAACAGGCAGCCGCTTGCCGCCAGGTAGATGGCCAGGTTATTGAGCGGCAACGGCGCCAGGTCCCGCCTCAGCACCCGCATGGGAGAGACATTTTTCAGCCGTAGAATCTGCGGCAGGGCAAAGCCCAGCGCGGTCAGCGCCGCGGCGGCCAGGCCGCTGACGAATGGCGCCGCTGAGGGCGGCGGCAGGGGCCTGGTTACCAGGTCCTGCATCAGCGTGGACAGCGCGGCTTGCCCCAGGTAGCCCAGTGCGCAACCGATGGCGCCACAGGCCAGGGCTATGACCAACAATTGGATGACGTGGACTCCGACTACCAGCGCCGGCGTGGCGCCAAAACAGCGCATCACGGCGCAGGTGTCGTAATGCCTCACCGCATAGCGCCGCGCCGACAGGGCAATGGCCAGCCCGGCCAGGGCAATGCTGACCAGTACCGCCAGCCCCAGAAACTGTTCGGAACGCTCCAGCGCGCTGCGCAGTTCCGGCCTGGCTTCGCGTATGCCCTGTATATCGTATTCCGCAGACTGGTCCGCCAATGCGCGGAACTCTTGCAACGCGTTGTCCGCGCCTGCCAGCAGCAACCGGTAGGTCACCCTGCTGCCGGGCGCGATCAAACCGGTGGCTTCCAGGTCAGCCAGGTTCATCAGCAATCTTGGCGCGATGCTGAACATATCGCCTCCGCGATCGGGTTCATACGTCAGCACTTTGTCTGCAACCAGTGTCGATGCGCCCAGGTTGACCTGCCCGCCCACAGCCACACCCAGTGACTGGAACAGCCTGGGGTCCAGCCACACCGCGCCGGGCGCGGGGAGGTCGGTGCTGGGATATTCCCGCGCGAACAGTTGATCGGCGACCTGCAAATTGCCGCGTAACGGGTAGCCGGCCTGCGTTGCCTTGACTTCTGCGAGTTCCAGTTTCTCACCATGGACGACGACGCTACGGAAACTGACGGTGAGTGTGGTACGCAATCCCAAGTCTCCCGCGTGCTCGATAAACGCCTGTTTGAAGGGTTCTGCAGAGCCGATAACCAGGTCTGCCGCGAGTAGCTCGCTGGCCTGTGTTTGCGTCAGTTGCCTTACCCTGTCGGTGAAAAATTCAACGGAGGTCAGGCCGGCTACCGCAATGATCAGGGCCAGGCCCAGCACGCGCAGTTCCCCGGCGCGCCCGTCGCGTGCAAGCTGGATGAGAGCAAGCCGGAGCGGGCGCATCAGAGCAGGCGGCCACCGGCCAGGGTCAGGGTGCGGTCGCAGCGGCACGCCAGTGTGGCGTCGTGAGTGACCAGTAGCAGTGTGGCGCCGTGTTCCGAGTTGAGACGGAACAGCAGCTCGGCCACCTGGTCGGCGCTCTGCCGGTCCAGGTTACCGGTGACCTCATCGGCAAACAGGACCAGCGGATTGGTGGCAAAGGCCCGGGCAATGGCGACCCGTTGCTGCTCGCCGCCAGACAACTGGTTGGGATAATGCGCACTGCGCTGCGCCAGGCCAACCTCGTCCAGACGCGCCTGCGCCAGTTCCCGCGCGGCGTCGTTTCCCCCTAGTTCCAGCGGCAGCATGACGTTTTCCAGGGCGCTCAAACCCGGCAGCAACTGGAACGATTGAAACACGAAGCCGACCCGCCGGTTGCGCAAGCCTGCCCGGCCGGCTTCATCCAGCGCGGTCAGTTCCGTATTGTCCAGGAATACCTTGCCGTTGCTCGGCAGGTCCAGTCCCGCGAGTATTCCGAGCAGCGTGGACTTGCCGGAACCGGACACGCCGGTAATCGCCACGCTTTCTCCATATTTGATCGCCAGGCTGATATCATCCAGTATGGTCAGGCTGCCCGCGGGTCCGAGCACCCGCTTGTCCAGGTTTTCTGCGCGGATAATGAAGTTTGAGGATTGTTCCATGTTGAGGTTGTTGATTGTTGCAGTGCTATTGTCAGTGTCGTTGTGCGCGTCTGCCGCGCAAAAAACCATACTGGTGCTGGGCGACAGCCTGAGCGCGGCCTACGGCATGGACGCACAAGCAGGCTGGGTGTCCCTGTTGCGTGAACGGTTGCACCACGCCGGCTACCGCTATGAGATTGTCAACGCCAGCGTCAGTGGCGATACCACCCACGGGGCAAATACTCGTCTTGACGCTATTCTAAAGGAGATCAAGCCGGATATCACCATTGTTGAACTGGGCGGCAATGATGGATTGAGAGGTATTTCCCTGGAAGAAATCAGGACCAACCTGTCTGCCATTATCGACAAAATTTCCGCTGTGGGCAGCCGTACACTACTGGTAAAGATGCTGTTGCCGCCCAATTACGGCGCGGCTTATATCGAAAAGTTTGTCGGCATATACAAACGCCTGGGCTTGCGGGATAATGTGACCCTGGGGCGGATCATCCCGGATACTATCGCCGAGGACCCGGCTTTGATGCAGAGCGACGGCATCCACCCCACGGCTGAGGCGCAGCCACTGATGCTGGAGTTGCTGTGGTCCGACCTTCATCCTTTACTGGCACAGGATACCAATCCATGAATTACTGCAGCAGTTGCGGCGCCCGGGTCGCGCTGAAGATACCGCCGGACGACAACCGCCAGCGCCACGTCTGCGACTCCTGCGGCATGGTGCACTACCAGAACCCCAAGATCGTCGCCGGTTGCATCCCTGTATGGGAGGATAAGGTGTTACTGTGCAAACGGGCGATTGAACCCCGTTACGGTTACTGGACCCTGCCCGCGGGCTTCATGGAACTGGGCGAGACCTCCCATCACGCGGCGCTGCGGGAGACGCTGGAGGAAGCCAACGCCCGGGTACGGATTATCAACCTGTTTGCCGTGTTCAACCTGCCCCAGGTCAATCAGGTTTACCTTATGTTCAACTCCGACCTCCTGGACCTGGATTTTTCCGCAGGCGATGAAAGCCTGGAAGTAGCGTTATTCACGCAGGATGATATTCCCTGGGAAGAGCTGGCATTCACCACGATCCGCTACTCACTGAAATTTTTCTTTGCCGACCGGGCGCACAATAATTTCCGGCTGCATACCGGCGATATTGTCCGTAACAGCGCCGGCCGTGAATTTCTGGAGGGGGCAGCAACAAAATACTAAAATACATACATTCTGTTATAAACAAACTCTGGACATGAAATGACAGGGCGATTATAATGGGGTTTCAATATTCATCAATCAGCAGCAGCAACACAGGAGGAAGTAACCATGGCTACTGAGATCAACCGTTCAATATCACCGCTTGAGATGCAAAGACTGCAAACCAGTATTAAATATCACGATTGGTTTTTGGGCTTCGTTGTCGTCGTTGGTGTAACCCTGAGCATTTATCTTATCGATGCCATGAATGCCTTGCAGGACGGTCTGGCTGACGTGCGCACGCGTATCGTATTGCTGCAAAAGGATGTTGATGTGATGCAGGAAGATATCGATGTGATGCAGGAGAAAATTGAAGGGATACTGAAGGATATTAACACTTTAAATCAAAAAATGGACAGGTATCACAGCAACTCCGGGCTGTAATTCCCCCATGATAAAACCCCACGGCTCCGACGAACTGCAATCACTGTTCGTCGGCAATGAAGCTACGCGCCGGGCTCTACTTGAAGAAGCAAGGGCCTTGCCGCAATTATTGATTAACTCCGCGGCCGCGGCCAATGCGGTGATGCTCGGCGCCGGTTATTTCTCGCCGTTGCCCGGGTTTATGAACGCCGCCGATGCTCTCAGTGTCGCCGCAGACATGCATACCGCGGATGGCCTGTTCTGGCCGGTGCCGTGCCTGAACCTGTGTGCGGATACTGCCGCGCTCAACGGCGCTACACGAGTGGCCTTGTGTGACCCGAATGTGGACGGTCATCCGGTGCTTGCGATACAGGACGTCACGTCAATAGACACGCTCTCTGATGAACAGTTGGCGCTGATCACGGAACAAGTGTTCGGTACCCGGGACCCGGACCACCCCGGTGTGGCGACGTTTGCCAACTCGGGCAAGCAACTCGTGGCCGGCCCCATACAGGTATTGAACTACAGCTATTTCGAGCAGGATTTTCCCGCCACCTTCAGGACGGCCATGCAGATCCGTGCCGAGATCGCTGCCAGGGGCTGGGAAAAAGTCGTCGCCTTCCAGACCCGCAATCCCATGCACCGCGCCCATGAGGAATTGTGCAAAATGGCCGTGGACGCGCTGGACGCCGACGGCATATTGATCCACATGCTGCTGGGCAAGCTGAAGCCCGGGGATATCCCCGCGGACGTGCGCGATGCCGCCATCCGCAAGATGGTGGAACTGTATTTTCCGGAGAATACCGTGATGGTGACCGGTTACGGCTTCGACATGCTCTACGCCGGCCCCAGGGAAGCGGCGCTGCATGCCGTATTCCGGCAGAACGCCGGGTGCAGCCACTTGATCGTGGGTCGGGACCACGCCGGAGTGGGCAGTTACTACGGTCCGTTCGATGCCCAGGCCATTTTTCGTGAACAGGCGCCCGCAGGCGCACTGGAAATACGCATCTTCGAAGCCGACCACACCGCGTATTCAAAAAAACTCAAGCGCGTGGTAATGATGCGCGACGTCCCCGATCACGGCATGGAAGATTTTGTGCTCCTGTCCGGCACAAAAGTCCGGGAAATGCTGGCTGCAGGACAACCGTTACCGGAAGAATTTGCCCGCCCCGAGGTGGCGCAGATATTGATGGCGCATTATCGGCAGTAATTTGTGCTCCGGCACAATTTTTTTCAATTCCTGTTCAATTCCTGTTGACATCTGAAATTTTGCCCTTATATTACTAGCACTCACTTCAGTAGAGTGCTAACAACTTTAACGTATTCATAAACAACAGCTTCATAGGAGGTAATCAGTATTATGAATATCAGACCATTACACGACCGGGTGGTCGTGCGGCGACTGGAAGAGGAAAAGATGTCTCCCGGTGGGATAGTCATTCCCGACAGCGCCACTGAAAAGCCTATCCAGGGGGAAATCGTGGCAGTCGGCAACGGCAAGATCCTGGATGGCGGCGAGGTCCGCGGCCTGGATGTCAAGGTAGGTGACAAGATCCTGTTTGGCAAGTATTCAGGCACGGAAGTAAAAATAGACGGCGAAGAACTGCTGGTGATGCGTGAAGACGACATCATGGGCGTTATCGAATAACTTCAGGAGGTAGAGAAGAAAATGAGTGCAAAAGAAGTCAAATTCGGTGATGACGCTCGTTCGCGCATGGCGCGGGGCGTCAATACACTGGCAAATGCGGTAAAACAGACGCTGGGCCCCAAAGGGCGCAACGTCGTAATAGAAAAAAGCTTCGGCGCCCCCACAGTTACCAAGGACGGCGTTTCCGTGGCGAAGGAAATCGAACTGGAAGACAGGTTCGAAAACATGGGCGCGCAGATGGTCAAGGAAGTGGCTTCCAAGACGTCTGACGTGGCCGGTGACGGTACCACGACTGCAACGGTGCTGGCGCAGGCGATTGTGCGCGAAGGCCTGAAAGCGGTGGCTGCCGGCGTCAACCCCATGGATATCAAGCGCGGCATCGATGCGGCGGTGGGGGCGGCGGTTTCCGAACTGGAAAACATGTCCAAGCCCTGTGCCGACAGCAAGGCCATCGCCCAGGTAGGCACCATCTCCGCCAACGCGGACGAAGATATCGGCCAGATCATTGCCAGTGCAATGGAGAAGGTCGGCAAGGAGGGGGTCATAACCGTTGAGGAAGGTTCCGGACTCAACAATGAACTGGACGTGGTAGAAGGTATGCAGTTCGATCGCGGTTACCTGTCTCCCTACTTCATCAACAACCAGGAAACCATGAGCGTGGACCTGGAAAGCCCCTTCATTCTGCTGCATGACAAGAAGATCTCGAACGTAAGAGACCTGTTGCCGGTGCTGGAGAACGTGGCGAAATCCGGCAAGTCATTGCTCATCATCGCAGAAGATATCGAAGGCGAGGCCCTGGCCACCCTGGTGGTCAACAACATGCGCGGCACCGTCAAGGTTGCCGCCGTGAAGGCGCCCGGTTTCGGCGACCGGCGCAAGGCCATGCTGGAAGATATCGCCATCCTCACGGGTGGTACGGTTATTTCCGAGGAAGTCGGTTTGTCCCTGGAGAAAGCCGGTCTGGATGACCTGGGCAGCGCCAAGCGCGTGCAGATCAGCAAGGAGAACACAACCGTTATTGACGGCGCCGGACGGACCGAGAGCATTGAAGGCCGGGTCAACCAGATCCGCGCCCAGATCGAAGAGTCCACGTCCGACTATGATCGGGAGAAACTGCAGGAACGCGTAGCCAAGCTCGCCGGCGGCGTGGCCGTCATCAAGGTTGGCGCCGCGACCGAGGTCGAGATGAAGGAGAAGAAGGCACGCGTGGAGGACGCTCTGCATTCCACCCGCGCCGCGGTCGAGGAAGGCGTGGTTCCCGGTGGTGGCGTTGCGCTGGTCCGTGCGGTACCGGCCACTGCACAGGTCAAGGGCAAGAACGATGACCAGCAGACTGGTGTCTCAATCCTGCTGCGCGCCCTGGAAGAGCCCCTGCGCCAGATCGTCACCAACTCCGGTGATGAAGCCTCCGTGGTGCTTAACCAGGTTGCCGAGGGCAAGGGTAACTATGGTTACAATGCCGCAAGCAGCGAATTCGGCGACATGATCGATATGGGTATTCTTGATCCTACCAAGGTGGCCCGTTTCGCGTTGCAGAATGCCGCGTCGGTGGCTGGCCTGTTATTGACCACGGAAGCCATGGTGGCCGAACTGCCCAAGAAGGACGAACCTGCCATGCCCATGGGCGGTGGTGACATGGGTGGTATGGGCGGCATGGGCGGCATGATGTAACCTGTTGCCTACTGTTGTAAACCAAAAAAACCCGCCGGATGGCGGGTTTTTTTTGGAATGACGGGTAAGCCGTACTATCTCTTTTTCATGGCATCAAAGAACTGGGCGTTGCTCTTCGTGGCTTTCAGTCTTTCCAGCAGGAATTCCATTGCCGCGATCGACTCCATGGGGTGCAACAACTTACGCAGGATCCACATCTTTTGCAGCTCATCTTTTTCCGTGAGCAATTCTTCGCGCCGGGTGCCGGAGCGGTTGATGTAGATGGCGGGATAGATGCGTTTTTCCGAGATTTCCCGATCCAGGTGCAGTTCCATGTTGCCGGTACCCTTGAATTCCTCGTAGATGACTTCATCCATGCGTGAACCGGTGTCGACCAGCGCGGTGGCCAGGATGGTCAGGCTGCCGCCTTCCTCGATATTACGCGCGGCGCCGAAGAAACGTTTCGGCCGCTGCAAGGCATTGGCATCCACACCGCCGGTCAGCACCTTGCCCGATGCCGGGACCACGGTATTGTAGGCCCGGGCCAGGCGGGTGATGGAATCCAGCAGGATCACCACGTCCCGCTTGTGTTCCGTCAGGCGCTTTGCGCGCTCTATTACCATTTCCGCAACCTGTACGTGGCGGGTGGCAGGCTCGTCGAACGTGCTTGAGATCACCTCGCCCCGCACCGAACGCTCCATCTCCGTCACCTCTTCCGGGCGCTCGTCGATGAGCAGCACGATCAAGTGGCATTCCGGGTGGTTGTGCTTGATGGACTGGGCGATGGATTGCAGGATCATGGTTTTGCCGGCCTTGGGCGGTGATACGATGAGGCCGCGCTGGCCTTTGCCGATGGGCGCCACCAGGTCGATAATTCTTGGCGTCAAGTCCTCGGTGCTGCCGTTGCCCACTTCCAGCTTCAGCCGTTCTTGCGCGAACAGCGGCGTCAGGTTCTCAAAGATGATCTTGTTGCGGGCCTTTTCCGGGGATTCGAAATTGATCTCACTGACCTTGAGCAGCGCGAAGTAGCGCTCGCCTTCCTTTGGGGGCCTGATCTTGCCGGAGATGTTGTCACCGGTGCGCAGGTTGAAACGTCTGATCTGGCTGGGAGAGACGTAAATGTCATCGGGGCCTGCCAGGTAGGAACTACCGGCGGAACGCAAAAAACCGAAGCCGTCCTGGAGGATCTCCAATACGCCGCTACCGTAAATGTCTTCGCCCTTTCTGGCATGGGCCTTGAGGATTTCGAAGATGACGTCTTGTTTTCTGGAGCGAGCCAAACCATCGAGGCCGAGGGACTCTGAGATGAGCACCAATTCTGAAGCGGGTTGCTGCTTTAATTCTGTGAGATTCATTGGATTAGTAAAATACGGGTTGTAGCAGGCTGAATGGCATACACCGAACGGCTGAAACGCGTTGCAGCCCAGGTTAAGTTAGAGGGATATTACGACGGGTTATTTTAAGATTAACATATTGGAAAGGAGATGTCCAGTAGTTTAACACGACTCCGGATTAAATGGTACTGTCTATGAAAGCGGACAACTGCTGCTTCGACGCTGCGCCGACTTTTGTCCCGATAACTTCCCCGCCTTTGAATATCATCAGGGTGGGTATGCCGCGCACTGCGTATTTCTGCGGAGTCTGGGGATTTGCATCAATATTGATTTTTGCCACGGTTAATGTGCCGTTATAGTCATCGGCAAGTTCATCCAGGATTGGCGCAATCATCTTGCAGGGGCCGCACCATTCAGCCCAGTAGTCCACCATCACCGGCGCTTCCGATTTCAAGACGTCTTCTTCAAAACTGGAATCAGTGACGTGGATAATGCTGTTGTTCATATCGGGTGTTACCTATGGTTGTATCGTTGGTAGTAAGATTGGAAATGACATTCTCATCCGAAACAAGGAATGATTCAAGCGTTGTTTTACAACTTTTGTGCAGTGATGTCGATTGACATTCACCGCCACGTTCGGGAAGATCACAGACCTCATAGCAGCCGCCAACCGTTTGGCGCCAACCTTTTGGAGATAGCCGATGTTTTCACATCCACTCATAGCCAAAATCCGCATCCTGCTGATCCTGCTGCCGGCGCTCGTGTTCAGCAGTTGCGGGCAGAAGGGCGCTTTATTCCTTCCTGACGCTGACACAACCGCGGCGAGCACACAGCATGCACATGGAAAGTTTCACGTATAACAACGGTTTACTGCATGCGGAAGGTGTGCCCCTGAGTGCGCTTGCCGAGCGCCACGGCACGCCGGCGTTCGTGTATTCGCGGGCGGCCGTTGAGGATCGCTGGCATGCCTACGCACAGGCATTTGCGGACCGGGAAACGCTGATCTGTTATGCCGTGAAGGCAAACAGCAACCTTGCCATACTTAACCTGATGGCGCGCCTGGGGTCGGGTTTTGACATCGTATCCGTCGGTGAACTGGAACGGGTGCTGCGCGCCGGCGGCGCGCCGGACAAGATCGTATTTTCCGGGGTCGGCAAGCGTGCGCATGAAATTCGGCGTGCGCTGGAAGTCGGAATAAAGTGTTTTAACGTGGAATCGGAACCGGAACTGCTGCGCATCAATGAGATTGCCGGGCGGCTATCGATAACGGCCCCGGTGTCCGTGCGAGTGAACCCGGACACGGACGCGCAAACGCATCCGTTTATCTCCACCGGCAGGAAGGAGGACAAGTTCGGCATCGACCACGACCAGGTCCTGGCCGCCTACCGCCTGGCTGAACGCCTGGAACATGTCACGCCGCTGGGGATTGACTGTCATATCGGCTCGCAGATCACCTCCCTCGAGCCGTTTCTCGACGCGCTGAAAAAACTGCTGGTGTTGGTGGAGAACCTGGAGCAGCACGGCATACCCGTCAGGCACGTGGACATTGGCGGCGGACTGGGCATTGATTACCACCATGGCAGCCTGACCCGCACGGCAGCGGCGCCGGCGCGCACCGGCGCGGATGACAACACGACGGCTGTTCCCGACGTCGCGGCATTTGCCGGCGTTGTCAGGGACCTGATCCCGGCACGCTACGGCATCATACTGGAACCGGGCCGTTCCATCGTGGGCAATGCCGGGGTTCTGCTGACCCGGGTTGAATACCTGAAGAGCAGCAACGCCCGGCGTTTTGCCATCGTGGACGCTTCCATGAACGATTTGCTGCGGCCGTCCCTGTACCAGGCCTGGCATGACATTATCCCTGTCACCGAACATGCTGAGGTAGAGGAAGCAGAATATGACGTGGTTGGTCCGGTATGCGAAACCGGCGATTTCCTGGGCTTGCAACGCCCGCTCGCGCTGCGCCCGGATGACCTGTTGGCCGTCCTGTCCGCCGGCGCCTACGGATTTTGCATGAGTTCCAACTACAACAGCCGCCCCAGGGCGGTGGAATTGATGGTGGATGGAGAGAAGGAGTATGTCATCAAGGAGCGGGAAACGCTGGAGCAACTGATGGCGGGGGAGGAGATAATTGGGAATTAGGAATTGTCGATGGTATGTTTGAAAATGCACAAAAATAGTGCATAATGGCGCAGGAATGGGTTATTTTGGTGCATAACTTTGCCCAATGTTAGGGCAGTTTCTGATTAACCTGATGAAATTAAAAGATATTTTCCGAGTGCTTGAAGTGGCACAAATAGTGCAAATCAGTATTGTTCGTTACTGGTTGGCGCGCTCACGTGAGGCGAAACCGGTGTAACTTTTTGTCAAATGTAAATATCTGCGAGGAGATAAGCGATGTCTAAAGAGAAGGTTTATGGATTGATCAAAGAGCATGAGGTGCATTTTATCGACCTGCGGTTCTGTGATGCGCGGGGTAAGGAGCAGCATGTTACCGTGCCGGCCAGCACTATCGGCGACGATTTTTTTGACAACGGCAAGATGTTTGACGGTTCATCCATCTCCGGCTGGAAGGGCATTAACGAGTCGGATATGCTGTTGATGCCTGACACGGAGACGGCAGTGATCGACCCGTTCTATGACGAATCGACACTTAACCTGCGTTGCGACGTGCTCGAACCGACCACCATGCAGGGCTATGAACGCTGTCCGCGTTCCCTGGCGAAACGCGCCGAGGCCTACCTGCAATCCACCGGCATAGCCGACTCTGCCTTTTTTGGTCCGGAACCCGAGTTTTTCATATTTGATGAGGCCCGCTGGGGTGACAGCCTGAACAGCGCGTTTTATGAAATTGATTCCGAGGAAGGCCACTGGAACAGCGACAAGTTGATGGACGGCGGTCCGAACCACGGCCACCGCCCCGGAGTAAAAGGCGGTTATTTCCCGGTGCCGCCGGTTGATTCATTGCAGAACGTTCGCTCCGCCATCTGTCTGGCGCTGGAGGACATGGGCATGGCGGTTGAGGTGCACCACCATGAGGTCGCCACCGGTGGCCAGGCGGAAATCGGCACCCGCTTCGACACCCTGGTGACCAAGGCAGACCACCTGCTGATCCTGAAATATTGTGCGATGAACGTGGCCCAGGGTTATGGCAAAACAGTCACCTTCATGCCGAAACCGCTGGTCGGTGACAACGGCAACGGTATGCACGTACACCAGTCCCTGGGCAAGGACGGCCAGAACCTGTTCACCGGTGACAAGTACGGCGGTTTGTCCGACCTGGCCTTGCATTACATCGCGGGCATATTCAAGCATGCCCGGGCGCTCAATGCGTTCACCAATGCCAGCACCAACAGCTACAAGCGCCTGGTGCCCGGCTTCGAGGCCCCGGTGCTGCTTGCCTACTCCGCCCGCAACCGCTCGGCCTCGTGCCGTATTCCCTGGGTTGCCGACCCCCGGGCGCGGCGCATAGAAATCAGGTTCCCGGATTCCTGTGGAAACCCGTACTTCATGTTCGCCGCGATGATGATGGCCGGGCTGGACGGGATCCAGAACCGGCTGGATCCGGGCGAGCCGCTGGAAAAAGACCTGTATGACCTGACCATTGAGGAGGAAAAGGAAATTCCCACCGTGTGTGCGTCACTGGACCAGGCCCTGGAGTCCCTGGATCAGGATCGGGAATTCCTGACTGCCGGCGGCGTGTTCTCCGACGACATGATTGACGGCTACATCGAGTTGAAGATGAACGAGGTCAACCGTTTCCGGATGACCACACACCCGGTAGAACTGGATATGTACTACAGTCTGTAAGTCTGGTAACAGCCCCGGTCGCCATGCCTGTTCGGCCGGCCGGGGCAACTCCGACCATGAGCTCGCACAGACTGCTGGATAATCTTTACACGGCAGTACTGGTATTCAATGACCGCCTGCACCTTACCGATATCAATAACGCAGGGGAAGCGCTGTTTTTAATCAGTCGCGCCAGGATGTTTGGTTACCACGCCGCTGAAATTCTCGCCACTTCGCATCACCTGCTGGACAATATCGAGCGTACCCGCGCGACCGGTCAGCCCCGCATGGAATGGGGCGTCGAACTGGACCTGCCCGATACCAGACACGTCTGTGTGGATTGTATCGTCACCCCGGTAATGGAAGGGGAAACCTGCAAGGAAGTGATTGTTGAATTAATCAATGCCAATTCACGCACCCAGGTGTTGCGAGAAAACAGCATATCCTATCTGCATGATGCCGCGCGCAAGTCACTGAGCGGGATTGCCCACGAGATCAAGAATCCCCTGGGGGGGTTGCGCGGCGCGGCACAGTTGCTGGAGCGGGAATTGAACGGCTCCGGCCTGGCTGAATACACCCGGATCATCATCGACGAGGCGGATCGGTTACGCAACCTGACCGACCGGATGCTGACCCCGGTAAGGAGGAACGGCGCCGGCCGCGTCAATATTCACAAGGTGCTGGAGCATACCCTGGGCATCGTTGAGGCGGAATCGGCGTTTAATGTAACCGTCCGGCGTGACTATGATCCCAGCCTGCCGTCGCTGCAAGCCGATGGCGAGCAACTGATCCAGGCATTCCTGAACGTCTCCAGGAACGCAGTGCAGGCCATTGACGAGCGCGGCGAGATCCTGGTGCGCACGCGCATCAGGCGGCGCTGTACCATCCACCGCCGGCATTACAAGCTGGCGGTGGAGATCGATGTTATCGATAACGGCCCCGGCGTCTCCGCCGATATCGAGGAACATATCTTTTATCCCATGGTCACGGGTCGGGCCGGCGGTTCCGGCCTGGGGCTGTCCATTTCCCAGTCATTGGTCCAGTCCAACAAGGGCCTGATCCAATACCACAGGGTCGATGACAGGACCTGTTTCAGGATACTGCTGCCGGTGGAATAACATGACAACGCATAACGAAATCTGGATCGTTGATGATGATAAATCCATCAGGTGGGTGCTCGAGCGCGCGCTGAACAAGGAACAACTGCAAACTGTGTGCTTTGAGAACGCACAGGATCTGCTGCAACGCCTGAACCGGGATGCGCCGGGCCTCATCATCTCCGACATCCGTATGCCCGGCCTCGACGGTCTGGCCCTGCTGGAAGAGATCAAGCTTAAAACGCCTGAGGTGCCGGTCATCATCATGACCGCGTTCCCGGACCTGGACCGGGTGGTCTCATCATTCCAGGGCGGGGCCTATGAGTACCTGTCCAAGCCGTTTGATATAGAGGAACTGCTCAGCCTGGTAAAACGGGCGATACGACAGCATCCGGCCCGGCAGGAGGCTGAGACGCCGGCACAGGATATCAGCGCTGATGAGATCATCGGCGCGGCTGCGTCCATGCAGGAAGTGTTTCGCGCCATCGGCAGGTTGTCGGCTTCCAACCTTACCGTGCTCGTTACCGGCGAATCCGGCGTCGGGAAGGAGTTGGTAGCCCAGGCCCTGCATCGCCACAGTCCGCGCGCGCAGCAGCGTTTTATTGCCATCAACGTGGCCGCGATACCCCGGGACTTGCTGGAATCCGAATTGTTCGGCCATGAAAAAGGCGCGTTTACCGGCGCCACCGCGCAACGCAAGGGGCGTTTCGAGCAGGCCAACGGCGGCACCTTGTTCCTGGACGAAATCGGTGACATGCCCGCAGACCTGCAAACACGCCTGTTGCGTGTACTGTCAACCGGAACCTTTTATCGCGTCGGCGGGCATCTGCCCATAGCCGCAGATGTCAGGGTGATCGCGGCAACCAACCAGGATCTGGAACAAGAGGTAACCCGCGGGACATTCCGCGAAGACCTGTTCCACCGCCTGAACGTAATCCGGGTGCATGTGCCCGCACTGCGCGCACGACGCGAAGACATCCCGGTGTTGACGGAACACTTTCTACGGCGTTCAGCCCTGGAATTGGATACCGAGACCAAGCTGATGTTGCCGCAAACCCAGACATTCCTGAACCGGCTGGATTGGCCGGGTAACGTCAGGCAACTGGAAAATTTCTGCCGTCGGATAACGGTAATGGCCCCGGGCAAGGAGATTCACATCGACGACCTGCCACCGGAACTACGGCGCGAGCACCCATCCGATCAAACCACAGAAGACTGGGAAAGCACGTTACGCCACTGGGTCAGGACCAACCTGCTCAAGGGCGAAACCGGCCTGCTCAGCAACGCCCTGCCCGAATTCGAACGCATCCTCATCGAAGAAGCCCTGCAACAAACCAGCGGCCGCCGGGCGGAAGCCGCCAAACTACTGGGCTGGGGGCGAAATACCCTGACCCGGAAGATTAAGGGTCTGGGGTTGGAGGTTTGATTACAGGCGTCATACTGAACACGCGGGAATACTTTGCAGCAGTCTTAACGTCACCCCGACGCAAAGCCTCTCGCACATCGTCAAGCCTGTAAGCGTCATCAACGGACAGGTATGGTGACCACCCTCCGGGTTCCTCCAGTAACTCTACTTCAACTTCTGCAGCAAAGTTGTTTTCATAAATGAACTTCGTCTGTTTTCTCTTGGTCATCTGCGTCTCCGCTTGAAATCCGTCTCCCATTTTTCGGGGTTGGGCAAACCAGGACGTTTCAGCGTTTTTGGAGCAGTGCGCCTTGAGCTTGAGATACACTCGCCATTCAGACCGTGCTTGGAAATGGATTATTATATCATTTCACAGTGCCCTACAAGGCGCAATGGTCTGCCACTTGTCTGGAACTGAAGAGCTTGGGCACTTGACGGTAACAATGTCAAGACACAACTCGAATGGCATGAAAAGGACAGACATGGCGAAATCGAATATATTGATAGTATTGATGAATTTGGTATTCTGACCAGACAAATCAAAAATAAGGAAGACAATCCTCCTGATAAGCGCGTTGCAGATGCATTTACCTTGTTCAAAAGATTGGATTGCCCAAATAAGGAATGTATTGAAAAACTTATTCATGTTGTAGAATTCCTTTATTTACCGAAGAAAACACCGGTATAATGGTGTCGAAGTCGAGGATGTATGCCAACAATATTAAGAAATGGACCCTATAGGTTCTACTTCTATAGCAATGAAAAAGGGGAACCGCCACATATTCATGTACAAAGAGAACGGTTCCTTGCAAAATTCTGGTTACAGCCAGTTTCTTTAGCGAGCTCAAAAAGATTCAAGTCGCATGAGTTGAGTTCGATAAGGCGGATTGTCGAAAAGCACAAAGAAAAATTACTGGAGGCTTGGTATGAACGAGCGAGCGATTGAAATGTACCCTTTAGCTGAACAAGTAGAGTTCACGGAAGATGAACTTGTTGTATGGTTGATGGATGGGCGAACAATTACGATACCTCTGGTGTGGTTTCCCCGCTTGTCAAGTGCAACAGTAGAACAATTACAAAAATACGAAATTCTGGGAGATGGTGAAGGTATCCACTGGCCGGATATAGATGAAGATTTGAGCGTAGATGGACTCCTTCGTGGTACACATTGAAGTTCCTTGTATTGCTGTTCAGGGTTCAGAGCACCAGAATGAAGCCGGACTCTTTGGCGGTATCAGCCAATCTGACCCGATTTCCGCCTGAGTTTTTGCGTGAGCAGGTCTGTGCCGGGTAGATCACCCGGAATTTGTGAATTCAGCCCACCCGGCTTTGGTAATGTTGTTGTGAATCCAATTCTGCCAAACGCTCACGGTATATGGCTTCCCTGTTCAACCAGAATTGCGCGGTTGACCCCAGCACACGCTCCAGCCGTAGTGCGCTATCTTGTGTTATGGGAATGTTGCCTTTGATAAGTTGATTTAGATGTCCAACTCTGAAGCCGATACGTCTTGCCAACTCTGCCTGACTCCAGTCACGTTCTTCCATCAAGTCAACAATCGTATCACCCGGTGGAGACGCCCAATCCGGGCTGAAAGTCTGTTCTTGGTCAGTCATGATAATCTCCGATAAATACAATCATTAGCGCCGTAACTTCAGACCAGTCGATACCGCCGTCTTGTCTCATGGGTACCGGCTCACGGTCAGGTCGAAATACGAGCCGTTTACCGCCCGCCAGACTCACGGAAAACTGTCCTTGCCTGTCGCCGACCAATGGATGCGGATTTCCCAGTGGGGGCAAATCCATTACATTGGTTGCTGCTTCAATATCACTAAGCCTGGATTGCAACTTTCTGGCAGAGTCCGCTCCCAGCCTGCGGGCCGCCTCCCTGTTGCTTTCGCAAAGTTTGCGAAGTTTACGATCCTTGTAGTTAATCTGCATAGGTATTTATTATACATTAATCCCCCTGGCAGATAACATCAACTGTCTGCCAACCCGGCAAGATGATGCAAATCAATGAGAACCTGGGTAAACCACCTGATTTTCAGTTTTTGGTGAACTTTTTGGTGAACCTTGACTCTTCGTGGAGATAACACCTGCCAATTCCGACCTTTCAACAGACTTTCGATATTTCATATCTCTAGAGCCATTAACTGCTTATTCCAGTACAATGTCCTGGAAAACAATCGGAGACCAAAACATGATGCAAGAACGTTTTATTGAATA
>LXNI01001631.1_pt1 | contig 18392 bp, 11 predicted proteins | sample 809091 | NCBI WGS metagenome assembly LXNI01 (sample SAMN04870527, study PRJNA318959) | sponge metagenome | biome: 01000161; feature: marine sponge reef; material: water | host: Sarcotragus foetidus | place: Greece: Milos, Mediterranean Sea | collected 2013-05-29 | depth 5-7 m | reverse complement strand
CTGGTCCCGGCTAACCGGCGTATATCAGGAGGATTCACCGTCGAAGCGAACCTCGGACGACCTCTCCCTTCGGCTCACCAAAGACAACGAGACCTAACTTGACAGAGGCCCTTCCATATCAGGTGGGGGGGTGCTTCGGGTAGACGAGGAGGGCATTAGCCATGATGACCTGCTCCCGTCGCTGCGATCGGCCGGGTGGAAGGCCTGCCGGCACCCCGCGACATCCTGTAGTGATCTTCCGGGGCGTTCGCGAAAGCGGACGGCGTGCGACGCGCGCGTGGCAGGGCGACCTCGGCGGCCGCGCCCGCACCATCCCCGTCGGTCCCGGCCTCGTCCGGTCCGGCCTCCTCCTGCCCGATGACGATGCCCTCGGCCAGCGACAGGCACGAGGCCGTGGTCATCAGCTCGAGCGCGCTCACGCGGTATCCGAACTCGGCCTGGATGAACGTCCCGAGTTCGGCGACGGAGATCGAGGTGAGCCCGAAGCTCGACAGGGGCTCGTCCGCTTCGCCGTCCTCGTGGCCGCACAGCTCCGCCACCTTGGCCACGATCTGATCCGCCACGCTGTCCACGGTGAGCTCGGCTCCGGAGCCCGTGTCGAAGGCGTCCTGATTGTGCATCACCCGCCCGATGCGCATGTAGTCCGGGAAGTCGACCGTCCAGGTGGGGCGTTCGAACAGGGACGTGATCAGGTGGGGTCGGTCGGACATGGCCCGGAGGGCGTAGTCCAGGTTGGCGATCGCGAGGTCGCTGCTGACCGGGGGAATACCCGCCGCGCGCATCATGCGCAGGACGGGAAGACTCCGCGCAGCCATGCCGGCGTCGGCGATGGCGGGCATGTTGTAGGTCAGGCACGGCAGCCCCTGCCGGTGGCGATGCGCGGCCAGGCCGTCCAGGAAGCCGTTGGCCGCACTGTAGTTGATCTGCCCCATGTTGCCCAGCATCGACGCCGTCGACGAGAAGAGCACGAAGTGGTCGAGCTCGTGCCCGGGGGTAGCCCGGTGCAGGTGCAGCGCGCCGGTCGCCTTGGGCGCGAACACCCGGCGCACGGATTCCGGCGTCAGGTCGTCCAGGAATCGGTCGTCCAGCGCGCCGGCGAGGTGGAACACGCCCTTGAGCGGCCGCTCGCCCCGCCGCTCGATCTGGCGGATGCAGCGCCGGACATCCTCCTCCATCGCCACGTCACCCTGCACGATGTCGAACTCGGCTTCCTCATCCATGTACACCAGCGCGCTCGAGCGGCGGATCCACTCCGCGTCCCGGCGGCGCTGGGGGTCGCGGTCGAGCAGAGTGATGTGCCGGGCACCGGATGCCACCAGGTACGGGATCAACCGGAGGCCGAAGCCGCCGAGCCCTCCGGTCACGAGATAGGTCGCGTCCGGATCGAAGAGGGGGCGCACGTCGGCAACCTCGTAGCCGATGCCGCCGGTGGCGTCCGGAGCCCTTAGGACCAGTTTCCCCTGATGTCCGCCGGTGGTCATCAGCCGTAGTGCCTTGCCGTAGTCCCGGTAAGGGAAGACGGTGACCGGGAGAGGCGGCACGGCACCTCGATCGAGCAGGTCCATGCAGGCTTCCGAGAGCTCGCGGGTGAGGTGCGGGTCGTCGAGCATCAGGCGGTCCACGTCGATGGCCGCAAAGCGCAGATTCTTGCGGAAGACGCGCAACCCCAGGTCGTTGTCGGAGTAGATGTCGACTTTGCCGATCTCGCAGTGCCATCCGCCCGGGCGCAGCGCTTTCAGGCAGAGCTCGACATGACGCCCCGCCAGAGAATTGAGCACGACATCCACCCCGTCGCCGGTCGCCGCCATCAGGTCGTCGTACCAGTCGTGGCTGTGTGAATCGAAGGCCCCGCGGGCGCCCATCGCCATCAGCTGCTCGCGCTTGCTCTCGCTGCCGGCCGTCGTTTGGATCTCCGCGCCGACATGCCCGGCAAGGGCAATCGCGGCCTGCCCGACGCCGCCCATGGCCGAGTGAATGAGGACGCGCTGCCCCTCTCGCAGCCGGGCGAGGTGAATGAGGGAATAGTAGGCCGTGACGTAGACGGACAGCGCGGACGCGGCCTCCTCCATGGAGAGTCGGTCCGGCTTCTTGAAGACCAGGTATTCCGGGACCACGGCCCGGTTGGCGATGCACCCTCCCGCGATGAAGGCCACCTCGTCGCCCGGCGCGCAGTGCTTCACGTCCGATCCCGTCCTCCGCACGATGCCGCTCCCCTCCATGCCCACGGCGTGCCCGAGCGCCGAACGCTCGTAGGCCAGCGCGGGCAGGAGCCCCAGGGTCACCATGACATCTCGGAAGTTGAGCGCCGCCGCCCCGACATCGATGAGCACGTCATTGGGACCCACATCGGGGAGCTCGCAGGTCTTCATCTCGAGGCCGGCGATCTGCCCCGGGTTGTCCAGAGCGAGATGGTGGGCGGCGTCCTCGCCGGGGGGGACTCGCGCGTACCGCTCCCTGAGGCTGGAAATCCGCGGCACCCAGAGCCGGTTCCCCCGCACCACGAGTTCGCGCTCGCGCAGGTCGTGGCGGGTGAGCCACTCGAGCGTGTCCAGGTCATCCGCATCGCCGAGGTCCACAAGGCGGAAATCGAGCATCGCCTCCTCGCCGACCTCCATCGCCATGCTTCGTACCGCCCCCCAGAGCGCACTGCCACGCGGGTGCTCCACATCGCGGGCCGCGCACCGGGTCACCACCGTCAGGCGGCACACGCGGTCCGCGCGCTCCTGTCTGGCGGACACCAGCGCCTGAACGAACCCGATGAACTGCACGGACGCGGTCTCGCCCGTCACATCGTCCGGGTCGGCGTCGCAGAAGTAGTCGATCGTCGCCAGACCGCCCGCATCGGACCACCCTTCGACCGATTCGAATGCTCCCGCGCGCAGCGCCTCGTGGGGGATCTCCCGGACCGTCTCCGGGCTGTCGAGACGCCGGCGCCAATCCGCCGCCCAGCTCGATGGTTCTCCCAGCACCCATCGGAGGCCGGAAAGCGGGTCGCCCGACACATCGTCCGACGTCTCGTCCACCGTCTCATCCACGGCGGCGTGCGGGGCCTGCAGCAGCGTGGTGCGCGCCCCCGCCCTGACGGTCGTCCAGCCCTCGGCCGGCTCGATGTCCGCACCGTCTTCGTGGCGGACCAGCGCCAGGCCGCCAGCCACCAGCACGCGGCGCAGGAGTTGCCACCCGTCCGCCCCGGGCAGGTCGCCGGTTCCGTGCAGGAATACGATTTCGGCGCCTCCCGGGCGGAGGAGTCCCTCGTCCAGCGAAGGATCGCTGCCGGGATCGAGACACTCGAAACGGAGCGCGGCGTCCCGGTGACCGAAGGCTTCGTAGTGAGCGCGCGTCGTCTCCTCGCTGCCGCTCACGAGCCAGAACTCGGACGCGGATGCCGATCCCGTCAGATAGTCCAGACACTCGGCGAGGACGGTCTCGCCGGGTTCCCGGGAGCCCGCGAATTCGACCACATGGCAGTGGTAGCGATCGCCCTCTGCCGGCCGTTCGAGCGCCGCCAGCAACGCGGCGGGTTCGATGTCGCCGTCCGGCAACCTGTCCGCGAGCGATTGCCCTTCGGGAACAAACTTCGGCTGCCACCTGATCTCATGCTTGCTGTTCGGAAGATCGTTCCAGCGCGGATCGGAGGTGAAGTAGGTGTACTGGCCGATGTGGAGGCAGAGCTGTCCCGTCGCGCGGTCGTAGAAGCTGATCGCCCCCGCGGCCCTCTCGCCGCGCTGAACCGAGTACTGGCCCCGCTCGTTCGCGTCCATCCAGTCCTCGCTGGGCCTGGTCACTCGACAGGTGATCCGGGGACCGGTGGGCGGGCGCAGGAACGTCACCCTCTCCGCCCTCTGCGGTATGGCGAAGAGGTGGGATGCCGTCAGCAGATGAGAGAGGAAGATCTGCAGGCCTCCGTCGAGGAGCGCCGGCGGGCCGGACACGTAGCCCTCCTTACGGCCCGTCTCCCAGAGCTCCTCGTCCATCTCGATGTCGACGATCAGATCCCTCGACTCGGGATCCACTTCAAAGAGCCGCAGGGTCCGGAAATTGGGGCCGTACTGGAAGGTATCGCTGAGAACCGCTTCAATCCGTTCGTAGAAGTCGTCCCCTTTGGCGAACACCGTCTCGCACGATGAGCGATCGATGTCGTCGAGGCGGTGGGGCACGCCGGCAGGGGTATCGACCGTCTCGCACACGGCCACCCGGCCGCGGCAGTGGACCTCGCTCACCGCGTCCACGTCGAAGGACCGGGACGAGATCGTGAACCTGTACTCGCCAGGGGCGTCGGGAACGGGATGCAATGCGGTCTGGAGCCGCACCGGCGTCTTGGGAATCGGACACGGCTGCAGAAACTCCAGCACCTCGAAGCGAACGGTTGCCCCTTCGAGCGCCTGAAGCACGATCTCGATATAGCCCGCCGCCGGCATGATCGCAGCGTGATGGACACGGTGATCCGCCAGCCAGGGGAAGTCCTTCTCGGAGAGCCGCGCTTCGAAGAGCGGGTGTTCGCTCGGCACCCGGTGGCCGACCAGCGGGCCGTGGGAGTACTGCCCCTGCTGCACGAAGAACTCGTCGTCGCTGTAAAGGTCTATCGTCTTCCTGTCTTCCCTGGGGTGTCCGGGAAGCAGATGGGCCATTGGCCTGGGGCGGGGATACTGAGCCTCGAAGTCCAGGGCCACGCCGCAACGATACAGCGAAGCCAGGGCTTCCTGGAATCCGAGCCGGTCGTCCGCGTCCCGGTGGAGACTGGGAACCGTGGCGGGCGTCGGCGAAGTTTCTTCGAGGCACTGAGCCACGGCGGACTGGAGCGCGCTGTGCGGGGCGATCTCCAGGAACACATCGGGGCGATAGTCGCGCACGATCGTGTCGATCGCACGGGCAAAACGCACCGGATGCCGGATGTTCGTCCACCAGTAGGCGCCGTCCAGCCGTTCCGTCGCCTCGCCGGTCACCGACGACACGAAGGGAACCCCCGCATCGAACGCGCACTCGTCCAGGAAGGCCAGGGCCTTCTTCGCATCCGCCCGGACGGGATCCATCGCGGAGGAGTGAAAGGCGATGTTCCCGGCGAGCAGCTGGTTCTGAAGGTTGCGGCGGTCGAGTTCCGCGATGACCGGCTCCAGCTCCGCTTCCCTGCCGCAGAGGACCACGCTGGCCGGAGCGTTTTCGCACGCGATCTCCACCTGGGGCCGCCGGTCTCCGCCGGGCCGGAAGGCGATGTCCAGCGATTCGAGCACCTCCTCCACCCCCGGAAGGTCGAGGCCGACGGCCAGCATTCGTCCCGAGCCGGCCACCCGCTGCTGAAGGGTGGCGCGGTGATACACCAGCCGCGTCGCTTCCGCGAGCGTCAGCGCCCCCGAGGCGTAGGCGGCCGCGACCTCGCCCGAACTGTGCCCGACCACGCATTCCGGGTGCACCCCCCAGGTCTTGAACAGCTCGAAGAGCGCGCACTGGATCATGAAGATCGCGGGCTGGGCGAGCCGGACCTCGTCCAGTTCGTGCTGGGGGGCCGAGAAGCAGGCGTCGCGCAGCGAGGTGTCCGAGTGTTCCCGCCAGTGCTCCTCCACCGCGTCGACCACCCGCCGGAAGACGGGGTCGGCTTCCCAGAGTCGCCGGCCGCAGCCGGACCACTGGGTACCCTGGCCCGCGAACACCATCGCGACCCGCCGCTCCCGGTCGTCGACCGTGGCGACGTCTGCGGGATCCCCGGCGAAATCGTCCAGGGCCGCAAGCAGTTCGTCCCGGCTGCGCACAGCAAACCCGGTCCGAACCCCGAAGTGCGTGCGGCGGCGGCTGAGATTGCCCGCCACCGTGTAGAGGTCGGTACCGTCATCTGCGAGGGCATCGCGCAACTGCCGCGCACTCCGCGCCAACGCCCCCGTCGTGCGGGCCGAGAGCGGAATCATGAAGCCGCTCTCCGGGGAGGGGTCCTCCGACCAGAAGCCGGACGCGCCGGGCCGGTACTCCCGGACCACGCTGTGGCCGTTGGCGCCCCCGAAGCCGAACGAGTTGATCCCCACCACCACCGGCCGGTCCGGGAAGGGTTCGCAAACGGTCTGCACCGCCATCGGACCGCTCTCGAAGTCGATCTCCGGATTCGGCACAACGAAGTTCTTCGATGTGGGCGCGAAGGTGCGGCGCTGCATCATCAGAACGACCTTGAGAAGGGCGCAGTTGAAGGCCGCCGCCTCCATGTGCCCCAGGTTGCTCTTGACGCTGGAGACGCGCAGCGGCACGTCGCGGTCCACCCCGCCGAAGGCTTCCAGGATGGCGCCGCCCTCGATCCGGTCGCCGACCACCGTGCCGGTCGCGTGGGCTTCGATGTAGTCGAACTCCCCGGGCTCACGCCCCGCCCGCGCGCAGGCCGTGCGCATCAAGTCGACCTGAGCATGCCGGGTGGGCGCCGTGATGTACCGTCCCTGCGCGAGTCCCTCGCTACCGTCGGCGGCGCCTGCCGCGTTGACTTGCGGTCGCCTCGATCACCGCGTGGATGTGATCACCGTCTCGTTCGGCCGCCTCGAGGTGCTTGAGGGCGAAGATGAACGCCCCTTCCGAGCGGATGTAGCCGTTGGCGTCGGCGTCGAAGGAATGGCACTTGCCGTCCGGACTGATGACGCCCAGGGCGTTGAACGAAGCGCTGAGCCGGGAAGTTCCGAGGTAGTTGACCGACCCTACAAGAGCCTGCTCGCAATCGCCGGCGTGTAGCGCTGTCATCGCCGAATGGAGTGCGGTGAGGCTGGCCGAGCAGGCCGTGCAGTAGGTGATCGACGGCCCCATCAGGTTGAAATGGTACGAAACCCGGTTGGCCAGCATGGCCAGGCTGATCGAGGTGACATCGAACGGTCCCGCCCCGTGCATGGGACGCCAGCTGGCAACTGCGGGAACCTGGGCACCGATGAAGACACCGGTCGCACTATTGCGCAGCAAATGGAGACCCCAGCCCGCATGCTCGACGGTCTCCCAGGAGCAACTCAGCAACATCCGCACCTGGGGATCCATGAGGAGGACCTCGTCCTGCGACAAGCCGAAGATCTTGGGATCGATCAGCTTCTCGCCGTCCTCGCGGATGAGACCCTCGTATGGACTGGCGAACCGGCCCGGTCCGGAGAAACGGCCCACGGGCCGGTACCCACGGCCGTACCGCCCAAGGACGGGCTCCTGGACGATCTCCCGCTCGCTCAGCACCCGCCAGAAGTCAGCATCCGTGAGGATTCCGCCGGGCATCCGGTAGCCGTAGCCAACGATGGCGACGGGGGAGTGTCGCGAGATCCTGGCCATCATGTGCCGGGGTTGGGGCCGGTGAAGCCCGTGATCGTTGGGAACGCCCGCGACCCGGGCGGCACTATCCGTCTTCTACCGCTCCCTGCACCGCCGCGTCCGCCACGTCGAACATTCGTTGCAGGATCTGCTTCCGCCGTAGCTGAAGCTCCTCGACCATCTTCCAGAGAGCCTGGGCGGCCTCCTTCAGGGCCGCTTCCCGAACCTCGCCGGAGAGTGCCGAGTCGTTGCGAAACTCGTACTTTTCCACGGCGAACTCGGCGATGTCAAGAATGTTCTCTCCGACGATTTCCTGGTCAAACGCCTTCTTTACGGTGATCATTCTCTTGTTGCCATCGGTCATGATTTGCTCCTTCGGAGAAGGTGAGTACAGGGGAGACGCAATGTGGGAGACCAGCGCGATCTAGGATCCCAGGGCCGCCATGGCACTCTCGGGGTCCTCGTGCACCGCAATGAGCTGGTCGAAGCCGCTCACAGCCACGATTTCCTGGTTGAGACCGGACAGCGAACACATCGCCACCGCCTGTTCGGGACCGCGGAACCGCTTCGAGAGCATCAGGCAGACCCGAAGCCCCGCACTGCTGATGTATGATACCCGCCCGAAGTCCATCAGCAGGGCGCGGGGGCCGGAACCAAGACCCTCCTCCATTAGGGCCTGGAAGCGATCGCTGCTGGTGTTGTCGATGCGACCGAGGATGGACGCAATCGCAATGTCACCCTCCTGACGCCATTTGACATCGATCCTCATGATGGTCTCCTGTTTGGCACAAAAGGTCGTTGGGAACCGGCATTCATCTTCACCGGCCTAAGCTACAATGGACGGATGCGGCGTGCCAAGATCAGGTCCGACATGATCTTCGGCGAACCTGTGGTAACCCGCAACCGCACTTACGGTAGTATGCCCGGTCAAGCATATTGGGGGCCGTGAGCACGAGGGCCTCCGACTTGGCATCCCGTGGAAAGCGTTCCCCCCGGGATCGAGCGGACTGAGCCACGGACCGCTGGAGAAAGGCGACTGATGGCAGCTGCACCGGGACCACACAACCCGAAGCTCCGCTACGCGGCCGACGAAGTGCCGCCCCACCCCTTCTCCTTCGTCGTCGGACTGCAGGTCGCCATCCTGGTGACTCTTCCGATCGTCATCGTCGCCACCATCGTGGCGCACGTGGCCAACCAGAGCGAAGCCTACCTGTCCTGGGCGATCTTCGCCGGCATGGTGATCGGCGGGCTCCTGACCATCGTGCAGGCGAAGAGGATCGGCCCGTTCGGAGCCGGCAACCTGATCGTGATGGGGATGTCCGGCGCCTCCATCGGTGTGGCGGTCCTCGCTCTGGTCACGGGCGGTCCCGCGCTGCTCGGCACGCTGGTCGTGGCGTCGGCGCTCTGCCAGTTCGGGTTCGCGGCCCGCCTGGCGTTGCTGCGCCGCATCATCACCCCGCTGGTTTCGGGGACCCTCCTGGCGCTCGTCTCGGTAACGGTGATGCCGATGGGCTTCGCGATGCTCACACGTGTCCCCGAGAGCGCATCCGACGCTGCGGCCCCGACAATCGCCGCCGTCACGATCCTTGCCGTGGTCGCGCTCATGCTGCGAGCCCCGCGGAGACTGCGGGCCTGGACCCCGATCATCGGGATCGGCCTGGGGTGCGTGACCGCCGCGTTCTTCGGCGTCCTCGACTTCGGGCGTGTCGCCGACGCGTCCTGGGTGGGCATTCCCGCCATTGCCACGCCCGGTCTGGACCTGAACTTCGACTCGCGCTTCTGGGTGCTGCTCCCCGGCTTCCTCTTCGTCACATTCGTGATCACGGTCCGCCAGGTCGGCGACGCGGTGCGCACGCAGCGCATTTCGAGCCGCCAGCCCAGGGCCGTCGACTTCCGCAGGGTGGAGGGGTCCGTGGCCGCCTGCGGGGCCGGGACGCTGCTCTCGGGACTCGCCGGCATTCCGGCGCCGTGGCCCTACACGGCCGGCATCGCACTCGCGGAGGGGGTCGGCATCGCCGCCCGCAGGGTCGGCATCTACATCGGCACCATCTTCATCGCGCTCGCCTTCGTCCCCAAGATCACCGCCCTGATCCTCTCGATACCGGCACCGGTGCTGGGCTCGTACATCGTGGTCATCTTCGGGCTCACCTTCGCGCAGGGCATGCGGGTCGTCTTCCGCGAAGGTCCCGAACGGCGCAACTCGCTGATCGCGGGACTGTCGTTCTGGGTCGGCGCGGGCATCCAGTTCCAGGCCATCTTCCCGAGCCACCTCGCCACGCCCACCGGCCGCATGCTCGCCAACGGCCTCACGACCGGCGGGCTCACCATCCTGCTTCTCAACCTGTTCATCCAGTACACCGGTCCCCGCCGCCACCGGACCGAAATGCCACTCGGCTCCGACCGGCAGCCCGACCTCGACCGCTTCATGATGGACTTCGCCGCGAAGTACTCCTGGCCCACCCGTGCAACCGAACGTCTCCGCGCCGCCGCCGAAGAAGCGCTCCTCAGCCTGTTGCGCCAGGAGGATGACGAACACGCGCCCGCCGCCGAGGGGCGCCGCCTGCGGGTCGTGGCCCGTAACCTCCGCGAGGGCGCCCTGTTGGAGTTCACCGCAGCCACCCACGCCGGGAACCTCGAAAACGAGATGACGGTCCTGGCCGATTCACCCGACCCCGCCAGGGAACGCGACCTTTCGCTGGCGCTCCTCAGGCATCACGCCTCGTCGGTGAAGCACCAGCAGTACCACAACGTGGACGTTCTGACGGTGCGGGTGGATCGGGCGTGACCTTCGCTACCTCTCCTCGGTGAGGCGTCCCGCCAGATATTTGTGGATGACGCTCGACAACAGGGTCTGGTAGGGGATTCCCTCCTCACGCGCCCGAGCGTGCGCCAGGTTGAAGTCGCGTTCGGTCACTCGAAGGTTGACCCGCCGCGTCTTCTTGAAAGTGCTCCGGGCCATGCGGCGGGCAGTCTCCATCTCGGCTTCCGCACCGTCGTTGCGCCGCAACTCACCCCGCTCGAACTTTTCCAGGATCTCCCGCTCTTCGACATTCAGTCGGTCTCTCACGATGACTTCCTCTTCTTGTGGTCCCGCGTCGCCTTCCGGCTGGGGATGATCGTCTTCAGGAACCGCGTCCCGTCCGCCGAAGTCACGAACGGCACGAGGTAGAGGTACCGATCAATGTCCACAACGTAGATCCTCTGCCCAGGATACCGCTCCTGGTTGGGGTGTTCCAGCACATCCACCAGATCCCCTCGCTCCATCGCGGAGAGGACCCGCTCAAACGAGACCCCTCGGCTCTCGGCGAGTTGTCGGTTCTTTTCCAGGTTCCAGTCAAAGCCGCCAGCCATGCGTCAATTAACATCCATTGTGTGCGTTGTGTCAACAGACCCGGTCCCTTTGATGAGCCGGAACCACAACTTTGCGGTTATGCCCGGTTAAGCACGTGACAGATTCGCGGACAGATTCCTAGTAGAATCTGGCACGCTAATGTGGAAGAGTGCCGCCGAAACCAGGTCAGACACCTGCACAAGGGTGTCCTATGACAGATTCCCCTGTGAATCTGTCACGAAACCTGTCAGAACCTGATCCGAGCCCCCAACTGCGCCCGCCGCGTGTCCCCCAGTCCACTCCGGATCGTCCCGTCGAAATTGAAGAGCAGCGACCCCTGCGCCGTGTCCAGCGCGTTGTCCGCGTTGATCAGGTTGAAAACCTCGAAGACCGGCTCGACAGTGCGGCCGCCCCCCACCGTGAACGACCGCGACACCTTCACGTCCCAGGTGAAGAACTCGTTGGTGCGCCGAAGGGTGTTGCGCTCCAGGATCGAGCCGTCCGCGCAGATCCGGTCCGCCGGCTGGCTCGCCCGCACCCCCTGCCGCGCACAACTCTCGGAAACAGGTGACGCCGACAGATACCGCACGATGTTGCTGAAGGACACACGGCCGGGCAGCGAGAACGCCAGGTAGCCGGTGGCCTTGTGGCGCCGGTCCCGGTCGGACCAGCCGTATTCGGGTGCGAGATTCGAGGCGTCGGCATAGCGGAAGGTGAAGGGGTCGCGCTCGTTGTCGTCGTCGGACCGGTCGAGGGAGAGGGTGTAGCTCAGGTCGAAGGTGAGGAGGCCATCGAACGCGGCCTGGCCGCGCAGACCCGCGGTGACGGCGTGATAGCGTGACCGGGCGGTGCTCTCGGCCGAGGTCAGCGTGCCGATTCCGCCGCCTCCCGGGTGGGTGCCGATCCCGAAGGGCGAACCGAAGGCCGCAGCGTTGCGGTTGACGAAGCGGAAGAGGTGGTCGGTGCGCGCGTGCTGGTAGGACAGGCTCGCGGCCACCCCGTGCGTCACCTCCCGGTCGAGCGCCGCCGCAAACGACCAGGTGCGCGGCAACTCCAGGTCCTTCGCGGTGACGTGAATGTCGGGCAGGAAGGGCGGCGTGGTGCTCCCATCGATCAGATCCCCGATCGCGGGCGGCCCCTGCCCGGGCAGGCCGAAGCTGCTGCGGAAGAAGATCTGCTGGAAGGCGCCGTTGGTCGTCACGCTCTGCGCGAAGACCAGGATGGGGATGCGCGAGTGGTACGCGCCGGCGTTCAGCCGCAGCACGGTGCGCTCGTCGCCCGTCGCGTCCCAGGCCAGGCCGAAGCGGGGCTGGAAGTTGTCCAGGTCGTCGGGGATGGTCCCGTCGGAAGGGAAGCGCGGATCGCTCAGGTATGGGGCGTAGAAGGTGGCCTCCGGCTCGACTACGATATCGGGGTGCCAGGTCCCCTCCCAGCGGAGTCCCAGGTTCAGCGTCAGCCGTTCGCTCGGCCGCCAGGTGTCCTGCACGAAGAAGGCCAGCTCGTTCACGCCGAAGTCACCCTCGCCCAGCCGCTCCGGCGCCACCCCCGGCACCGTCCCCGACTGCAGATAGGTGAGCACCGGCCCGGTGATGCTCGTCCCCGCCGGACACGCGCCCGTCGTGCTGTCCGACCCGTCCGAACAGGTCACGTAGCCGCTCCCGTGCGTCGCGAAGTTGATGAAGCCGTCGACCGAATCGAAGATGTAGCGCCCGTTGGCAAAGCCGATGAACTGCTGCGAGATCGCCGTGCGGTTGTACTCGACGCCAGCCTTGAAGAGGTGGCGGTCCCGCAGCCACGACCAGTTGTCCACGACCTGCAGGCGCGTGTCGTACGCCGGATCGATGGGAAGGAAGAAGGGCAGCCCGATGCGGAAGCCGTCGGCGAAGTCCATGCCGATGTCCGGGAAGGGCCGGCCGCCCAGCGCCCTGAACTGCGGAGGCGCGGGCACGGTCGCCTCCGGCATGAGGGGGCCGTCGTACCAGCGCACCCGGTCCTCGCGCGCCCACTGCACGCGCAACTCGTGCGACAGGGTGCTGCTCACCAACGACCGCCAGCTCGCGTTGAAGGCATGCGCCGCACCGGTCTCGACCCCGTTGGCCGACAGCCCCCACGAGTCCACGTCGAAGGTGCCGTTGAGCTGCTCGGACCAGCTGTAGTTGTACTTGAAGGAGAGCTGGTTGCGCCCGTCGAGGTGGAGGTCGGACTTCACGAGCAGGGCGCGCGCGTCGTTGGTGCGGTCGATGGGGCCGAATTCGTCTTCGAACAGGCCCGGCCACCGCGTGGTCAGGAAGTCCTGGAGCCTGGCCAGATTCTCCGGGCTCCGGACCACCCGGTGCTGCTGCTTCGTCTCGGTTGCCTTCTGCTGGTCGTAGGCCACGAAGAAGAAGACCCGGTCGCGCGCGATGGGGCCGCCGAGCGTGAAGCCGAACTGGCTCCGCAGAAACTCCGGCTTGCCCGCCTGCACCGTCACCGGATACGCCGCCGACACGCCGTCCCATTGGCCGAAGTAGTGCGCGGATCCAGCCAGCTCGTTGGTCCCCGACTTCGTGATCACATTCACAAACCCGCCCGCCGACCGCCCGAACTCGGCCGCCGCGCCCTGGTTCACCACCACGACCTCCTTGATGGCGTCCTGGCTGAAGGTGAAGGCGGGACGCTGCCCGCCCCGCTGCTCGCCGAAGAATGGGTTGTTGAAGTCGGCCCCATCCACGATGAAGTTGTTGAAGATGCCCCGCTGGCCGCTGATGTTCAGCTCGTCGCCGTCGGGTCCCTGCGAGATCGCGACGCCGGGGGTCAGCAGCGCGAAATCCAGGTAGTTGCGTCCGTTGTTGGGAAGGCCATCCACGACTTCTTCGGACAGGCGGGTGGAGCTGGTGACGTCCTCCGGGTGCACCAGGTGCTCACGTTCGCCCGCGACGGTGATCCCCTCCAGCTCGACCGCGCCGAACTGCAGCGTGAGCGCCAGTTCCTCGCCGACGCGGAGGACCAGGCCCCGGGCGGTGGCCTCGCCGAGCTGGTCGTCGGCGCGCGCGGCCACGTCGTAGGTGCCGAGGGGGAGGAGCGGTCGCACGAAGGTGCCCGATGGAGTGGTCTCCACTGTGGTGCGCAGAGCGGTCTCGCGGTGCGTGAACTCGACAACCGCTCCGGGGACGGGGGTGCCGGCCGGGTCGCGGACTACGCCGCGGATGACTCCGGTGGATGCTTGCGCCTGGGCGGCGGCGGGGTGGGGCGGGGGGGCGAGGAGAGCGGCGGCCGCGGCCAGCAGGGCGAGGCCAAGGGAAAAGCAGCGGGGCGCCGGGGCGGCAGGATGTCTTGAAGCGCGAAGGGCTGTTTGCATGGTCCAGGGAACCGTCGGATCGGGTGACAATGATTGCCGCAAACGCCAAGCTACTGCGAACCAGCGGTTTAGCGGAACCCCGAGCCGGGTGGCCTTGCCACGGTCGGCGTTCGGATCCCCGGACCGGTCATCCGCCGGACGGTCTCGCACGGGTCCGAGTTGACACCGCCCTCTCTAGCGAAAAATATGGGAGTCCACCGTGCCGCCGAGACCGGGTTTTCCGAACTCGTTTCCAGCGGCTTTCCGGTCCATTGCAATCCCGCTTTTCCGACAAGTCCCACCGCAATGCAAGGTCACGACATGTCCCTCCCCTTCGATCCTCCGGTTCCTCGCACCCTTCGCCTTCCCGAGGTCGTAGCCCGGCGTCGAGGCATGCTGGACGCGCCACACGTCAAACCGCTCAACGAATTCGCCCAGCGACTCCGGCTGGCCCACCCGGAAACCACAGTCCCCGACTTCGACCCCTTCGACGGGGGCTCGACCGCGCGCATTCTCTTCCTCTTCGAGAAGACCGGTCCCAAGGCGGACGCGGATAGTCTGCGCGGATCCGGGTTCGTGTCGCGGGACAACGACGGGCGCAGCGCCGAGTGGACATTTCGGCTGATGCGCATGGCCGGTATACCGCGCTCTCTCACAGCCATCTGGAATGTGGTGCCCTGGTGGGACAGGAAGAGAATGGCGTCGCCGGAACAGCTGCGCGAAGGCGTGGCCCATGTACGGGAACTGGTCAAGCTCCTGCCGTTTCTCGATACTGTCGTGTTCGTTGGAGATAGCACGGCAGCGGCCATGGCGCTCCTGAGCGACCTGCCCTACCGGATCGTTCAGTCGTATCATCCATCGCCGAAGGTCAAGGCCGCCTGGGCCACGAAATGGCTCGCCATTCCCGACGAATGGGCCAGGGTGATGGAAGAGAGGTGAGCGCCTTGCCCCCAGCGGTGACCCCGATCGGCGGAGGCGCCACCATCGTGGACCTGCACTTCCGCGGCCGCCCACGGATCATCGGGGTGAACGTGCTTGAACTCGCTGACGGTATCGCACTCGTCGATCCCGGCCCCGAGGTCCGGCTGCCGGCGCTACGGGCAGGTCTGGCGGGGATGGGACACACGCTGGAGGACGTTCGCGCGGTCCTGCTCACGCACATCCACCTCGATCACGCCACCGCCACCGGGTCGATCGTACGGGAGGCGCCGGGCGCGACCGTGTACGTGCACGCGGTGGGCGCGCCCCACATGGCCGACCCGGCTCGTCTTTTGGCCTCGGCGGGGCGCATCTACGGGGACGCGATGGCGACGCTTTGGGGCGACTTCCTCCCCGTGCCGCGGTCGGCGCTCAAGGTGGTGGACGAGGGGGACGTGGTGGCGCTCGGCGGCCGCCGCCTCGAGGTCGCGTATGTTCCCGGGCATGCGAAGCACCACGTGGCATGGTACGAAGCCGCAACGGGGACCGCGTGGGTGGGCGATGTCGGGGGAATCCGGATCGGGAACGGTCCGGCGCTTCCGGTCACTCCGCCGCCCGACATCGATGTGGAGGTATGGAAGTCGAGCATGGAGCGCGTGATGGCGTGGGCGCCGGAGCGCATCGTGGCGACGCACTTCGGCGCGTATGGGGATGTGCGCGAGCATTTTGACGAGCTGCGTGAGGGGCTGGATGGGTGGGCTGGGTGGGTGCGGGGGTCGTTGGGGGGGGTGGGGAAGGGTGACGGTGGGCGTGATGGTGGGGTGCTTGGTGGGGGGACGGGGAACGGCGGGGCGGGTGATGGTGGGAAGCGTGGTGACGCCGACCGGGCGCGGGACTTCGCCGCGTGGGTGGTGGAGGGGTTGGGGGGGGCGGTGTCGGAGACGCTGGTCGATCAGTACGCGACCGCATCGGGATTTCCGGATTCCTGGTGGGGGCTGGCGCGCTACTGGAGGAAGCGGGAGGGGATGTAAGACGGGCATCTTACCCCTCGCAGACAAATCCACACGAGCATCGAAAGCGGCGAGGCGCTTCCCGTTTCCTACCCTTCGATCGCCAGGTTCACCAGCTCCAGGAAGCGCCCCACCGGGTTCCGGCCCCGGGGCGTCTGCGTGAAGACCAGCACGATCAGCTGGTTCGCCGGGTCCACAAAGGCGCTGGTACCGTCCGATCCTCCGTGGGAGAAGACTCCGTCCCCCACCACCGACCATCCATACCCGTAGTAGCTCGGCGGCCCCTCTGAGTTCGGGTTGGTCCGGATCTTCGGCGAGGTCATCCGGGCCACTGTCTCTTCCGAGATGATGCGCCGGCCGTCGTAGACCCCGCCGTTCAGGAACATCTGGCAGAAGATGGCGTAATCGCCAGCCGTGGAGATCATCCCCCCGGAGGCCCGGACAAAGGGTACCTGGGGCGGATCGCCGGGGGTCCAGCCGGGGATCCAGCCACCCTCGTCGTCGCGCTCGTAGTAGACCACCGACATGCGGTCCAGCTTGCCGTCCAGCTTCTCGTCGAGCTCGTGGTGGTAGCTGTCGTGCATGCCCAGCGGCGTGTACAGCTCCTGGTCGAGGTATTCCTCCAGCGGCATTCCGGAGGCGATTTCGACCAGTGCTCCGAGCGTGTTGTATCCGGGGTTGTTGTAGCTGTAGCTGGTCCCGGGAGTCACCTCCGCGCCGACGGCGCCGAATCGCGCCGCCTCCAGCTGAAGAGTGGGCGCATTCGGGTGCTCGGCGCTGGGCCGCATGTAGGGTCGCAGGAAGAGCGTCGGGATCCTGAGGCCGCTGGCGTGCGACAGGAGGTGGCCGATGTTGATGAAGCCGGCCCGGTAGTTGTCCCATTCGGGGATGTGGTCGCGGACCAGGCCGTCCCACGCGAGCCCGCCGTCCTCCACGAGCATGGCCACGCCCGTGGCGACCGCCGGCTTCGTGTTCGACGCCATGCGGAACATGGTGTTCGGCTCCATGGGGATCCCGCGCGCCTTGTCCCGCCACCCCAGCGCCTCGTGCAGGACGACCTTTCCGTCCTTCGCGACCAGGAGCACCGCGCCGACCAGGTCCCCGCGCGCGACCGCCTCTTCGTAGAGCGCAACGCCTCCGGCGAGCACACCGGCGGACATGCCCGCATCGGCCGGGTTGGCGCGGGTGATCACGGTGCCCTGGGCGGAGGTGCCCGCCGTATCCCCGAGGGTCGCGACCACGGCGAGAAGGAGGGTGGTGGCCGCGACGGCGCGGGAGGTCGGGAGGTGGGAGGTGGCCACGCCGGCGGCTCTTCCACGGGCGGCCACGCCAGCGGCTCCTCCACGGGCGGCCACGACCACCCGCGCACCCACGGGGCGTGTCAATGGTCTCATGGGACTGTGACCCCCGCGGACTCGACCAGGTATTTGAGCGCGAACGAGCCGATCCAGTGCGAGCCGAAGTAGTCGGCGTCAAACATGGTCTCGAATCCGCTGTGCCCGTGTCGCGCCGCGAGCTCGCGAAGGCGCGCGACCCTCGGATCCCCTTCCGGAAGCGCCTCGGCGATACGCAACATGGCCTCGGCGCGCGTGAATGCGAGCCCGATCAGATGCGAGCGAGCGCCCAGCGACATGCGGCCGAGGTCGGCCCGAACCGCGTCTCCCCCTGCCGTGCGCCGCAGGCTGTCGACAGCCGCCTGCGAAGCCCTCATCAGCGCATTGAGCGCCTCGGCCATCTCGGCAGGCATGCCATCCGTGCGCATGCTCGCCCGGAAGCGCCGTGTGGAGTCCGAAAGGGCGGACTGGCGGAGCGGGGCGAAATCCTCCGAGTCGATGGGCGGCAGCAGCGAATCAAGCCATCGCACGTACTCGTTCCGGTCCATCAGCATGGCCATGAGCGCGGCCTCTTCGAGACACGGCGACAGGAAATCGGAGCTCCCGGGCTCTTCGTCGACCGGACAGTTCGTGTCGTCGCCGAACAGGCGCACGGCGGCACTTCTCAGGGTCCTCGCCAGCGCGGGTCGCCGCACCAGTCCCGCGGCCTGCAGACTCATCGAGATCGCGAAGGCGGTGTTCCGGTGGGTCCCCGACCGCACCGGTCTGTCGAGATTGCCGATATAGTCGGCCATGCGCTCGGCCAGGAGGTCCGCCAGCGGTTCCATGTGACCGGCCCACTCGGCGGCTTCCGCGTCACCCCAGGCCTCCAGTTCCGCATGCAGCAGCAGCAGCCACGCCCAACCGTAGGGGCGCTCGAACTCGCCGTTGTCGCCGAGGTATTCGAGCTCGCCCTGCATGGCGGTGTCCGTAATGTGGTTTCCCAGCTTTTCCCGGATCAGGGGGGACGCCGGAAAGTCCGGCAGTTCCTTGATCATGCGGACCATGGCCCAGGTCGAGTTCACCGCAGAATGCCAGTCCGAGCACCCGTAGAAGGCGCGATCCCGTTCGAACCCGGGCCGCCGCGTGTAGGTGACCTGGGTCAGGTAGCCGGACCGACTCGCGGGCATCGCGTGAGGGCGGTCGACGCACGAGAGCGGCATGGAGGCGAGCAACAGGGCCGTCTCGCGATCGAG
>LXNI01001629.1_pt1 | contig 18399 bp, 15 predicted proteins | sample 809091 | NCBI WGS metagenome assembly LXNI01 (sample SAMN04870527, study PRJNA318959) | sponge metagenome | biome: 01000161; feature: marine sponge reef; material: water | host: Sarcotragus foetidus | place: Greece: Milos, Mediterranean Sea | collected 2013-05-29 | depth 5-7 m | reverse complement strand
TGCTGCGCGAGGAGCGCGTTCGCTACCGGAGCACGGCGAACGCGGTACGGGGCGAGACGATCCGCATGGGCTTCGTCACCGCTGAGCTTCGCGACCGCGCCGTGGCGATCATCGAGGAGGAGTTCCGCGAGCCGGACTACGTGCTGGGGGACGCCGACGTGGACGGCCGCCCGGGTTTCGAGATCACGGTGCAGGACGCCAAGATCGACGAGATCGAGTCCAATGCGATCGAGCAGAACCTCACGGGGTTGCGCAACCGGATCAACCAGTTGGGCGTCGCCGAGCCCTTGGTGCAGAAGCTCGGCGGCTCGCGCATCGTCATCGATCTACCGGGCGTGCAGGACGCCGCGGAGGCGAAGCGGAAGATCAACAAGTTCGCCAACCTGGAGTTCCGGCTCGAAGCCGCGGCCGACGACCGGCCGTCGGAGATCGACGAGTGGGTGTACGACGGCCGCCGGGTCCAACTCAACCGTCGCGTCATCCTCACCGGCGACCGCGTCGTGCATGCGGCGCAGGGCCGCGACCCGGAGACCGGGTTGCCGCAGGTGAACGTCAAGCTCGACAGCCAGGGCGGGGGCATGATCCACGACGCCACCGCGCCGAACATCGGTCGGGCCATGGCGGTGATCTTCATCGAGCACAAGCCCATCGTCACCGTCGAGGACGTGGACGGCGAGCGCGTGGAACGGCATTCGAGCCGCGCGGACAAGCGCGTCATCAGCCTGGCGACGATTCAGGCCGCTCTGCCTTACACCTTCCGGATCACCGGGCTGGACCTCCGCGACGCCCAGGAGCTTGCCTTCCTGCTGCGCGCCGGCGCCCTGGCGGCGCCGATGTACATCGTCGAGGAACGCACGGTGGGCGCCACGCTCGGCGAGGAGAACATCGAGCGCGGCATGCTGGCCGTGGGCGCGGGCTTCGTTCTCGTGCTCATCTTCATGGCCGTCTACTACAAGGTGTTCGGCCTCGTCGCCAACGTCGCGCTGACGCTGAACCTGGTGATCCTGGTCGCCGTGATGTCGCTGCTCGGCGCGACGCTGACGCTGCCCGGCATCGCGGGCATCGTGCTCACCGTCGGCATGGCGGTGGACGCCAACGTGCTCATCTTCTCGCGGATCCGCGAGGAGTTGAAGACGCGCCCGCCCGCGCAGGCGATCCGGGCCGGCTACGACCGGGCGTTCCTCACCATCATGGATGCGAACATCACGACGCTGTTCGTCGCGCTCGTCCTCCTGACCATCGGCAGCGGCCCCGTGGAGGGCTTTGCCAAAACGCTGTCGATCGGCATCGTGACGTCGATGTTCACCGCGATCTTCGGTTCGCGCGTGGTGGTCGACTTCGTCTACGGCGGTCGTCGCGTCGAGCGGATCCTGATCTGACGACGGTTCACGGTGCCCGCGCACCTCGAGGGGCGTAGCGCCGTTGCGCGGTGCTTCAGTCGGGCACTTCGGTGGCGATCATGTAGCCGATGTCGGGTTCGGGCTCGATGACGGCCGCACCGGTGTCCTGCGGCCTGGCCACGGACAGTGCGGCCACGCTGCTCGGCGTCGGGCAGGCCCCGCTCTGCCGATACCTAAGCGCCGCAGCCACGCGGGCCTCGTCAGGGTCGCCGAATCCATGTTCGAAGTCGTCGGCGACGACACAGCCGGGGACCGGAATACCCTCCACGACCCGGAGGTTCTCGGGCGAGAAGCCGTCCGGGTAGTCACCGAAGTTCTTGGCGTTGACGGCGCGGATCTGCACCGTGGAGTAGGTGGTTCCGCAGTTGTCCGTGGAATAGAACCCGTACGGTTTCCCGCAGGTCGTCTCGCCGACGAGGATCACCTCGACGTCGATGCCGCGCAGGGCGTTCACTACCAGTTCGCTCGCCGAGCAGGTCCAGGAACTGCTGAGCACGAAGACGCGCTCGAGGTTCAGTTCCGGCAACGGTATGCCGGCCTGGGGCGTGGTCCAGCCGATCGCCGTGGTGCGGAAGATGTCCGGCTGCAGACGCGCGCCCGTTACCGGGTTGAAGACCCGGTGCTTGTCGTTGAACTGCGACTGGTTGAACACCCGGCCGCGCGCGTGTTCGCCCGCGATCATGTAGGACAGTTGGTTGGCGATGATGATGAACCCGCCGCCGTTGTAGCGCATATCGAGGATGAGGTCGGTCACGCCCGCATCCTCGAACCGCGTGAAGGCGTCGACCAATTGCCCCTCGGCCGTCTGTACGCCGAACGTCTTGAACAGCATGTAGCCGACTGGCCCCGTGTCGGTTTCGATGATCCGGTCATGCTGTACCGGCGAGGTCGTGATGTTCGCCGATGTCATGGTGATCGTTCGTTCCGTGCCGTCGAGGTCGCGAACGAGAAACTGGTGGGTCTCGTTCAGATTCTGCGGCAACAGCCCTGCGTTGATGACGTCGACGTCGGCCTGGGTCGGGCCGTTGACGACGTCCACGCCGTCGACTTCGAGAATCTCGGCGCCGCGCGCGAGATCCACGCCGGGTTGTGTTGCGGGCGAGTTCGGCTCCGTGAAGCGGACGCGGATTTCCCTCGGTGGTCGCGGGGCGAGCACGGCGAAGCTCGCGCCGTAGCCCGCACCGACCGCGCCCGTGGAGACCCGCGCACGGTACTCCGCGGTATTCTGCGTGAAGTGGAACTGGTCCTTGAACTTGCCGGACGGGGTCGTCGCCTGGGTTTTGAGCAGATCGAAGTACGTCGGCGTATCGCAGCAACCGGGATCGACGTCCTCGATCTCGGCGTACCACAGATAGGTGTCGTTGCTCCACGACCGTAGCCAGTTGTTCTCGTCCCACGTGCTGCCCTGCCTGTCCGGGAAGGGGTTGCCTTCGGCGTCGACGCCGGTTCGCGGTACGGCGCAGTAGTCCTTGAATCGCACGTTGTATTCGCGCTGGGCGAACGGGACGCTGCCGTCGTCGACGTAGAACTCGCCGGGTTCCCAGCCCGAGGCGAGGTCGGCCATGTTCCAGCGGCGCCCGGCGGTGACGTTGGTGGTGCCGCGCCCGGCGATGAAGTCGCGCCCGGCCATCGGGTAGTAGTACCAGTGGCCGCTGCTGTCCCGACGCAGGAGCACGTCGTCGTTGCCGTCGCCGTTCAAGTCGCCGATGCCGGCGAAGCCGAAATCGTCGTTGCGCGTGATCCGCGCCGGGCCAGCATCGTCCGGGATGTGCATGCGACCGTCCATCGCGTAGTGCTGCCAGCGACCGTCCGTATGGCGCAGCAGGATCTCGTCTCCGCCGACGCCGTCGAAGTCGCCGATGCCGGCGATCCGCCACTCCGCGCCCGTCTCGATGTCGACGGGCCCCCGGCCCGCCACGATGTGGCGCCTGCCGTTCATCGGGTAGTACCACCAACGGCCGTCGTCGTGGCGCAAGAGCACATCGTCGTTGCCGTCGTTGTTGAGATCCCCGACCCCGGCCAGGGTCCAGTTCTGGCCGCTCGTCATGATGGCGGCACCGCGCCCGGCCGCCACGGCGGTGTTCTCGATGGGGTAGTAGTACCAGCGTCCGTGCCGTCGGTGTCGCAGCAGGACATCGTCCGTGGCGTCGCCGTTGAAGTCGCCGATCGCCGCCAGTTGCCAGTCGGCGTGGGCATACATCACCAGGCGCACGGCTTCGTCCGGCGCATCGCGGCCATCCATGGCATAGACGTACCAGCGTCCGTTGTCGTGGCGCAGGAGGACATCGTCGTCGCCGTCGCCGTCGAAATCCCCCATCCCCTGGTAGCGCCACGACCAGTCGCTCGGCAGGTCGGCCGCGCCGCTCAGGTTGGCGATCCGCCGGCGCCCGTCCATGGCGTTGTAGAGCCAGCGCCCGTCGTTGCTGCGCAGCAGGATGTCGTCGTTGCCGTCGCCGTTGATGTCGCCGATGCTCGCCGGCCACGCCGCAGGTGCCGTCAAGGCGGCGGCCAGGCCCAAAGCCATGGACGCATGGCGGAAGCGGGGATACTGCATGTGGTGATCTCGCGGTTGCATCCGATGCGGATTGAATGCCCGCAGCGAAGTCGTGTCAACGTCCGGCGCGCTATCCTTGGGAGAGGTTCGCATCCGCATGTTCGGCGGCGCACCTGCGGATCACGCGCAGCATGTCCCGGAACACCTTGGGGTTGGCGGCGACGACGTTGCCGGTGGCCATGAACCGGTCGCCTCCGGCGGCATCGCCCACGAAGCCGCCGGCTTCGCGAACGATGACGGCTCCGGCGGCCATGTCCCACGGCTTCAGTCCGATCTCGAAGAAGCCATCGAGACGGCCGGCAGCGACGTAGGCCAGGTCGAGTGCGGCGGCGCCTTGGCGGCGCAGCGTCCGGCAGCGGCCCATGAAGTCGCGAAGAACGTGGCTGTAGGCGTCGAGGTGGGCCGCGACGCTGGCAAACGGCAAGCCGCCGGCGACGACGGCGTCGTCGAGGCGGTCGCGACTCGCCACGCGGATGCGGCGGCCGTTCCGCAGCGCGCCGGCCCCGCGGCTGGCGGTGAACTCCTCGTTGCGGACGTGGTCGACCACCACGCCGTGCAGCAGGGCCGCACCCCGGGTGACTGCGATGGACGTGCAGAAATGCGGAATGCCGTGCAGGAAGTTGGTGGTCCCGTCCAGCGGATCGATCACCCATCTGTACTCGGCATCGGGTGCCCGTTCGCCGTGCTCTTCGCCGAGTACGCCGTGTTCGGGGTACACGCGCAGAATGGTCTCGACGATCACGTCCTCCGCCTGCCGGTCGATCTCCGAGACCAGGTCGTTGCGGCCCTTCTCCTCGATGGTGAGCGTATCCACCCGGTCCATCGCGCGCAGAATGATGCGCCCGGCGTTGCGCGCGGCACGCAAGGCGATGTTCACCATCGGTTCCATTGGCTTGGTTGTCTCGCCGACCGCTTAGAGGTGCGTGGTCAGGCCGCCGTCGGCCGTGAAGATCTGGCCCGTGACGAACCCGGCGCCGCTGCCGGAGAGCCAGACCGCGAGCGCCCCCACGTCCTCGGCCGCGCCGGGCCGCTTGAGGATCGTGAAGCGAACGGCACGAGCCGCTTCCGGATCCGCGGGGTCGAGGCGGTCGTCCATCCAGTCCATCCAGCCGAGCGCGATGCCGTTGACGGAGATGTCGAGGGGGGCGAATTCCTGCGCGACCGCCCGGATGAGGTTGTGCACCGCACCGTGAGCGGCTGCATACGCCGAGCAGTTCGGCAGTCCGCGCTCGCCCAGTACGCTGGTGACCACGACGATGCGCCCGGGGCGACGGATGGTGCCCTCGGCGGCGCGCATGGCGGCGAAGACGCCGCCCAGATTGGCGCCGAGGACCCGCTCGAACTCGGCATCGTCGATCGCGGCGATCGGCTTGGCAAGAAAGGCATCGTGGGCGAGCGCGAGGATGTCGAACGGCGTCTCGAGTTCCTCGACGCGCGTCACCGGCACGACCTCGGCGCCGGCTTCGCGATAGGCGACCGCCATGGCGTCCCCGGCCGGGTTGCCGGTCCCGACCAGGGCAGCCGTCTTCCCGGTCAGTTCGAAGTGGTCCATCAGGCAGTATCCGGATGGCTGGGCACGAACCCCGTGGGGCCGATTCCGCCCGCGAGCCCGCCGCCGTCGATGGTGAACAGTTGTCCGGTCACATACCGCGATGCGTCGGACGCCAGGTACACGGCCAACGGACCGAGCTCCCACCACTCGCCGATTCGCCGAACGGGGATGCGTTCGCCGCGCTGCCGCCGGGTCTCGGCCTCGCGCTCGTCGGCGGCCGGCCGTTGCGCGACGAAGCCCGGCACGATCACGTTCACGCGGATGCCGTGGGGGCCGAGCATGGTGGCCATGCTCTTGGTCAGACTGATCTGGCCGCCCTTGGCGGTCGGGTAGGCGAACGACCGGTTGCCGCGCAGCGCGGTGCCCGAGGAGGTGTTGATGATGACGCCGCCCTGTCCGCGGTCGACCATGTACTTGGCCGCCGCACGTCCGCAATAGAAGTTGCTCTTGAGGTTGGTGGCGAGGACGGTCTCGAACGCGTCGTCGGGGTACTCCCAGAACTCCCAGTTGCCTTGCACCCCGCCGCCGCCCGCGTTCGCGATCATCACGTCGATGGCGCCGAAGGCATCCACGCAGCCGTCCACCATGGCATCCACCTGCGCGGAGTCGGTCACATCGGCGACCCAGGCCACCGCGCGACCACCGTCGGCCTGGATCTCGGCCACGGCCTCGTCGACCTGGGCGCGCGTTCGCGCGGCCACCAGCACGTTGGCCCCGGCCTTGGCCAGCGCCTTCGCCATGGCTCGGCCGAGGCCGCGCCCGCCGCCGGTCACGACGACGCTGCGGCCGGTCAGATTGAGATCTTGAAGCATTGCAGCGCCATCGTATCGCGAATCGCCCCGGTCGTTGCGGCGGCCTTCGAAGGATTGGCGGAGCGCCGGCGGCTTGGAGCCCTATGTTACGTTGTCATCATGCCCACCACCGAGACCGCAGCGCACCCCGGATCGGCCCCCGACGGGCGGCCCCCGAGCGCGCTCAAGGTACGCATCGTGCTCGTCGAGCCCAGCCATCCGGGCAACATCGGCGGTGCCGCGCGCGCGATGAAGACCATGGGCTTTGCCGACCTCGCCCTGGTGCGCCCCAAGCGGTTTCCCGATCCGCAAGCCGAGTGGCGAGCGGCGGGCGCGAACGACGTGTTGCGGGCGGCCCGCGTATTCGACACCGTGGACGAGGCTGTCGCCGACTGCGCCCTGGTCGCGGGCACCAGCGCCCGGCGGCGTCGCATCCCGCTGCCGGTCGACAGCGCCGCCGACTTCGCGGCGCGGGCGGCGTCGACCGATCCCGCCGGAGGGGCGCTCGCGGTGCTCTTTGGCCGCGAAGACAGCGGTTTGACGAACGACGAGTTGGAGCGGTGCACGCGCCATGTCGTGATCCCGGCGCACCCGGGCTACGCGTCGCTGAATCTCGCGATGGCGGTTCAGGTGGTGTGCTACGAACTCTTCAAGGCACTCGCGGCGCCACCCGAGGCGCCGGTGCGAACATGGGACCGCCCGATGGCGAGCGCGGCGGAGTTGGCGGGCTTCTACGCCCACCTCGAGGACGTGCTGGTGGCCATCGAGTTCGAAGACCCGAAGGCGCCACGGCGGACGATGACGCGCTTGAAGCGCCTGTTCGGGCGCGTGGAGCTCGATGAGACGGAGGTGGCGATCCTGCGCGGCGTCCTGACCCACGTCCAACGCACGATGCGCAAAGGCGCTAGACTAGGGCGCTAGCGTACCGTCTCGGAAATACATTGAATGTTGGAACGCCGTTCGGGCTCGCATTCTCGGACGCGAGGCGAGGATGTGCCGCCGTCGAAACAGGTACTTGCGCGCATGCCCGGTTCGCCGTCGGGCAGGAATGTAATGTCACCGCATTTGAGAGGCGGCACACTAGCGGGGCTCCGCCCCATCCGACAACCCGCCGAGACCCGGCGGCCAGACACTTTGCTCACCTGCACAGATGAACCGCGGTCGAGAAACCAGGACGCGCCTTGCGCCTTTCAGCGAGAGCCCCGACGGTCTACGCGATGCTCTGGGCATGCGTGACTGCGCCGGACGCACGCCATGCGCCTGACCACCAAGGGCCGCTACGCCGTCACCGCGATGCTCGATGTTGCGCTCCATGCCGACAGCGAGCCGACGCCGCTGGCGGAGATCGCGGCGCGCCAGGGGATTTCGCAGGCCTACCTCGAGCAGTTGTTCGTGCGGCTGAAGCGCGCCGGCCTGGTGGACAGTGTGCGCGGTCCGGGAGGCGGCTACCTGCTGCGCCGGGATCCGTCGACAGTGAGCGTCGCCGATGTCGTGACGGCGGTGGGCGAGGGGGTCGATGCGACCCGCTGTGGCGGCACCGGCGACTGCCAGGACGGCGACACCTGTCTCACCCACGAGCTTTGGGCCGATCTCAGCATGCAGATCCACCTGTTCCTCACGCGCGTGACGCTTGCGAGCCTGGTGTGTCGTGGCGATGTGCTTTCGGTGGCGCGACGACAGGACGGCGCGGACCTGATCGCGGCGCGCCACGTGTAGGCGCGCCGTTCCGGGTGCGCCGCGTCGGAGAATGCAACCCGGTGCGACGTTCCGTGCCGCAAGGACTCTAGCCTCATGTCGCAAGCCTTTACCGAGCGCTCCGCAGTCGACGCCGTAGGAGCCCGCCGGGCTGTCTACCTGGACTACTCGGCAACCACGCCCGTGGATCCGCAAGTCGCCGAGAAGATGCGCGACTGCCTCTTGATGGACGGTACGTTCGGCAACCCGGCGTCGACGTCGCACGCCTTTGGCTGGGATGCCGCGGAACTCGTGGAGGAGGCGCGGACCTACGTGGCCGCCTTGATCCATGCCGATCCGCGGGAGATCGTCTGGACATCGGGCGCGACGGAATCGGACAACCTCGCGCTCAAGGGCGTCATCGAGGCGCGCGGCGGCGGACACCTCGTCACCACCTCCTACGAGCATAAGGCGGTGCTCGACACGGCGGAGTACCTGGCGGACCATGGCGCCGAGGTCAGTTTCGTGGATCCGGATGCCGACGGCATCGTGAGTCCCGGGAGCGTCGTGGCCGCCATGCGACCGGACACGGTTCTCGTCTCGGTCATGCACGTCAACAACGAAGTGGGCACGGTGAACGACGTCGCGGCCATCGGCGCCGCCTGCCGTGCCCGGGGCGTCGTCTTCCACACCGACGCCGCGCAGAGCGCCGGGAAAATCGACATCGACGTGCAGCGGGACTGCATCGACCTGATGAGCATCTCGGGGCACAAGATCTACGCCCCGAAGGGCATCGGAGCGCTGTACGTGCGCCGCGAACCACCGGTGCGGCTCGCCGCCCAGATCCACGGCGGCGGACACGAGCGCGGCATGCGCTCGGGTACGCTGGCGACGCACCAGATCGTCGGCTTGGGGGAGGCGTGCCGCTTGTGCGCCGAGACCCTGGTCGAGGAGAACGAGCGCATTGCGCGTCTGCGCGACCGGCTCTGGTCGCACATTGGGCAGACCCCGGGCTCGCACCTGAACGGAACCCTCGACGCCCGGCTGCCAGGCAACCTCAATGTCGGCTTCGCTGGCGTCGACGGCGAGACGTTGCTGATGGCGCTCGACGACGTCGCCGTGTCCTCCGGTTCCGCATGCACCTCCGCGACCGTCGAGCCGTCGCACGTCTTGCGGGCCATGGGCGTGCCGGACGACCTCGCCGGCAGTTCGCTGCGCTTCACGGTGGGACGATTCACCACCGTCGAGGACGTGGATTTCGCCGGCCGGCGCGTTGCCGAGATCGTCGCTTCGCTGTCAGCGCTCCGTCCCGGATCGAGGCGCCGCAGTCGCGCCGACGAGAAAGATGAAACCTGACGTAAGGCCCGGCCGCAGTCACGCAAACTGGTGGGTCTAGTTTGCGTGACCGCGGTTTGGCTTCACAGTCTTGGTTGCATTTCTCGGGCCGTTGGAGGTCCGTGCTTCTTGCTGGGGTGGAACCCGCTAGTGTGCCGCCTCTCAAATGCGGTGACATTACGTTCGAGCTCGACGGCGAACCGGGCATGTTCGCAAGTACCTGTTTCGGCGGCGGGACATCCTCGCGTCGCGTCCGACAGTGCGAGCCCGAACGGCGTTCCAACAGTCAACGTATTTCCGAGACGGTACACTAGTCTAGCGAGTGTCCATCAACTCCAGGCAGAACACCTGGTGGCTGCCGCCCATCGCGCCAGGCAGTCCGGCGACGTTCGGCGCCAGCGGCTGACAGCGGTGGTACGCCGCGTAATAGTCGGCTGGCTGCGTTCCGCCAGTCCACTTCGCCCTGCCCGCTACCGAGGACATCGGCGGCTCCCAGCAGCGCTTCAGGCGTTGTCGCCATGCTGCGCTCCTACGAAAACCGGGACGAATCTCAGGCCGGGATCTTCCAGAAGGGCTTCGCTGACCGCCAGGCGGTCGGCGAAGCGTGCATTCAACTCGGCTGCCTCGGAAGGCGTCGACTTGATGTACCGCTCGTAGAGGGAAGATCCCTTCTCCGTGGGATCCGGGCGAAGGACGGAGACGTTCAGGCCATTCAGCCCGAGGCGCCCTTTGGAGCGTTGCACGGCACCGAGTAGGGCGACGACCTCCTGCGCCGTTTCCTCCCGAAAGAGCCCCTCATTTACTGCTGCGGCAGCAAGCGCGGCACTCTCCGACTCAGCACGAGGTCCGCCATCTGGCGCCAGCCGCTTCAATCGACCACAAAGATCTAGCGGGGCTGCGCCCCAGCAAGAAGCACGACAGGCCGACGGCCAGAGAAATGCAACCTGACTGCAAGCATTAACCGCGGTCACGCAAACTAGCGCTTCGGTGAAGTGTGCCGCCTCCATCGCGAGCTTGATCGCATGAGCGGCGAGCCACGGGCTGTCCGGAGTCTCGCCCAACCCGGACATGATGGCGCGGAGCGCACCTTCCATGTCTCCAAGCGGGGAGAGTGAGACGGAATAGTTGAAGTGGGTGACGGGAGACTTCCGCAAGTCCAAGGCGATCCGATGGTGCCTATGGACGCCTTCAAGGTCTCCGCGCAGCGCAGCAACGCCCCCAGGACCGTGTGAGCGCCGGCCGCGTCGGACTGCATGAGTTGCGTTGCGTCATTCTGAAGACGGCGGATCGCCAACTCGTCCGCGGTTTCGGCGGACGCCACTGACCCGAGCAGGCCGATGAGCTGGTCGGCTTTTCCTGCGGCAACGGGTCTGTTGGGCATGGATGCTTGCCTCCTGACATCTTGCGACTGCCGAGACGCGTTTTCGTGAGCGACCGTGGACACCAATAACACAACCGGGTGGCGCGACTCCATCCCCTGAACGCCCACAGGACCCATCACGCCGCAGGCCTCGGACAGACCAGTACGCTCCGCCGCCACTGTCAGCACCCTTCAGTTGACCGAGGGATGCGGTTGTATCGCACGCTCCTCGTCTGAGAACGAATGCGGGCGGGCATGCCGGCGGACGGTGGAAGGAGAGAAGCAACCCGTCTGCAGACCGTAGCGGCGGCCTGCAAACCAAGGGAACCTTGGCAGCGTATAATGCGCGCCGCGATGCGCCACCCACCCAAGCGGCGCCGTTGTGACTTCGTGGAGGTACGGAAATGGCTCTCGAAAGGACACTGTCGATTGTCAAACCCGACGCCGTGGCGAGGAACCTCATCGGGGAGATCTACGCGCGTTTCGAGAAGGGCGGCTTGCGCATTGTCGCGACCAAGATGATGCGGCTTTCGCCGGAGGTGGCCGGCGGCTTCTACGCCGAGCATGAAGGCAAGCCGTTCTACGAGCCGCTGGTCGGCTACATGTGCTCGGGGCCGATCGTCGTGCAGGTGCTCGAAGGCGAAAACGCCATCCACGTCAACCGCCAACTCATGGGCGCAACGGACCCCAAGGCGGCGGCGCCCGGCACGATTCGTGCCGACTTCGCCGAGTCGATCGATGCCAATGCGGTACACGGCTCCGACAGTCCGGCGTCGGCGAGACGGGAGATCGACTACTTCTTTACGGCGGATGAAATCTGCTCTCGCCGGGAACGCTCAAGCGAATAGAAAGCCCATGGCGGATGTACGCCCCGACAGGGCCAACCTCCTCGGCATGCCGCGTCGCGAACTGACCGGCTTCTTCGAGGAACTCGGCGAAAAGCCCTACCGGGCGACGCAGGTGATGAAGTGGCTCTATCACGCCCGTGTCACCGACTTCGATGCCATGACCAACATCTCGAAGGCGCTGCGGACCCGCCTCAAGGACGTTGCCGAGATCCGCGCGCCAAGGCTCAAGGTCGTGGACCGGGCCGGCGACGGCGTCGTCAAGTGGCTCGCCTCCATCGGCCCGTCCCGCGAAGTCGAGACCGTGCTGATCCCTGACGGCCGTGAGAGCCCTCAGCCGGGGAGCGCGAGGGGGCACCCCTCGCAAGAAGAGAGCCCTCAGCGGGGGAGCGCGAGGGGGCACCCCTCGCAAGAAGAGAGCCCTCAGCCGGGGAGCGCGAGGGGGCACCCCGCGCACAGCGAGCGTCCGGCCAAGCGCAATACGCTGTGCATCTCGGCGCAGGTGGGCTGTGCTCTCGACTGCTCCTTCTGCGCGACGGGCAAGCAAGGCTTCAGCGGCAACCTCACGCGCGCCGAGATCGTCGGCCAGGTTTGGCGGGCCGCGGCCGAGTCGGGCGCCGAGGCGCGCGGCATCACCAACGTCGTCTTCATGGGCATGGGCGAGCCGTTGCTCAACTTCGACGCGGCGATGGATGCTGCGGACGTGTTCATGGACGACCTGGGCTTCGGGATTTCCAAGCGTCGGGTGACGATCAGCACCGCCGGGGTCGTTCCCCGCATCTACGACCTCGCCGATCGCAGCGGCGTCTCGCTGGCGGTGTCGTTGCATGCGGCGCGCGACGAACTGCGCGATCGGCTCGTGCCGATCAACCGCAAGTATCCGATCGCCGAACTGCTCGCGGCGTGCCATTACTACCTCGCGCGGGTCGGCGACCGGCGGTCGGTCACCTTCGAGTACACGCTGATCGAGGGGGTCAACGATACCCTGGCGGACGCAAGGGACCTCGTTGCCTTGTTGCGGGACTGGCGCTGCAAGGTCAATCTCATTCCCTTCAACCCGTTCCCCGTGGCCGGCGGGCTGCCTGCGTACAGGCGGCCCGGTGCGGCTCGCGTTGCTGCCTTCCAGCGGACGCTCATGGACGGCGGCCTGGCGGCCATGTTGCGTACGACGCGGGGCGACGACATCGCCGCGGCCTGTGGCCAGTTGACTGGCAACTTCCAGGACAGGACCCGGCGGCGTGCCCGTTACGGTCTGGCCGAGCCGGTGCGGATCGTGCAGCCAGGCGCAGCGGCATGACCGAACCAGCCGCGAGCGGCGCGTCGGCGAGTGCGGATTTCGGCCTGGTGTTCCGGACAGCACGCGACGATGCCGGCATGACGCAGAACCAGGTGGCCGATGCGCTGCACGTGGAAGTCGCCGTCGTCTCCGCGCTCGAGGAAGGCCGCTTCCGTGACCTGCCGATGCGGCCCTACGCGCGCGGTTACGTGCGCAACTACGCGCGGGTCCTGGGCCTCGACGCCGATGACTTGGCGCGTCGCTTCGACGCTGCCGATGCGGACCGCCCCGAACCGAGCGTCGTTGTGCCGCGGCACCGGCTCACGCCCAAGTCCGAACTGGCGTTGCGGCCGCTGGCCCTGGGATACGCCGCCATCGTCGCGGTTCTGCTCATCGCCTTGGGTGCCGTGTTGTGGACGGCGTGGCGTGTACAGGATTGGCAGTTCCCGTTTCTCGCCGACGACTCGGTCGAGCCGCCGACGGTGGAGCTCGAACCCGAAACCGAGTCGCCGGCGGGTCCGCCCAACGTGTCGCCGTGGCCGATCGTGGCGGACAGTGCGGTCGAAGATGCGACGGCAGATGCACTGGCGCCCGCCGACGAAGCACCGGCCCCGCCGGTATCGGCCGTGGCCGGAACGGATGCCGACGACGCACCTGCCACGACGGTGCCAGCCGTCGCCGAGACGGATACCAACGACGTTCCTCCCCCGCCGGTGCCGGCCGTGGCCGAAGCAGATGCCAACGACGCACCTGTGCCGGCGGACGACCCGGCCGTCGTGAGCGACGTGGTCGGCGAATTGACGCTGGTCTTCGAGGACGAGTCCTGGGTCAGTGTCGACGACGCCGGCGGCAGGCAACTGTTCGGCGACTTGGTGCGGAGCGGTCGCACGGTCACTGTGACAGGATCTGTGCCCCTGAGCGTTCTGGTGGGCAACGCGCCGGGCGTGCGCGTCCAGTTCGACGGCGAATCCGTCGACCTCGGCCCGTTCACGCGCGACAACGTGGCGCGTTTCGAGATCGGTGGCGGTTGAGACGATGGCGGGAACCTATCGACTGGTGCGCGGCATGCGCGACATCCTCCCGGACGCCACCGGACGCTGGCGCGAGGTCGAGGATGTGGTCGTCGACGTCCTCGACCGCTATGGCTACACGGAGATCCGTCTGCCGCTGATCGAAGCGACGGAACTGTTCAGCCGCGGGGTCGGCGAGGCCACCGACCTCGTGGAGAAGGAGATGTTCACGTTCGCCGACCGCAAGGGCAAGTCCCTGTCCCTGCGACCGGAGGGCACGGCGGGCTGCGCCCGGGCCTGCATCGAGAACGGCCTGCTCCACAACCAGACGCCGAAGCTGTGGTATCAGGGCTCGATGTTCCGCTACGAACGCCCACAGAAGGGCCGTAGCCGGGAGCATACGCAGATCGGCGCCGAGGTGTTCGGGTTGCCCGGCCCCGACATCGACGCTGAGATGCTCACCATGCTCGGGCGCATCTTCCGGGAGCTTGGCCTCGCCGACCGCGTGGCCCTGGAGCTCAACACCATAGGCTCGCAGGATTCCCGCCTGCGTTACCGGAAGGCCCTTGTGGACTACCTGGCGCCGCTAGCCGCCGACCTGGACGCGGACAGCCGCCGCCGCCTCGACACCAATCCGTTGCGGATTCTCGACAGCAAGGTGGCGGCGACGCGAGCCATCGTCGCCGATGCACCGCGCATGGACGCGTACCTCGACCGGGCGAGTCGCGAGCACTTCGAGGGGCTGCGCCGGGCCTTGGATGCCGCCCGCGTCGGCTACTCGGTCAATCCCTTCCTGGTGCGAGGGCTCGACTACTACACGCACACCGTCTTCGAGTGGGTCACGCAAGCCCTGGGCGCACAGAACGCGGTTTCGTCCGGCGGTCGCTACGACGGCTTGGTGGAGCGACTCGGAGGCCGCCCGACGCCCGGGCTTGGCTTCGGAATGGGGCTCGACCGGGTCGTCCTGCTGCACGCGGACAACGTGCAACGGCGCCATGCGCGGGCAGACGTGTTCGTGGCGGTGGCGGCGCCCGAGCATGCCCGGTACGCCGCCGCCGTGGCCGAGCACGTCCGCGACCACACGAGCTTGCGCGTGCTCCAGCACGCCGTCGGCGGCTTGCGCAGCCAAGTCCGGGAGGCCGACCGCAGCGGCGCGCGCTGGGCCGTGATTGTGGGCGACGACGAAGTGGCGGAGAATCGCGTATCGCTCAAGTGGCTACGCGTGGACCGTCCGCAGTCGGCGGTGGACCTCGACGCGCTCGTCACCGAACTCAGGCAACACGGCCCCGCATAGGGGCGGAGAAAGGAGGCGCCGATGGCGGACTACCTCACAGACGAGGAGCAGGCCGAGCGGCTGAAGGCGTGGTGGGACAAGAACGGCACGTCGCTGGTCGTGTCGCTGGTCGTGGCCGTCGCGGCGGTCGTCGGCTGGCGCTACTACCAGGCGTACAGCACGGATCGCGCCAACGTCGCCTCCGAGGCATTCCTGGGCTACCTCGAAGCGCGCGCCGCGGCCGAGCCGGTCGAGGACTACCTGCGCCTGATCGACAGCGACCACGAAGGCTCGACCTACCACGTCTTCACATTGCTCTACCGGGCGGCCGACCAGGTCCAGGAAGAGGACTGGGAGGAGGCGTTGGCGCTGCTCGAACGCGCCGTGGAACTGGCCGACGAACGCAACGTACGCGACAGTGCGCGATTCCGTGCGGCAAAGCTGCTCTATCAGCTTGACCGGCTCGACGCGTGCGCGGAGCAATTGGCCGCGATCCGGAGTCCCGGGTTGGCAGCCCCGGTGGCGGAACTTTCCGGCGACGTGGCCGTCGCCCGCGGCGACATCGATGCGGCGCGCGAGGCCTACCGGACCGCGGTGGAGGCGGCTCGCCGCGAGCCGGGGCGGGTGTTTCCCGGGGTCTCCTTGACGGAACTCAAGCTCGCGAGCCTGGTCGAAGCCGATGGCGCCGACAGTGAGGCCGATGTGCCGCCCGCCGCGGAAGGCGCGCCCCCGAGCGAGGTGCCAGCCGATGCCCCGGAAGATACCGAAGTAGAGCCATGAGTCGACCGAAGACCGCAATCCGTCGCGTGGGAGCGGCCGCCGTTTCCCGCGCCATCGTCGTTGTCGTCGGCGCGGCGCTGCTCGGTGGCTGCAGCTTCTTTTCGTTCCTGCCGTGGATCGAAGCGGAGCCGAAGGACCTCAAGGAAGGCGAGCCCGCCAAGTTGGTCGACTTCGAGGCGGAAGCCGACATCGATCGGCTGTGGCGGGCCAAGGTGGGTCGCGGGCTCGGCCGCAAGTTCGTGCGCTTGACGCCAGTGGTCGTCGCGGATCGGGTCTACGCCGCCGACGGCTACGGGCAGGTTGTCGCGGTCAACCGGTTCGACGGCGCCCGGGTGTGGTCGACGAGCATCGGCGAACCGGACGAGGGTCCGTTCTACGAGTTCTGGGACCGCCGGGACCCGTCCTTCGTTTCGGGCGGTCTCGGCGCGGGCGAAGGCCGCATTCTCCTCGGAACCACGGGTGGCGAGGTGATTGCCCTGGATGCCGGCGACGGGTCCGAGTTGTGGCGGGCGACCGTATCCAGCGAAGTGCTGTCCCGCCCGGCCAGCGCCGAGGACGTCGTGCTCGCGCAGACGGCCGATGGGCGCCTTTTCGCGCTGGAGGCGGACGACGGTCGCCAGCGCTGGGCCTACGACAGCCAGGTTCCGTTGCTCACGCTGCGCGGCACCAGCGCCCCGGTTGCCCTCGGCGGTTTCGTCTTCGCCGGCTTCGGCGACGGCAGCGTGAGCGCCGTGGCGCGGACCAGCGGCGCACCGATCTGGAAACACCGCGTCATGCTTCCCCAAGGGCGCACGGAAATGGATCGGCTGGTCGATGTCGATGCGACGCCGCTGTACGCGAACGGCGTTCTGTATGCGGTCAGCTTCCAAGGCCGTTTGAAGGCCCTCGGCGCCCAGGACGGCAGCCTGGTGTGGGAGCTCGAGGCATCGAGCCATCTCGATCTCGCCGCGGGCTACGGGCAGATCTACGTTGTCGGCGCCGACGATGTCGTGACGGCCGTTGGCCAGACCTCGGCCGCCGTGGTCTGGGAACAGGACGCCTTGCGCAACCGGAACCTGACGAGCCCCGTCGCCTTCGGCAACTACCTGCTCGTCGGCGACGCCGAGGGCTACCTGCACGTGCTGGCGCAGAGCGACGGGCGTTTCGTCGCGCGGCGCAAACTCGCCGGGGGCCTGCGTTCGCCGATGGTCGAGGTGGATGGCGACGTGTTCGTTCTGACCAACAGTGGTCGCCTGGAGGCGCTCAGGGTCAATCGCCGCGGCTGACATGCGCCCGCCGTCGCGCCAGACCGCCGTCGTAACCTTGATCGGCCGGCCGAACGTCGGCAAGTCCACGCTGTTCAACCGACTGTGTCGCACGCGGGCCGCGCTGGTGGCGGACTACGCCGGACTGACGCGCGACCGTCACTACGGCACGGCGTTGCTGGCGGGCACAAGCGCAACACTGATCGACACCGGCGGGCTCGCCGACCCGGACGTGCACCCGGACAACGAGGCGGTGTTCGAGGCCGTGGATGCGCAGGTCGAGTCCGCCCTCGACGAAACCGACGTGGTGGTCTTCGTCGTCGATGCCTGCGATGGCGTGGCGACCGCGGACGAGGACATCGCACAGCGCTTGCGGCGGCGCGGCGCGACCGTGGTGGTGGCGGTGAACAAGGTCGACCGCGCCGGGGCCGACGCGGTGCACGAGTTCGCGAGCCTCGGCTTCGACGGTGCCGTGCCGCTGGCGGCGGCCACCGGCCGTGGCTGTGCGAACCTCGTCGATGCGATCGCATCGCGCCTGCCGGTTCTCGACGCCGTGTCCGACGAGGCCGTCGCCGCCGACGACGTGCGGGTGGCGGTGGCGGGCCGTCCGAATGTCGGCAAGTCGACGCTGATCAATCGTCTGCTCGGCGAAGACCGCCAGATCGTCCATGACACCCCTGGGACGACGCGCGACGCCATCGACATACCGTTCGGGCGCTACCTGTTGATCGACACCGCGGGCGTGCGCCGCAAGGGCCGGACGGCGTCGGCAAGCGGCGGTACGGCGATGGTCGAGAAGTTCTCGATCGTCAAGACGCTCGACGCGCTCCATCGCGCACACGTCGTGATCCTCGTCGCCGACGCCCGGGAAGGCATCGTCGATCAGGATCTGCATGTGCTCGACTACGCGGTGCAGGCGGGCGCCGGCATAGTGGTTGCCGTCAACAAGTGCGACGGCCTCTCGCCGACCGATCGGCAGCGTGTCATCGCATCGGCGGACCGGCGCCTGGCCTTCGCCCCGTGGATCGCGGTGCGTTACGTGTCGGCCCTGCGCGGCCGCGGCGTGGGGGCGCTGACCAGCGACATCGACCGCGTCCACCGCGCGGGGGCGTTCGAGGTGACGACGCCCGAACTGAACCGTGTGCTCGCCGAAGCGGTTCGAGATCACGCGCCCCCGGCTGTGCGCTCGCGCCCGGTGAAACTGCGCTATGCGCACAAGGCCGGCGCCTACCCGCCGCGAATCGTGATCCACGGCAACCAGACCGAGGCGCTGCCGACGAGCTATCGGCGCTACCTGGCCGGCCG
>LXNI01001628.1_pt1 | contig 18403 bp, 18 predicted proteins | sample 809091 | NCBI WGS metagenome assembly LXNI01 (sample SAMN04870527, study PRJNA318959) | sponge metagenome | biome: 01000161; feature: marine sponge reef; material: water | host: Sarcotragus foetidus | place: Greece: Milos, Mediterranean Sea | collected 2013-05-29 | depth 5-7 m | reverse complement strand
GCCCCGGCGCGCTCCCGTGCGCGCCGGGGCTTCTTTCTGTCCGCACAATGCACACCGCCTCCACGCCCTGCCCATCGCCGGCCTGCCGCGCCCCCCGGGCACGCGCCCGCGGCTTCCGCTGGCGCGAAAGCGGGCCGTCACCCAACCCGGCTATCGCATGCGCATATCTCACTTGTTCTATGTTATGAAATAATGCTCACAAAGACTGGACCTTCCGGACATCCGTGGCCATATGACCCCGCAGGGCCGACTCGGAAAAGAACCTATGCCAAATGTGCCAAGCCAGGGAAACCGGGCGGAATACCCCAAGGCTTCGGGCCGAAACGACCGCGCCATGCCGGAACCGGCTATGGGATATACGCCCTCAGCATCCGGAACATGACACATCATGACAGAACATGACGGGATCCGGAGGGCGAGGGCTTTGCGGACCAGCCGCCCCGTCACCCCGACAGCGCGGCGAAGAAGTCGTTGCCCTTGTCGTCTATGACGATGAAGGCGGGGAAGTCCTCGACCTCGATGCGCCAGACGGCCTCCATGCCGAGCTCGGGATATTCCAGGACCTCCACCCGGCGGATATGGTCCTGCGCGAGCCGCGCCGCTGCGCCGCCGACCGAGCCCAGATAAAAACCGCCATGCGCCTTGCAGGCGGCCGTCACCTGGGCCGAGCGATTTCCCTTGGCGAGCATCACATGGCTGCCGCCGGCGGCCTGGAAGGCGTCCACAAAGGCGTCCATGCGCCCGGCCGTGGTTGGCCCGAAGGAGCCCGACGCCATGCCTGCCGGCGTCTTGGCGGGGCCGGCATAATAGATCGGGTGGTCGCGGAAATAGGCCGGCATCGGCTCACCGGCGGCGAGCCTCGCCTCGATCTTCTGATGCGCGAGGTCGCGGGCCACCGTGATCGGGCCCGTCAGCGCAAGCCGCGTGCGGATCGGGTAGCGCGAGAGCTCGGCGCGGATCTCGTCCATCGGCCGGTTCAGGTCCAGCGCCACCACCTCGCCGCCGAGCATGTCCGCATCCGTCTGCGGCAGGAAGCGCGCCGGGTCGCGCTCCAGCGCCTCCAGGAAGACGCCGTCGCGGGTGATCCGGGCCAGCGCCTGGCGGTCGGCCGAGCAGGACACGCCAAGGCCGATCGGCAGCGAGGCGCCGTGGCGCGGCAGGCGGACCACGCGCACATCATGGCAGAAATACTTGCCGCCGAACTGCGCGCCGATGCCCATGGCGCGCGTCGCCGCCAGAATCGACGACTCCGCCTCCCGGTCCCGATAGGCCGAGCCATGCGGCCCGCCTTCCGTCGGCAGGCCGTCGAGATAGCCGGTGCTGGCGAGCTTCACGGTCTTCAGATTGAGCTCGGCCGACGTGCCGCCGATGACCACCGCCAGATGATAGGGCGGGCAGGCGGCGGTGCCGAGCGTGCGGATCTTCTCGTCGATGAAAGGCAGCAGCCGGTCCGGATGCAGCGTCGCCGGCGTCGCCTGATAGAGGAAGGACTTGTTGGCCGACCCGCCGCCCTTGGCGATGAACAGCAGCTCATAGTCCTCGCCGGGGGCGGTATAGAGGTCGATCTGCGCCGGCAGATTGGAGCCGGTATTGCGCTCCTCGAACAGGGAGACGGGCGACAGCTGCGAATAGCGCAGATTGTCCTCCGCATAGGCGCGGAAGATGCCGCGCGAGAGCGCCTCCTCGTCGCCGCCGCCGGTCAGCACGCGCTCACCCTTCTTGCCCATGACGATGGCGGTGCCGGTGTCCTGGCACATGGGCAGCACGCCGCCCGCGGCGACATTGGCGTTCTTCAGCAGGTCGAGCGCAACGAAGCGGTCATTGGGCGAAGCCTCGGGATCGTCGAGGATCGACGCCAATTGCGCCAGATGGCCGGGGCGAAGCAGATGCGAGATGTCGTGGAAGGCCTCGCGGGCGAGCAGGGTCAGCGCCCCGGGGTCCACCGAGACGAAGTCCCGCCCACGGAACCGCTCGACGGAGACGAAATCCCCCTCCAGCTGTCGCCAGGGAGTCTGGCCCTTGGCGAGCGGGAACATCTCGTGGAAGGCGAATTCGGGCATGCGCGCGCCCCTCACTTCTTGCGGAACCGGTCCAGCGAGACGACATTGCCGTCCTCGCCGCCTTCATCCTTGCCGGCGGCGGCCGGCTCGGCGGGGCCGTCGCCCGCCTCGCCCGCCTCCTCCTCGCCCGGCGGCAGGAGCGGCTCGACCCCCTGGCGGGAGAAGCGCAGGCCGAAATCCACCGACGGGTCGTGGAACATGGTCACCGCCTCCCAGGGAATGAGCAGGCGCTCCTGCATGCGGTTGAAGGAGAGCGTGACCTCGAAATGGGTCGAATGGACCTCCAGCCCGTAATACTGGTGCTGGAGCACGATGGTCATCTGGTCGGGATGTTGCGCGGCGAGGCGCGGCGGCACGGCCGCAGCCGGATGGCGGGTCAGGAAGGTGATGTAGAAATGGTGATTGCCGGGCAGGCCTTTCTCGGCGACCTCCTCAAGCGCGCGGCGCACGACGCTGCGCATCGCGTCCTCGACCAGCCGGTCATATTCCAGGAAGTCCTCGGCCATCGTTCCCCCGACCCCCGAACGGTGCGGCGACGCCCTTGCGAATCGCCGCGTTGCGCGCGGCCCGCACCAATCACCGCGTTGCGCGCGCCGCCATTGCGAATCGCCGCGTTGCGCGCGGCGGTGCCGCCATTACCAATCGCCGCGCTGCGCGCGGCGGATGGAGGGCTTCTGTTGCCCGGTGCCCTCCAAACCGCGCTTGCCGAATCAGCGATCAGGCAGCGAGTGCGACCTCATTGTCATTCGCACTTGAGTTGTAGCCCGATAACGGTGGTACCATGCCGAACGAAGACCATGCCTTTACCGCGCACGTCGATCCTGGTTCGCCCCCGCAAATGGTGGAGGCGCCGGGTACTGCCCCCGGGTCCGCAACGCTTATTCCACATGGCGTTTATCGCCATAGCCGGGCAAGCCCGGCACCCGCATTATAGGACGGACGGCCCCGGCGGGCAATCGCGGCGAGGCCGCCCTTGCGGCAGGGTCCGGCATGGCGCAGGGTGGGACATGCGGAGGCGGAGCATGCGTTCGGGATGGGATGGCGGGGGCTGTTGCGCGGCGGCGCTGGCGGGCCTGGCGCTGCTGTTGTCGGCGGGCGAAGCAGCCGCCGGCGGCGTTGCGCCGCATCGCGCGCTCTACGAGGTCGGACTGGTCCGCGCCGATCCCGCCGCCGGCATTGCCGCGCTTTCGGGCGCGGCGCTCTATGAATGGTCATCGGGCTGCAGCCGGGTCGTCGTCAACCGCGAGACCCGGCTGTCGGTGCAGCCGCCGGACGGCGAGCCAGTCGCCATCCGCGTCGAATTCTCGGCCTGGGAGCGCCTGGACGGCCTGGAATACGGCTTTGCCGGCCGGACCGTCCGGGGCGGGCTTGCGATCGAGGCGCGCAGCGGCAGGGCGAAGATCGGGGCGGAAGGCGGCGGCGAGGTCGTTTACAGCCGGCCGGCCGGGCGCCGGCTTGCGCTCGAACCGGGCACGGTCTTTCCCGGCGCCTGGGTCCGGGAGGTCATCGACCATGCCCGGGCCGGCGCCGGCCTGCTGACGCGCCGGGTGTTTTTCGGCGAGGACGAGGACGATTTGTTGACGGCAAGCGTGCTGGTGTTGCCGGAAAGCGAGGCCGGGGAGGCGCCGGAGCGGCCCGCGGCGCTGGACGGCCTCACGCGCTGGCGCGCGCAATTCGCCTTTTTCGACGAGGAAGACGAGGCGTTGCCGGCGTTCGAATCGACCGAATGGTTCTACGAGAACGGCGTCGGCGGCGACGCTGTCCTCGCCTTCCCCGATTTTACCATCCGTTACCGCCTGAAAGCCGTCGAGCTCCGCGACCCGCCGGCCTGCTGACGCGAGGCGCCGGCGGCGGACCGGCTTGAAACCGGGGCGATCCGTCACCAGATGAGGGACAGATCGGAGGCGAAGGCCGCGGACCCGGCGGCGCTCCATATGCCGGAGCCAGCTATGGGCTATGCGCCCCCAGCATGCGGATCATGACATCGCATGACATTCCATGACACTCTCAGGGGTCTGCCCCTTCCGGACGGGATCCGTGACCGCATGGGCGCCGCCGGAGATCTGTGAAATCCGGCAGGCGGCCGGGTCCGGGCTTCCGCCTTCAGGCGCCTTCCTGCCCGCCGCCCGCCGCCAGCATCGCCTCGGCGGCGCGGAGCCCTGTCGCCACCGCCTTGGCGAGGCCGCCCAGATAGGCGGCGCGGGGGCCGCCTTCGAAACCGCCGGCGGCCGAGCCGGCTGCGAACAGGCCCGGGATCGGGCGCGCCTCGCCGTCCAGCACCCGCGCGGCGCGGTCTATGGCGAGGCCGCCCATGCTGTAGGTAATGCCGGCGGCGGCGCGGATGGCGCGGAAGGGCGGCTCGGCTATCGGCTTCGCCGGGAAACGGCTGGTCGTGCGCGCCGGCTCGCGCCGTCCGGCATTGTGTGCGGCCATGGTTTCCGCCAGCGCCGGCATGGCGAGGTCTTGCGCGAGGCGCTCTACTGTCGGGGCCTCGAACACATGGCCGCCCGCCGCCGTGAAGCCCGGATTGAGCGCGGGCGGGTAGCGGTTGTCGGCGGCGTCCTCGCGCCAGCGCCGGTCGTCGAACACGACCGCGGCGCCCTCCGGGTCCGCCAGCCGCGCAAGCTCATTCGCCATGAAGACGCCGCCGAGCCCTTCATCGCAGAAGCGCCGCCCCGCCCCGTCCACCAGCAGGGAGACGGCGGCGAGCGCGTCCAGCGTCGGATAGGGCCAGAGCTTCTCGTTCGCGAAGGCGTCCAGCCCGAGCAGATGGCCGTAGAAGCGGTCCATGCCGACCGTGGCCGCGCCGGCCGCTTCCGCCATGGCGATGCCGTCGCCCCGCCCCGCGCCGGCGCCCCTGCGGAAAAGCCGCCCCGGCTGCGGCGAGAGATGGCGGCCAACCAGCTCCGGATTGTCCTGGAAGCCGCCGTCCGCGATCAGCACGAAGCGCGCCTCTGCCACGCCGGCGGCGATCCTGACACCGCAGACCCTGCCGCCCTCGACCGCCAGCGCCTCCACCGGAGAGCCGAGCCGCAGCTCTCCGCCGCGCGCCGCAAGATTCCGCGTGAGCCGGCGCAACAGCGCGTCCGGCCCGCGTCCTTTCCAGTCGAGGCCGCCCCGCCGGCGGCGGGGCGGGGCCATCACCCAGCGCATGAACTCGGGCGCGCCGCCGCGCACAAAGGCCCCGCCTTCCGCGCGCAGCCATGCCAGCACCTTGCCGGCGTCGTCCGCCAGCAGCGCCGCCAGCGCCGTCGCCGGGCCGCCGTGCTCGCCCACGGACTCCGCGACGGAGGCGCGGATTTCATCCGCCGGGCGGGTCATGTCCCGGAAGGCGACATGCAGCAGGCCGCCGGCGATGCGGGAGTTGCAGAAGTAATCCGGCTCCTCGCCCCGCTCCAGCACCAGCACGGCGAGCCCGCCCTCGGCGGCCCGGTTGGCGGCGCTCAGCCCCGCAAGGCCGCCGCCGACAACGATGAGGTCCGGCGCGTTCACTCCGGCAGCAGCATGTCGGCGATGACGACGGTCAGTTCGACGAGCAGCCGCGTGACGAGGGCAAGGCAGAGACCGGCCAGCAGACCCGCCACCATCCAGAGCCAGTGCCAGCCATCAATGCCGATGCCGAGAAAGGCGGCCAACACGGGCATCGCGCCGGCGACCGGCGCCAGCAATTTGCCCCGCCGCACCACGAAACGGACGGTGGGGAAACGGTCGATCACCCGTCCAGGCCGTGCGGAAGGAAATCCCAGCCGAAGATCGAGTCGGCCGGGCCCGCCTGGCCAACCAGCGCGATATCCTCCAGCCACAGGCGCTCGCGACGGTCGCCGGGATAGTAGATATGGGTCGCGACCGCCATGCCGGCCTCCAGCGCGAAATCGCCGGTGACGCTGCCCTCGGCATCGACCTCCTGGTCGAGATGGCTGAGGCCGAGGCCGTGGAAGAAGATCAGCGCATCCTCGGCGAGCGCAAGCCCGTGCTTGCGATAGACCGCACGGCCCGCCGCCTGCAGCGCCGAAATGCGCGCGCCCGGCACCATGAGCGCCTCGATCTCCGCCATCGTGTCCGCCGTCGCCCGGGCCAGCGGGCGCGCGGCGTCCGCGCCTTCCGACCCGACGATCCAGGTCTTGCCGCCATCCCAGCAATAGCGGTCCTTCGTGCCGTGGCAGTCGAACATAATGCGCATGCCGGGTTCGAGCTCATAGTCGTCCGCCTCGGATGCGATGACGGGCACGGGGCTGTCCGACCCGTTCGCCAGTACCATCGCGCCCGGATCGTGGACGAAGCCGCCGCGCGCGAGCGCCGCTGCATGATAGGCGGCGCAGAGATCGCGCCAGGTCATGCCGGGCGTCCAGGCGCCGATGCTCTCCTCGATAGCGGCGCGATTGACGGCCGTGGCGGCGCGCATCAGCTTCACCTCGGCGGGCGTCTTGATACTGCGGGCGGACATCAGGAGGCCATAGCCGTCCTCGACATCGATGCCGGAGAGGCGCGCGGCCAGCCTCGGCTCGTCCGCCGCGACGCGCTTGCCGACAAGGCCGAGATCGGCAATGGCACACTCCAGCGCGGCCACCATGTCCGGCGCATACCGCTCGGCGGCCCCGGGGAACCAGCCGGGGCGGTCCTGCGGGGCGACGAAGCGGTCGAGGTCCGCCTTGCCGCGCGACGGCTGGTCGAAGGGCAGCAGGATCGCGCGGAAGGGGCGGATATCCTCGATCCAGCCCGAATGGGCGGCAGCGGCGCCCAGATAGAAGTCCGGCAGCACCATCGCTGGCGCTTCGGGCGCCTCGCGGGCGAGCAGCACGGCCAGCGGGCGCGGCTCGTCGGACTTGTGCGCCGGCAGGTTGAAGCCGGAGAGCCAATAGACATTGTTGGGCGCGGCCGCGAGCACGGCATCGACGCCCCGGCTGTCCATCAGGCGCAGCAGCCGGTCGAGATTGCAGAAGCGTTCGGTCACTGGCGGCTCATCTCCGTCGCTCTCAGGCGACTTCCTCATATTGCTCGAAGAACCGGCCCGTGAGCGTCTTCTGGTTCTCATAGATCGAGCCCTGCTTCGGCGCGAGGGGCAGCGGCATGCGGACCGGCAGTGGCTCGAGGCGCGGCTCCAGCGTGGGCCGGCCCCGGCAGATGCGCTTGTCGAACGCCTCCAGCGTCGCGCCTTCAAGGCCCATCAGCGGCCAGGCGTCAGCGGCGAAATAGCTGTAGAGCAGAAGGCGGCGCGGGCGGTTCGAGCGGTTGAGCGCCGAGCCGTGAACGGCGCGCACATGATGCAGGGTTAAGGTGCCTGCCGGGCCCGTCATCTGCACGGCGCGCTCATGGCCGACATCGTGGGGGCCGGGATCGATGCCGCCGCAGAACGCTCCTTCACTGTGATGATCGAAGACGGGGCCCAGATGCGAGCCCGGCACCGCCATCATCGGGCCGTTGTCTTCGTCCACATCGTCCAGATAGATCCCGAGCGCGAGGCCCGTGTCATTGGTGTGGGGGTAGAAGGCCCAGTCCTGGTGCCATTCCACCGCCGCGCCGAAATGCGCCGACTTCATGTTGAGCTTGCTGTTGTGGATACGGATATCGGGCCCGAGCAGCGGCTCGACCGCATCCAGCACCACGGCGGAGCGCATCAGCCGGTCGAAGAACGGCCAGTGCTCGAACGGGGTTTTCAGCCGTCTCACGCGCGGCGCATCCGTCCGGTGACTGTCCTCCAGGTCGTAGCGCGCATCCGAGGCGTCCAGGCCGCGCGCGCCCTCGGTCGCCATGTCGGCTTCCCGGCGCAACTCTTCCAGCAGGTCCGCCGGCAAGGCCGCCGGCAGCACAAGATAGCCCGTTTCCCGGTATCGCTCGATCTGCTGTTGCGTGAGCGTCATGGCGCGCCTCCCCTGCCCTCGAACTCCGCGCTCCCGCCCGGAACGCGGATCAAAGCCTAACCCTCAACCCGCCCGCTTGCCATACCGCATTCCCGCGGCGCCAGGCGAGCGGCGAATCCAAGGGGCATTTTCGTTTCGGGAAAGAGACAGTCCTATCCGGCGGACGCCGGACGCGGCGAAGGCGCAGTCCGTTCGATCAACGCCTTGAGGGCCGCCATGGCCTCTTCGTGGCGCTGCCGCGCTTCTTTCCGCGCGTCTTCTTGGCGCTTCTCAGTTTCTTCGTGGCGCAGGTCGGCCGCCCGCCAGTCTTCGTCCATCGCGCGGTTCCGATCCGCCGAAGCGCGCAGCATCATCCACAATCCGCAACCGATCAGCGCCGCATGCAGGAGCCCGACGCCGACGGTCGCCCAGATCGAGAGTTCCTGCAGAGCGATAGATGCCTCCTGCAGAACCAGGGATGCCTCCTGCAGGGCCAAAGATCTGTCCTGCAGGGCCAGCAACGCCGTCTCATATTCGGTCATTCCGGGACCGCTCCTTTGGCCCGTTTATATATCGGCGCGACTGCCGGAGCCAAGTGCCCCGCTGCGCCCGCTGCACACGGATATGCCGGGCGTTGACCTCGATGCAAGCCCTGTCCATGCTAGCGGCGACCCCCGTATCCACCCCGCAAAACAGGCCGCTTGCTCCATGCGTCTCTTCCTCTTCGCGCTTGCGGTCGTCCTGGCCCCCGCGCTCGCTGTCGCCCAGGCCGACGACCCCGTGGTCGCCAAGGTAAACGGAGCGTCCGTTTACAAGTCCGATGTGGACCGGCAGGCGGCCGAGATCGCGCCGACCATGCAGGGCGCGCCGCCTTCCCTCATCCATCGCACGGCCCGCGAGCGCGTGATCGAAAGCCTGCTGATCTACGCCGCCGCCGAGGCCGCAGGGTTCGACCAGCGGCCGGAATTCCAGCGCCAGCTCGCCCAGCAGCGCCGCACGATGCTCACGCAGTACTACATGCTCGACTATCTCCAGGACCGGATCGACGATGAGACGCTCAAGACGCTCTATGACGAGATGTATCCGAACGGGCAGGGTCAATTGGAGATCCGCGCAAGCCATATCCTGGTTGCGGACGAAGCGGCCGCGCGCGCCGTCATTGCCGAACTCGACAAGGGCGGCGATTTCGCCGCGCTCGCCGAACAGCATTCCATGGGCCCCAGCAAGACGCGCGGCGGCGACCTCGGTGCGTTCGGCAAGGGCAGCATGGTGCCCGACTTCGAGAAGGCGGTGCTGGCGCTGAAGCCGGGCGCCTACACGCCCGATCCGGTCAAGACCCGTTTCGGCTGGCACGTCATCCTGTTGCACGGCACGGAACGCCCGCCCGCGCCGGAGTTCACCCAAGTGCGGGGGCCGCTTGCGCGCCAGGTCAGCGAGCGCATCCTCCGTGAGCATTTGAGTGCGCTGCGCACCGATGCGCAGATCGAACTCCTCAATGCCGACGGAACGGTGGAAGCCCAATGACCGCCATTTCCCCCCTCGCGCCCGGACGCTTCCCGGACATGCCGGCGATCGGCGGCGTCCGCACCGCAAGCGTCGAGGCCGGTATCCGCTACAAGGGCCGCGACGACCTGCTGCTGGCCGAGCTCTCGCCCGACACCGCAATTGCTGGCGCGCTGACCCGCTCGCTCACCGCCTCGGCGCCGGTCGAATGGTGCCGCCAGGCGCTCGCCGGCGGGCGCGCCCGGGCCATCGTGGTGAATTCCGGCAATGCCAACGCCTTTACCGGGCAGGTCGGCAGGACAGCCGTAGAGCACACCGTGGCGGCCGCGGCCAAGGGGCTCGGATGCGCCGAAGGCGAGGTCTTCGTCTCCTCGACGGGCGTGATCGGCGAGCCGCTGCCGGCCGAGAGCACCATTGTCGAGAAGCTGCCGGGGCTCGTCGAGGCGCTGGTGCCCGGCGCCTGGGAGGCGGCGGCGCGCGCCATTATGACCACCGACACCTTCCCCAAGGGCGCCTCGGCAACCGCGAGGATTGGCGGCGAGACGGTGCGGATCGCCGGCATCGCCAAGGGATCCGGCATGATCGCACCGGACATGGCGACCATGCTCGCCTATGTCTTCACCGATGCGGCGGTGCCGCCGGCCTTGCTGCAGAGGCTCACAAGCCGGGCCGTCGAGCGCAGCTTCAACGCGATCACCGTAGACAGCGACACCTCGACCAGCGACACGGTGCTGGTCGCCGCAACCGGCGCGGCCGGCAATCCGGAGCCGGACGCGGCCATGCTGCGCGGCTTCTCGCGCGCGCTGGAGGCGGTCTGCCGCGACCTGGCGCACCAGATCGTCCGCGACGGCGAAGGGGCCTCGAAGTTCATCGAGATCGCCGTGTCCGGAGCGGCGACCGCCCGCGCCGCAAAGCGCATCGGACTTGCAATCGCCAACTCGCCGCTGGTGAAGACCGCCATTGCCGGCGAGGACGCCAATTGGGGCCGGATCGTGATGGCGGTCGGCAAGGCGGGCGAGAAGGCGGACCGGGACGCGCTGCGCATCGCTATCGGCGGGGTCGAGATCACCCGCGACGGCCAGGTGGCGCCGGACTATGACGAGATGCCTGTCGCCCGGCACATGCAGGGGCAGGAGATCCGCGTTGCGGTCGACGTCGGCATCGGCCGCGGCAAGGCCACCGTGTGGACCTGCGACCTGACCCACGGCTATATCGACATCAACGGGTCCTATCGCTCTTGAGCCGCGTACTGCTGGTCGTCGCCGCCGCCCTGGTGGACCGGGACGGGCGTGTTCTTCTGGCCCGGCGCCCCGAGGGCAAGGCGATGGCCGGGCTTTGGGAGTTTCCCGGCGGCAAGCCTGCGCCCGGCGAGACGCCCGAGGCGGCGCTGCTGCGCGAACTCAAGGAAGAGCTCGACATCGACACGGAGGCCTCCTGCCTGGCACCGCTCACTTTCGCGAGCCACGGCTATGCCGACTTCCACCTGCTGATGCCGCTCTATGTCTGCCGCGTCTGGCAGGGCGCGCCCCGGCCGAAGGAAGGCCAGCGCCTTGCCTGGGTCCGACCGCGCGACATGCGGGAGTGGCCGATGCCGCCGGCCGACCGCCCGCTGGTCGCTATGTTGCGCGACCTGCTCTGAGGAGGTCCCCGGCGGCGCCCGGCAGCAGCCTGCGGGCGGTGTCGCAGTCGGCGGCGATCTGGGCCTTCAGCGCATCGAGCCCGTCGAAGCGGCGTTCCGGGCGGATGAAGTCGTGCATCCGCACCCGCAGCGCGCGACCGTAAATGTCCTCCGAGAAGTCGAAAATATGCACCTCGAAGGTGAGGCCCTCGCCGTCCACGGTCGGCCGGACGCCGAGATTGGCCACCGCGTCGCGCCAGACCCAGCCGCCCTCCTCCTCCAGCCCGGCGCTGACGGCATAGACGCCGCGGGCGGGCGCCAGCAGGTCGCCGAGGCCCAGATTGGCTGTGGGAAAGCCGATGGTCCGGCCGAGCCGCCTGCCTGTCTCGACCGGGCCCACGATCTCCCAGGGGTGGCCCAGCAGGCGCGCGGCTTCCACCGGGCGCCCGGCAGCCAGATGCTCGCGGACCCGCGTCGAGGAAAACCCGATGCCGTCCGGCGCGATCACGTCCGGCATGACGGTGACGGCGAAACCGCAGTCGCGGCCGAATGCGGCCAGGTCTTCCGGTCCGCCGGCCCGCCCTTTGCCGAAGCGGAAATCATCCCCGACAACGGCATGGGAGATACCGAGTCCTCCGGCCAGCACATCGCGGGCGAAGGATTCGGGCGAGCGCGCCGCCATCGTCTCGTCGAATTCCAGCACGAAGAGCAGGTCCAGGCGGAGCGGCTCCAGCTGGTAGATCTTGCCCTCCAACGAGGTCAGCCGGAAGGGCGGGTCGTCGGGGCGGAAATAGCTGCGCGGATGCGGCTCGAAGGTGACGGCGGCGAGTGGGGTTTCGCCGGCGATCTCCCGGCAGGCAGCGAGCACCGCCCGGTGGCCGCCATGCACGCCGTCGAAATTGCCGAGCGCCGCCACGGCGCCGCGGGCCTCCCCGGGAAGCCCGGCGAACTGTCGAAAGACCCGCATCTAGCCTCGGCCGGCGGCAGGACGGAGCGGGAGCGCGGAACCGGAGGACATCAGGACGGCAACGTGTAACGGAAGCGCCCTCTATAGCCGAGCGCAGGCCGCTGCGAAAGGCCGGCTGTTCCCCGGCATCGGCCATCATGCAAAGCTTGCGTTCAGCTTGGCTCTTGCCGGACAATAGCGCACCGGGAGCATAGTAAAATGTATGAGAAAATGACTGCGAAGGTGCGTGTGCGCGTTCGACCGGAATATCTGGACGACCATTCCGAGCCGGCGCAGGGGCGCTATTTCTGGGCTTACCACATCGAAATCGCCAATGAGGGGGAGCATACCGTGCAATTGCTCTCGCGCTACTGGCGGATCACCGACGCGCACGGGCGCGCGGAGGAGGTGCGCGGCCCCGGCGTCGTTGGCAAGCAGCCCGTGCTCAAGCCCGGCGAGAGCTTTACCTATTCCAGCGGCGCGCCGCTGCCGACCGCTTCCGGCTTCATGGTCGGGCGCTACCAGATGGCGCGCGACAATGGCGAGCGGTTCGAGATCGACATCCCGGCCTTCTCGCTCGACAGCCCGTGGGCCAGGCAATCGATACACTGACCGGCGCCTCAGCTCGATGCTCGATGTTCGCCCGGTTTTCTTCATCATTGGCTGGCTGCTGGTCATGCTCGCCGGGGCCATGCTTTTGCCGGCCGCCGTCGAAGCGGGTCGGCCGGACTCCGAAGCGACCCTGTTCCTGATCGGCGCGGCAATCACGCTGTTCATAGGCGGCCTGCTGGTCGCCGTCTGTCGCTCCATGCGCCCCGCCTCGCAGCGTCGTCGCCATCTCACGCTCAGGCAGTCCTTCCTGATGGCAGTCTTGAGCTGGGTCGTGCTCAGCGCCTTTGCCGCGCTGCCATTGCTGCTGCTCTCGGATACGGATCTGGGCGTGACGGACGCGATGTTCGAGGCGGTTTCGGGCATCACCACCACGGGTTCGACCGTGCTCACCGGCCTCAACGACATGGCGCCGGGCATCCTGCTCTGGCGGGCGTTGCTGCAATGGCTCGGCGGCATGGGCATCATTGTGACCGCCATTGCGATTGCGCCCTTGCTCAGGGTCGGCGGCATGCAGATCTTCCGGATCGAATCAAGCGACCGGTCCGAAAAGGTGCTGCCGAGAGCCGCCCAGATCGCCGGCTATATCGGCATCATCTACCTCATGATGACAGCCATTCTCGCCGGCGCCCTCGCCTTTGCGGGGCTCGGCCTGTTCGACGCCGTTGTCCATGCCATGACAACGATCGCAACCGGCGGCTTCTCGACCCGGGACGGGTCCGTCGGCCAATTCGGCAATCCGACGGCGGAATGGATCATCATCGCCGGCATGATCGCGGGCTCGCTGCCCTTCGTGCTGTATATCCAGCTGGTTCGCGGACGGGGGTGGCGGCTCCTGCGCGACAGCCAGGTCCAGGCCTTTCTCGGCATATTGGGCGTGTCGGTTGCCACGCTCACAGCCATCCACATGCTGGTGAACTCCGTGGACCCGCTCGAAGCGCTCAGGCAGGTGGCCTTCAACGCGACTTCCTACATGACCGGCACCGGCTATGTCACAACCGATTTCGGCGCCTGGGGCGGCTTTGCGCCCACGGCCCTGTTCTGCCTCATGTTCATCGGCGGCTGCGCCGGTTCAACCACTTGCGGGGTCAAGGTGTTTCGCATCCAGGTGCTGTTCGCGGAAACCCGCGCCCAGTTCGGCCGGCTGCTCCATCCCCACGGGGTCTATGTGCCCCATTATGGCGGCAAGCCGATCCCGGCGGCGGTCGCCGCCTCGGTAGCGAGCTTCGTGTTTCTCTTCATCGCCGCCTTCTCTGCGATCACGGTGGCGCTCGGCATTGCCGGGCTGGATCTGGAAACGGCCGTATCCGGCGCCGCGGCGGCGATTGCGAATGTCGGCCCCGGCATCGGCGAGGTGATCGGGCCCACCGGCAATTTCTCTTCGCTCAACGATCCGGCCAAATGGGTGCTGATCTGCGGCATGCTGCTCGGCCGTCTCGAAGTGCTGAGCGTCCTCCTCCTCTTCACTCCGGGCTTCTGGCGGTCGTGACGGAGCCCTGACCTGCGACCTTCCCGCTTCAACTTATTGTCCATCCGGACATGGAGCATGGAGCTTCGTCCAGTCACATCGCCTCCTGTATCTCATCCGACAGACAACCGGCCGGCGAAGACCATTCAAGACGCTCCAGCTTTACGGCGGCGCAAACATCTATAGCCTTGGCGGAACGCGCGAGCGGGAGGTATGGCCGATGGCGTTCGAAATCATTCAGAGCGGCAAGGCGCTGGGGGCCGAAATCCGGGGCGTCGATCTGTCCGCGGCGCTGGACGGAGAGGCCCTCGAGAGGGCCTGGTCCGACCATCTGGTGCTGCTCGTCCGCGGCCAGAAGCTCAGCGACGAAGACCTGCTGGCGCTGGCCGAAGCGATGGGCGGGGCGCAGGAGGCGGGGTCGCGCTCCTATTACCTCAAGGGCGGGTACGGCGTGGAGACCGGGCGCGTGAGCCGCCTGCCCGGCATCTCCATCGTCTCGAACCTCGACGAAAGCGGCAAGCCGGCGCCGCGCCATGCCGGCACGGGCAGCCAGGAGCTCACCTGGCACACGGACAACTCCTATGTCGAGCAGCCGCCCAAGGGCTCGATCCTCCATGCGCACAAAGTGCCGGTGAACGGCGGCGGCGACACCTCCTTCGCCAATCAGTATGCCGCCTATGAGCGCCTGCCGGAGACGACTCGCCGCCGCCTCCCGGGCCTTACGGTCCGGCATGATTCCTCGCGCAACACGGCCGGCGGCCTCCGCCCGACGGTCGCCGCGCCCGCCTCGCGCGCCGAAGTTCCGGGCCCGGTGCATCCGCTGCTGCGCCGCCATCCGGCCACAGGCCGCACGGCGCTCTATCTCGGCCGCCGCTACAAGGCGCCGTCGAGCCATATCGTCGAGCTCGACGACGCCGAAAGCGAGGCGCTGCTCGACGAGCTCTGGGCGGCTGCGACCGATCCGGACATCGTCTGGACCCATGTCTGGCGGCCGGGCGATGTCCTGATCTGGGACAATCGCTGCACGCTCCACGCCCGCACCGAAGTCGATCCGACCCAGCCCCGCGTGCTGCACCGGACCCTGATCCGCGGAGAACGCCCGCTCGCGGCCTGAGACCTGTCCCCCCGCAACCGCACCGCTTGACCCGCCGGGCGCGGCCGGGCGAAAACGGCCCCGAATTCCTCACTCACGGCACAGCAGAGCAGGCAATGCCCATCGTCAATCGCATAGCCGAATTCCACGAGGAGATGACCGCTTGGCGGCGCGAGCTCCATATGTATCCCGAAACGGCGTTCGAGGAAGTGCGGACCGCCGCCTTCGTCGTGGACCGGTTGAAGGAGTTCGGCGTGGACGCGATCCATACAGGCATCGCGAAGACGGGCGTCGTCGCCGTACTGCACGGACAGGGCGACAGCCCGCGGTCCGTCGCCATCCGGGCCGATATGGACGCGCTCGACATCGAGGAGGCGAACGGTTTCGACTACAAGTCCCGCAATCCCGGCAAGATGCATGCCTGCGGCCATGACGGGCACACGACCATGCTGCTCGGCGCTGCGAAATATCTCGCAGAGACGCGCAATTTCGACGGCACGGTATATTTCGTCTTCCAGCCGGCGGAAGAAAACGAGGGCGGCGGCCGCGCCATGGTGGAGGACGGCTTGTTCGAGCGCTTTCCGGCCGATGTGGTTTACGGCATGCACAACTCCCCCGGCGTGCCGGTCGGGCGTTTCACCACCCGGCCCGGGCCGGCCATGGCCGGCTTCGACATTTTCGAGATCGAGATCGACGGCTATGGCACGCACGCGGCCCGGCCCCACCAGGGCGTCGATACCGTCGTCATACAGGCCCAGATCGTCACCGCGCTCCAGACCATTGCGAGCCGGTCGATCAACGCCATCGACTCGGTGGTGCTGACCATCACCCAGGTGCATGGCGGCGACACCTGGAACGTGATTCCGCAGAAGGTCGTGCTGCGCGGCACGGTGCGCGCCTTCAAGCCGGAGGTGCAGGACCTGACCGAGTCCTGCATGCGGCAGATCTGCGACAATATCGCGGCGGCCTTCGGCGCGACGGTCTCCGTGCGCTATGAGCGGCGCTACCCGCCGACGGTCAATGATGCCGAGCATGTCGATCTCGCCGCCGCTGTCGCGCGGGACGTATTCGGGGCCGGTAATGTCGTCACAGACTCGCCGCCCGGCATGGGCTCGGAGGATTTCTCCTTCATGCTGAACGTCAGGCCGGGCGCCTATGTCCGCATCGGCAATGGCGCGGAGGGCGAGCATGGCGGCGTGGTCGTCCACAACCCGCATTACGACTTCAACGACGAAGCCCTGCCCTGGGGCGCCACCTACTGGTCGCGCCTGGTCGAGACCACGCTGGTCCGCGCATGAACCTCCGCGACTTCGACGCCCTCAGCTTCGATTGCTACGGCACGCTGATCGACTGGGAAGCGGGCATCCTCGCCGCCTGGCGTCCCTGGGCCGCAAGAGAGGGCGTCGAGGCGGCGGACGAGGCCGTGCTCGCATGCTTCGCCGCCAGCGAGTCCCGGCAGCAGGCGGAGACGCCGGGCCTGCCCTATCCGGAAGTCCTGGCGCGCACCTTCATGGCGATGGGCGCTGCGTTCGGGCGCGCGCCGGTCGAGGCCGATGCGGTCGCGTTCGGGCGCTCCGTGCCGGACTGGCCGGCATTCCCCGACAGCGCCGCGGCGCTCGCCTGGCTCGGTCGGCATTACGAGCTCATCGTGCTCTCGAATGTGGACCGGGCGAGCTTCGCCGCCTCGGCCGCGCGCCTGCAAACGCGGTTCGACGCCGTGCTGACCGCCCAGGACGTCGGCTCCTACAAGCCCGCGCCGGCAAATTTCGATGCGCTCATCGCCGGCCTCGAGGCGCGCGGCCTTGCGAAGGCGCGGGTGCTGCACACCGCCCAGTCGCTCTTCCACGACCATGTGCCGGCCGCCGCCGCAGGGTTCGCGACCTGCTGGATCGACCGGCGCGGGGGCAGGCCCTGGGGCGCCACCGCGCCGCCGCCCTCGGAGGTGCAGGTGGACTTCCAATTCGGGTCGATGGCGGAACTGGCTGAGGCGCATCGGCAGGAAGGTTAACCTCCGCCCCGGCGAGGGCTACAATCCATCGAGCGGCCAAGGGGGTGTTTGCGTCATGCTCAAGAGCATAGTGGTGGCGGTAGACGCCTCTCCGTCCAGCGTGGAAGCGGAGAAACTGGCGCTTGCCATTGCCGGAAGCCACGGCGCGCAGCTGGTCGGCATCGGCGTGCTCGACACACCCTTCTTCACCGCGCCCATGGCCCGGCCGGTGGGCGCCGGCGCTTACAAGGAGCATCGCGACGAAACGCTGGTCGAGACCGCGCGCCTGCGGCTCGAAGCGAGGATCGAGGAGTTCGAGGCGGTCTGCGTGGCCGCCGGCGCGGCCTATGGAGTCGTCGAGGCCGAAGGCGTGCCGCATGAGCTGATCGAAGCCGAAGCGGATCGGCACGACCTCATCGTGATCGGGCGCGAGACCAATTTCCACGGCGTCGAGAACCATGACATCGCCGATGTCGTCCAGCGCCTGCTGCGCGACAATCCGCGCCCGGTGTTGATGGCCCCGCCCGCGCCGCAATCGGGCGACCGGGTGGTTGTGGCCTTTGACGGCAGCCGGGAATCCTCCCGCGCCATGCACATGTATATCCTGCTGGGTCTGGCGAAGGGACGGGAGGCCCATGTCGTCAGCATCGCCGCAGACCGCGCCGAGGCGACGGACACCGCCGCCAAGGGCGCCAGCCTGTTCCGTTCGCATGGCTTCGAAGCCGAAGCGCACGGGATCGCGGCGCGCGGCAACCCGGCCGACGCCATTCTTGCGCAGGTCGAGGCGATGGCCGCCGGGATGTTGGTGATGGGCGCCTACGGACACCACAACCTCGTCCGTAATATCCTGGTCGGCTCCGCCACCCGCCGCCTGCTGCACGATTGCCCGGCCCCGGTCTTCGTGCATCACTGACACAAGGCCCGCCGCGCCGGGCCGCCGCCTCAAACCGCCATCCCGACCCGGACTCTGTCATGTTGTGTCATGAAGTGTCATGTTTTGCCCGCACAGGGCGCATAATCCATATCATTTTTCTGTATATGTTCTCCCTTGCGATTCCATTCTGCAGTTTCTGTTTCGCGCCGGTGCAAAGCAGGGATCAGGGCGACTTTGGGGCAAGTCGTCTCCCTCGTCCGGCAGTGATTCTACCATGGATTTGCAGCAAGCAATCCCTTCATAAGAATTATTTCATGATCGCGAACGGACAACGCCGCCAGACGCAGGATGGGTGAATCCCGCAGGGCGCAAGTCCGGGCATGACGACAGCCGGGCGCGCCCGGCTGT
>LXNI01001627.1_pt1 | contig 18417 bp, 13 predicted proteins | sample 809091 | NCBI WGS metagenome assembly LXNI01 (sample SAMN04870527, study PRJNA318959) | sponge metagenome | biome: 01000161; feature: marine sponge reef; material: water | host: Sarcotragus foetidus | place: Greece: Milos, Mediterranean Sea | collected 2013-05-29 | depth 5-7 m | reverse complement strand
GAGGCCGCCTGGCGGGCCGAGCGCGACGCCTTCATCGAGCGGACCTTCGGTTCGATCACGGTGGGCGCTTCGCGTTCGAACCGGACGCCGCCCCTGGATCGCGAACTTTTTGACATGAGAAGGAGGCAGTCATGATGAATCGACGCACGATTCTGGGCGGCCTGGCCGCGGCCTTTTCCGCTACGGCCGCGGCGGCTACGCGCAAGGCGCGCGCGTCCACGGCTACTCCGCCTTCACCGCCGTACGACTTCGAGCCGCGCGGCAACATCGGCAAGCTGGAGCGCCTGGCCAACCTCGATCTCGAGAGCCGCCAGGACTTCCTGACCGGCTTCAGGGTCTGGTCGAACGGTCCCTTGGGCCGTGCCGCCCAGGTTCGCGCCGAGGACATCTTCAAGGAAGAGGGCATCGATCCAACGAGCGACATTTCGATCGAGGCGTTGCGCGAGATTCTGGAACGCGACCCGGTGATCGGCGCCAGCATGCGCTACTGGATCAGCGGCCAGCTCATCAGCTGGAAGATCCTGCAGGAAGAGTTCCACGGCAAGGCCGATACCTACCTGGCCGAGCTGGACGCCGCCGACAAGGCTGGACCGGGAACGGTGAAGCTGGACCCCGATCTCGAGGTTCCGGAATACGCTTCGCACGAAATCCACGTTCAGCCCGGCGGCTACGTGGGCGATCCCTTTGCCGGCCACATCTATCACTACGGCACCAACCACTTCTACATGGGTCATAACGACCAGGACGAGGTGCACGCGCAGCTGGCGGCGGCGGTCGAGCCTCCGGCAGATGGCAAGGTCAAGCGCATTCTCGATCTGGCCTGCGGACCCGGCCAGCTGACCCTGGCGCTGAAGGACCGTTTTCCCGATGCCGAGGTGTGGGGACTGGACGTGTCCGCCCCGATGGTGCGTTATGCGCACATGCGCGCGGTCGAGCTCGGCAGGGAGTTGCACTTCGTGCAGGCGCTGGGCGAGAAAACGGGCTTTCCGGACGGTTTCTTCGACCTGGTTGCTTCGTACATCGTCTTTCACGAGACCCCGGCGAACATCACCAGGGACATCATTAGCGAGGTGCGGCGCATTACGCGTCCGAACGGCGTGTTTCAGCCGTTTGATTTCCCGACCGACGAGCACCCGCCCACCGGCTATCGCCGTTTCAGGCGCTGGTGGGACCATCGCTGGAACCAGGAAGTGTGGCGCAACGAGTTCGCGAGCATCCATTTTCCCAACGAAATCGAGAAGGCCGGATTTACGGTGCGCGAGGCCAGGAAGGGCGTGCTGTTCTTCGGGCGGGTTCACGCAACGCGCAACGCTTGAACGCACCAAAAGGGGCCGCCCTCTTGCGGGGCCTTCGGGTCGCGGCATGCCTGCTGATGGCCGCGACGGCCCAGGCTGCCTACGCGCAGGCGGCGCCGGAAAGTTCCGACGCTGCGGGCGAATGGCGAAATTTCGGACGCGACCCCGGCGGCAGCCAGTATTCCCCGCTGGATGAGATAACCCGGGAAAACGTACGCGGTCTCGAGCAGGCCTGGATACATCACAGCGGCGACTACGCCGAAGGGCCCCAGGGCGTCGGCTCTTCGCACGAAGCGGTGCCGCTGATGGTCAACGGTCTTGTGTATTTCTGCACGCCGTTCAACCGCGTGTTCGCGATCGATGCGGCCACCGGGCAGGAGGAGTGGGTCTACGACGCGCACGCCGCGCTCAGGGGCGGCGAGGCCGAACGCGCGGGCGAGCGACGCCCCGGTACCTGCCGCGGCATCGCCTATTGGGAACAGGCGGAAGAATCGTCCGAGCCCTGTGCCAGGCGCATCTTCAAGGGCGATTTCACCGGCGCCATTCACGCCATTGACGCGCTCACCGGCGAAGCCTGCCTCGATTTCGGCGCCGCCACGGCGCATCCGGGGTATGTTTCGCACTGGGACTACGAGGGCTACGGAGAGGGCCAGGTGCGCGGCATGTCGTCGCCGCCGGCCGTTCTGGGCGACCTGGTCGTTGCCGGCAGCGGCTCGGACGATGGCGTGGCCGACGCGATCGACGGCGTCGTGCGCGCCTTCGATGTGCGCTCCGGCGAGATGGCCTGGGAGTTCAATCCGATTCCTCCGGAAGCGAGCGCGCTGACGGGGGCGGCCAACGTCTGGACGACGATGAGCGCCGACCCGGGCCTGAACCTTGTGTTTCTGCCCACCACCAGCCCCTCGGCCGACTACTACGGTGGCGGGCGGCGCGTGGAAATGCCGCTGGTCAACGCGGTAGTGGCCGTCGACGGGGCTTCCGGCAGGCCGCGCTGGTCGTTCCAGACCACCCACCATGATCTGTACGACTACGATCTGCCCGGCCATGCGCTGCTCGTGACCATACGCAAGGACGGCGAGCTGCGCGATGTTGCGATTCAGCAGACCAAGAGCGGCCACCTGTTCGTCTTCGACCGCGCCACCGGCGAACCGGTGTTTCCCATTGAGGAGCGCGAAATGCCCCCGTCCGACCTGCCGGAGGACAACGCCTCGCCCACCCAACCCATACCCACGGGGATCGCCACCTTCGCCCGCACGGAACTGGACCGCGAGAGCCTCTTCGGGCTTACCGCGCTGGACCGCAACTGGTGCCGCAAGCGGTTTGACCAGTCGCGCTACGAGGGCCTCTATACGCCGCCCAGCCAACGCGGCAGCATCCTCTTTCCCTCGGCGCTGGGTGGCGGCAACTGGGGCGGCGCCGCCTACGATCCCGCCACCAACCTGCTGGTGATCAAGGCGGAAAACCTGGCCACCTGGATCCGCTTCGTGCCGACGGACGAGGGTCAGCCCGAGGGCCCGATGGACTATCTGAACCGTCCCCTGCGCGGAACTCCGTACCGGGTGGAGGGCGAAGTCTGGATGTCGCCGTCCGGCTTTCCCTGCACGCCGCCGCCCTGGGGAACCTTGAGCGCCATCGACATGGACAGCGGCGAAATGCGCTGGCAGATCCCGCTCGGCCGCTTGCGGGCCATGGGCATTACGCTGCCGGCGGCTTTCGCCTGGGGTTCGCCCAGCGTGGGGGGGCCGATCGCTACGGCCGGCGGCCTCGTGTTCGTGGCGTCAACGCTGGATCACAACCTGCGCGCCCTCGATATCGAGACCGGCGAGGAACTGTGGACCGGCAAGCTTCCCGCGCCGGGGATGACGGTGCCGATCACCTATCGCGCCGGCGGCCGGCAATACGTCGTGATCGCCGCCGGGGGTAACGCGCGCGTCGGCACGGCACAGTCCGACGCGCTGGTCGCGTTCGCGCTGCCCGAGTAAAGCCGCTACCCGCGCCTTAAGAGGCGGGCTGTTCCTCGAGGAGTTTTCGCGCGATACCGCGCGCCTGGTCGAGCCTGCTCACCACCCGGTCCCCGGGCACGCCCCGCAGCACGTCCAGCGCGTCGATCATCTCCGCGACCCCGCCCGACGGCCCCACCACAATCACGCTCGTGTCGGCGTCGCCGGCCACGTCGAGCAGCTGCTCGATGACCATGGCGGCGCTGTCGTCGAGGAACCGGGCTTCGGAAAAGTCGAATATCACGACTTCGTGGTCCTTTATGTCGGCGCCGATCACGCTGACCAGATTGCGTGACGACGCCACCGTAAGGGTGCCGCGCAGGGCCACCATCCCCACGCGCGCCTGCAGCGGGTCGCTGATCTCCATGCCTTCCTCGCCGGCGAAAAACGTCCGGTCCAGCACCGGCACCGAAACGACGCTGTCGAGTTCCAGGCCCTTCAATTGCCGGGCGTGATTCATGCCGGCGACGATGAGGCCGATCGCGACGGCGGTGACGAGATCGACCACCACCGTCAGCAGCAGGGTCATCAGCATGACCACCAGGTGGTCGCGGCGCAGGCGATGAATGCGTCGCAACAGCCGCCAGTCGACGATGTCCCAGCCGATCTTCATGAGGATGCCGGCCAGCACGGCATGCGGAATCGGCTCCACGTATTTTCCGAACCCGAGCAGCAGGGCCAGCAGGAACAATGCGCGTATGACGCCCGACACGGGCGTGCTGCCTCCCGCCCGGATATTGGTGACGGTACCGATGGTGGCGCCTGCTCCCGGCATCCCCTGGAACAGCCCCGAAACGATGTTGCCGATGCCCTGACCCACCAGTTCCTTGTCCGGCTTGTGCCGGGTGCCGGTCATGGAATCCGCCACCAGAGACGTGAGCAGGCTGTCCACGGCGCCCAGCAGCGCGAGGATGATGGCCGGCTGCAGGGCGCCCAGCAGGAAGTCGGTGCTCGGGAGTTGCAGCGTGAAGTCTGGCAGTCCCTCGGGGATCGATCCGATCGAGGGCGCCCCGGTCAGCCAGAGAATTCCCATCATCGATCCGGCAACCAGCGCAATCAGCGGAGCGGGCGCCAGGCGCTCCAGCTGCCGTGGCCAGAAAATCGTGATGGCGAGCGCAACCAGCGCGATGGCCAGCGCGCTTGGGTTCAACCCGGCGATGGCGGCCGGCAGCGCCCGCACCGCTCCCATGGGACCTTCGGGCGAAGTGGGCGCCCCAAGGAACGGCAGTACCTGGATCAGCATGATGATGATGCCGATCCCGGACATGAATCCGGACACGACGACATGGGGCGTGTAGACGACGAAGCGCCCGATGCGCAGTACGCCGAGCAGTACCTGTATCACCCCGGCGAGGACCACAATGATCAGCGCCTCGCCCAGGCTGTTCGCGTGGGTCGAGATGATCACGGCCATGGCGACGGTCATCGACGGAGTCGGCCCCGAAATCTGTGACCGCGTGCCGCCGAACACGGAGGCAAAGAAGCCGACCGCAATCGCCCCGTAGATCCCCGCTTCGGCACCCAGGCCGGAGGCGATCCCGAACGCCAGGGCCACCGGCAGGGCGACGACGGCGGAGGTAATGCCGCCGAACACGTCGCCCTGAAAGGTCTTCAGGTCGTACTTCATGCCTCGGACGGAGGGCGTCGCGCCTGGGAGAGAGGGCGTCCCGCCCTCGACCCCGGGGTAGGCGCCCGCACCAGGAGCGGCCCCACGCGCGCCGTCCAGGCCCGGCGGTCAGGCGAAAACACGCTCTCCGATCATGCGCCCGAATACCAGAGCCGGCGTCAGCAGCATCCCGTTGACGATGCCGAAGCCGGTCACCGCACCCGCGCCCAGCACTTCGCCGGCGGCGTAGAGATTGGGGATGGGATCGCCGTTGCCGTTCAGGACTTCAAGATTCGTGTTTACGTTCAGACCCGCAAAGGACAAGAGCTGTGTGCCCTGCATGCGGATTGCGTAATACGGCGGCTTGCCGACCGGCAGCGGCATGTGCTCGCGGCCGAAATCGGAATCCTGGCCGCCCGCCTGTGCGGCGTTGTAGCGCTCGACGGACGCGGCCAGTCCATCGCCGTCGATACCGGCCCAGTAGGCCAGCTCGGCCAGTGATTCGCCGCGCGAGAAGAAGTGGTACTTGTCGAAGGCCAGGTCCAGCCGCGAGCGGTCCCAGTTCATGACTACCGAGGGCGCCGCGTCCATGATGGCCTGGTCGAACACGATCCAGTAGCGATGGTCCTGCTGCCCAAGCAGTGCATGTTCGCGCGCGTCCACGCTGGGATGATCTTCGCGCACGAAGCGCTGGCCGGCCCCATTCACGTAAACCTCCCAGGGCATTCGGTTTTCCGGGGTCGTGCTGATGGGTATCGGCGCCGGCGTGCTCGGCACGTTGAAGTCGTTAAGCACCATGCCGAAGAAGGTCTGGAAGAGCTCCGCGCCGCGCAGCGTGCCGCCCGCCGCAACGCCCATCTCCAGGCCCCCGCCCAGATTGTAGGGATAGGCCAGTTGCGCGTAGAGGGGTACGCCGTGAAGTTCCTCGAACATCCTGGGGTTGGCCGCGCAACCGCCGGTGGTCAGCGCTACCTTTCGTCCCATGAGGTCCAGTTTGCGTCCCATGGCGTCACGCACCATCACACCCCGAACCGCGCCCGCGTCATCCTGTATGAGTTCCAGCGCGTCGGTGCGGATCAGGAACTCGATGGAGCCTGCGCGGGCCAGGTCGAAGACTTGCGGCAGCAGGATCTTCAGAATAGACACACCGTTCTGTTCTCCCCACTGATATCGGCGAGTCATGTACGGCTCGTGACCACCGGACTTGACCGGGTGCCCGTCCAGTGGCGTAAAGCCGTGGTCGTACAGCCAATCCAGGGTCTTGGCGGCCTCATTCACGAAAACGCCGACAAGCTCGGTATCGACCTTTCCCTTGCTGATCCGCATGATGTCGTCGAAGTGCGCTTCCGGCGAATCCACTATCCCCTGCTCCGCCTGGAGCCGGGTCCCGGCGGCGGCCATCTGGCCGAAGGAACGGTCCAGCGTGCCGCCCAGGCGGTGCGCCCGGTCCACGACCAGCACGCGCGCGCCCTGCTGGGCCGCGAAGATCGCGCAGGGAAGCCCGGCCGAGCCTCCGCCGACCACGATCAGGTCCCAGGTCTCGCTTGCCGCGCGGCTGATCCGCGGCATCAGCGCCAACGCCGCCGCCGCTCCCGCGCCGGCCAGCAGTTCCCGCTTGTTGATGTTCAACTCCAGTGCGTCCTCTACAGGGTTCATGGTCCCGTTCCGCATTTCAATGCCCTCCCCGGCTATTGTTTCCATTCTACGCAGACAAACTTTGCCCTGGTCGCCCTGTAACCCTGTTGCCGGGCGACCAGCCGCTTTCAGGCAAAAACGCGTTCCCCGATCATTCGTCCGAATACCAGCGCGGGTGTCAGCATCATGCCGTTGACGATGCCGAAACCGGTGGTCGCTCCGGCCCCGAGCACTTCCCCGGCGGCGTAGAGATTCGGAATGGGCTCGCGGTCCTGATTCAGCACTTCGAGCTGCGAATTGACGTCAAGCCCCGCGAACGTAAGCAATTGCGTGCCCTGCATGCGGATCGCATAAAATGGCGGCCTGGCGACCGGCAGGGGCAGGTGCTCGCGGCCGAAATCCGGGTCCCGCCCGCCTGCCTGCCCGGCGTTGTAGCGCTCCAGGGCCGCCGCCAGACCCTCCGCGTCGATACCCGCCCAGAAGGCCAGCTCCCCGAGTGTCTCGCCGCGCGAGAAGAAGTGGTGCTTGTTGAAGGCCAGGTCCAGCCGCGAGCGGTCCCACCCCAGCGCCACGGACGGCGCGGTATCCATGATCTCCTGGTCGAAGATCATCCAGTAGCGATGATCTTTCTGCGCAAGCAGCGCGTGTTCGCGTTCGTCCACGCTCGGATGGTCTTCGCGCACGAAGCGCCGGCCGGCGGAATTCACGTAGACCTCCCAGGGCATGCGCCGTTCCGGGTAGCTGTTGACCGGTACTCCGGCGGGGGTGCTGGGCACGTTGAAATCGTTCAGCACCATGCCGAAAAAGGTCGTGAACAGTTCCGCGCCCCGCAAGACGCCGCCAGCCGCCACGCCCATTTCCAGGCCGCCGCCGAGATTGAAGGGATACGCCAGGCGCGCGTACATGGGGACCCCGTGCAGCCGCTCGAACATCTCGGGATTGCCCCCGGCGCCGCCGGTGGTAATCACGACCTTGCGCGCCTTGAGGTCCATCCTGCGGCCCAGGGCGTCTTCCACCATCACGCCCTTCACGGCGCCTTCAGCGTCCTGAATGAGTTCCTTCGCGTCGGTGCGGATCAGGAATTCGATCGAGCCCTTGCGCGCCAGATCCAGAAAATCGGGCAGGAGCGCCCTCAGGATGGCCACCCCGCTCTCCGCCGCCCACTGGTAGCGCCGCACCCGGTAGGGTTCATGGCCTCCGGTTGTCACCGGGTGGTCGGGCAATGGGGTGAAACCCCGGTCGCACAGCCAGTCCACCGTCCGGGCCGCCTCGGTCACGAACACGCGGGTCAGCTCCGGGTCCACCTTGCCGCGGCTGATGCGCATGATGTCGTCGAAATGCGCTTGGGGCGAATCCTCAATCTCGCGCTCCGCCTGAAGCCGCGTCCCGGCAGCCGCAATTTGCCCCGATGAACGGTCCAGCGTTCCTCCCAGGCGGTGCGCCCGATCCACCACCAGGACCCGGGCGCCCTGCCGGGCCGCGAAGATCGCGCAGGGAAGTCCCGCGGACCCCGCGCCCACCACGATCAGGTCCCAGGTCTCGCTTGCCGCGCGGCTGATCCGCGGCATCAGGGCCAGCGCCGCCGCCGCGCCCGCGCCCGTAAGCAATTCCCGCTTGCTGACCTGCACTTGCCCGGCTTCGGCCAGGAAATCGAATGACTTGTTGCGCATTTGAACAACCCCTCCCAAACGAGAATGCCATTCTACGCACGGTGGTTTGCGTTCGGCTGCCGGCTCTACAATGCGCGCCTGCCCGCGGGAGGAGATCATGGGAATCAAGGCCATCAGCTTTGACTGTTACGGAACGCTGATCGACTGGGAAACCGGCATTGCCGAAGCATTGTCGGATTGGTCGCGGCGGCGGGGAGCAGGGCTGGAACGCGCGGAATTGCTGGCGGCGTTCTCCGAGGTCGAGCCCCTTGTGCAGTCCGCCCATCCGGGAATGGCCTATCCCGACGTGTTGGGCAGGGTAGCGCAAGGGATAGGGCGCAAGTTCGCCTTGCCGGTGAGCGATGCGGATGCCGGCGAATTCGTCCGTTCGATTCGCCGATGGCCCCCGTTTCCCGATTCGTCGAAGGCGCTGGCCGGGTTGCAGAAGCGCTATCGGCTTGCGGTGCTTTCGAACGTCGACAAGGAATCCTTCGCGGCGAGCGAACGGGCCCTGGGGATTCGCTTCGACCTGGTTTGCACCGCCGAGGAGATCGGCTCGTACAAGCCCGATGCCGGCAACTTCCGATTCCTGCTGGCCAGGCTCTCGGAAATGGGCATTGCCCGGACGGAACTGCTGCACGCCGCGCAAAGCCTTTATCACGACATTGAGCCCGCCGGCGCGCTGGGGATCCGCACCGCCTGGGTGGATCGCTATGCCGGCGCGGCCTCCGGCGCGGCGCGGCCTCCTAAAGGCGCAACCGAGCCGGACCTTCGCGTGTCCGGCCTGGCTGAACTTGTCGAGTCGCTCTGAAGGGCAGCGAACTCATGGGATTGCACACCGTGACGCCGCAATAGGGCCGTCCCGTATCATGCGCGGGTCATGGAAGCGCGCCTGACCGAAGGGCCTGTCGGCCGGCATATCTGGGAACTGATGGTCCCGATGATGATCGGGTTGCTGGCCATGATCTCGTTCGGGTTGGTGGACGCCTGGTTCGTCAGCCGTCTGGGGCCGCTGCCGCTGGCCGCGGTCAGTTTTACGCAGCCCGTGGGCTTCGTGGTGGCTGCCGTTGCGATGGGCATCGGCGTGGGCGCCAGTTCGGTCATCGCGCGCTTGCTCGGCCAGGGCGCCAGGCGCCGGGTGCGGCGCATCGCCACCCACGCGTTCATGCTGAGCGGAATGCTGGCCCTGGTGCTGCTGGCGGTGGGCTGGGTTTTCATGGAAGACATCTTCAGCCTGATGGGCGCCGATGAGACCACCATGCCGATGGTTCGGGATTACATGGAGATCTACCTGGTCGGGCTGGTCTTCGTGGTGGGGCCCGCAATCGGCGGATCGATACTTCGGGCCCTGGGCGACGCCAAGTCGCCGGGCGTCCTGCTCGCCCTGACCGCCGTGGTCAATGCGATCCTGGATCCGGTCCTGATCTTCGGCCTGTTCGGCTTCCCGCGGCTGGAGGTGCAGGGCGCGGCGCTTGCGACCGTGATCGCCAACGTGATTTCGCTCGCGGCCATGCTGTTCATCGGTATCCGCCGCGACAAGTTTCTTACCCTGCGCGGCATGAAGCTCATTCTCGATTCGTGGAGCCGTATCCTGCATGTGGGCCTGTCCGCCACGGCGTCGGGACTGATGGCGCCGTTGACTTCCGCGTTCGTGGTAGCGATGGTGGCGCGCTTCGGCCAGACCGCGGTGGCCGGATTCGGCGTCGGAATCCGGACCGAGGCGCTGGCGCTGTTGCCCTTCATGGCGCTGGGCGCAGCGATCGGACCCTTCGTGGGCCAGAACGCGGGAGCGGAGCGGATGGACCGGGTGCGCGAGGCCCACAACTGGTGCCTGCGATTTGCCTGTATCTATGGTCTCGCGGTTGCCGCTTTGCTTACCATCTTTGCGGAGCCCATCGTCGGACTCTTTACCAGCGACGAGGCCGCCACGCGGGCGGCGGTGACACAGCTTCGCATCGTTCCCTGGACCTATTGCCTGCTGGGTATGACGATTATCGCCAATACCTCCCTGAATGCGCTCGGCAAACCCCTGGCGGCGATGATGGTGTCGCTGTGCCGGACACTGCTGGTGTATGTGCCGCTCTCCTGGCTGCTGGGCCTGTGGTTCGGGCTGATCGGGGTGTTCTTTGGCGGGGCTCTGGGCAACCTGGTATCCGCTGCCGTTGGCTTTCTGCTCCTGCGGCGCGGGCTGCGTCAGATCGAGTTGACCGGCGTCCTGCCGGAGGGAATCCGTGGCAAGGCACGCGCATAAGGCGCTCATCGCCGCGCTTGCGCTGGCAGCGTGCGCGCCGGCCGGCGGCGAGGAAACGCTGACCCTGGTCAGTTCCTGGAACCGGCAGATCAATTTTTCGCAGCACGCCCAGCATTACATCGACGCGGTCAACGAACGCGGCCGCGGCGTGGTGCAGATCAAATTCATCGGCGGCCCCGAAGTCATACCGCAGCGGCAGCTCTTTTACGCCCTGCGGCGCGGCGTGATCGACATGGCGCTGGGGGGCATCACCTACTACCTTGGGCTGCTGCCCGAGGGCGATGCCATCTTCGCCTCGAACATCGACCCCATGCAGGCGCGCGCCAGCGGCGCGCTGGAGGCCCTGCAGCCGTACTGGAAGAAGCGCGCCAACGCCCACCTGATCGGCTGGATGCAGTCGGGCATCGGCATCAGCATCTATCTGGCCCGGCGCCCCGAATTCACCCCCGAGGGCATGCCGGACCTTCGCGGTCTGAAGCTCCGCACCTCGCCGTCCAACCGGGAACTGCTGTACGCGTTCGGGGCCCGCCCGGTGCAGATTGCGCTGCGCGAAACCTATACCGCCCTGCAGCGCGGCATCGTGGACGGCCTGGCCTTTACCAGCGTGGGTCTGGCGGACCTCGGCGTGGAGGAGTTCGTCCGTTATCGCATCGACCCGGAAGTGCTCAACCTTTCCATCTGCCTGCAGATCAACCTGGACCGCTGGAACGCCCTGAGCGAGGAAGCGCGCCACATTCTGACCGACGAAGCGAAGAAGTACGCGGTGGAGGCGAATGACTGGTTCCGCGATCTGCGCGTCCGCGAATACGCGGAACTGGCCGAGACCGGTTTTGAGGGCGTGCCGGCGCCCGATCCGGAGGCTTTTCGCGACCTTGCCCACCAGGTGGTCTGGGAGCGGATGCGCAAGCGGGCGCCGGAATCGGTCGAGACCCTCAAGCCGCTGTTTTACCCGGAAGACCCGGGCGGGGAACGGTAAGGCGTGTCCAGGGGGACGGTTTCCAGGGCCTGGGATGCGCTGGTGAACGGGCTGGTGCTGTTCGCCTGCGCGCTGATCGCGGCCGACTGCCTGCTGATCGTCGTGGACGTTACCCTGCGCAACTTCGGGCGGCAGCCGCCCGCGTACACGGTCGCCCTCACCGAGTATTCGCTGCTCTACATGTCGATGGCTGCCGCGCCCTGGCTGGTGCGCGAGCGCGCCTGGATCGTGGTCGAGGTGATTTACCGGCGGACCACGCTCCCGTTGCGGACCAGACTGGACAGGCTGATCTTCGGCATCTGCACGCTGGTCAGCGTGATCGTGGCGGTGCTGGCCGGCATCCTTGCGGTGGAAGGCGCTCTGCGGGGCGAAGTGGAGATCCGTTCTCTCGACATGCCGCGCTGGGCGCTGTTCGCGCCGCTCGCCCTGGGATTCGGCATGATGGCCGTGGAGTTTCTGCGCTGTCTGCTGCGAGGCGACAGCATGGCGCAGACCGAAGCCGACGTGGAGCAGGCGTTCTGATGACGGCGGGGATCGCCGTTTTCTTCCTGGTCATCGCCTTCATGGCGATGGGCGTGCCCGTGGCGTTCGCCTTCCTGGCCGCCAACCTGCTCGGCGCCTGGATGATCATGGGCGACTTGTACGGGCCGCTGCAGGTCGTCGACAACTCGACCAGCCTGATCACCAGCTTCACGCTGGTAGCCGTGCCGATGTTCGTTTTCATGGGCGCGCTGCTGTTCCATTCCGGGCTGGCGCTCAGGGTGTTCGATGCGCTGGAGACGCTGTTTGGCCGTCTCCCGGCGCGTCTGAGCTACATCACGGTCGCCGGCGGCTCCACCTTCTCCACGCTGACCGGTTCGACCATGGCCAATACCGCGATGCTCGGCTCGCTGATGATTCCCGAGATGACTCGCCGCGGCTATGCGCCGCACATGTCGATCGGCCCCATCATCGGCACCGGCGGACTGGCCATGCTGATCCCGCCGTCCTCGCTGGGCGTGCTGCTTGGGAGTCTTGCGGGTCTGAACATCGGCGCGCTCCTGATCGCAGGGATTATTCCCGGGCTGGTGCTTGCGGTCGGCTACAGCCTGGTCATTTATCTTCAGGCGCGACTGAACCCGTCCAGCGCGCCCAGTTACGGCGTGCAGCGGGTCCCCGTGCGCCAGCGCCTGCGGCTGCTGGTGTTCAACATTCTGCCGCTGGGCCTGGTCGTGTTCTGCGTTGTGGGCTTCATCGTGCTCGGCTGGGCCACGCCGTCGGAAGCGGCCGCCTTCGGGGCGCTCAGCGTGGCCGCGCTGGCCGCGCTGGCGCGCAAGCTGACCGTCAAGGCGCTCCGGTCCGCCCTGACGAGCACGGTACGCATTTCCGGCATGGTGTTCCTGCTGATCCTGAGTTCGTCGGTGTTCAGCCAGCTCATGGCGTTCTCGGGCGCCAGCACCGCGGTCGTGGACTGGTCGATAGGAATGGAGGCCGGTCCGTACGCCAAGCTGCTGATGATGTTCGCCCTGATGCTGGTGCTGGGCATGTTCATGGACCAGATCTCGATCCTGCTGCTCACGATCCCGGTGTTCTTCCCGCTGGCCGCGTCGATGGGTTTTGACGCCATATGGTTCGGCGTCGTCGTGCTGCTGGCCCTGGAGATGAGCCTGACCACGCCGCCGTTCGGGCTGCTGCTGTTCCTGATGCAGAGCGTCGCGCCCAGGGGCGTGACGCTGGGGATGGTCATCCACGCCGCGCTTCCCTACCTGGCCTGCGATGCCCTGCTGCTGGGCGTGCTGATCCTGTTCCCCGCCATCACCCTGCGCTGACGCTATTCGGCAGGCTTGGTGAGCTTGTAGAGCACCCGGTTGGTCTTGCCGCGGATCGCGGTGTCGAACACCATGATGGTGTGGTCATCGTCCGGGTTGCGCAGCAGGTCCGAGCTTTCCATTTCAAAGCCGGCGGCCTCGATAAGCGGCAGGGCTTTCGCCACATCGAGACGATGCAGGCTGGTGTTGTCCTTGTCGGAGTCACCGTAGTGGTCGATCACGCCGAGCACCCCGCCGGGCTTCAGCAGGACTTTCACCGCGGCCAGCAATTCCGCAACGTCCTCGTCGCTTCCGAAATTGTGGCGATCGTGCAGGTTCAGGGCGGTAAGCGCGGCATCCAGCGAGCCCGGCTCAAGGCCGGTGTCATTCTCATCGCGGTCCAGACGGATCACGTTCGGCAGACGGTTGTCCGCAAGCCGGGCCGTAATGGCCTTGTCGTAGGCGCCGTCATTGAAGCCCAGAAGCATGGGAGGGTTCTGGGCATAAACAGTGCCTTCCGGCCCCACGGCCACCGAGAGCACCTCGGTGTACCAGCCGCCCGATGCAAGCAGGTCCATAACGGTCATCCCGGGTTCAACGCCGAGAAAGGCAAGCACTTCGGCCGGCCTCCGGGCCGTGTCCCGCGCCTTGTCTTCATCGGCACGGCCGCTCGCGGCCAATTGCTCCGCCAGGTCCGCGGATGCCGACATCGAGATCAGGGCCATCAGGGCCACCCCAAGCAACTTCTTCATTTCGGTTCCTCCTACCCCGGACCGGGGGCTGCAAAGTGTAACGCGATCGGGTTTACATTATGGAAACATACAGAGCGTTTCCGCCCGCGTTCCCAACGAGATGCAATGATTGGCCAGAGTGGCCACTTAGTCCAGGTCCTTCGAGTGGCGCTGTCTTGCCGACCGCGCCGCAAGCCCTCTTCAAGTCCTTCTGGTCGTTGAGTGTCGGTCTCGACGTACCTTCATGACGCTCGGTTCGGGTGAAATCTTATGTACTGCTTCTTCTGCTTCCAATTTGTCGGCAAGTTGATTGAGCCGTTCAATATCAACCCCTGGCTTGAAATCGAATGCGTAGGGTTCTACCCTGAATCGCGGGGCGCGGGACATCGGGCTGGATGACATGATTTATTGACCCTTTCCTGAGGCTCAAGCGGAATAACAGCATAAAGAATGTCGACGCGTCCCTGCTTCGGGAACGGGGAAGGATCATACAATGAATCTTGCGCGCTTCTTCGGTCCCATCCTTTGGTTCTTGCCGTTCAACACCTCTGCGCCAGGACCTGTCTGCGCAGGCGCAATTGTCCAAGGCCGGTAGAATGGCGCCGACTCAAGGCGCAGCAATGAACCATAGCGAAATCGTCAGTTTCATCTGGGGCGTGGCGGATTTGATCCGCGACAGCTTCAAGCGCGGCAAATACCAGGATGTAATTCTGCCGCTTACGGTGCTCCGAAGGCTGGACTGCGTGCTTGCGGCTACAAAGCCGCAAGTGCTGGGCAGGCAGGCGGAGTTGAGCAAACGAGGTTTGCAGGAACTGGAAGGGCAACTTCGCGGGGCGTCAGGATATTTCTTTTACAACACTTCACGCTACGACTTCAACAAACTGCTGGAAGACGCCCCTCAACTTGCCGCGAACTTGAGGAATTACATCGCCGGGTTCAGTCAGAACATGCGCGAAGTGCTGGAAAAGTTCGACTTTGACAACACGATCAGCAAGCTCGACGAAGCGGGTTTGCTCTTCCAGGTGATGGAGCGATTCAGGACCGTCGACCTGCATCCCGACAAGGTTGACAACCCTGCGATGGGAATGATCTTTGAGGAATTGATCCGCAAGTTCAACGAGTCCCTGGATGAGAATCCCGGAGAGCACTTTACGCCTCGGGATGTTGTCCACCTGATGGTGGACCTGATGCTGGCGGGAGACTCTGAGCGTATTTCAGCCCCGGGCGTAGTGCGAACAGTCTATGACCCCTGCTGTGGGTCGGGCGGCATGTTGATGCTCGCCAGGGAGCACATAACTGATGGAGTAATCGACCAGGGGAAACAAATCCGTACCCCTATCAACGCAAACGCGGAAATCCACCTCTTCGGCCAGGAAGTGAACCCGGAGACCTGGGCCGTCTCCAAGTCGGATTTCTTCATTAAGGACCCCACGGGTCGCGACGCCGACAACATTGCATACGGCAGCACGCTGTCAAACGACCGTCACGCGTCGCAGACCTTCGATTACCTGATCGCCAATCCTCCGTACGGAAAGGACTGGAAGCGCGATCAGGAAGCGGTGCGCCTTGAGCACGAGTTGGGGCCGGCCGGGCGCTTCGGTCCTGGACTTCCGCGCATAAGCGATGGTCAGATGCTTTTCCTGCTTCACATGCTGGCGCGGGCCAAGGCGCCGGATCAGGGTGGCGCGCGCATCGCCATCATCATGAACGGTTCGCCGCTGTTTACGGGCGATGCGGGCAGCGGCGAGAGCGAAATACGGCGCTTCATCTTTGAGAACGATTTGCTGGAAGCGCTGATCGCGCTCCCGGAGCAGCTTTTCTACAACACCGGCATCGCCACTTACGTATGGCTTCTGACCAACCGTAAGTCCCTGACGCGTAAAGGCAAGGTGCAACTTATCGACGCGTCCGCATTCTGGTCACCAATGCGCCGGAGCCTGGGCGACAAACGGCGCATGGTTACACAGGAAAAGTCGGCGGAAGTGCTGAAGCTGCTGGCAAACTGCAAGGATGGCGAGTTGCGCGCAATCGAAACGGAAGGGAAGGACGAACAGTGCGTTGTAAGCCGCGTCTTCTCGCCCACCCAGTTCGGTTTTCGCAAGATTACGGTCGAACGGCCACTTCGCTTGAACTTTCAAGCAAGTCCCGAACGCATCAGTCGCCTCAATGAACAACGCGCTTTTCAGAATCTCGCTAAGTCCCGAAAGCGGGGCGAAGCGGGCGACAAAGAGAAAACGACGGGCCGGATAAAGCAGCAAGCTATCCTGACCATGCTGAAACTGCTGCCAGACGAAGCTTACAAGGACCGGGAGGCGTTTCTTTCGGAACTGATGGCGGCGGCCGGAAAGGCGGAGCTTAAATTGCCTGCTCCAGTGAGAAAGGCAATCCTCTCCGCGCTCAGCGAACGTGACGAAACGGCCTCAATATGCCACGAAAAAGACGGGCAGCTCGAATCCGATCCGGCGCTACGGGACACGGAACGCGTGCCGCTTGTAGAAGGCGATGATCCTGCAGATGGCGATGGCGTTCCGGCTAGCGTCCAGACATTTTTCGAGCGTGAAGTTAAACCCCACGTTCCCGACGCCTGGATCGACACGTCCAAACGTGACCACAGAGACGGCCTGGTCGGTTCGGTGGGGTACGAAATCAACTTCTACCGCTACTTCTATCGCTACAAGCCGCCTCGCCCGCTCGACGGGATCGAGTCCGACATTCAGTCCATTGAGAAGGATATTCTGGAAATGCTGGAAGACATGTCCCTCAGCCAGACTGAATAGAACTAAATGTCGGCGATTGCGCGTAAGTGCCGACATTTAGTATGATGCGCAAATGGCCGACGCAACGGATATAGCTGAGCTGCGAGAGGCGGGCCTCGGGGCCTATTTTAGGCCCCGAGATATTGCGCAATTCGGGATTTCTCGTCAGAGGCTTCGGAGTTTTGTTGCCGAAGGCCTCGTAGAATACGTGGATAACGGTCTCTACAGAATCTCCGCAGTTGAACCTACCGAGATGGAGACATTGGCGATGGTAGCCGCGGCCTTTCCGAACGCCGTCGTATGCCTTCTATCGGCGCTTCGCTTTCACGACATTGGCACTCAGTCGCCTCACGAAGTATGGATAGCTCTCGATCGCAAGGCACGCAAGCCTATGCACTCCCCGTCCATGATAAGGGTTGTGCGTTTTTCCGGCCAAATGCTTACTTACGGCGTGGTGCGAAGGTCTGCGCTAGGAGTGCCATTCCAGATTACCTCACCTGCTCGGACGGTCGTAGATTGTTTCCGCTACCGCAATAAGTTCGGTCTCGACGTAGCGCTTGAGGCTTTGCAGGATGCATTTCGCAGGCGCATCGCAACTCTGGATGAAATTCAGCGCGCCGCCGAAATTTGCCGCGTGCGTACCGTAATTCGTCCTTACTTGGAAGCACTAACGCTGTGACCCCTAAAGTTCCGAAAGATGTCGGTGCTTCTGTCCGCGGGAGATTGAGGCAAGTGAGCCGCCAAACCGGTGAGAGCTTTCAGCTTGTGCTCGAACGATACGCAGCTGAGAGATTTCTTTATCGCCTTGGTGAATCGGAATATCGTGACGATTTCGTGCTCAAAGGCGCAACCCTGTTCAAATTGTGGGGCGGTGGTACTTACCGCCCGACACGGGATATGGATTTCACCGGTTATGGCAACTCCTTCAAGGAACATGTGCGCGAGGTATTACAGGAAATTTGCGCTATTTCGGAGGACGATGGAATCACTTTCGACACCGCCGGGATCCGGCTGGAGTCTATTCGGGAGGACGCTGCCTACAACAGTTTTCGTGCACGTTTCGAAGCACGGCTGGCCGGCGCAAAGATTTCGATGCAGATCGACATTGGTTTTGGCAACGCCATTTACCCGGCTTCCATTGATTCCCAGTATCCCACGATGCTTGACCACGCACCGCCACGAATCATGGTTTATCCACGTGAGGCTTTCGTGGCCGAGAAGTTACACGCGATGGCGGTGCTTGGTAATCGAAATAGCCGATACAAGGACTTCTATGACGTCTACACCATAACCAGTCACTTTGCTTTCCAGGGCCAGTCCCTGATGCAGGCCGTCGTTAAGACATTCGACCTGCGGGACACCGTGATTTCTGAAGAACAGCCCGTAGCGCTCACGACGCAGTTCTATGCCGATGCAGATCGAGCCGAGAAATGGCGCAGCTACATCAGGCGTAATCATCTAGAGGGCGCGCCGTCAGATTTCGGGCTCGTCGGCGAGCGTCTGATGGCGTTTCTAATTGACATTTGGCGCTCGATTTCGCAAGGAATTCAGTTCAATGCGATATGGTCCAAGGGCGGCTCATGGCGATATAAGCCTTACCCTGCCTACAAAGACTCCGGCGTAGAGTGGCTGGGCGAGATTCCGGCGCATTGGGAGGTTAAACGACTCAAGCACTTAACTAAATTCTCTACTGGCTGGACCCCACCTACTGGACGTGACGACCTATATCGC
>LXNI01001626.1_pt1 | contig 18428 bp, 18 predicted proteins | sample 809091 | NCBI WGS metagenome assembly LXNI01 (sample SAMN04870527, study PRJNA318959) | sponge metagenome | biome: 01000161; feature: marine sponge reef; material: water | host: Sarcotragus foetidus | place: Greece: Milos, Mediterranean Sea | collected 2013-05-29 | depth 5-7 m | reverse complement strand
AGCTTGTAGTATACGCTTGGGCTGATGTTTCATTGAGCCATTCTGGTTTCTCACAGATTCACGACAAGGGGTACTATTACGTGGATCTCTCCACACTGCTCAATATGACCATTGATGGTGCCACCAGCGCATACATACAGGACAATAACCAATCGGTACTTGTCCGCTTTAGCGGCACAATGCAGCTTTACACCTTTACCGGTCTATGGATTGGTTCGTACCCGCTCAACTTCAGTTGCAAATTTGTCTTGTCAGTGGTGATAGACTAATGACCGCTGCCGCTGCCGCAGGTATTGGCTCGGTGCTGCTCTTTTTCGCGTTACTGCTTTGCATAATTGTCTTTGTACTGATTTTGGGAGTGTGCCTTGCGCGTATAATGATCAATCGAACCTCGCCCATTACAAAGGCAAAACATAAGACGTGACGCAACAGCCGCCTTTAACTTAACTCCAATCCCTCGCATAGGAAGCGGGGGATTTCTGTTTTCTATGCGACTTGCGGCTAAACTTGGCTAGCCGGAGCTTTCGACGCGGACGCCGGGACCCATAGTTGAGGTCAGGACCATGCGGCGAACGTAGGCGCCTTTCACTGAATCAGGCTTGACCGACTGAATGCTGTCGACGACCGCCTGCAAATTCTCCGAGAGCTGCTCGTAAGCGAAGCTGGCTTTGCCGACCGGCACGTGCAGGTTTCCGGTGCGGTCATTGCGGAACTCGACGCGGCCCGCCTTCAACTCGTTGATGACGCGCGGAATTTCCTCCGGCGGCACAACCGTGCCCGCTTTGGGATTGGGCATCAAGCCGCGAGGGCCCAGAATGCGGGCGACCTGCCCGATCTTGCGCATCATCGGCGGCGTGGCGATGGTCGCATCGAATTCCAGCCAGCCGTCGTTGCGAATCTGGTTGATGACCTCGTCCGTGCCGATGATATCGGCGCCGGCTGCCAGAGCTGCTTCTTCGTGCTGCTCATCGACAAAGGCCAGAATGCGAATGCTCTTGCCAGTGCCGTGCGGCAGCATCACCGTCGTGCGAATCTGCTGGTCGCTGTGGCGGGGATCAATGCCGAGCCGGAAATGCGCTTCGATGGTCTCATCGAACTTGGCCTTGGCATTGTCCTGGACCAGCTTAAGCGCCTCGTCCATGGGATAATATTTCTGGCGGTCAAAGGTCTTTAGCGCGTCGTTGTAGCGTTTTCCCATTTTCGTATCTCCTCGTGGTAAGCGGGCGGCTGCGCCCTCCCACAATTCAGTAAGCAATCTTGGAAGCGCCGGCTCTTGGCGGGGCGCTACCCGGCAACTTTGACGCCCATCTGGCGGGCGGTGCCTTCGACTTGACGCATCGCGCCTTCGATATCGATGGCGTTCATGTCGTTCATCTTGACCTGGGCGATCTCGCGCACCTGGTCGCGATTCAAGGTTGCCACCGTTTCAGTCAGCGGATTCGAAGCCGCCTTGTCAATGCCGGCCGCTTTCTTGATGAGGAAGGACGTGGGCGGGCTCTTGAGCAGAAACTTAAAGGAGCCATCGGCAAAGACGGTGATCTCCGCCGGCACAATCTCGCCCATGCGGCTCGAGGTGCGCCCGTTGTACTCCTTGCAGAATTGCATCAGGTTGATGCCATGCTGCGCCAGCGCCGGTCCAATCGGCGGCGCCGGATTGGCTTTGCCCGCCGGAATCTGCAATTTGACGATCGCCTTAACTTTCTTTGCCATCTGTATTCCTCGCTCACTTTCAAAATCAACCCGGCAGCGCGCCGGGTTTCATAGCTATTCCACTGAAACGACCCCGCTTCTCCGCGGTACTTACATACGCTCCACTTCCATAAAGCTGAGCATGACGGCGGTCTCGCGGCCGAAGAAGTCGACCATGACGCGCACTTTCTCGCGGCCCGTATCAATTGAGGCGACCGTGCCGGGAAAGTCGTTGAAAGGCCCGCCGACGATGCGGACGCGCTCGCCGATTCGGTAATCGACCTTGACGACCTTGTCCTCGGAGTCCATGCGGTCCATAATGCGCTTGACTTCTTCCGGGCGCAGCGGCGTCGGCTGATTCTCGCCGCCGACAAAGCCGACCACGCCAGGTGTATTGCGCACGGTGTACCAAGCGTCTTTGTCCAGCTCTTCTTCGTCGTTATTCCAGCGCATCTGCACCATGACGTAGCCCGGGAAGACGCGCTTTTCGACCGTGCGGCGCTTGCCGTCCTTGACTTCGATTTCGTCTTCGGTGGGAATGAGCACATCGTAAATCTGATCCTGCATGCCCATCGTTTCGATGCGCTGGCGCAGGGCGTACTCGACCTTTTTCTCGTAGCCGGAATAACAGTGGATGAAGAACCAACTGCGCTCAAGCTCGTCGGACGCGCTGCCGTCATCGAGGGTGATGTTCAAACCTTCGACTTCGTCCGCCTCATCAAGATAAACCGGGGCCGCTTCGTAGTCGGTCTGTTCGATTGTGTTTTGCGATTGTTCGCTCATGTGATTCTTTCGTCCAAACTATAACGAAGCGGAGGCGGACTGGGCTAGATCGAGCCGCGGCGGATCATGTAGAAGGCGCCGCCGACCATGGCCACGATAACTGTCAGCAGCATCCAGGCATTGCCCGGGTTGAGCCCGACGCGCATGAATTCGGACCAGATCACCGCCAGAATGCCCAGGAATATGGCCGAGGCGATGGTGACATTGATGCACAGTATCGTCAGCCGCCGCGTATCATGCCTGTTGGGCCAGGCGACTTTATTCAGCTCGGAGCGCACATTGCTGAAATAATCGACCGTCATGTAGAGCGGGCGCGTGATGGCGTTGCCTTGAGGCTCAGCCGTGGTCGTCTTGACTTTGCGCGTGCGCCGGCCGGGCGTGGCTTTGCCCTTCTTGCGGGTGATTGCTGCCTGCGTATTCTCTTCCAGCGCCATTTTCTAACGCTCCTCGCTCTATTTCAGGAAGTCGTCCCTGATAATTAAACACCGCCGCTGAGGACGGTGTCTGTGAATTTCTGACAGGGGCAGAAAGACTCGAACTCTCGACCTACGGTTTTGGAGACCGTCGCTCTACCAACTGAGCTATACCCCTATTTGATATGCGCGTCCTGTGAGTACTATACACTAATACGCAGCGCAAATCTACTTGGTTTCGCGGTACACTACGTGCTTGCGCAGGTAGGGGTCGTACTTGCGCAGCTCAAGACGCCCTTGTGTATTGCGGCGGCTCTTTTCCGTGATGTAGATGTGACCGCTTTCGGTGCTGCGCATCTTCACCAGAATGCGCTGTCCCTTTTTTGCCATCGTTTTTCCTCGTTCCTGGGCGGATTCGCGCCCTGTTCCCAGCTAAGAGCCTCCGATGAGATTTGAACTCATGACCTCGCCCTTACCAAGGGAGCGCTCTACCCCTGAGCTACGGAGGCAATCTGCCCCACTCTTGCGAGCCAGGCGGATTGTCTAACAGTGGGCCGGACTGGATTCGAACCAGTGTAGGCTCTCGCCAGCGAATTTACAGTCCGCCCCCTTTAGCCACTCGGGCACCGACCCAAATCATTCGGCTGTTAAGCCTGAGCCACCACTGGGACTCGAACCCAGAACAACCTGTTTACAAAACAGGTGCTCTGCCAATTGAGCTATGGTGGCGGACAGCCGAAGCAGTTTACCACGCTGGCAGAGCGCGCTCAAGGTTCTTTTCCCCGGGCAGGCAACGCCCGTCATTGTACGACGCGGCGACCGCCATGTCAAGATGTCTCAAGCGCCTCCCAGGGCAATCGCATCAAAGCGATAGTCAGTGAAATGGCGCAGATTCGACGGGAAAATCAACCACAGAGAGCACAGAGAAAAACATTGTGAAAGCCCACTTCATAATCCACGAGAGATTTTAGATCTTATTTCGGTGATACTTGCCATATACCAACCCACCAGGTGCTTCGTATAGTCATCCGAACCCCCAAATCTCTGTGCCCTCTGTGGTCTCTGTGGTTAAAATAAATTGATGCGATTGCTCTGAGCGCCTCTGTCGGGGTCGAGGAAGTCGTCCCGCTGCCAGGCCGGATCGGGATACTGATAGAAGCCGCGCCCGCTCTTCACGCCGAGCTCGCCCCGTTCCACCCGGTCCGTCAGCAGCGGCGGCGGCATATCGGCCGGGTCGCCGCTTTCCGCCGCGTAATGCAGCTCGATATCGCGGATGACATCCAAGCCGATGCGGTCCATCTGCGCGAAGGGCGGCGGTTTTTCGCGCCCAAACTTGATCATCCAGGCGCGGTCGATGTCTTCGATGCTGGCTACGCCACTGTCGGCGACGCGCATGACTTCTTTCTTGACCGCGCGCCAGACGCGATTGAAGACGAAGCCTGTGCTCTCCCGCCGCACCCGCAGGGGCAATATGCCGATGGCGCGGGCGAAGTCGCTCAGAGCATCAAGGACCTGCGGCTGAGTGCAGCTGCCGCCGCCCACCTCAACCATGGGGCTGTCCCAGACGGGCAGATAGAAATGCAGATTTGCCACCCGCTCCGGGCGCTCGGTCGCGTCTTCCAACATGCTGATGCGGATGGACGAGCTGTTGCTGGCGATGATGGCAGCTGGCGGCAGCAGCCGGTCAAGCTGGGCGAAGACGGCGCGCTTGAGATCGGCGCTTTCCGGGACCGCCTCAATAGCCAAGTCTACATCGCGGCAAGCGCTGGGCAGGTCAGCGCTGTAGCGCAGGTTGGCGAATATTCGCTTTTGCGAGCCCTCCGAGACTTGCCCCGCAGCGATCCAATCGGCCGCGGTTTCACGCTGCATGTTCTCGGCCGCTGTCAGCGCATCGGGGTCGATGTCGTACAGGACGACGCCGAAACCGCGCAAGGCGATCTGCAGCGAGATCTGCCGCCCCATCGTGCCGGCGCCGATGACGGCGACGCGTTTGATCCGAGTCATCGCTAACTCCAGGTTTCCGGTCGGGATGCCCACAGGGGGTGGGATTGCGCTTCCGCGCATACCCGCCGGCATCAAGGGCTGGTAGCCGGCGAAGTTTCTTCCGCGCCTGCATTGGCCGCGGGCTGAGTCGGTATGGCTGTTGCGGGAAGCGGCGTGGCTGTTGCGATGAGGCTGGCTGGGTCGATCGTTTCCAGATTCGACAGGTCGCCTTCGGTGCTTACAACATCGGGCGAGATGAAGCCGCGTGTACCATCGGGCAATTCGATGTAGTACCAGCCGGCGCTCCCCTGGCTGACACCGAGGATCGTTGCCGCTTCGCCAACCTGCAATTTGTCTACGACGGCATAGCTGATTGAATCACCCGCGCGCACATTGCTGCGGCTGCGGACGGTGAGCGAGGGCTTGCCCAAGAGAAGCTCAGTGTCCTGCAAGACTTCCGGTACGCCCCGCAGCAGCACTTCGAAACCGGACACAAGAGCCAGCAGCGCGACGGCAATGCCAGTAATCATCAGGAGGTCGCGTTTGTTCAATGAAGTCGCCGCTTTCCCTTCGTATGCTGCGAGTCAACCAATATGCCCAATAGCGCCTGCTCATAGTGAATGGAAGTTGTCCGGGCGCTCATGGAGCATACAGCAAAAGCGGCAGCACCCAATCCTGGATACTGCCGCTATATCACAAATGCAGAGATTACTCAGACAAGATCGCTCGCTACGAACAATCCACCTGTGCCCGTTTAACGGCGCCTGCCGGGACGACGCCCGCGCCGTCCGTCCACCATCAGCATCTCGCTGCTGAGGTATTCGGACTGATAAGCGTAGCTTTCCATGCTCATCGCGCTCTCCTGCGCCGCCAATACCAGCGCGCAGCCATCCTGCAAGCAGCGAAGCACATCATCGCCCGGTCCCGTTTGCGTCACGACAATCTGGGTACGCTCGGCATAGGCTACGTGCTGCTCGAATTCGCGCAGCGCTTCGGCGCCTTCGTAGTAGACCATGCCGCCATCACCTTCGGCGTACATCATCACATGCGACGCCGCCATCAGTTCGCGTTGACTCATGGCGAATTGCCGCTCGGTCGTCATCACGACGCTGAGCTTGGGCTGCTGCTTGATCTGCTCGAGTTCGGCTTGAGCGGTCATCAAGGCGGCGGTGCGCGCCTTCAGCACCCGGTCAGCTTCCGAGATCACGTATACGGCATCGCGCAAGCCGCGCTTTAGTTCGTCGCGCTCTTGCATGAGCGCCCGGCTTTCGCTGTTAGCCACATCAAGCTGCTGCTGGCTTGCATCTAACTTGCGCCCCATCCTGTCGGCCTCGGTCACAGCCCTGGCCAGCTCACTCTCGGTGGCAGCCCACTGAGTACGAGCTACATCAAGCGTTTTCTGCGTCTTGCCAAGTTCGTATTGGCTAGCCGCTAGGGCTTCATAGGCCGCGGATAGTTCGCTCGTCAAGCTCTTCACTCCGCCAGCCACCAGCACGGCGACGATGGCGAAAGCGATGAGCAGGCCGAGAATCCTTGACCAAAACAGGGACTTTCTTTCTACCAACTGTCTGTGCTTCATGATGAACTCCTAAAACGTTCCATTTACTACGTCGTGTATTGTAACCCACCTAATTGAGAAATTGCAAAAACTTCCTTGAAATTAGTGTACCTCACTTGGCTGAATAATGCCCGCTGTTTCGCCTTTTCTAATGGCGAGCTTCACTTCGCCGATGGCTTTGGTGACTTCGATATCGCGCGGGCAAGCCGGCGTGCAGTTAAAAATCGTGCGGCAGCGCCAGACGCCATTGGGCTCGCTGAGGATATTCAGCCGCTCCTGACCCGCCTGATCGCGCGTGTCGAAAATGAAGCGGTGCGCCTGCACGATGGCCGCCGGGCCAACATAATGGCCATTCGCCCAGAAGCTGGGGCAGGCAGTGGTGCAGCAGGCGCAGAGGATGCACTTGGTGGAATCGTCAAAGAGCTCGCGGTCGGCTTGCGTTTGCAGGCGTTCACGGCCGTCAGCCGGAATGGGATCATCGTTGACGAAGAAGGGCATGACCTGCTTGTAGTGGTCGAAGAAGGGCTCCATATCCACGATCAGGTCTTTGATGACGGGCATGCCCAGAATCGGCTCAATCTGTATCTTTTCGCCGACATCGCGGATCAGCATCTTGCAGGCCAGGCGGTTGACGCCGTTGATGCGCATGGCATCGGAGCCGCAGACGCCGTGCGCGCAGGAACGCCGCAGCGAGAGCGATCCATCCTGCTCCCACTTGATGCGGTGCAGCATCTCCAGCACGCGATCGGTGGGATCGACATCCGCCAGGTCAAATTCCTGCCAGTAGGGTTTTTCCTGGCCGGGCACATCCGGGTTCTGCCGTCTGATTTTGAAAGTTACATCCATGCGGTCACGTCCAGTCTAAATGCGAATACCAAGTTTAGCGCCAGGAAATGGATTGCCAGGGCAATACATGCCGCAAATATGATGCGGTCTTCTTTTGACAAGGACTTGATACAGTATTCTATCTTCACGGCTTCGATAAGCGCCGCTCCCGCAAGCTTGAGGAGATTATAGCGACAGAGCAGATAAGCGTAACACAGCTTTAACCAACAGTACCGCGCCAGCAACCAGGTGAAGCGCGCTTGGTCACTGAAGAATTTCACGATTGGTCCAGTTTTCATATCAATCTAGTCTGCATCCGCCAGCGCAGAGTCCTGCCAGGAACATTCACATTTTACCGTCTGATCCTAAAGTTGACGACCATATTTCAATTCGCCTCAATGAGTTATGTCGTTGTGGGCTCGCGGCCGCTAATAGACGCGCACTTTCGGGCGGAACTTCTGCTGATCGTCCGGCAGGCCCTGCGCGATCTCCTCTTCCCAGAGCGACAGGTCGACTTTCTTGTCAAAATTGACATCGTAAGACGGCGCCGCCAGGTTGCCGTCGTGCCCGATTAGGGAGTGCGCCAGGTAATTCTCATCATCGCGAGCCTGGAAGTCTTCGCGGCTGTGCGCGCCGCGGCTCTCCTTGCGCTCCATAGCCGTGCGCGCGGTGACATCCGCCAGGTCCAGCAGGCAGCCCAGCTCCCAAGCTTCCATGAGATCGGTATTAAACACGCGCGACTTGTCGTCGATGTGCAAGTCCTTGTAGAAGCGGTCGCGCAATTCCGCCAAATCGTCGATGCCCTGCTGCATGGTCTCTTCGGTGCGGAAGACGCCGACATTGTCCATCATCGTCTGCTGCATCTTGGCGCGCAGTTCGCCCGGCCGCGACGAGCCGGAACCCCCGCGAATGCGCTCGAACTCAGCGCGGATCTCAGCGCCGGCATCGGATGGAAGCGTCGCCCAATCAGCGCCTTTGACGAACTCGGCGATTCTCATGCCGCCGCGCCGCCCGAAGACCACCAGATCAACCAGGGAATTGGTGCCCAGCCGATTGGCGCCGTGCACGCTGACGCAGGCGGTTTCGCCGGCCGCGTAAGCCCCGGGCATCACTGTGCCCGCGGCATCAATGATGACTTCCGCCTCGACATTAGTCGGGATGCCGCCCATGGCATAGTGCGCGGTGGGCTGCACCGGCATCGGCTCATGCACCGGATCGACGCCCAGATAAGTGCGGCAGAAATCGAGGATGTCCGGCAGCTTGCGCTCAATAGTGGCATCGTCGATGAAGTCGGCACGGTCGCGCCCTTCTTCTGCGAAATAGCGATTGACCGTCTGCGGCCGCACGTCAAGGTGCACGTAGCCGCGATTCTTGATGCTGCGGCCTTCGCGCGTCTCGAGGTAGATGGCGCGGCTGACGACATCGCGGCTGGCCAGGTCCTTGGCGCTGGGCGCGTAACGCTCCATAAAGCGCTCGCCCTGGCTGTTGATCAGCACGCCGCCTTCGCCGCGCACGCCCTCGGTGATTAAGATGCCCATGCGATAGATGCCGGTGGGATGAAACTGAAAGAATTCCATATCTTGCAGCGGCACGCCCCGCCGCAATGCGATGGCCGCGCCGTCGCCGGTAAGCGCGTGGGCGTTGCTCGTCACCGACCAGCAGCGTCCCCAGCCGCCGGTGGCGAAGAAACTGGCCTTGCCGTGGAAGATGTGGTATTCGCCGCTGCCCAGCTCGATGGCGACCACGCCGGCGCAGACGCCATCGACAACGATCATGTCGATGACCTGAAATTCATCAAAGAACTTGACCTCGTTCTTGATGCACTGCTGATACAAGGTCTGCAGGATCATGTGCCCTGTGCGGTCGGCGGCGTGGCAAGCGCGGCGCACCAGTCGCTCGCCGAAATTGCTGGTATGCCCGCCGAAGCGTCGCTGGCTGATGCGTTTTTCCGATGTCCGGTCGAAGGGCAAGCCCATGTGCTCGAGCTCGATGACAGCTTCGACGGCGTTCTCCGCCAGGATTTTGGCGGCTGCCTGATCGGTAAGATAGTCGCCGCCTTTGACGGTGTCGTAGGTGTGGTAGATGGGTTTGTCTTCGTCCAGATTGCCCAGGGCCGCGCCGATGCCGCCCTGCGCCGCGCCAGTATGGCTGCGGGTCGGGTAGAGTTTGCTGACGACAGCGACATCCGCGCCGCCTTTGCTGGCGTAAAGCGCCGCCATCAATCCCGCGCCACCGGCGCCTATGATGATCGCATCGTGTTTGTGAACTTTCATTCAGCCCCCACTAGGCGGAGAATACAAGTTTCGCCGCTACAAGGTTTGTCCGGTACTGGGTCATTCTAAAGCGCTTTTTTCTACCCCATCCCCCGGCCCCTTCCCCGAAGCATCAGGGAAGGGGAGCTATTCCTGGCGAATTCAGTAGAGATCTGTTGCCTTCCACTAGGATCGCTCTCGCTTCTGTATCGTATTGGCACTTTTCCGCTTGTCTTCGCGTAAGATTTGCAGCACCGAACAAGCCCTACAGGTCCTCATTGAGAAAGGCTTCCAATTCCGCCGGGATTTCTTCCCCGCGCAATTCGTAGATTTCGGCGGTGGCGGCCATGGCTTCGTGAATCACGTCCTTCTCCAGCGGCACAAAGAGCGCAGCCGCGCCCACAGCCAGCAGGACCGCCGCGACCACGGTGCAGAGCGCGACCGACGTCCGCCGGGCGAAGTCGTTGAAGCTGGTGTAATCGGTCAGCACATAGCGCAAGCCATTAAATCCGTGCAGCGTCACCAGCACCAGCAGGCAGAGATCGTAAGCGCGCCAGATGAAGACGCCGCCGGCCGCGTAGGACCAGCGGTGATAGACAAATTCGACCGCGCTAGGCACGGCGCCGATGGTCCCGTTGGTCGCCAGTGTGCCGGCAACTTCCTGCGCGGCGGTGATATCAAAGACACCCTGAACGACATGCATCAGCGCCAGATGGCCGAAGACCAGCGGCACGATCAGAAATCCGCTGACGCGCATGAAAGACCACCAGAAACGCTCGATCGGGCTGGCTTGCGGATATTTGCCGCGCTCGCCCCCGTCGCCTTTGACGAGGCTGAATAGCGCCGCCAGCACAATGGCAGCCGCCAACACGCCGACGAACCCGGCGATGAAGGGCAGCTGCTCCAGGATCGAGAAAACCACCACGTCCATTATCTTGTCGCCGGCGATGGCCTGCTCTGTGATATAGAAGTCGATGACGTGGGACAGCATGCCCAGGAAGACCGGCGCCAGCACCAGCAGGGTCAATACCAGGACGCCGACAGCCGCCTGCGACTGATGCCGCCAAAGCTCGGGTTTGTAATCAAAGAGGATGATGCGCAGGCCGTTGAAGGCGTGGTAGACCACGGCGAAAACCAGGCCAAATTCGCCCAGGGTGAAGATCGGCGATTGATAGGCGGCGATGGCCTTGACGTAAAGATCGGGATAGAAGACGGCCCAGGACGTGTCGATGACGTGCAGCGCCAGGAAAAGCACGACGCCGACGCCAGTCAGCCGATGCAACACCCAACTCCATTGCCCGATGGCGCCGCGGTAGCGCAATGTCTCGCGTACAGTTAGCACAAGAGAAGTCACAGGATTCCCTTTCTCAGCCGCAATGGTCCCGTCAGCGTTCTTCGGATGACTTGGCTCTTAGAACATGCACTGCCGCCAATTATAGCACGGGCGACCTTGCGCGAAAGGGCAAGCCTGCGGCCTACCCTTTGCCGAGCGTATAATTCCGGGTAAGCTGAATGTGACGGAAAGCGAGAGGATAGCGGATGGACGACTTCGCTGCGCTGATTGAAGGGTTACATGGTTTGAGTATCGCCTTGGGCTTGGGAATCGGCCTGGCCGGCGGCTTTGTTTTCGCCATGCTGACCTACCGTTTCTATGGCAAGAACTTCCGCAGCACATTTGAACGTCTGTCAGACGAGATGAAGAAATCGTATGATGGCGTGACGGAGGAGATGAAGTCCTCCTTCAAGAGCCTGTCGTCCGAGGCCCTGGCCAGCAGCCAACAGGAGTTGATTTCTCTGGCAGACCGTGAATTGGAAAAAAAGACAGAGCAGCACTCTACAGAACTCGAATCAAAGAAGGAGCTCATCGATACCCAGTTGCAGTCGATGTCCAAGTCGATGACGGAAACTTTGAACACCGTGCCGACGGAATTGGAGAAGAACCAGAGCAAAGTGGCGGAAGTCCTGGATAAATCGGCTGAGCAAATCAAGGAGTCGAATAAGAGCTACCTGGATCAACTGACCGAGAAAGCTGAAACGCAGACGAAAGAGCACAGCAAAGCGCTGGAGACCAAGAAGGAGCTGATCGACCAGCGCCTGACCGATATGGATGTCAAGCTGGGCAAAGTGGAGCGCCTGGTGCAAGAATTGCAGACCGACCGCAAGGCGCAATACGGCGCGCTGGGCCAGCAGCTGCAGAGCCTGACAACGACAACAAACTCTTTGCAAAAGGTATTGGCAGACAACCGCGAACGGGGCCGCTGGGGCGAACGAATAGCCGAAGACATCCTAAGCTGGATGGGCTTGATTGAAGGTCGCCATTATGTTAAGCAGTTGATCATTGACGAGCGCAGAAAACCCGATTTCACCTTCTACCTTCCCAATGACATGAGCTTGAACATGGATGTTAAGTTCCCGCTGGACAATTACGAGCGCTATCATACCGCGGAAAATCCAAAAGAGCGGAAGAATTTCAGCAATAAGTTTCTTCGCGATGTGACCGCACGGGTGGCTGAGATCCATAAAAGGGGGTACATCAACGCGGAGACGGTGGATTGTGTCTTGATTTTCATCCCTAATGAGCAAGTTTACCGATTCATTCACGAGCAGGACCATACCATCATTGACAGCGCTCTGCGGCAGAAGGTGATACTTTGCTCACCCCTGACACTCTACATCGTTTTGGCGGTCATACGTCAGGCGTCGCAGAATTTCAACATTGAACAAAAGTCTCGTGAAATCGTCGCTATCGTCAACGAAATTCGTCAAGAATGGGATAAATACACCGACAAAATGAAGCAACTAGAAAACACATTTGGAACGATGCAAAAGCGATTCCATGAACTGAATTTCACCCGCACTCGGGCGCTTGACAGAAAATTCAACAAGGTTGAAAGTCTGCTAGAAAGCAACGAGATTGACAGCGGAAATACAGTGGCAATGCCGCATCTCCCGGAAGAGTCCGGAACCCCAGCGAACGATTTGCCCTTCTAGCTTCCTACGGAAACCACTCGCTCCGCCATCAATTCCATCAGCGTATTGGCGATTAACTCCGGGCTGTGGCGGATGGTGTCCTGCTTTTGCCAGAGCGCGCGCTTGCCGGAGCGAGTATCGGCGACATCGGCTTCAATCGGCCGCACATTCATGGTCAAGATATTATGCAGCTCATGCGCCGTGGGCAGCAGCACATCCACCCGCTCGCGCGCGTACAGTTCCATCAGTTCCGCGCTCGGCTTTGTCGCATTGAGCACCACGTAATCCAGTACGCCGATGCCGAGATACGAAATGACCCGCTGCACGTGATCAGACAGGGTGTAGCCGTCGGTCTGGCCCGGCTGCGTGGTGGTATTGCAGATGTAGACTTTCTGCGCTCTTGACAAACGGATGGCGTGCGAAATCTCCTTAAAAGCGAGCACGGCAATAATGGTGGTGAAGAGGCTGCCCGGCCCGATGGTGATGAGATCGGCATCAAGCAAGGCGTCAATGCAGGGCTGGTAGACCGTGGCTTCGGGATTCTGCACGAAGATGCGCTTGATCGCGGCTTTATCCAGGCGCCGCACATTAAATTCTTCTTCGACAATCGTGCCGTCCACCAGCTCGGCGCAGATGTGCGTGTCCTCTTCGGTGACCGGATAGATATTGGCTTGCACGTCCAGGAACTCGCTGATCTGGTCGATGGCGGTGACAAAACTGCCGGACATTTGCGTCAGCGCGGCGATGAAGAGGTTGCCGAAAGCCATGCCATCAAGCTTGGGATCGGTCGGCGCGGCGATGCGATGCTGCATGACGCGGGCCAGCAGGGAATCGCCATCGAGCGCCAAGGTGGCCAGCGCGTTGCGGATATCGCCCGGCGCCGGAATCTGCGCGAATTCGCGGACGATGCCGGTGCTGCGCCCGGTATCCGTGACGGCAATGATGCCGGTAAGCTCGCTGGTATGGCGCTGCATGCCATGCATGACTTGCACAGCGCCCAATCCGCCGCCGATGGAAACAACTTTCATTCAGCGTATTCCTCGCGCGCGTCGCACTTAATCGAGATTTAGTATAGCTCAGAACTCAAAGATGTATTGGCGCTGCCGGCTGTTTTACAAACGGCGCGCTAGTCTGCTTTGATGGCCTGAGTCGGGCAGATCTGATTTCGGAAGTCCGCTGCTTGTCGTCATTAAAGCTCAATCTTTGCCAAGTCAAACTCGCGCTCAAATCGTTGCATCGTAGCCTGTACCGTTCCGGGCTGGCTCTTTCCCGTATCGAATTCATATACGATCAGCTTTACAACATACAGGCCTTGCGGGAGCTGCGCTGTTTCTATCTCGACGCTCGTCAGTAATTCACTCTGAATCACACTGTCGTGTTGTATGGTCTTTTGACCGTCCACGTCAAATAATTGTATGGAAAATGAGTAGTGTTTTGTCGCGCTTCTGGTCCAGGCGAGATAGAAGCGGACCCTGTCCGAGTCAACTTCCATGTAGGCATTGTGCAGGCGAACGCCATCCAGGTAATGAATCTCGAGGGCGCTGCTGCTGTCCAAGGCAGTGCAGGGAATGCTCAACTTTACATACAAGTCGACAGCAATAGTCGCATCCGTGTAGATTTGTTCGCAGAATTTGAATCGCTGCAGGAACCAGGCGGAATTCGCGCTGGTCCATTCTGGAGCAAGTCCCTGCCGTTCTCTCAAGACCCAAACCGCATTCTGGCGTTCCGGGTCAATCGACGTGTTAGACCAGATGTCGACCTGGCCCTGCGCATCAGTGGCGATGGCTACGATATTCTTGTCGACAGGATCGAAGTGGCGGAGGTAGCGCATGAAATGGTCGCTTACTTCAGGCGTTGGCGGGAAAAGAACGAGCGTTTCGTGACCCGCCGGACTGCGCTTTAAGGCGTCGGCGAAGACGCGCGTGAAATGATGGCGAGCGCTCAATTCTTCCGGACATCCATCACGCAGGTCGCTCAGCCTGAATATGAACACAAATCGATCGCGGTAGGCCGGCAAGATATTTCGGAAACTCTCGCTTACGGCCTGCGCGTTGTTAAGATCGCGATGAAACACTACGTGGCTGAATCCGTCTTCCTCGAGCTGCGCCAGCCCAGAGAGAAAGGCCTCTTGGTCTGTCATTTCGCAGTGCATCGGACGGCGACTTTGCCAAGCATTTAGCAGGAAGTTCGCCCCGATGTAGTTGTAGGCGCTGTTTGGCGTGCGGCTCAAGTAGCCTTCGACTTGGGGGTATCCGCTGAGTGACTGGAAAAACGAATAGCGCAAAGAATTGAATTTGCCAAAAGGCAGATTGATGAGACTGATCTCGCTCTGCGGTTCGCTCTCCAGCCAATCGAGAAAGGCGAGCCGTTCTTTGGTTGTAAAGGCAGCCAACTGTGGTTTAGCCAATTCCGGTATCGGGCTGTAGTATTCAAATGCGACAATCAATGCGATCGCCAGGACTAACCTCGAGCGCATATTTATGGGAATCCTATCCAACAGAATTTGCAGGCCCAGGCCGGACAATACCGCGAGCGGCAGCCAGGCGCCTGTCATAAAAACATCTGGACGATAGAACGCTGCGAAAACAGGAGGCAGCAATTGATTAAGAAAGTGCTTTGGAAGTTTGATGTTTTCGTATGCTATCCCGTTGATACTCAGCGTTGAACCGAGGCTCAAAATCAAAAATAGCAGCAGAAGGCCCAGCCACGGCAGCATCTGCCGCCGCTTTCTTTTGTTGAAAAGCCCGAAACATATCAGTGCAATCGGCGCAAGGCCAATATAGCTAAATTCGCTTGTTTTTGGCTTTTCAGGAATCTGAAGTAAATCTTTGGCCAGAGGTCCAAGGACTGGGTGCTTTTCATTAACAAAAAAGGAAATCAGGTCGACCCTGGAATCGGTGTAGCCGCTAGCCCGGTCAATCTGCTCGGCATCCTGCAACATGGGGACCACCCGCCATGCGCAAGAAAAGCCTGTTAGCGCCAGCAACAGCAGGATGTGAAACTGAAATACTCTGTCTCGCCAGCGCGACAAAGCCAAGGCGCAAACGAAGAACGCTAAAGTGACCACAATGCAAACGAACAAATACATGGAAACCGTGCTTGTCAAACCGGCGGTGAGTCCGGCCATAATGATCAGAATCGCGCGTTTTTCAGTAATGCCGCGGTGAACGCCGTAGATAATTATCGGCACGGGGGCCAGCCAAGCGATTTCGGGCCAACTTCTGAGTATGAGAACTTGTGGACAAAAGCCGAAAATGACCGCGCCTAGAAGCGCTGGCCAGCGGTCTTTGAACAGCCAATTCAAATAGCCGTAGGCTGCGAAAGCCGTCGAAAAAACCATTAGGAGATATGCAGTGCTATAGGCGTTTGACGGCGGCATAAACAATTGCAGAGCATAAACCGCAATGCCATGCAGCAAAAACAGAGGGTGGTACGTCAGCGACGCGCCATCGGGGTAAAAGATCCTGTCGGTGAATAGAAGATCCGCTTGCGCCGTGAATATCTGTTTTACATACCAAGCATCCCAAAGTTTTTGCAGCGCATCACAGCAATGTTTCGCCGGCAGCCAGAAGGCATCCGCGTTGAATACATATATTATTGTGGGAAAGGTCATCACCACAATAAGAAAGGCGGTTACCAGGATGAAGTGCATGTGTTTGCGGATTGCTGAACGCATCAGATATCGCCCAATTCAATCTGGTTCTGATATTATTCAAAATCGACGGGAACAAATTCCCATGACAGATTCATTGGATTATACGGTACTCACCGCTGAGTAACCCGATCTACTGCGAAAACGAGCTTATCAGCGAACTAGAAGTTGCAGACTAAGAGCCGACATTGCGCTCATTCTAGCAAATCCCGTGAACGATGCCATCATGATACCAGCAGGCCATCACAGCGAGTTCCAGATGCCAGTCTCTCCCCTGCAAAAGCGGCTCTTCCTCACCATTTTGCTCGGCTATTGGATCGCCGGCGCGCTCTCCGCCATTTACACGCCCGCCTGGCAAATGCCTGATGAACCGGCGCATTACAACTATATCCGCCAACTGGTCGAGGCGGGATGCTGCCCGCGCATTGAAGAGGGCGACTGGTCAAGCGAATACCTGGCGCAATTGACCAGCGGCCGGTTCGCGCCGGAGCTGCTGGGCGAGTTGGAGAGCATTCAATACGAAGACCATCATCCGCCGCTCTACTACTTGCTGGCGTCGCTCGTCTATCGGCTGACAAACGGCGATCTGATTTTGCTGCGCTTTTTCAGCCTGGCGCTGGGCGCGGGAGTGGTGGCGCTCAGCTATTTGATCAGCCGCCGCCTTCTGCCCGATCAGCCGCATGTGGCGCTGGGCGTGATGGCATTGGTCGCCTTCCTGCCGCAGCATCTGCACATGATGAGCGCGGTCAACAACGATGCGTTGGCCGAACTGCTGGTGGGGCTGGTTCTGCTGTGGCTGTTGCGCTATCTGGACGGCGACCATGCTCCAATCTGGCAGCTGGGACTGCTGATTGGGCTGGCGCTTTTGACCAAGCTCACGATTTATTTTCTGCCGCTGTTGGCGCCGCTGGCTATCTGGCTGCGCTGGCGCCGGCGCGATGAAGGGGCAAGCGCGCTGCTGCGTACGCTGGCGGCCTACGCCGGGATCGCCCTGCTCATCGGCGGCGTCTGGTGGCTGCGCAATATCAGCGTCTACGGCTTCCCCGATATGCTGGGCCTGGCGGCGCATGACCGCGTCGTGGCCGATCAGCCGCGCAGGGCCGACTACATCGACGAGCATGGCGGCGGCGTCTATCTGGCGCAGATGCTGGGCACAACCTTCAGGAGCTTCTGGGGGCAGTTCGGCTGGATGGCGTTGCCGCTGGACCAAGTGCTGGGCGGCTGGATTTACCGCGGCTTCGGCCTGCTAACGCTGGCGGGTGTCTCCGGCGCGCTGTTGGCGATGGCAAAGCGCGGGTCAGCGGGCGACGGGCGACCGCGTCCCTCAGCAGACGGCTGGCTCATTATGCTGGCCGCGCTGCTGATCGTGCTGCTGCAATTCGGCTACTACAATCTGGAGTTTCAGCAGTGGCAGGGACGCTATCTCTTCCCCGCGCTGACGCCTATCGCCTGCCTGCTGGTCTGCGGCGCTGACTGGTGGCGGGAAAGGCTGCTATCTCGCTGGGGCGCCGCGCGCTGGCTGATGCCGCTGGCGCTGTCGGGGATTTTTGTCCTGGACCTGTACCTGCTGGCGCGGGTGATCGCGCCCGGGCTGTCCTACCCCCTCTAAATCTCCCCCAATGAATTAGGGGTGAGTCCTAATCTCGATGCACTCAGTTACTTGCTGACGCGGGTGACGTAAGTTTCTTCTTCCAGATTGATTTTGACCACATCGCCGACATTGATGAACATCGGCGCGCTGACCTCGAAGCCGCTTTCGAGCATGATCTTCTTGGTCGGGCTGTTGGCGGTATCACCCGCCACGGCAGCTTCCACCTCAATCACCTGGTATTCCATCGTCTTCGGCAGTTCGTAATCGATAATCTCGCCTTCGAAACTCAGCAGCTTTATGGCCATGCTGTCTTTGATGAATTTAAGGTCATCACCGAAGATGGCGCGATTGAGCTGCGGCTGGTCGTAGGTCTCGGTGTTCATGAAGGTGACGAAGTCGTCATCGGCGTAGAGGAACTCGACCTGGTCGGCCTCGACGCGGATATCTTCCACGCGCTCGCCCGAGTTAAATGTCATCTCGGTGGTGGCGCCGCTGCGTAGATCGCGCACGGTGACGCGGATGGTGGCTTTGCCGCGCCCCGGTTTATGGTGGCGATATTCCATCACGCGGTAGAGATTGCCGCTTTCGGTGAAGGTCGTACCCTTGCGCAGCTGATTGACATCGATCATTGACGCCCTATTCCTTAGTCTGGTTCGTCTGATTCACAGGCGGCCATTGTAACAGTTGGCGGCGGCGCTGAGTAGCCTGCCTG
>LXNI01001625.1_pt1 | contig 18430 bp, 19 predicted proteins | sample 809091 | NCBI WGS metagenome assembly LXNI01 (sample SAMN04870527, study PRJNA318959) | sponge metagenome | biome: 01000161; feature: marine sponge reef; material: water | host: Sarcotragus foetidus | place: Greece: Milos, Mediterranean Sea | collected 2013-05-29 | depth 5-7 m | reverse complement strand
TTGCTGGCATTCTCGCGGCGCTGTTTGGGCGGGAAGCGGTCGACGCACAGACGCGTGTCGAGGAAACCCATGCCGACACACAACACATGTGGAGGAGTGTTCTTGGCCATCGCAGAGATTCGGATTGCCCGTGCTTCGAGAGTGGCAGTGTACCGAATCTGAGCGCAGCCGATTCAATTCTCCGCCGGGGCGGGGCAGTCACAGGCAAGCTGTTAGCCCGCCTAGAGCACGACCCCGAAGCGCCCCTTGAGCAGGTATGCGGCCAGAATCGAGATTACGAGGAACCAGACCACCCAATGCGTCTCGAATCTTCCCAAGCCGATGTCTCGCGGGGGATAGTCGATGCTCAATCTGTCCACCGACTGCAGCGCAAAGCTGGACTCCCCCGGCGAGAACAAGAACGTGCGCCACAGCGCTGCGTTGCGACTGGCGGAGACGTAAGGGGGTCCCGAGCCGACCGTGGCCGCCATTTCGACCGAGCCGTGCGGCGTGTTCAGCAAGACTTGACCGGCACCCTCCGACACCGCGCGCAGGCGCCAGAACACTTGGCGGGAAACGGCCGAGCCTACTGCGACGCTGTCGACCTCCAGCGCGCCGCTAGCGGTGAGCGCGAGGTCCTGGCTGGGCAGCGTCGTGCTCACCGTGAACAAGGCCGATTCTCCGACGCGAAGAGGGCGGTGTCCGTAGACGGAGTCGAAGTGAGCGAATAGCACTACCATGGGCAATCCCAAGATGAGTGCGGGCCGCAGCATGTGGCCGACATAGCGGGCGTTGTTGAGCAGCAAGTTGCCTTGCGCCCGGAACAGCAGGCGAGGCTCGTCCGAGTACAAGCGCATCTCCAGCAGGTAGGCTTGCATGCGCTTCTTGGCGCGCGCGATAGCCCCTTGGTTCGAGGTCTTGCCGACGACCCAGAGCATTCCGATGCCGAGCACAACTGCAGCGACCGCTAGCCCAACCAGCGGGTTGAACGGGCCAAAGATCTTAGCGAGGAATGAAACTGCCGCGCGGAGTATCACTTTGCAGGTCGCGTTGAGAACAGCAGCGGAAGGGCCAGTTCCGGGCCTAGTCGATATAGCCCAAGCCCTGCAGCTTGCTCATGATCTCCTCGTCGGAGGCGCCCTCTTCGATCTGGGCCAGCTCTTTCTCGATCACATGCACCACAAATTCCTGAGGGGAAGAGTAGCCTGCGGCGTCGGCGCACCGTTTGACGCGCTCGAGGAGCGACTTGTCCAACTTGATCGACGAGGACGAACCGAACATAGCAAGCTTTCATCATAAGCCGGTGGGAGGGCCTTGGAAGGCATTAGGAGCCCATCTCAGCCGAAGGCGCACTAGCCGCTGGCGGCAGGCAATCCCTCCACGACAGCAGCCGCGGCTTCAAAGCAGCGTCGCGAGGGCCGGTGCCGCATCAGCCGAGACCGCTGCAATCGACTCTGCGCTGAGATCCTGCAGGACTGGGACTTCCGCAAGCACGCGAACCCCACCGTAGCACTCGATCGCCAAGCGGTTCTCCTCGTTGGGCTCGCCCACCATGGCGACGCCTGCGACCTCGATGGACATCCGTTCCAGCGCGGTCACCGTCAGCAGTGTGTGGTTGATGGTGCCCAAGCCCGACCTAGCCGCGATGACCACCGGCAATGCAAGCGACCGGATCAGGTCGGACATCATCGCGCTCTCGTTCAGCGGGACCAATAGGCCCCCGGCTCCTTCGACGACCCAGTAGCGGTCGTCCGGCAAGCCCTCCGCCATGCGCATGAGATCGCCCATTTCGATGATCTGGTTGGCGAGTCGAGCTGACAGGTGGGGTGAGAGAGGGCGGGGCAGCCGGATGCCTAGCTCCGCGATTTCGTCGTCGGCGCAACCTGCCAACCGCCGCACTTCGGCTGTGTCGTCATCCTCTTCGATCCCGGTTTGAACGGGCTTCCAATACCCGACCGTCGCCCTTCGCCTCAGAGCGGAAACCAAGACGGCAGAGACCACGGTCTTGCCCACCCCTGTATCCGTACCCGTCACGAACACTCCCCGCATCATTCCCTCCCGGCCAGCGCCCGTTTGATGCCGCTAGCCACCCCGGTGACTTCCGCGCGGCTCAAATCCGCGTTCAGGGAGACCCGCAGCCGAGCCGTGCCCGCGGGCACGGTCGGCGGACGGATCGCGCGCACGTCATAGCCCTGGGCGCGCAACGAAGCCGCGGCACGGACTGCACCGGCGCTGGGTCCGATAATCACCGGCACGATTGGCGCATTCGAAGGAGGCATGCCCAGCGACTCGCGCAGCAACCCTCCGTGTTCGAGCACCCGGACGCGCCGCTCCGGTTCTTCGGCCAGCAAGTCCAGGGCTTCGTCGATGGCCTCCGCCAGAGCTGGTGGGGGCGCGGTGGAGAAGACGAACGGTCGGGCGCTCTGGACTAGGAGTTGGATCGCCCACTGTGGCCCGCACACGAACGCCCCGCTGACGCCCAAGGCCTTGCCCGCCGAGTTGACGGACACGAACACGGCATCCTCGCAGCCGCTCGCCTCGATCAAGCCGCTGCCGCTTTGGCCATAGATTCCGACCGCGTGGGCCTCATCGACGATCAGCACGAAACCATGCTCGGCTTGCAGTGCGGCCAGCCGCTCGAGCGGCGCGATGTCGCCGTCCATGCTGAACAGCGACTCGGTAACTACGAAGCGCTGGCCGGCGCACTGCTCGGATTCGAGCAGGCGTGACAATGCCTCGCAGTCGCAGTGGGGGTACACGACGTGGCGAGCCTTCGACAGGCGCATCCCGTCGATCAAACTGGCATGGTTCAGTTCGTCTGAGAAGATCACGTCCCCGCTGGTCGGAAACGTGGAGAGCACGCCTAGGTTGGCGGCCCATCCGCTGCCCAGATATAGCGCCGCGGGCGTGCCCTTCAGTCTTGCGAACCGCTCTTCAACCGTCTTGAACGCCGCCCTGTGCCCGCGCAGCAGCCGGGATCCGGTGGAGCCGACTCCCAGAGCTTGGACCGCATCGCCCAGCCGGCGGCGCATGCGCGGATGCCGCGCCAGCCCCAGATAGTCGTTGGAGCACAGGTCGAGCCCGGCAGGCTCCTCCAGCGAGCGCAGCAGGCTCTGGTCTTGTAGCGCCTCGAGCTGTGCTCGCACGCGTTGCTCGAGAGCCCGATTGGCGTTCGCCATGGTCGGCGCGACGGTCCCGTGCAGATCCTTGGGCGACAAGCTAGGTCTGCGGCGGTGCAGCCACCGTCAGCGGGTCTTCGCAGAGGCGCATCCCCATCTTCTCCAGCAGCTTCTCGTCGTCGCTCGCCTCGGGGTTCGGCGTGGTCAGCAGCCGCTCGCCCAGGAAGACGGAGTTCGCTCCGGCCAGAAAGCACAGGGCTTGGCCTTCTTCAGACAGTTCCAAGCGGCCCGCCGAGAGGCGCACGATCGACGCCGGCATCGTGATGCGGGCCGTCGCGATAACGCGCGCAAAGTCCAGAGCGCTGACCGGTGCGCGTCCGCCGAGCGGCGTGCCTGCCACGCTGACCAAGCTGTTGATCGGCACGCTCTCGGGGTGGGGATCTTGGCTCGCCAACTGCAGCAGCAAGCCTAGGCGGTCGTCGACGCTCTCGCCCATGCCAATAATCCCGCCACAGCAAATGGTCACGCCGCTGCGACGCACGCGTTCCAGCGTGTCAAGCCGTTCTTGGTAGCTGCGCGTCGTGATGATCTCGCCGTAGAACTCGGGGCTGGTATCGAGGTTGTGGTTGTACGCCGTCAGGCCCGCCTCGGCGAGGCGGTCTGCCTGCGGCTGGGTAAGCATGCCCAGCGTGCAACAGGCTTCCATGCCCAGATCGCGGACGCCGCGCACCATCTCGACGACCTGGTCGAACTCTGCGCCCTCGGGCGCTTCGCGCCATGCGGCGCCCATGCAGAAGCGGGTCGCGCCGCCTGCCTTCGCGGCGCGTGCCTTCGCTAGTGTCTCCTCGACGCTGAGCAGGCCCTGGGCCTCGAGGCCGGTGTCATAGCGCGCCGACTGCGGGCAGTAGGCGCAGTCTTCGGGACAGTGACCGGTCTTGATGCTGAGCAAAGCGCAGCCTTGTACCGCATGCGGGTCGTGGTAGGCGCGGTGGGCGGTCTGAGCCCTGTAGAGCAGTTCCGGCAGTGGCAGCTGATGCACTTGCCGGATCTCGTCTAGCGTCCAGTCGTGACGGAGCATCTTGCCCCATTATCGTATTTGGACGAAGCTGGGTCGACAACGGGGGATTCGCCGAGCCGGGCATCTGGCCGCTCGCTCCGGCCGACCCTCGCCCCCCGTGGCGAGAATCACGGATTGTGAGGCCATCTCGTCTGCGACCGCGGTTACATGGCGCGCAGTCCCGCTTCGCATGCGGTGGAGTAGCTCCGACACAGAGCCTGACATTGAACATTAGGCCTTGACGGAGATCAATGACCGTCCTCCCCGCAGGCCCGTTCGTCCTCTGGTTTCAGCCTCCCAACACCTTGGAGCCGATTGACAATTGTTCGTACACTTGGTTCGGTGCTGGCTCTGTCGCCGCTGGCCTAGGGGTCTCGCGCGTCGTCTGCAGACGTTCAAGCAATTCCAACCGGAACTCGGATCTCAGTCCGGCTGCTTGAAGCCGGAGTGCCGAAGTGCCCTGGAGGCTTTCGACTCCGCCAAGCGGGACTCGGTTACGTTACGAACCAAGGGCTTGCTGTAAGCAATCCCACGGCTGTCGATCGACCGGGTCAAGGCCTTTCGTCCGGCCTCCTTACGTCAGTCGGCATGGATCGTGTCCGGAAGCACAGGCATTCCCATGATCGCCGCGTTTCCGTAGCTTGCTCCCGACATTACCAGTCCGCGGGACCGCGAGCGTTGCGGGATCATGCTCCTGATTGCTGCTGCCGCCGGTCCTCAGATCCTGCTATTGCGGGTAAGACGGGTAAGAACAGTGCAGCGCGCGGGCTGATTAGGAATGCTCTAGCGGATTCCTGCCGCGTACCTGTAATAGGTCCTTGATAGGCAATTTGCTCAGGCGGGTAACGCTGTAAACCCGAACGATCAGATAGGGTCTGGCGAGCTAGACGGCCTAAGATGATATCAGGGCTAGGAAGTCTCTCGAGCGGACACAAGGGTGGATTTGGTGGACGATGTCATGGCAGGGAATGTCGATGGGAAAGAGATCACGGCTAGGGAAGAACCGTTTACCGTCGTGAAGGAGGATTGGAATGAGTACATTCTGGAGAGCGGAGTTCGGGTGCGCGTGAAGGCTTCGGTTGCGAAGCTTGGAAGGCAGCTCGACGAAGAAGGCAACTATACGGAGAACCAGTTCGGAGATCCCGCTGTACTCGTTCGGTATGCTTTGGAAGTCGTCACCAAGATGGATTCGGACAATGCCACAAGTTAGCTCACCGCAGAGAAGGAACTCGTGGCAGCGATTCGGGAAAGGGCTCTATTCGCACCGTCTCCGATCAGCGATATCGGGAGATTCGGCTCCTACGTGCATCGGCCCCGGTAAGAGCACTCAATCGGAGTCAGTATCAACCGATACCCGCGGTGGTCGCTTTGAATCGTCGGAATCGATACACCCGACTCGAGACCTCGCCCGGGCAGACAGGATCGTGAACAGGCTGCCGCAAGAGATGGCTTCACGGTTTGCGCTGAGAAAGCCCATGGTGATAGCGCTCGAACGAATCTCCAAGGACTGCGTAATCGCGAGCTTCCTTGATTCGGACTCGCACATGTCCGGAAACACCCCGTCTGATGCCATCAACGAACTGTTGATCTGGATGGGCGAGGAATACGACGATCTTGATGGGCCCAACCCAAACGAGCTCAGCTATCCATCGATCAGGAAGCGGGAAGCTCTTCGGGAGCACCTGACGAGGGCTGACCATGGGTCTGCTTAGCGAGCGCGAGGAACTTCGATTGCTGAACAAGCTGGGGCAGAAATCACGGAGGGCGGAAAGCACTCTAGAGCTAAGATTCCGATACCGGACTCGGACCCTCTGCAATTCGGATTCAGCAGGGGTACCAGACGTAAGAATGGACACTTCAAGAAGTATCTTCTGATCTCGGGCCGGCAGATGCAGCAGCTTGCTCGGTGCCATCTTGAGCGGGAGTGGTTTCTCGCTGAGTTCGAAAGGCAAAGCAGCGAGCGCGGAGGATAAATTGTCGGTTTCGTACGAGACACTGAAAACGATGTCCGAACAGGAGTTGGTTGATCGCTATAACGACCAAGCGGGATGGACGGCCGAATCGCTCGAATCCTATGGAGAAGAACTCCGGCATAGGGAGATTTGCGGACTGCTGAAGGCGCTGCGTGCGGAATTGGCTAGTCCGGGAGAGACCGGAGCGAGAATGATCGATCAGCTCTGCTCCAGTTTGCTAGAGCTGCTTGAATCCCCTTCGTCGGACGCTAAGGAGAGAGCGAAGGCTATTCACAACCGAGCGAGGCGCTTTCTGGAGTTGGCGGGGCATGGGAATCGGCCTCTTTCGGAGTGACGACCTCCGACGAACTCAAGTATTTGGGTCTTATTTGTCGAAGTGCTCAGGAACGGAATCCGGAGGGAACGATCCATGACGGCCAGAGCCTGAGAAGGAGGTCATCGAATCAGTGCATTCGCCGAATCGCTGGGGTCCGCATTGCTACGATGACGATAAGGTCGAGCCGTGCCCCTGCAGGGATGGATCGGCTTGCCTCGGGAGGGACCGCAAAGCGGTTTCCGGCCCGTTCTGCGTCGGCGCGGTTCCCGCGTTGCCTACCTAGGAGACTCGCCGTGGCTTCCTTGAATTCTCAGCTCGAAGACATCCCCCAGCCTCTGAACCAGAGCGTGGAGCGACTCGCGGCACGTTGGTCGGCCGCAGGGAACACTCGCCGACTCTGGGAGGGTGACGAGTCGCTGTGGACATCTTCGGGCGAAGCGGACTGGCTAGGCTGGCTTGGGGTTGTAGACGAGCTTGCGGCTGACACTTCGCAGTTGCGGGCACTCTCCGAAGAGGTGCGGGGGCGCTATACGCACGCGCTGCTGCTAGGCATGGGTGGGTCGAGCCTGTGTCCGGAGGTCCTGCGGCTGTGCTTCGGCGTGCAGGACGGGTTCCCCGACTTCGGGATCCTCGATTCCACTGATCCGGGGCAGATCGCCGCTTGCGAAGCGCAGATCAACCTTGAATCGACATTGTTCCTGTCGGCGAGCAAGTCAGGATCGACGCTCGAGACGGCCTTGCTGACGCAGCACTTCTTGGACCGTCTCACCGAGGCCATTGGCGCAGGGCCGGCAGCTTCGCAGTTCGTAGCCGTCACGGATCCGGGATCAGGCTTGGAGTCAAAGGCCCGCCAGCTTGGCTTCGGGCATCTCTTCCGGGGCCTGCCGTCGATAGGCGGCCGCTATTCGGCCCTGTCGCACTTCGGCATGGCGCCCGCAGCTGTAATGGGGCTAGACGTGGACCGGCTGCTAGCCGGAGCACAGGCGATGGGCTATGCCTGTGGCCCTGATATGTCGCCGGATGCAAATCCGGGGGTTCGCCTGGGGCTAGCGCTTGGTGCCGCCGCGCTCGCCGGCCGCGACAAGCTCACCTTCGTCACCTCGCCCGGCGTAGCCTCGCTGGGCGCATGGATCGAGCAGCTCGTCGCCGAGTCTACCGGCAAAGCGGGCAAGGGCATCGTACCGGTCGAAGGCGAGATCCTCGGCGAGCCTTCGAGCTACGCCTTTGATCGGGTCTTCGTTTCCATCGCGCTGGATTCGGAAATCGACCGGATCCCCGACCAAGGTTTGGACGAGCTGATCAGGCTGGGCCATCCCGTCGTGCGGATCGGGATCCGGCAGCTGGAAGATATCGGGCAGGAATTCTTCCGCTGGGAGGTGGCGACGGCGGTCGCCGGGGCTGTGCTTGGGATCAACCCCTTCGACCAGCCTGATGTCGAGTCCGCCAAGGTGGCTGCCCGGGCGATCACCTCTGCCTACGAGGCCTCTGGGTCTCTGCCTGTTGCCGAGCCTTTCCTGCAGGAGTCCGGCGTCGAACTGTTCGCCGCTCCCGATCACGCCGAGCGCTTGCTGCGTGCCGCCCATGGAGGCGGGCTCGCTGCGGTGCTGCGGTCGCACCTAGGATCTGCCGGAAATGGCGACTACCTAGCGTTGCTGGCCTACGTGAATCGCAACTCGGCGGCTGAGGCGACGCTGGCACGCATCCGCAGCGCCATCCGGCCCGCAGCGGGCGTCGCGACGTGCGTTGGGTTCGGGCCGAGGTTCCTGCATTCCACCGGCCAGCTGCACAAGGGCGGCCCGGACAATGGAGTCTTTGTGCAGATCGGCTGCGATCCCGGGCGCGATATTGCTGTGCCCGGGCGTGAACTTAGCTTTGGCGTGGTCGAAGCGGCTCAGGCGCTGGGAGACTTCAGCGTCCTGACAGGGCTGGGGCGCCGGGCGCTGAGAATCCAAGTGTCCGACCAGCAGGATCCGGCCCTGGCGCGCGTCGCAGAGATCTTCGCCGAGGCCGCTCAATAGGATCGCGGCAGGCCCAGCACCTTTTCGGCGACATAGCTCAGGATCAGGTTGGTAGAGATCGGGGCCACCTGGTAGAGCCGTGTCTCGCGGAACTTGCGCTCGACATCGTAGTCCGCCGCGAACCCGTACCCGCCGTGAGTCTGCAAGCAAGCGTTGGCCGCCTCCCAGGAAGCGTCCGCCGCCAGCAGCTTGGCCATATTGGCTTGCGGCCCGCAGGGCTGGCCTGCGTCATAGAGCTCGGCTGCGCGGAAGCGCATCAGGTCCGCGGCGCGGACATGAGCGTGCGCCTTCGCCAACGGGAACTGAATGCCTTGGTTTTGTCCGATCGGCCGGCCGAACACAACTCGTTCGCGGGCGTAGGCGCAACCCTTTTCCATGAACCAATCGCCATCGCCGATGCACTCGGCCGCGATCAAGATGCGCTCGGCGTTGAGCCCGTCAAGCAGCGCCCTGAAGCCCTCGCCCTCCTCGCCGATCAGGTTTTCCGCAGGCACCTCTAGGCCGTCTAGGAAGACCTCGCAGGTGTGGTGGTTGAGCATGGTGCGCAAGGTGCGGATCTCGATCCCGCGTCCAGCGGCTCGTTCCAAGTCGACCAGCAAGATGGACAGGCCGTGCGTCTTCCTTTCCACTCGCTCGGCCGGCGTGGTCCGCACCAGCAGCAGCATCAGGTCGGAGTGCTCGATGCGCGACGTGAAGACCTTTTGCCCGTGCACGACATAGCAACCCCCGCGACGCTCCGCCCTGGTCTGCGTTTGCGTCGTGTCCGACCCGGTCGTGGGTTCGGTCACGCCAAAGGCTTGCAGGCGCAGCCGCCCGGCGGCCAGTTCGGGCAGGTAGCGCCGCTTCTGGGCCTCGCTGCCCCGGCGCGTGAGCACGTCCATGATGTACATCTGGGCGTGACAGGCCGCCGCGTTGCCGCCGGAGGCGTTGATCGCCTCCATGATCAAGCTGGCCTCGAGGATGCCGAGTTCGCTGCCGCCGTACTGTTCCGGGATCAGCGCCGCTAGCCAGCCGCCCTCGGTCAGGGCGTTGACGAATTCGGTCGGGTAGCCCTGTGTTTCGTCGAGCTTGCGCCAGTACTCGCCGGGATAGTCAGAACAGACTTCGCCGACCGCATCGCGGATCTGCTGCTGCTCGTCGGTCAGGCTAATGCTCATGGCTGCGCGCGGCCGCTCTTCGGCACTAGAACGGTCCGCTTTAGGGTGAGCACCGTTTCGTCCCGTTGGTTGAAGCCGCGGCTCTCCACGAAGACCAAGCCTCGGTCGGGCTTGGAGTTGGATTCGCGCAGGTCGACGATGCGGCTCTCAGCGTAGAGCGTGTCTCCGTGAAACACCGGGCCCACGTGCTTGACCTCGCTGTAGTCGAGGTTGGCAATCGCTCTGCCGCTGACGTCGGCGACGCTCATTCCCACCACGATGCTGAAGACTAGGGGGCCGACGACCAGGCGCTGGCCGTGCTGCGTGCCGGCGGCGTAGTTGGCGTCGATGTGGACAGGGTGCTGGTTCATTGTCAGAAGCGAAAACCACGTATCGTCAGCCTCCGAAATAGTCCTGCCCGGCCAATGCTTGAAAACCTGCCCGACCTCGAATTCGTCGAAGTATCGCCCGTATGGCATTGCGCCCGATCTCCTCTTGGCTGCGGGGTGCTGGCACGCCCGCCCCTGCACAGCCCATTATGTATGGAAGGCGACTGTGACTGAGCTATCGCGCATCCGGAGCATACTCTTCGTCCCGGGCGACAGCGCAAAGAAACTGTCCCGGGCGGCCAGCCTGCCCGCCGACTCGATCTTGATTGATTGGGAGGACGCCGTCGCCGATGCCAACAAGTCGGACGCTCGGTCTGTGACGCAGCGAGCCCTGCCGAGCCTCCAGCGCCAAGGCCGGCTCGTGCTGGTGAGGCTCAATCACCCGTCCTCGGAATGGGTCGCCGCGGACTGTGCGGCTGTGCGCCGATGCCAGGTGAACGGGGTGGTGATCCCTAAGTGCGAGTCGGTGGGCGATGTGGAGCGCGTCACCGAAGAGCTGCCCGGCGCGGGAATCATCATTCCGCTTGTCGAATCCCCGTTAGGTGTATTGCGGGCCGCTGAGATCGCCTCCTCCTCGGAACGCGTGAAGGCGCTGATGTTCGGTGCCGAGGATTACTGCGCCGAGACCCGGATCCGGCGTAGCGAGGGCGAGCCCGAGTTGACGTTTGCCCGCGGCAGCGTGGTCAACGCGGCCCGCGCCATGGGCAAGCAGGTCTTCGATTCGCCGCCGATGCAGTACCAAGACCTGGGTGCCGTGCGCCAAGCGGCGCAACGCGGCCGGCGGCACGGCTTCTCCGGGCAAGCCGCGATACACCCGGCGCAACTGCCGGTGATCAACGAAGTGTATTCCCCTTCGCCTTCCGAGGTGGAGGAAGCCAAGGCCGTGCTGAGCCGCTTCGAGGAGCACGGTGGCGGAGTCTACGCAGTGCGTGGATCGCTCGAGGACTACCCCATGGTTCGGGACGCCCTCGCCGTGCTTGAGCGGGCTGGCGAGTCCGCTTGATTCGGGAGCGATCCACGTAGCAGGAATTCCAACCCGCTGGACGAGAAGCGGGGGCCGTTCTTCGGTCAGGCGAGACTCTCGCAAGCAAGAGACAGCCGCTCATCAACACCCTGTTCGTTTCTAGCACGCTCCAGACTTCTGTGTACTGGACGCACTTCGCTAAGACTTGGGAGAAGCTTCGCTGCTCCGATCCCTGACGCGGCAGGGGCTGGAGGGCGCGATCCAGTCGGCTGAAGGCCGACGCGTTCGGTTTCGCGCAGTCGCGTGGGCGGGACTGGATGGTCACCGGACTGAGGGAGCGGAGGTTTGCCTGCCGGAATGGCTACGATTGATGCGCCCGTTCGAGGCCCGGGGTATGCGGGCAGTTGCTCTGACCAGTCTTCCCAGTCTATTGATCGGCCGCTTGAAGTCTTCGATTCACCTCTTGCAATTCGCGAAGAGTCTGGCGGAACAGCCGCAATAGCTCCGGATGCTCTTGCAATACATGGATCGTATTTGAGGGTGGAGCAACCGCACTCCTAAGGAGATCTACAACCTCTTTCCCAAGTCTCCTTTCGATCAATCCTTCCGGGTCGTGTTGCAGAGTGGCGCCCTTGTCGATCTCTGCCAGAACTGCGCTATTGGGGTCTCCGCCTTTTCTGATCAGCATGTCCGTGAGCGTTAGCCATCTAGAATACCGGCTGGCCCAGTTTGCGGCCCAGAACACCGCTGACCGTCCAGTGTCGTCCTCGATGTTGGGATCGGCACCATACTCCAAGAGGATCCCGACAACCTCGAGGACTGCATCTGAATCTTGGAAATTTCGAATCGCCCATATCAAGGGCGTGTTACCTCTGCCGGTGCCGGGAACAATTCCGCCGTTCGGGTCGCCACCAGCTTGTAGCAAAAGGCGCAGGGCACTTTGTGACGCTGCTGATCGCTCGCCTAGCGACGAGAATGTGCCCCTCGTTGCTCGGGATACCGGATGGTCTTCCAATGGTGTGTAGTCGAATCCGTTCGGATCCCCGCCACCCGCCAGAACTGTGACTAAGCTGTCGGGACTCCGGATTGAATGGAAGATGGACCAGCTGCCACGGACGCTCACGATCCACGCTGTCCCCTCTTGCACCTCCGCCTCGGTTGGCAGATCATGGCCGGAAATTTGGGCCCCAACCAGTAGCACTATTGGAGCAACGAGGATTGAAATCGAGCGCATTCGGCTAGATTACCACCCAGTATTCTTCGCGGACCTGCCTTGCAGTCCGATCGCTGAGTTCAGTCGAACTGGAAATCACCCAGTCCCGCGGCTACGGAAGGGCCGTCTGGCAGGGGCGAGAGTGCCGTCGCAGGGAGCGACCGGCCAATTCACGCATCTCGAACAAGTCCCCCGACTCGCCGTAGCTGGTCCGGGCTGGGCGCCAGACTCGGTCACAGATCCTGTGACTCGCGCCAAAGCTGGTAGGCATCCTCGAACCGGCGACGGGCCAGCGCTACCAGCGCGGCGGTGCGGAGCGCTTCCTTGGAGCGGTGCAGGTAGAGTGCCCGGTCGCTGTAGCCCAGTGCGACAACGACGTCTTGGCGCGCAAGGGCCCGCTCGGCCTCGCGACGGTAGTCAGCGGCCTCGCGCTCTACGGCAAGGATGTCCTCGAGGCGCGTTCCGCACCGGTAGCACTTCGCCCCGGATTTGTACGGCGCACGGCAAGTTGGACAGTTCGTCACGATCTACTCAATGAAGAACAGGATCTCGGCCAGCTCTCCTGCCACCTGATCTGCCTTCTCGGTATCCCCTCGCTGCACGGCGCTCTCCAATGCCTTGATCAGGCGCTCGATCTCGGCGAGATCCTCGGCCGGAGCCTTCGCCAGCAGGGCTTGGGCATTCTCCAGCAGTTGTTTGATCGTGTCCTCGACCGCTTGATCCGCGCCGTCTCCCAGCTCGAGCTCCAGCGGGTCGTCGTCTGGTCTGGCAGCGAGCGCGTCCTCGATCCTTCCGCTGATCTGCTTGCCCGTGACCCGCTCGCGTGCCGAGATGTCAAGAATCCCATCCACGTTCAGCGAATAGGTGACCACGATGCCATCCTCGTATGCGTTCTCGTCCTTGTTCAGTCCGTCAAATGTGAACCCCCCAATCCGCGTGTTGTTGCGGGTGTCGGGATCCTCGCCTTGGAAGACCTCGACCAGGGCGCTTTCCTGTTCCGGCGTCATCGCGAAGAACAAATCGCTCTTCGTGACTGGCAGCTTGGAGTTGCGCGGGATCATCGGCGCGTAGCGGTGAAGAGAGAGCATGCCGTTCAACTCCCCTCGCGTCTTGATACCGAACGTATAGGGAGTGATGTCGACTAGTACGCTGCTAACTTCCTCGCCAGCCTCCATTCCGGCCTGAATCGCCGCTCCGAGGGCGACGCAGCGATCTGGGTCCACCTCCCCGTGGGGAGTCATTCCAAGGCGTTCTTGTAGCAGGCGCGACACGAGCGGAATGCGCGTGGAGCCGCCGACAAGCAAAATGCGATCCAAATCTCCGGCCCGCACTTGCGCGTCATTCAAAGACCTTGAGACCTCGTCCAAGCTGCCGTGCAGCAGATCTTGGATATCGTTCTCGAAGTCAGTTCGACTCAGTTCGTAGGACAAGTTCAGCGGTTTCCGGCCCGATCCTTTCAGATTGTCCTCCTCGATCATCGCGAAGGGTGCGTCGGACAGCTTCCTCTTGGCAGCCTCGGCGGCGTGTCGCAGCCTCGCCTGGGCCGTCCGATCGCTCCGGTGGGATTCGCCCCCAGTCTCCTTGTCGAGGAATTGGTTGAGGCGCTCGACGATTAGCGCGTCAAAGTCGTCTCCACCGAGGCGGTTATTGCCGGCGGTTGCAAGGACCTCGACCACTCCCTGCTCGATGGACACAACCGAGACATCGAACGTGCCTCCGCCCAGGTCGTAGACGAGGATCTTCGATGCCCCGCTCGAATCCGCTTCGTAGACCAGCGAGGCGGCCGTGGGCTCGTTGAGAATCCGCTCCACCTTTAGACCTGCGAGTTCGCCCGCCGTGCGAGTCGCCTTCCGCTGCGCGTCGTTAAAGTATGCGGGCACGGTGATGATGGCCCGTGAGATTTCGCGGCGCAAGGTGCTTCGTGCGCGGGAGACCAGCTCCCCGAGAATGAAAGAGGAAATCCTTTCAGGCGTGTAGTCGGTCTCGCCGAGCCTTACGATCTCATCTGAGCCCATCTTGCGTTTGATCGAAAGAACGGTCCGGTCGGGGAATAGCACTGCCTGATTCCGCGCCGGGCGGCCCACGACAATCCGATCCTCGGCATCCATGCCCACGCAGGACGGAAGGAGGCCGTCATCTCCCCCAGCGAGAACTTCGGGCAGTCCTTTCCGCGTCACCGCAATGGACGAGTTAGTCGTCCCCAGGTCGATTCCCACGATGAGATCACTAGTCATTGCCGTCGCCTCGCTCGTCGCACATGTTTACGAACACTTCCGCCGTGCGCAGGACTCGCTCGCCTAAGAGGAAACCCCCGCGCACCTCCTCCAATACGGTACCGTTTCGCACCTCGGGATCTTTGCGCGTGCCCACGGCGCTCATCGTCGATGGGTCGAACGGCATCCCAACAGTGCCGATCCGAGACACCCCGTGATGCTCCAGCGTACGGTCGAACTTGCGCAGGACGAGCCCCAAGGTTGGTGCCAAGCTGGCAGGGTCAGCGTCGCCCGTCGCCCGCAGGCCTTCGGACGAAATCAGCTGTTGCGCCAGCGCTTGCGTGCGCTCCAGCGAGTCGCGAATTTCAAGAAAGCTCGTGATGACGGCCAGCGCCTCCGGCCCCTCGCCCTGCTTGGCGACCGCCCCCTTCAGTGCGGCTGTCTGACCGCGCAGTTGGGTGCCCAGTTCGAAGAATGCGGCCTTCGCCGAGTCTAGCCCGACTACGGATTTTTTCTGTGCCCGGTTCTGCAGGACCATTTCTTGGCGCAGAGCCGCGATTTCCGAGTACAGGTCCGCCAAGCCGCGGCGCTTCTCTGGGGTCGGCGCGGCGTCAGCAGGAGCCGACGCTAGATCCTTCAGCCACCCGGCGAAGTCAGCCAGGATCGCGATCTTCCAGTCACTGTCGGAATCGCGCATGCTCACTCATCTTCCGCCGCACAGATCTCACGTAGCCCCGGAGGCTTCCAGTCCCAGAATGCGGCCCGCTCCAAGTCTGCCAAAGCATCTTCAAAGGAATCGGATTCCACCGGCCCGGACAGGTGCGATTGAACCCTCGCCGCCCTATCCTGCAGCATGCTATAAGCTTTGGCGACCATCCTGAACCCGTCTGGATCCCTGCTCGGAGGGTGGGCTCGTACGAGTTCGAGATAGCGCTGCCGGATCTTGGCGTCGTCCGCGTCGCAGCGCAGGCCGAACACAACATGCGGGCAGATCATGTCCGATCCTCCTGTGAACTGACGGTTACGTCCGGGCTGCGGGGATTCGCATGGCGCACCTGCGCAACACTTGGCGTGGCATCCGTTAGAACAGGCCCCATTGTTCGTCCAGCATATCGAATTGAAGTTGCTTGAGCGCGAGCGCCAGTACCGGTACGAAGCGCATTGCTACAGGAGCTGACAGTTGCTCGGCGGCGGCACGCACCGGCTTGAGATCATCACTCGGGATCGAGTCGATCAGCTTGCGGAAGTGGGTCGATCCAACTTCTTCACCAAGCAGATATTTCACTGTTGCAGAATACAACAGCAGGATGCGTTGGTATGTCTTGTTCTGGGTTCGCGTCAAGCGGCGAGCTAGTTCGCTGCGCAGCTCCCTTAGATTTCCGCATTCCACTGCCGCCGGAAATATCCGCAGGGCGTCTCGGTCGGGGACTGCGCGCAGCACGCCATCCCAGAGATCGTAGAGATTCTGCGACACAACCTTCGTACCCGCCACACTGTTGAACGCAATCGGCATCGGCTCCACAATGCCGGCGAGATCCGCGGGTGCAGTCTCGCAGGTGGCACGGATCGCTTCCCGGAACATATCCCAGAGCTTCTGGCTGTCCTTAGGTGGCAGGCGGACTGGCAAGTCCATCGTAGCGTTGGCGTTCCAAACGATACAGGCCGCTTTGGCTCGTACCGACGGAGACGCGCTGTCCAGCAGGCGCTTGCACGCGGGCAGAAGGCTGGGCTCGCTCGCTTGCGCGGCAGAGGCGACTGCCTTCCATGCCAGCACAATGGGCTCCGACGTCGGACTCATTACGGCCTCCGCGTTGGAGAGGTCACGTAGCGCTATGGCGAGTCGGTCTTGCTTCAGGTTCCGCTTTGTAGCCAACAAGGATGCGGCTACCATCAAGTCGGTGACGCGCTGATCGTGGCTAGCATAGCGGCGGGCCTTCTGCAACGCGGCCGCAGCCTTCCGATAGGCGCTGCTTCCAAGCCGGAGCTCTGCTAGGGCGATCCACGGCTCTGGATCTTCGGGAACGGCCTCGGCATAGTGCTCGTAGGCAGAGACCAGTTGCGCGTTTTTCGTTAGGTATCCGTTCTCCAGCATCGCTACCAGTTGCTTGTGCGCCGCTGCGTTCGTCGGGTCCTCCGCTAGGCTCAGCCGCATCAAGTCTATGGCAGCTGACCGGCCGCTTCGGGCGTACTTCTCGACGGATTTGAAATCGAAGTCACCCAAGATCTGACAGATGTCCTCTGCATCGCTGTACATCAGCGACCAAGCACCCGAAGACTTCACCAGTTCGGCCAGCTTGGCTAGGATCCTCGCCCGCGCAACGCGTCGGTCAGAGTCGTCCGGGAAGGCATGCTTGATCGCGTGGAATTGGTCTGCGATATCCGTCAGATATTCGAATGCGCCCGGCGGCTTGAAGAGCGCTTGACAATAAGTCAAGATCTCGACGCCCTCCCTATGCCGCTCTGGAATGGCTCCGGAGAAAGCCTGCCAGTAGTCATCCTCATCGAGCTGGCCTGCAGCGACTGCGAGGTACAGAGCCCTGATGAGCCTCGCTGTCGTAACGGATGGACTGTGCGGGTCGACAGCCTTGGCAAAGTCCCGGATCGACTGTCCGATTTGCGCTGTCTTGGCACCCTCCACCGCCCGACGCACGACCTGAGCACGCTTTGATATCGAGAGACGGCCAACGCCTAGCAGCCTCTCCACACCGCTCTTCGCGGTCGCGCCCTCTCCTGCTCCGGGCTTGGAGTTGGCTCGCAGCGCCTTGGCGGCCGACGGGAGTGGGAAGTCGGATGGCAATCCCTTGAGCGCTCTCGCGACCGCTGGCATGTCCCGCCGAAAGTATGCAGCCATCGCGACGCTGAATGTTCTCCAGTGCCGGAATGCGGACTCAGCGGGCAGCGGCTCAAGGATGCGCGAGCCGGCATCCCAGTCTCCGCGGTCCAGAGGCTCGCTCGCCGAGGCCATAACGCGCGCGTCGTCTCGAAACTGGCACGCTTCAGGGAAGGCGTCAAGCTGTTCCCAGCAGCGGTTCAGAACCAAGTGGTCGGCGAGCATCACCTCGGCGCCGGGTGAGAGAGGGTTGGACCACAGGTAACGGGCATAAGCGGCTAGGCGCGAATCGGCAGGCTTGGTGAGCAGGAATGGCAGGATGTCGTCCGCCGTCGGTTCCCGGTCGCTACCGGAGGATCCATGCTTCGCCGCGTTCTTCCGGGCGGCCTCCGCTTCGTCCCTCAAGCCGCGCTCGTCGAGTTCCCGGGCCCGCAACAAGTAGGCACTGTGAAACAACGGCTCCAGATGCTCGGACGGGACTCCCTTGAACTGGACGCGCCGGAGCGCAGCCAGCGCCTGCTTGGCGTTGCCCGCCGCAAGTCGCTGCTTGGCGTGCCGGATCAGCTCTTCGTTGGTCTGAGGGCCGCCCTTTTGCTTACGCTTCGGCTTTCCCATCTCCGATTGCAGTTGCAGGCTCTATGCCCGGCCCTTGGCGAGTTGCGTCGCTCTTTGAGTACCGTCCGCCCGGATCCGAGCGGATCCCAGTGGCGGGCTGCAGCCTTCAGGATAGTCTCGCACAACTGGTGCTCCAAGACTGACGCTCCCCTCGGACGAAAGCCGTCCAACGTCGGACGGCGTGCGTGGTGCGCCGGAACTTCCCGACTCGGGGACGAGTGTGCGCGGTCCTTGAGGCGAGAGTAGCCGCCGAGTGGCGCGCGGCCGGCCATCTTCTGGGAGACGCCGGGCTGGCTGAGCTGACTGGCGATCAGTTGCACTGCCGGTGGCGGGATTGTCAATCGTAGTATTCGAGACCTAGGTGCGTGATCATCTGCTCTCCGGCCATCCATCGAAGCGTATTCTTGAGCTTCATCAGTTGGATGAAGATATCGTGCTCTGGATAGAGTTGAGGCGGCACCATCGGCGACTTGAAGTAGAACGATAGCCATTCCTGAATACCGGCTAGGCCCGCGCGCTGGGCGAGATCGAGGAATAGCGCCAAGTCCAGCACTAGAGGTGCTGCTAGGATCGAGTCGCGGCAGAGGAAATTGACCTTGAGCTGCATC
>LXNI01001624.1_pt1 | contig 18430 bp, 9 predicted proteins | sample 809091 | NCBI WGS metagenome assembly LXNI01 (sample SAMN04870527, study PRJNA318959) | sponge metagenome | biome: 01000161; feature: marine sponge reef; material: water | host: Sarcotragus foetidus | place: Greece: Milos, Mediterranean Sea | collected 2013-05-29 | depth 5-7 m | reverse complement strand
ACCTCTTCGATCTCGGCACGGGGGATTCGGACCTGTTCGTCCGCGTTCAAGGCCAGCAGCAGATGCGTCTCGCTCTCCTCAATGGGCACACCGTTGATGCTCTCTGCTTCTGTCACGGCCACAATGGGCTCGTAGCTCCGCACAAAGCTTGCGCTGGGAAAGACAATCGCCTCGAGCAAGTCCCGGCGCTCGCGGATTTCTCCGATGCGGGTCAAGTCTGGCCCGATCCGGCCGCCCTGGTAGCCGATGGCGTGACACGACAGACAGGCGGTCTCGCTGCTGTTGAAGACCCCTTGGCCGCGCACGACATCGCCTTGCGGCAAAGCTGCGAGCAGTCCGTCGAGCCTTGCTCTCTGTTCCTCCAACCCTGCCACTCCCCCCTCGATCAGCGCATCCAGGGCGACACGCACATCTGGCGGGTAGCCTTCGACCGACGCTTGGAGGATGTCGGCGCGCAAATTGGCCAGCCCCGTTGCCTGCGACAGACCGTCGAGCAGGTTGATCCCGACTTCAGCATCGTCAGACTGACCGAATGCCTCTACGATCCGAGGCAGTTCCATCGGACCGATCTCGGGCAGCAGGCCGGCCAGACCCACGAGCTGGGCTTTGTCGAGCGGCACAGTGGCCAGCACCCTCGCGGCCGCCGCCCGCGCAGCTACCGGCTCGTCTGGCAAGACATGACTCCGAGCCAATTCGAAGAGCGGCGGCTCGAGCGCTTCGAGCGACTCTCGTCCGGCATCCAGCGCCCGAACTCTCAAGCTGGGATCAATGTCTTCGTCGCGGGCAACCGCAAGCACTGCCTGATCCAAACTCGGCAGGGCCTGTTTCGGACGAGGCAAGCGGCGCACAGCCTGCAGACCGGCATCGCGAGTTTGCTCATGGCTGAGCGCGTAGGCGATGGCATCAGCCCAGTCGAGCGGCACCTCTTCAACGGGCGCGTTCGCCATTGCTGCCAATGCGGCCGTCTTTGCAGCCGCGGAAGCATTGCCCAGCACAGTTCTGGCCAGCAACGCCTGGATGGCTTCGTGACCGGAGAAATCGCTCAACTGCTGGAGCAATTCCTCGCTTCTTGATCCACCCAAACCAGCCAAGCGTCGTCCCAAATAGCCGGCCAGCTGCCCGCCCCACTCAGGGTGTCGCGAGGCAATCCATTGGGCGGCCTGCGCCACTGGCTCGCTCTGCGAATTCAGCCGCGATAGCACGACGCTGGGCCCCAATGCTGCTGGGCGCATTTGATCCAGGGCGATCATAGCGGCCCGCCGGGTTCTCGCCGAAGCGGACTTGAGCCCCGCTCTAGTGCGGCTAGCATCTGCGATCTCGATCAGCGCATAGACCAGCGAGTGCGTCAGCACCTCCCCTTTTGTCAGTGCGGCCGCCTCCAATAGTGGCGCCACAGCTACCGAGTCCGAGATGCGTCCCAGGGCCTCTGCCGCCACTCGCTTGACAGCGTCCGACGGATCGCGCAGCAATCCCACTACCGCGTTGACAGCCATGGCGTCACGGTGTAACGCCACAGAATGTAGCGCCGCTTGCCGGACACCTGCGTGTTTATCGGCCAGCGCAATACGCACAGCAGAACGCGCCCCTTCGGTCTCGATGCGGGTCAGCGCCCACACAGCGTTGCGCCTGATACCAGCCGATCCGCCATTTGCAAGAGCGTCTTGCAGAGCACCGACCGCTTCACCTTTTGCCAAGGAAGTGATGGCCCGCTCGCGCACGGCCGGGCGCTGGTCGTCAAGCAATTCGGTCAGCGCGCTCAGACTGGCCGTCCGCCAATCGATCGCATGGCCGAGCGGATCGTCGGGGGGAACGGCATCTTGCTTCCGAATGCGGTAGATGGCACCGAGCAAGTCGGGCTTGGTCAACTGGGACGTTGGGCAGCAGAGCTTATACCAAGCGCCGGTGTCGACCACCAGCAAGCTGCCGTCAGCATCCTCCATTACGTCGGTCGGGTGGAAGTCCCGGCTTTCGGACACCAAGAAATCAGCATCTTCGGTCTCAAATGTCGCACCCTTCGTCACAAGTCTGTGGGACGAAACCTTGCGGAGGTTGAACGAGGTCGCGAACAGCCGACCGCGGTAGTCCTCGCCGAATACACCCGACTCGTAGCGCTCCAAGCCGACCGGTGCGGCCCCTCCCATATGAGTCATGATCGAGAGGTAGCCCCCGGTCATGGGATGGCTGTCGGTCACGCCGTGGGCCTTGCCGTACACGCCTCCGTAAATCGCGTGCAGGATGCCGTCCCGCTTGCCGAGTTGCGGGTGGATTAAGAACGTCGATGTCAGCAGCCGCTCGCCTTCCGGCGTGAAGGCCACCTCTACGGGATTGTCCATTCCGCCGGTCAAGACGTGCTCGACCGGGCCGCCCTCGGCTCTACGGCGAAAAATATGCGCCGCTCTAGTTACGAAGGGTTCGCGTCCGGGGCGCTCATAGGTCTGTTCCGCAAAGGCTCCCTTCGTCCAGTAAATCCATCCGTCCAGGCCCAGGTACGGCCCGTGCAAGTCATTGGCGCAATTGGTCAGGGTCTTGGCATCGAACCATTCCACACGCTGGTCTGCCACGCCGTCGCCATCGGTATCGGTCAGCTTCCAGATGCTGGGCGGCGCCGTTACATACACCGAGCCATCGTGCCAGAGCACTCCTTCGGGTAGCATCATCTTGTCAGCGAACACGGTGCGCCTGTCGTAGCGCCCGTCGCGATCGATGTCCTCCAAGCGGAGGATGCTGTGGGGGCGCTCCGCGAGTTGCTTCTGCACCGGGTCATTCGATCCCGACGACTCGGCCACATACAAGCGGCCTTGGTCGTCCATGTCCACGATCATCGGGCGCTCGACGAGCGGCGGCCCGGCTGCCAGTTCGATCTCGAAACCTTCCGGAATTGTGATCTGATCGATAGGACCCGTTCCAGTTCGTTCACAGCCGACCAAGGCCGCGGCAGCTAAGAACGGGAGAATGGCGCGGGTCTGCACAGTATGGCCTCTGCGAACGCGGCGTAATGGCGAGCCTTCCACCGCTACGCCTCGTCGGCGTCTATCCTACCGCCTAATTCCCACACCCGGCCGGGAGATCTAGCAGCAGTAATGCCCCGGGGTACGGCGTCGCCAAATACGGGGAGCAGCACTCGGGAAGGGAGAGGCGGCGGCATGCCGCCGCCTCGCTGTCTGAACCCGATCAGAAGGCCAAGCGCAAGCCCATCCGGAACACGCGCTGATCAAGGCCCTCGCGCCCGGTATTCGCCATGTTGTTGACGACACCGAAGCCACTGCTGGCAATGTTGGAGTTCGGATTGCTGAAGTGCGGCGTGTTCGAGACGTTGAAGATTTCCCCGCGGACTTGGATGCTAAACCTCTCAGTCGGCTGGAACTTTCGGAAAATGCCCAAGTCGACGTTGATCAGCCCGGGTCCGCGCAACACGTTCGAACCGCACGTGCCAAAGCGCGGCGGGTCGTTCGCCGCATCAGGATCCGCCAGCGTCGAAGGATCCCACCAGCCATCTGGCGAGCCCAGCTTGACCGGAGCGGAGAGGCAGTCGGCGAGCTGTCCTGAACCGGCGCTGTTCACCGAGCCCGTAGGCGCGGTGGGGGTCGACGGGCGCCCGGTATAAAGCGATGCCAGAGCGTTGATCTGCCAACCGCCCAAGATCGCCGCAGGGACGCCGCTTTGGGCAAGGCTCTTGCCCTTGCCGAACGGCAGTTCGTAAGAGTTCGAGACGACCAAGTTGTGGCGGATATCATTGTTGAGCGGCCCGCGGTTCCTCCAGTAGTAGTCCGGATGCCTGATACGCGGCTGGGCTGTGGACGATTCCGAGGTGTAGCCGCGCGCGTGCGCCCAGGTGTAGGCCAAGTTGAACGTGTGGCCGGAGCGACTGCGACGGACCAGCTTGATCTGCAGAGAATCGTACATCGGCGTGCCGATCGTGCCCCAGAAGAGCGTGTTCGCAGTGCGTCCGTAGAGCTGGCGCAGCTGACGCCCCGCATTGCCTCGACCGATCTCGCCCCAGTTGGCCTCGATGCGGCTGCTCTGGCGCGTCGACCGCGTCGCAACATACGAGGCCGTGCCGATCCAATCGCCGATCTGCTTCTCGAGCGTGAAATTCCACGATTGGATGTACCCGCGCACATAGTTCTCATCCGCCGTGGCAACATTCGCGCGGAGCGGCATTTCGATGCGGTCGTCGGTAGAAATCGGAGGGATCGCCGGGAAGCCTTGGTCCAACGTCGTGGCATATGAACGGTTGTTCGGGGCTTGCAAGACCTGCGAGAACTGCGTAGGCAGGTTCCCGCGCAGGTCGCGTCCGAGGTTGAATGGATCCCAGGTCATGCCGTAGCCAGCACGCACCACAAACGTATCGGTGGCCCTCCAAGCGATGCCGACGCGAGGTGCGAACTGCGTCTTGCTCTGCGGTAGGTCGCAGTTGCGGGGTACCGTCCCGATGCCGCAAACCAGCATGATGTTCTCGGCGATGTCGAAGCGTTCCAAGCCCCGATTCGGGCGCACTGGGAAGGGGAAGTACTCCCAGCGTGTGCCGTAGGAAAGCGTCAGATCGGGCCGCACCTGCCAGCGGTCACGGATGTACATCGAATACTGGCTCGAGCGCGTCTGCAGGCTCTTCCCGTTGAGGAAGTTGCGGGCCGCTTCGCGCGGCAGGCCCAACATGAACGACGCTATGGCGTTGTAGTCATTCGTCCGAGTACCCGCTCGGCTCGTGGTGTTGTTGCGAAAGCGGAAACCACCCGCCGGGGCGTCGCCGCCGGGGAAGTTGGCGACTTCTTGGTTGATGTGCGTCAGGAACGTGTCGGTCCCGAAGCGGATCTCGTGGTTCCGCTTGGTCCAGTTGCCGTTGAATACGATCTGGTGCAGGTAGTCGTGCCCGATGAACGGCGATGTGGCGCGGTAGCCGAGGTTGCCGTAGCCCGCATCGAAGCGCATGCGCGGCATGCCGCCGTAGAACGTGCCCGCCTCGCCAGGAGTGCCGTCGCCGTTGGTGCCGGGAATCCCCAACACGTCCAATCCAATCCGCTGGTCCAGGTTTCCACCAAAGGCGTTGCTATCAACCAGGGTCGAGCCGAAGTAGGCATCAAATACCAAGTTCGGAGTCGCAACGTACGTGGTGGAGATCGTGCCGCTATAGGTCGGCCCAAATCCGTTGTCGGTGCGGAAGTTCGTCGGGTGCAGATGGATACCAGACAGGTCGCCGAACGCCGCGGGATTCCACTGCTTGTAGTAGAAGAAGCTGAGCCGCGCGAACATCGTCCACTTGTCAGAAAGGTTGAAGTTAGCCTTGCTGTCGATTTGGTTGCGATGAAAGAAGTAGCTGTCGCTATCGAGCTTGTTGCGATTCAACCCGAGCGATCCGACACCTTGGCGGTCAGGAATGTGCCAGTCGGGGTTGTCGGCTAGGATTCGGCTGGCCCGGGCGATGCGCGCTTCCGGGATGATGTTGTTCGCAAATGGTGTCCGGTTGCCTTCGTCGCCAGCTGCTGCGGACATCGGATCGAAGATCGGCAGGGGCGAACCGGAGAAGTCTCCGGCCCGCATCGCCACCGTCGGCACCTTGATGAACTTCGTGACGTTGGAGTTTTCGGAAGTGCGCTCGTAGCTGAAGAAAAAGAAGGCCTTGTTTTTCTTGATCGGGCCGCCGATCGTGCCACCGGCCTGGTTGTAAATGAACTTCGGCTTGGCATTGTCGCGGTCGCTGAAGTATGGATAGGCCTGCATGTGCTGGTTGTTGTGGTACCAGAAGCCCGAGCCGTGCATTTCGTTGGTGCCGCTCTTGATCTGCAAGTTGATGGCGGCTCCGCCGGCCAGCCCCTGCTCGGCGTCAAACGAGCTTGTGACCACGTTGACGACCTCAATAGACTCCAACGCAGGGTTGATGCCCGACATGTGAGTCAGATTGGGGTTATAGCTCGATGCCCCGTCGATGCGGACGTTGTTGGACTTGTCCGTTGTGCCATTGACCGTGTAGCGCACTGCGCGGGTCGGGTTCGCCGGCACCGAGTGCTGATTGGCAGGCGGCGAGAAGCCGGGCAGCGTCTGAAGCAGCATCTGGTAGTTGCGCCCCAGGGGCACTGGCACGCTCTGCAGATCCTCCTGATTGACCTCAGCCCGCACTTCGGCACGGTCGGTCTGCAGGCGCGCGGAGGTCGCGCTCACTTCGATGACCTCGGTGACCTCGCCAATTTTGAGACCCACGTCCACACGGGTAACGTTGTTTACCGTGACGGCTACTCCTGTAGTCGTGTTGCTGCTGAAGCCATCCGAACGAACCTCGACGCGGTAAGTCCCGGTCGCCACCGTCGAGAAGCTGTACGCGCCTGCTTCGTTAGACTCGCCGCTGCGCGTAGCACCGGTCTCTTCGTGAGTGATGGTCACCTGCGATCCCGGGATCACAGCCCCGGTGCTGTCGGTCACGTTGCCGACAATGCTGCCGTACAGGATTTGTGCCTCCATTGGCACTGGTGTGGAAACACCGATCATCGCGATGGCCGCAAGGGCAATCACGAATCCGAGAGAGTACTGGCTCTTGGGTCGCATTCAAATCCACCTCAACTCTGGCGCGCCAAACCCCCTTCGGCAGAGGACCCGCCCGACCGCAAGTGACGCGCTTTGCTGTTGCGACGAACGCCTTAGCCCCCAGCTAGGCGACCGGAGTATAGCATGCGTCCTAGCCCCTGTGAGCGATCTGTTGCAGGCATTCAAGGGAACGAGCGCCCATGTCGCAACCGTGGCGAACTCAACTCTTGACTCGCAACATCCCCTGAGCACTGGTATCCTCATGCTGTGAATTGTTCTGTCCGGCTGCGGCCCGGTCGCACCTCATCACTGACCGCAGCAACGTACGCAGCCGGATCGAACGTAACGAGTTAGGACACGACTAGCGAGATGCCGTTTGTTGCGAACAGACAGAATCGAAGCGAGCACTGTCCATTCCAGGCATGGGGCCGAACCATTGCGTTTGTGTTATTGGCCACTACGCTCGGGCTAGCTACTGCTGCTGCGCAAGAGTCCACTCAGGTGCGGGCCGATTCACGCAACCCGTTGGGGCGCGACGCGGCCGCAGTGAAAGCCGGGGACGAACTATTCCACGAGCGCTGCGCCGTCTGCCATGGGCAACAGGCGCAGGGCGCCATGGCCTCCAATCTCGTGGTCGCCAGAAGCGTCGCCAGGGGTTCCGAGCGGGCCCTCTTCGAACTGATCCGCGGCGGCATTCCGGGGACAGAGATGCTGCCTCAGTCTGATCTGCCCGAAGAGCGCCTCTGGCAGCTCGTTTCTTACCTTCGCAGCTTGGCTCATCCCGCCGAGAAGCCCCCAGTCCAGGGAGATGCTGCGGCCGGACAAGCAGTCTTCAGTCGAGTCGGCTGCACCTCCTGCCACATCGTTAACGGAGCCGGAGGATTCCTTGGACCGGCGTTGGATGCGATCGGCGTCCGGCGTTCCAGCCAGAAGATCAGGCAGGACTTGCTCGAGCCCAGCGCCGAGCTAGCGGAGGGCTTTGGGACCGTAGTGATCGAAACCGTTGGAGGCGAAAGGTTGGAGGGGGTACTGAAGAACGAAGACTCGTTTACGTTGCTAGTCCTGACCTCCGTTGGCGAAATCCAGACTTTCCAGCGCAGTCAGCTGCGCTCGATTGACAAGCCGCAACGGTCGCAGATGCCCGCAAACTACGGCGAGCGTCTCAGTCCCGACGAAGTGCAGAACCTGCTAGCCTTCCTAGACCGCCAGCGGGATCCGTTCGTGCCGGTCGCGCGCGGTTTTGGAAACTATTGATCGGCCCTGCAATGCACCCATTCCGGCTCTTTTCCTGCTTGACGTCGCTGCTGCTCGCCGGCGCTTTGCCCTTCCCGGGCAGCGCGTTGGCGCAAATGCTGGAAGAGCGCTACAAGAACCCGGCGAACTGGCTGAGCTACGACCGCGACAACACGGGCCGGCGCTTTTCGGAACTCGACGAGATCAACCGCGATACCATCTCCGGCCTTGTGCCCAAGTGGGTGTTCCAGTACAGCCCGCAACAACCGCGCAGCGAGGCGACGCCGCTGGTCCGCGACGGCGTGATGTATCTCACTGCCGGCGGCATGCGGGCTTTCGCAATCGAGGCAACTTCGGGGCGCTCGATCTGGCGCTTCGACTACCCCTACAGCCGCAGCGAACGCAACCAAAACCCGAATTGGAGCCGGGGCTTCGGCATGTCCGGCAACCGCCTCTTCCTTGGCACGCCCGACTGCCATGTGATCGCGATCGACAGCCGCAACGGGGCATTGCTGTGGCGCTCGCAAGTGACCGACCCCGCAGAGCAGCCATGCCTCGGCTCAACAGGTGCTCCGATCATCGCCAAGGATCGGGTCATGATGGGCATTCGCGGGGGAGACTCGGGGCGCATTCGCGGCTACCTCGACGCCTTCAACACCGAAACCGGCCGACGCGAGTGGCGCTTCTACACGGTCCCGGCTCCGGGACAGCCCGGCTCCGAAACTTGGCCGGAGAACGATTCGTGGAAGGCTGGCGGCGGAACGCCTTGGACGAGCGGGACCTACGATCCAGAGCTGGACCTGCTCTACTGGCCCACCGGCAATCCGGGCCCCAAGGACTTCGACGGCCGCGACCGCATAGGCGACAACCTCTACACGGCGAGCCTGCTCGCCATGCGCCCGGACGATGGCGAACTCGTCTGGCACTTCCAGTACACCCCGCATGACGAGCACGACTGGGATGCCAACCAAACGCCGGTGTTGGTCGATGCCGATTGGAGTGGCACGACCCGCAAGCTCCTGCTACACCCGAACCGGAATGCCTTCCTGTATGTCTTGGACCGTAAGACCGGAGAGTTCTTGCGCGGCACCGCCTTCGCCAAGGAGACTTGGCTGGAGAGATTCACGCCAGAAGGCCGTCCCATCCCCAAACCGGAAAGCGCTCCCAGTCCCAGCGGGACGTACGTCTGCCCTGACATCCACGGCGGCACCAACTGGCAATCGCCGTCCTACCACCCGGGCACCGGCCTGCTGTACGTGATGTCTCGGGATGCTTGCGGCGTTTACTACCGCACCGGTCACAGCATCAACCACAAAGAGACCGGAGCTGAGAACTTTCTGCGGGCGATCGAGGTCAGCACCGGCGACATCGCCTGGGAAGTGCCGCTGCTCGGAGTGGAGAGCGAAGAGGTGATGTTCGCGGGTGCCATGGCGACAGCGGGCGGACTCGTGTTCTTCTCAAGCCGCGATGGCAACTTCATGGCGGCCGACGCCGAGACAGGCGAGGTCCTGTGGCATTTCAACACCGGCGGGACCATCAGGGCTTCGCCAGTCACGTTTGAAGCAAGCGGTCGTCAGTACGTCGCGATAACCACCAAGAGCGGGGTGTTCGCGTTCGGGCTCTTCGAGTGATCTGCCCGGCAGGGCGGTCAAGCTGCGCCAGCCCAGCTCGGGGACAGCACGCGCAGGCGCTCCACGATGCCGGGCAGCGTCTCCAGCAGGGCATCCACCTGATCTTCAGTGGTGAGCCTGCCTAGAGAGAAGCGCAGCGTCGATTTGGCTTGATCGCGACTCAGTCCGATGGCGGTGAGCACGTGCGACGGTTTGACGGCTCCGCTGGAGCAAGCTGATCCGCTGGAGACCGCGAATCCTTGCAGGTCGAGGGCAATCAGGAGCGGTTCCGACTCGGCATGGTCGAAACGCACGCTCGATGTAGTCGGCAGGCGCGGCGAGTCGAGACCATGCACATGTGCGTCGGGAATGGTGTCTAGCACGCCCCGCTCCAAGCGGTCGCACAAACCGGCGACCCTCTTGTTCTCGTCTTCCCGATCAGATCCCGCCAACTCAGCCGCCGCGCCAAGACCCACGATGCCGGGGACGTTCTCAGTACCCGGACGGCGATCCCGTTCGTGGCTGCCACCGTACTGCACCTTGGCGAGCTGAAGGCCCCGACGCACGTAGAGTGCCCCGGCACCCTTGGGACCGTAGATCTTGTGAGCGCTCAAGCTAAAGAAATCCACGCCGAGGTCTTTGACCTGCGTCCGCACCTTGCCGAAACTCTGCACGCCATCGCTGTGCAACGGCACCCCTGCCTCGCGAGCGATCAGTCCGATCTCCTTGATCGGCTGCATGGTGCCGAGTTCGTTGTTGGCATGCATCACCGTGATGAGGCGGGTGTCGGGGCGCAAGGCTGCGCGAACGTCATCCGGCGCCACGAGTCCCTCGCTGGAAACGGGCAGGTAGGTCACCTCCGCGCCTTCGCGCTCGAGCTGCTCGCAGGCATTGAGCACGGCGGGGTGTTCGATCTGCGTCGTGATGACATGCCGCGTACCTTCGGCCGCCGCACGGACAGTGCCGAACACTGCCAAGTTGTCGGCTTCCGTCCCGCCGCTCGTGAATACGACATCCTTCGCGTCACATCCGAGTTCTGCCGCGACTTGACGCCGAGCGCTCTCCACACCTTGGCGCGCGTCCTGGCCAAATCGGTGCAGGCTCGAAGCGTTGCCGTACTCGGGCCCGAAATACGGCAACATCGCTTCGAGCACGCGGGGGTCCACGGGCGTCGTCGCGTTGTAGTCGAAGTAGCAACGTCTCATCTGCCACGCCCCCTCAATCGCCGGTCGGCTCACCAGACAAAAGCGCGAGCAACCGACTGGTGCAGGTGCCAAACTGGCGGAAGTCGCCCTTGGCCCCTACCGCTGCAACTAGCAGTGCGACCGATCATCGCATGTCGCAGGATGTCGTACTCCGCCAATACAGTATCGTATGGCAGACCCCCTGCCACCACCCCACGGCCGCAGCCTTGGTGCAGGTATTGCCTGCCGATGCTCTGCTATCGGTCGGCTGCAGCGCCCGCACGGCGGGCCCGGTCGCAACTCCCAATACCAAGAGTGCTGAAGAAACATGCATGGACATCACGCTCAGGTGGTTCCGATTAGCCACACAAGCCTGCCTCGGTGGTGCAGCCTCTGAGGGCCAAGTTGAGATCGAATTCAGCTATGAGCCGCAAGAGTGCCCGCCATGCTCTAGCTGACGCCTACCGTAACCGGGCTTGGTCTACCTGATATTGCACCGACGGCGGATTGGAACGACAATGGTTCAAGAGATGAGCACCCGCACCCTTGCGCTGCTAGTCGCCATACCGACTTTAGTGGCAGCGAACGACTTGGCCGACGAGGCCAGCGCCATCCTCAAGCAAGACTGCCAGATGTGCCACGGGGCGGCGATCCAGCAATCGGGTCTTGACCTGCGGACTCGTGAACGGATCCTTCTCGGCGGCGAGCGAGGCGCCGCGGTGGTGGGCTCGAACCTCCAGTTGAGCTGGATGTGGCGATTGGTGAACCATCAAACCAAGCCGTTCATGCCGCCCGGCAACAAGCTGTCCGATGAGAAGATTGAGGTTCTACGCAAGTGGATCATGGCCGGCGCGCCGATGCCGGAAGGCGCAATCTCTGATGAGGAAGCAGAGCGCCGAGAAGCCTTGAGCAAGCTGGAGGAACGCCCCATCACAGAGGAGGAGCGCTCTTGGTGGGCCTTTGTGGACCCCGTCAAGCACCCGGTTCCCGGCGATGGTAGCGGCAATCCCATCGACGCTTTCTTGGACGCCAGCCTCCGAGAGCAAGGCCTTGCCAAGAGCCCCGTGGCTGACAAGCGGACGTCAGTGCGCCGCCTCTACCTAGATTTGACCGGCCTGCCGCCAACTCTTCAAGATGTTCAGGACTTCCTCGCCGATGAATCTCCCGGAGCTTGGGAGTCTCTAATCGACCGACTTCTGAAATCGCCGCAGTACGGCGAGCGCTGGGGCCGCCACTGGCTCGACCTGGTCCACTACGCCGATTCCGGCGGCTACGAGCGCGACTTTGACTGGCCCACCATGTGGCGCTACCGCGACTACGTCGTCAATGCGTTCAACAACGACAAGCCATTCGACCTGTTCATCAAGGAGCAGATCGCCGGAGACGAAATCGCGCCCGACTCGCGAGAATCCAATGTCGCGACCGGCTACCTGAGGATGGTGCTTGACAACAACATCAAGGACGAGCGAACACGCATGGACGAGCTCGACGACAACGTCGCCACGACGGCGCAGACGTTCCTAGCAGTCACTGCACAATGCGCTCGCTGCCACAATCACAAGTTCGACCCGATCGCGCAGAAGGACTACTACCAGATGCAGGCGGTGTTCTTCTCGACTAAAGAGACCGAATACCCACTAGTGGGACCGGAGGTTGTTGCCGAGCACGAAGCACTCAACCAAGAGATTACCCGCCAGCAGAAGCCCCTCAAGGAGCGGTTGGAAGAACTGGAAGAGCCGCACCGCAAGGCGCTCTTCGAAGCCACACTCGACACGCTACCAAAGTACTACCGGACAGCCTGGGAGACTCCTTCCGAAAAGCGGACGAAGGCACAGCGCCTCAACGCTCGACAGGTAGAGGCACTCTACAAGCAAATCCTGCCCGACGACATCCTGGCGCGGATGGACGCGAGCGACGCTTCCGAGCACCGAAACATCCAGCTGCAGATTAAGGATCTCGACACCAAGCGGCCCGATCCCTACCCGACGGCCCGAACCGTCACCGAGGACAGCCGCGACCCGCTGCCATCGTACTTCCTCCACCGCGGAGACCCGGGCAGCAAGGGATCGTTGATGCAGCCCGGCGTCCTAGCTGTCGCGGCCAGAGCCCAGCCACAGTTCCCCGCCCCGCCACCAGTGGCTACAACGAGTTGGCGCCGCAAGCACTTCGCCGAGTGGATCGCCTCGGAGAGCAACCCTCTCACGGCCCGTGTCATGGTCAACCGCATCTGGCAGCACCACTTCGGCGACGGCATCGTCCGCACGCCGAGCAACTTCGGCAAGACCGGCATGCTACCGAGCCATCCCGAGTTGCTGGATTGGCTGGCCCTTGAGTTCATCGAGTCGGGCTGGTCCATCAAGCACATGCACCGCTTGATGGTGACCTCGGATGCTTATCGCATGGCCAGCCAAGATCTGCCCGAGAACCTAGCCAAGGACGGCGATAACAAATTCTTCTGGAGGCAGAGCCGCAACCGCCACGAGGCGGAGGTCATCCGCGACCAGATCCTTGCCATCGCCGGCACGCTGGACCTGAAGGTGGGAGGACCGGCGGTCCGGCCCTACATCGACCCGACGCTGTTCCAGTCCAGCACCGACCGGACTTGGCCAGGGTTGGCAATCGGCGACCCGGAGAGTTGGCGCCGCAGCATCTACGTGTTCTCGAAGCGCTCGATCCGCTACCCGATGTTCGAAGCGTTCGACCAGCCAGACATGGTCTCGTCCTGCAGCCAACGCACGCGCTCGACGGTCGCGCCGCAATCCCTATTGCTAATGAACAACGCCGAAGTCTTGCTGCACGCAAAGCACTTCGCCCAGCGCGTTGCGCTGGAAGCGGGGCACGATGCGAGAGCACAAGTCAACCATGCGTTTGAACTGGCCTTGGCACGCCAGCCCAGCGAGACCGAAATGACCAAGGCCCTAGGCTTTGTCGACAGCACGCCGACAGGCTTGGTCGACCTGTGCCAGACGCTGTTCAACCTCAACGAGTTCCTGTACAGACAATAGCGCCCAAGCAGCTCGGCGGCAGTGCCTTCAACGGCCCGTTGACCCAAACCCGCCCGGACCGCGCCGACTCTCGTCCAGGGACTCGGCAAGTTCCCAGCGCACGCTCGCATAGCTCGCTATGACAAGTTGGGCAATTCGGTCTCCTAGCCGCACTTGATAGGGTTCCTTGCCGAAATTGATCAGCGTGACACGCAATTCGCCGCGATAGCCGGGATCGATCGTGGCCGGGCTGTTCAGCAGCGTGAGACCGTGGCGACGCGCCAGACCGCTGCGCGGGCGAAGCTGGCCCTCGTAACCGGGCGGTATCTCGATACAGATCCCGGTTCCAACGTTGCGCCATTCCAAGGGCGGCAATTCGACCGCCTCGGACGAATACAGGTCCATGCCGGCGTCTTCCGTCGCGCCGTGGGCAAACTCAGGCGCCACAGCACATTCGACGAGTTTCCGGTAGCGCAACGTGAGCGTGTCAGGCATGCAGGGAGCTAACTTAGCACGGGGCTAGAAGGCGTCGTCAACGCCGCTGTTGATGCTACCTACCGGCTTGCAAGGACAACTCCGTTCATTCCGCTGTGCAGGTTCCTCCAAGTCTTGAAGCAGATCGTCGTGGACGAGATTCAAAAGGTTCCCGCCCTGCTGGACGAGATCCACTGGCTGATGGAGAACCGCGGTCTCCACTTCGCTCTTTGTGGGTCCAGCGCTCGAAAGGTCCGACGCGGAGCCGCTAATCTGCTTGGCGGCCGAGCCTTGCGGTATGAACTGCGGGGCATGACGTCCGCAGAGCTTGGGGACGCTTTCGACCTCGACCGAATGCTCAACCACGGCTACCTCCCGTGAATCTACGGGTCAAGTCGGCACAGGAAACTGCTCGACGCCTACGTGAACGACTACCTCAAGCAGGAAATCCTAGCCGAGGGTCTGGTTCGGAGCCTTCCCGTGTTCTCGGACTTTCTGGAGGCTGCTGCGCTGAGCGAAGGATCGTTCGTGAACTTCTCGAACATCGCCCGAGAATGTGGAGTGTCGACACCTACCGTCAAGAGCTACTTCGGAATCCTCGAGGACACCCTGATTGGATGCTGGCTTCCCGCCTACCGGAAACGCGTGAAGCGAAGAGTCATCGGCGCTCCGAAGTTCTACTTCGCCGATGTTGGCGTCGTGAACCAGCTATGCAAGCGCGGAATCTTGGAAAGGGGGTCTGCGCTCTACGGAAAGGCGCTCGAGAACTGGGTATTCCACGAGCTTGCCAGTTACATCAGTTACCGTGACAAGGACTTGGGACTGTCACACTGGCGGCTGCCGAGCGGCATCGAGGTCGATTTCGTGGTCGGGGCAATGCAGGTTGCGATCGAGTCCAAGGCAGCCAAGAGAATCACCGCGCATCATCTCAAGGGCCTTCGAACCCTTTCGGAAGAGCACCCCGGTGTCGGGCGGCGCATCGTCGTCTGCCTAGAATCTCAGGCTTGGCGGACCAAGGACGGTATCAGCGTGCTCCCCGCATCGACATTTGCACAGCGTCTTTGGCGGGGGGACATACTGTAGGCCCTAGCCCATGTTCGACATACCCGCCCGCAAGTGGTTGTGTCTACAGGGTCGCAAACCGGCGTTGGTACCTAGACTCCTCCCTCGCCCCGGTTGGCACCGGGAATAGCGTTCCCAGCAGAGCAACAGACTCAGTGGAAGTCGTGTGATTGCATGCCCAACGCCGGTGCGATCAGCGGCTTCAAGCCATCCACCTTCACCGAGACCGTGCCCTCCGCGTTCTGCAGCACACCTTCCGCTAGCAGGAACGGCTCGTTCATCACCGTGAATCGATTCGCTTGAAACACCTGCGGTGTCAGAATCAGGTTCGCCACCCCCAGTTCATCCTCGATCGTGACAAAGCAAAAGCCCTTGGCCGTGCCCGGCCGTTGCCGGGTGATGACGGCTCCGGCCACCCGCACTCGCTGACCGTTGGAGGTCGCTTCGACATCACGCGAGGACAGCACGCCCATACTCGCCACCTTTCCACGCAGGTAGTGCATCGGATGCTTACCAACTGTCAGGCCAGCTCCGCGATAGTCTGCCTCGAGACGCTCCAGGGGCTCCATTGGAACAAGCGGGCCGGGCTCGGGCAAGTCGTCATCCTGAGCGTCAAAGAGAGGCCCCTTCGGGCGCCAGGCACCCTCCACTTGCCACATTGCCTCGCGCCGGTGCAGGCCTTCACCGAGAGAGTTCAAGGCACCAATCTCGGCCAGCACGTCGAGTTCGTTCTTTTGCAGCCGGACACGCCGGGAAAACTCGCCGATCGACCGGAAGGCGGATCGCTCGGTCCGGTCCGCAACGATCCTTGCAGCCATCTCGGACCGCAGTTCCCTGACATAGGCCAACCCCAAGCGCACGCAAGCAGCCCTGTCCGCCCCCCCTGTAGGCAGGTCGACCACGGTGCAGCGCACATCCGACTCATTGACATCGATCGGCAGCACGCGCACACCGTGCCGCTGAGCATCCTTGACCAAGACGGCCGGCGAGTAGAAGCCCATGGGCTGGCAGTTGAGCAGGGCTGCCAGCAATTCCGCCGGATAGTGTGCCTTCAAGTACGAGCTGGCATATGCCAGCAGGGCGAAGCTGGCCGAATGCGATTCGGGAAAACCGTATAGTGCGAATGACGAAATCGACTTCACGATCTCATCGGCCGCCGCCCCTTCAATGCCGTTGCGGGCAAGCCCTTGGCGAAGCCGCCCCTCCAACTCCCCCATGCGCTCCACCGAGCGCTTGAACCCCATCGCCCGACGCAACTGCTCGGCCTGCCCGCCGCTGAAGCCAGCCGCTGTCATCGCCATGCGCAGCAGCTGCTCTTGGAATAATGGAACGCCCAGCGTACGCTTGAGAATCGGCTCGAGCGACGGATGGGCATAGCTGACCGGCTCGCGCCCCAGCCGCCGGTTGATATAGGGATGCACCATGTTGCCCGTGATCGGGCCGGGGCGGATGATGGCCACTTCGACGACCAGATCGTAGAAGCAGGCCGGGCGGATGCGCGGCAAGGTCGCCATCTGGGCGCGACTCTCGATCTGAAAAACGCCGACCGTGTCTGCCCGCTGGATCATCCGATATGTCTCGGGATCGTTGGCAGGGATGCGAGCCAGATCAAACTTGCCCCCCCTTGAGCGGATCGTTGCCGTGGCTTCCTCGAGCACCGCCATCATCCCCAAGCCCAGCAAGTCCACCTTCACGATGCCGAGGTCGGCGCAGTCCTCCTTGTCCCACTGGACGACTACGCGATCTTGCATGCGAGCGTTCTCCAGCGGCACAACTGCGTCGAGATCCCCTTGGCAAACGACCATGCCGCCTGAGTGCTGGCCCAGGTGGCGCGGCAGCCCCCGAATGTCCAAGCACAGTCTCAGCCAGTGGGCCACGCGAGGGTCGCTGCGATCCAGGCCCGCCTCCGCCGCGTGTTGGAACAGGTCGTCATGGCTGTCGAGATATTCGAACCCGCTGATAGACTTCGCCAGCTTTTTGATCATCTCGTCCGGGAACCCCAGCACCTTGCCCGTCTCGCGCACTGCGCTGCGGCCGCGATAGGTGATCACATTGGCCGTCATGGCGGCCCCGCGCTCCCCATAACGGGCGTAAACGTGCTGGATGACGCGCTCGCGCTGCTCTCCGGACGGCAGGTCGAGGTCGATGTCGGGCCACTCTCCTCGCTCCTCCGAGAGAAATCGCTCGAAGAGCAGGTCCATCCCGACTGGATCGACGGCCGTAATGCCGAGCGCGTAGCAGACGGCAGAGTTGGCGGCCGAGCCCCGGCCCTGGCACAGGATGCCGCTGCGCCGGGCGAATTCGACCAAGTCCCAGACGATCAGAAAGTAGCCTTCCAACTCGAGCTTGCGGATCACCTCCAGCTCGTGGTCGATCTGGCGTAAGGCCTTGGCGCGATGAGGCGCTTTGCGATAGCGCTCGGACGCGCCGCGCAAAGTCTGCTCGCGCAAGTAGGAAGCCGCCGTCTCGCCTGGCGGCAAGGGGTAGCGCGGAAACGCGTAGCCCAAGTCCTCCAACGTGAAGCTGAGCCGCTGGCTCAGTTCAGCCGTCTCCGCCACCGCTTCCGGCAAATCCGCGAAGAGGCGCTCCATCTCGCGAGAGGACTTCAGGCAGCGCTCGGCGTTGGCGTCGAGCAATCGCCCCGCATTGTCCAGCTTGCGCTTGAAACGGAGGCAGGTAAGCGCGTCGAAAAGATGCTTGCGGTCCGCGGTGTCGTAGCGGACACCGTTCGTGGCAAGCAAGCGCAGACGATGCGCCCGCGCAAATTCGACGCGGGCGCGATTGGCGCATTCCTGCTCGCGGATCAAATGGCGCTGCAGTTCGACGTACACATTGCCGGGCCCGAAGATGCCGCGCACCGCATCCTCGTCCCGCAGATCGTGCAGCAAGGCGACGAGCCCCGCGGAATATTCCTCAATGTCCTGCCAGCGCGCCCGGCCCTCGCCCTTGGGAGCACGCAGGTTCATGCGGGTCAGCAGGCGGCAGAGGTTGCGGTACCCGACGCGGCTTTGCGCCAAGACCGTCAGCCGCCGATTCAGAATTGCGTTCGGCGTCCCCTTCTTGACACCCTGCTGTTCGAGCGAGATTTCGCAGCCGACCAGCGCGCGCACGCCGACGGCGCGCGCAGCTTGGAACAAGCGCGGCGCTCCGGAAACCGAATCCCGGTCGCACAGCGCCAAGGCCGCGTGACCGAGACTCGCGGCCGTCCCGACCAAGTCCTCCGGATCCGACGCCCCTTCCAAGAAGCTGAACCCTGACGCACTGTGCAGCTCAACGTACATACGCAACCCACCCACGCTGGGCACAGCGCCAGAATCAGTCGTACTCCCCCACGAGGAACCACTCGCCGGTCATGCACTCGCAACAA
>LXNI01001623.1_pt1 | contig 18434 bp, 16 predicted proteins | sample 809091 | NCBI WGS metagenome assembly LXNI01 (sample SAMN04870527, study PRJNA318959) | sponge metagenome | biome: 01000161; feature: marine sponge reef; material: water | host: Sarcotragus foetidus | place: Greece: Milos, Mediterranean Sea | collected 2013-05-29 | depth 5-7 m | reverse complement strand
TGTGGCACACACGGCCAAGGGTCGGACGGCCTCACCTCCGCGCCGGCGGACGCGGCGCAAACCGCTCCGCCGGTTCCCGACTTTACCTCATTCCGCAAGACACAAGGGTCGGGGTGAGGGTGATATGGAAATTCCCCCTCACCCGGCTGCGGGCAGGCTTGGCGTTCGCCTCGCCAAGCCTCCGCATCCCTCTCCCCCTGACGGGGGCGAGGGACCTTGTGCCGCGCCGTCCTCATCGCCGCAACACTCCCATGGTGGCTTAATCGGGTCCGGACCCTAGTCCACGGCTTCCAGCGCCGATTTGACAATTGCCGCGACCTGATCGATGTGGTCCTTCTCGGCAATCAGAGGCGGCGAGAGAGCGAGGACATCGCCGGTGTATCGGATCAGTGCGCCGGACTTGAACGCTTCGACGAACACTTCATGGGCCCGCTTCGAGGGCACGCCGCCGCGTGGCTCCAATTCGATCCCGGCGGCGAGGCCGATATTTCGTATGTCGATGACATGGGGGCAACCGCGGAGGCCGTGCACCGCGTCCTCAAAGTAGGGCGCCAGGTCCGCGGCCCGCTGGAATAGGCCTTCCCGGGCATAGATGTCGAGCGCCGCGAGGCCGGCGGCGCTGGCCACCGGATGGCCCGAATACGTATAGCCGTGATAGAGTTCGGTTGCACCGTCGGGGGCATCCATGAACACCGCGTGCACGTCGTCGTGCACGATGGCCGCGCCCATGGGGACGGTAGCATTGGTGAGCCCCTTGGCGATGCACATGAGATCGGGCGTCACGCCGAAGCGCTCCGCCGCGGACCCGGCGCCCAGTCTGCCGAATGCGGTGATTACCTCGTCGAAAATCAGCAGGATGCCGTGTCGCGTGCAGATTTCCCGCAGCCGTTCCAGATAGCCGACCGGCGGCACCAGCACGCCGGTGGATCCCGCCATCGGCTCGACGATCACCGCGGCGATGGTCTCCGCGCCGTGCAGGTAAACCAAATCCTCCAACGCACCGGCGAGGTGGGCGCCCCATTCGGGCTGTCCCTTGGAAAAAGCATTGTGTTCCAGGGAGTGCGTGTGGGGCAGATGATCGATATCGGACAGCAGGTTCCCGTAGTCCTTGCGGTTGGCTTGCATGCCGCCGACGGAGATGCCGCCGAAGCCGGCGCCGTGAAATCCCCTTGACCGGCCAATCAGTTTGGTCCGCGAGGCTTGGCCGTTTGCCTTGTGATAGGCCAGCGTGATCTTGAGCGCACTGTCGACGGCCTCGGAGCCCGAGTTGGTGAAGAACACATGGTCCAGCCCGCCGGGCATCATCGCCGAAACCCGGTTGGCCAGTTCGAAGGCCTTTGGGTGAGCGACCTGGTATGAGGGTGCGTAGTCGAGCGCCAGCGCCTGCGCGGAGATGGCCTCGGCAATCTCGGGCCGGCCGTGTCCGGCATTGACGCACCAAAGACCGGAGACGCCGTCCAGGATCCGCCGTCCGTCCGTGGTCCAATAATGGACGCCTTGGCCTTTGACGACCAGACGCGGGTCCGCCTTGAACGCCCGGTTGGGGCTGAACGGCATCCAGAAGGCCTCAAGATCGTTGGGTATCGCTGTGTCCATGTCTTTCCCCATCAATACGGGCGACTAGAGCGGTTTCCGGCCAAATTGGTCCATTTGGCCGGAAACCGCTCTAGATAGCCCCGCGAGACCCAAAAAGCACGCGATTAACCGCAAAGTCCCGGGGGTTTTGTTTTGCTTGTGGACAGCCCCGGCTTGGCTACACTTGTCGGTGACGCGAACAATCCTTCACTGGATGGGATAACCATGGACGGGGGCGCGGCAATTCCGGTCAAAAAGGTCGCCGTCGGCGACCGGTCGTTTGCGGAGGAAGTCCGCAAGCTTCAGATGGGCGCCGGGGAGGAATTCCACGGTGAGACGATCCTTTGCGTGACCAAGGCGCTGCTCCAGGCGGGCGTCGCCTATATCGGCGGCTATCCCGGCGCGCCCATGTCGCACCTCATCGACGTGATGGCCGATGCCAAGGACGAAATCCTCGATCCCATGGGCATTCAGTTCGAACAGTCGGCCTCCGAGGCGGCGGCGGCTTCGCTGCTCAGCGCCTCCATCCACTACCCGATGCGCGGCGCCGTCACCTGGAAATCGGTGGTCGGAACCAATGTCGCTTCCGACGCCATCTCCAACCTGGCCTCCACCGGGGTTACCGGCGGATCGCTGATCATCATCGGTGAGGATTACGGCGAAGGGTCGTCGATCATGCAGGAGCGGACCCACGCCTTCGCCATGAAGTCGTCTCTGCCCTTGATCGATCCCCGCTACGACATGGAGAAGATCGTCGATCTTACCGAGCGGGCCTTCGAGATGTCGGAAGCGTCCAACCTCCCGGTTTTCTTCCAGCTCCGCATCCGCGCCTGCCACATGACCGGCTCTTTCGTCGCCAAGGACAACAAGGTCCCGCAATACTCGACCCGCAATCCCGTGCCGCGGGCCAAGTACGACATGACCAAAATCGTTTTGCCGCCGGCATCCTATGCCCACGAGAAGCACAAGTTCGAAGCGCGCCTGCCCGCTATCCGGAGGTACGTTCGGGAAAACGACATCAACGAAATTTTCCCGGGGGCGGACGGGCCGTTCGGGATCATCACCCAGGGCGGTGCGTACTCGATGGTCATCCGGGCGCTTCGCCAGCTTGGGCTGGCGGATGCCTTCGGCAACACCGAGGTGCCGATCATGGTGCTCAACGTTGTCTACCCGCTGGTGCCCGAGCAGATCACCGGGTTTATGACCGGTAAGGAAAGCGTACTGGTGGTTGAGGAGGGCAATCCCAACTTCATCGAAACCCAGGTCGCCGAAAATGCCCACAAGGCCAGGATCGATTGCGCCATTCACGGCAAGGATGTCCTGCCCATGGCCGGTGAATACACCGTCGACGCGGTACGGGCCGGTGTCGCCGAGTACATGACCGACTTCGCGCCCGAACCCTATGCCGCGACCGCCAAGTCGAGGTATCAGGCGACGCGGGGCGCCGTCGACACCGCCAATCAAATTCTCAGGGATCATATGCCGGAACCGCTGCCGGCCCGGCCGCCGTCCTTCTGCACCGGGTGCCCGGAGCGTCCCGTCTTCGCCGCGATGAAGCTCTTGATGCGCGAGCGCGGCCCCATGCACGTATCCATGGACATCGGCTGCAACCTGTTCGGCGCCCTGCCGCCGTTCCATGTGGGCAACACGGTGCTGGGCTATGGCCTGTCGTTGGCCAGCGGCACCATGGTCGGCCCGGCCCTCGATCAGCCGGTGATCGCGGTCATGGGCGATGGCGGGTTCTGGCACAACGGCGTGTCGTCCGGCGCCATCAATGCCCAATGGAACAATTACGACGCCGTGTTGGTCATCCTCGAGAACGGCTATGCGGCGGCCACCGGCCATCAGCGCTTGCCGTCGTCGGGTGAGACGCCGGTTGGGGTGGATTCCGAGGTAACCATCGAAAATGCGCTCAAGGGTCTTGGCGTCAAATGGATCAAGCGGGTCGACAGCTACGACCTGCCGCAAACCATCAACGCGTTGAGAGACGCCCTCGATGCAAGGGGCAATCAGCTCCGTGTCGTGATCTCCGACAACGAGTGCATGCTGGCGCGCCAGCGCCGCGAGCGGCCGCAGAAGGCGCAGGCGATGAAGGAGGGCCGGGCCGTCACCCGGGAACGCTTCGGCGTCGATCCCGAAGTATGCACCGGCGATCATTCCTGCATGCGGCTGAACGGTTGCCCGTCTCTGTCTCTCAGGCATTCCACCGATCCGTTGAAGGAGACACCCGTCGCCACGGTCGAGGATAGCTGCGTTGCCTGCGGTCATTGCGGTGAGGTGGCGCACGCCGCCCAGCTCTGTCCGTCGTTCTATCGTGCCGAAGGTCTGTTCAACGCGGGGCCGCTTCGCCGCACGGCGCACGCCATCAACAAACGGCTGCTGTCCATGATGGGGGCATACAAATGACCGCCGAGCGCCCGGTGGCGGCGCTCATCGGCGCCCTTGGCGGCCAGGGCGGCGGTGTCCTCGTCGACTGGCTGGTGACGGCGGCGGAGAAATCCGGGTATCCGGCGCAGGCAACCTCGACGCCGGGCGTGGCCCAGCGGACCGGCGCCACGACCTATCTGTTCGAGTTGTTCCCGGAGAAAAATCCGTCGCAGCCGCCCCTGTTCGCCCTGTTCCCGGGTTCCGACGACATTGACCTGATGGCGGCGTTGGAACCCACCGAGGCGGGCCGGGCGCTGGAGCGCGGCTTTGTCACCGACCGGACGACGGTGATCACCGCTACCGAGCGTACCTACTCGACTGCCGAGAAGGTTGCCGCGGGCGATGGCACGGTACCGGCGCGGCCGGTGCTTGACGGTTTAAGCCAGGCCTCCAAGGATTTGATCGCTTTACCGATGATGGAACTGACCGGCGGCGTGTCGCCCCAGTGGAACGCGGTGCTGTTCGGCGCCATCGCGGGCTCAGGTGTATTCCCGTTCTCCGTCGACAATTGCCGGGATGCCATCCGCGGCAAAGGGGTCGCGGTCGATCAGAACTTGAAAGGGTTTGAGCAGGGCGTGGAGCAGGCGCGCATAAAGGCGCCGCTCCCCGAAGAGGAAGACGGGCTCGCCTATAATGGTCCGCCGCCCGGGTTTGAGACTGAACTTGATCAATATCCGGAGCGTCTAAGGCCGATCATCGGTCACGCATTGGCGCGGCTTGTCGACTATCAGGATGACGCCTACGCCCGCCTGTTCCTCGAACATCTGCGGACGGTGAAGGCGCGGGATACGTCAGACAACATGACCCTCACCGAGGAGGTGGCGAAGCGGCTCGCCGCCTGGATGAGCTTCGAGGACGTCATCCGCGTGGCACAACTCAAGACCCGGCCCGGACGTCTCGACCGCATCCGGGGCGAGCTCAAATTGCCGGATGATGCGATCTTGAATTTGCGCGACTACTTCAAACCGGGCCACGCCGAAATGGCCGGCTTTTTGCCCCGCCGGCTCGCGTGGATGGTTCCCAAGGGGAGCGGCCGCGCCGGGAGCGGCTGGTCGTTGCATTGGCCGACCTCGTCCGCTTGGGGGTTCGCCGGTTTGAAACTGCTCGCCGGGCGCAAAGGGTTCCGCCGCGCGGGGTCTCAATACAGCGAGGAACACGCGGCCATCGGGCGGTGGCTGGACGCCATCAGGGCCGCCGCACCCGTCGACATGGAGCTTGCCGTCCAGACCGCCAAGGCGGCGATCTGGGCGCGGGGCTACGGTATGGTGCGCAAAGAAGGGATGGCGGCGCTCGATCAGCTGCTGAACGGCTGGACCGAAAAGCTGAGCGATCCGGCGGCGCTGAAGGCGGTGGTGGACCAATCCATCATCCTCGCCCACGCCAATCCGGACGCGGACATTCACTAAAGCCAGCCATGCCCAAACCCGGAAACTATCTGCTCATCGCCGCCATGGACGTCGAGCCCGGCAGGGAAGACCTGCTGAACGAGGTCTACGACACGGAACACATCCCGGAGATCATGAAAATTCCCGGCGTGGTATCCGTTTCGCGGATGGAGAAGGTGCCGCTGATCCTCGGTATCGGTGGCGAGGTGAAGGAAATTCCCACCGACGACAAGCCGAAATTCACCGCCATCTACGAGATCGAAGGCCCCGAAATCCTGAAGTCGAAGGAGTGGGGGGAGGCGGTCGAATACGGCCGCTGGCCGGAACAGGTCCGGCCCTACACCGCCAACCGCCAGTTCACCTTGCAGAGAGTGACCGGCCCGAAACTGCTCTAGGCGCTACAGCCAGTACTGAAGGACGTAGTCGAACGGCCCCTCGGCGTTGACGATATCGACCCGCTGAAGCCGGATCCTGTAGCCTTTCTTGGTCTTCTTCAGGTGGTGCCGGTACTTGCCCGCGAAATAGCGCTGGTTGTCGTTGCGGAACTCGACCACGTGAAATTTGGACCGCGCCACGACGTCGCCGGTCTTCTTGTCCTCGTTTTCGATGACCACATTGCCGATGACGTGGCTCATCTTGTTCTTCGGCTTCTGCGAGTGGGCGTAGGGGTGTTCGACCCGGCGCACCCGCATGTCCATGAGGAACAGATCCTCGTAGAAGATGTTGGGCATGCCTTCGCCGGTTTCCTGATCCTCCCGGGGCGGCATCCAGTATTTGCCGTCCTTGGTGAACAGGCCGAGCCAGTCGTCCCAGCGGCGCTCGTCAAGAATTTCAGCCTGGTTGTAGAGGAACTGCTCCACCGCCCGCTGCGTGTCGAGGCCGTTGGCGTGGCCGTTCCTGGCCTTCGCCTTGGGCTTTTTGGCCTTCTTGTCTTTAGCCATGATCTAGCTCCCCGCCGACATATATTCTTTCCAGGCGGCGAACATGTTCCGCATGGGTTGTTCGCTCATGCCGGTGACCGAGGTCGTTATGCCGTTTTCCACCGGGTCTTGGCCGGCATTGCGGTGGAAGCTCACCCAGTCGCCGCCGCCGCCGAGACGCAGGCCTTCGTGACAGGCGTTGAAGTTCTGCAGATCGTCGGCGTTGACCATCGTGGACGGCGAGTTGACGTGGTAGTAGTAGGCAAGCGAGCGTTCGTAGATCCCTTCCGGGGCGCCCTTCAGCCTAAAGTGCCAAATCTCGGTCAGCGTCTTATCGGCGGCCAGCGGCCGGACGGCGCGCAGCTGTTGCAGCGGCGGCTGCACCGACAGGCACGGATAGACCAATACGTGGTGGACGTTGGTTGAGAGGATTTCATCCATCCGCTCGGCGCCGTAGGCCTTGGTGAGCGCCTCTTCGTGAGAAACCGTGACCGGATCCCGCGGCCGCAGGCCCATGTACCCGCCGAGCACCGTGTGACCGTAAGGATGTCCGTAGGTGCTCAAGGAATCCCACTTTTCATAGGGCAGGGTGAAGTCGGCGAGGAACTGATAGCCTATGGGCGGGTCTTCGCCGGTGCGCTGCGTGTAAACCTTCTGCATCTCGAACGCTGCTTCACCCGTCGAATGGTGGGTGATGGACGGGTGCAGGGCGTCCAACTGGTTCTCAAGGAAGATTTTCCAGTTGGAATGCTGGATCACCCGGAAGCAATTCCGGACGATTTCCACCTCGCCCTTCGGCGAGCGGTTGCAGATATCGTCGAACGCGGCGCGGGCGCCCCGGCCCAGCCAGGTATCCAGGTCGGGTCCGCCTTCGGACAACTTTGCGAAGACGAATCCCCGGTAAATTCCCATTTGCTCCGCGGGCTTCATGGAAAACTCCGGGTCCTTGGGATCGAAGCCGGTGCCGTCATAGCCTTCCTCGACGGGGATCCGGAACAGCGACCCGTCCATATTGTAGGTCCAAGCATGATAAGGGCATCGGAACGTCTTACCGGTGTTTCCGTTCAGGCCCTGACACAGCATGGCCCCACGGTGGGCGCAGCGGTTGTAGAGCACGTGCACGCCATCCTCACCGCGGCACAGGATCATCCGTTCCCGGCCAACCCAGGTCGTCCAGTAGTCGCCAACTTTGGGAACCTGGGTTTCGTGGCCGATATAAATCCACGATTTGTGGAAGATTTTGTCGAGCTCCTGCTCGAATATCTCATCGTCGGCGTAGCAGGCTTTATGGACCCGATCCGGCTCCACCAAATTTCCCGGATTGCTTAGAATTCCGTCCGGCATGATGTTCCTCCCACCCGAATGTTGCGCGGGTGCATCAATATCAAAGAACCATTTGGCGTTCAAACTGTTGGCAAGCCCAACAAAATTTTCCAAAGTGAGAGCGAGGTACGAAAGCCGAGGGAGAAAGTCGGGTGAACCGGGACGGCCTTGTCGCCTACACCAACGAAGCCAAAGCCAAGTTCAAAGCGGACGGCTGGTGGCGGGACCACCTGTTGACCGATTGGTTGGCGGACCACGCGGCGAAACGTCCCGACGTTCCGGCCTTGGTGATCGGCCGGAACTCAATCACCTATGCCGAGTTGGATCGGAGGGTCGGCCGGTTGGCCGCGGGCCTGACGCAGCTTGGTCTCGGCAAGGACGATATCGTTGCCGTCCAGCTCCCCAACGTGCCCGAATTCGTTATCTCGTATTTGGCCCTCGCGTCCATCGGCGCGGTGATGCAGACCGTCCATATGCCTTACCGGGAAGGCGACCTGGAAGGGCTGCTCGGTCACTCCGGCGCCCGCGGAGTGATCTGCGTCGAGGCGTCCAGGGATTATCCGACCGCCGAGATGATGACCGGGCTCAAGGATCGGCTGCCAGCGCTGGAATTCGTCGCCGTGCTGGGTAACGCGCCCGATGGCGCCGTCCCGCTGGCTGAACTCTATGCCGATGTCGGGCCGAAGCCCGTGGCCGATGTCGGGCCGAAGCCCGCGGCCGATGCCGGGCCGAAGCCCGCGGTCGTCGCGGATGATCTCAATGTCATGCTCTACACGTCGGGCACCACGTCCAGTCCGAAGGGAGTGATTGTTTCCTCCTACCCGTTCACCAACAACGCCCGCCATGCCGTCGGCGAGTTCGGCGTGACCTCGGATGATATCGTCTTTTGCCCGGCGCCCTTCAGCCATCTGTACGGTCTGTTTGCCCTGCAGATCGCGCTTTGCGCCGGGGCGACGAATCTTCTGTTGCCGGGCTTTGCGCCGGCGGACTACGTCAAACTCATCGAGAGCGCCAAACCGACCATATTGTTCACCGGCCCCGCTCACCACGCGGCGTGCCGTCAGGCCGGCCTCTATGACGGGCTCGATATGTCGTCCATCCGAATCATCGTCTGTTCCGGATCGGCGGTGCCGCCGGACTTGGCGCGCTGGGTGGATGGGCTGTTGCCCAACGGCAAATTCCTTCAACTTTGGGGCATGACCGAACTTCAGGCCGGCACTTACAACCGGCCGTCCGACACCCTCGACCAATGCGCCGTCACGGCGGGGCGTGCCACGCCCGGCAATGAAATCCGCGTGGTGGATGAGGCCGGGTCTCCGCTGCCGGCCGGGGAAGAAGGGGAACTTCAGATTTGCGGCGCCTCGGTATTTCCGGGCTACTACAACAATGCGGAAGCCAACAGGAGTTCCTTCGACGGAGATTGGTTCAAGACCGGTGATCTCGCGACCATGGATGAGGATGGCTGCCTCACCATCACCGGACGGATCAAGGACATCATCAACCGGGGCGGGGTGAAGTTTAACCCTGCCGACATCGAGGCTATCGTGAACAAAATGCAGGAGGTCGCCATGAGCGCGGTGGTACCGGTGAAGGATGAAGTGCTGGGCGAGAAGGCGTGCATCGTCATTCAGCCCGTCGATGGCGCTTCACCGACGCTCGAAGCGATCACCGCCTACCTTGACGAAAACGGGATCGCCAAAAACAAATGGCCGGAGCAGCTTGAACTTGTCGACGCCCTGCCGCTGACACCGACCATGAAGGTGATCAAGTCGAAGCTGCAAATCGGTGGCGCCTGATGGACGCGGCACAGGTCAAAGACCTGGCCAAGGAACTTGGCGCCGACCTTGTCGGCATCGCCGGCGCCGAGGTCCTGAACGCATTTCCGCCGGACCCGAAATGGCCGCAGACACCGGAGCGCATCTCGCCGCACGTAAAAAGCGTTGTCGTCATCGTCAAACGTATCCCGGTCGGCGCATTTCGATGCAAGACCACGGTGCCGGTGCAGTACATGGATATGCTGGTGCTCCGGCGCATGGACCGCATCGCCTACCGGCTGGCGGAACGCCTCGAGCGGGAGGGCCATCCCAGCTTCGTCACCGCCGCCCAGGAGACCGACTGGAGCTACAAAAAGGCCAGTTACGGCCGGCTGTCGACCCGGCACTTGGGGATCGAGGCGGGGCTGGGCACCTTCGGCCTGGAGGTCAACATCCTGACGCCCGAGTTCGGGCCGCGACTCTATCTCACCGGTATCCTCACCGAGGCGGAACTGGAAGCCGACAGCCCGATGACCGAGCAAGTCTGCATCGGCGAATCGTGCTCGCGCTGCCTGATGTCGTGCCCGCCGGATGCGGTGGGGCATTTCGATATCGACAAGCGGGCCTGTGCGACCGAAGCCCAGGAATTCGGGTTTCACACCATCGTCGAATTCTGGCGCGAGTTCATTGCCAAGCCGGCGGAGGGCCGGCGCGGGTTGCTCAAAGACCGGGAGATCTTCGGATTTTGGCAGGGGCTTCTCCGGGTCGTCGGGTCCTTCGGCGACTGTCCCCGCTGCCTCGCCGTTTGTCCGGTCGGCAACGACTATCACGCCCATCTGGCCAAGATGCAGAAGGTGATCCCTGAAACCACGCCCGAGAAGAAGGACAAGGCCGCCGTGTTCAAGCTGGCGCGGGCGGAGGGCGCCGACATCGATGGGCTCAACGACTGGAATATCCGCTGGGTGGGTCCCGACGGTTATCAGGGGATCGTTGCCCGCCAACTCCAGGATTTCAAAAAACGCCAGAAAGAGCGGGAAGCTCAATTGGAATCCGGGACGGAGGAGGCCTGATGGTATCCGAGTTCCGGACCCCGCTCACCGCCGGGCGGATCAAGTCGAAAGCCAAAGAGTTCGGGGGTGACATCGTCGGCATCGCCGATGGGCTGATTCTGGAGGCCGCGCCGCCCGATCCGGATGATCCCCGGCGTCCGTCGGACATTACCGACTATGACGGCGAGCGGGTGATCGTCATCGGCAAGAAACTCACCGTCGGCACAACCCGCATCCCAAGATGGGACGAACGGCACAAGTACTATAACGACGAGCTCACCCTCACCATGCTCGAAGAAGTCGCCCTCGACATGGTCTATTGGCTCGAAGACCAGGGTTATCCGGCGATCATCATCCCGCCCACCCATGTGGACCCGTGGCGCTACCGCAACGATCCGGGCGAACATTTGGATACGCTCCTGTCTCTCAACCACGCGGCGGTAGAGGCCGGCCTCGGCACGTTGGGCCTCAATCTCCAACTGCTGACGCCCGAGTTCGGTCCGCGCCTGATGCTGACGGCGATTCTGTGCTCGGTGGATTGCGAAGCCGACCAAAAGATGGAAGCCGCACTTTGTCTCGGCCCGGAGTGCGGGCGCTGTCTGTCGGCCTGCCCCGGCGACGTGATCGGCCATTGGGATCGGGATTGGCCGGCTTGCGACCGCTACCGCTCGCCTCACGGGTTTGCCCAGCTCACGGAGCACCTGACCGATATCTTCGACGCAACCGATGCCGAAAGCCGGCAGGAATTGCTGGTGTCGGAAGAGAGCTTCAATCTCTGGCAAAGCATCCTTCGGGGGGCCGGCGTGGCCACCGGCTGCCGGCGATGCCAGGACGTTTGTCCGGTGGGCGCCGACTATGACGCCATGATCAAGGACGCCCTGGAGGAAATCGCCGAGGACACGCCGGAAAAACAAGCGCGGCTCAGTGACATGAAAGCGTTGGAGGCCGACGGAAAAACCTCCGCCGGCTACGATGCCCAAGCCCGGTGGATCGGCGCTCCGGCCGGTGACGCATAGGCGCAGACGGGGAATGCAATGACAGTGAATTCGCTCGACGACCTGCCGCTCAAGATGCCCAAGGACCGCAAGGAGATCGAAGAGCTGCAGCGCCGTCAGAAGCGGGTGGCGGTGGAGAAGGCCGGCACCTCGGCCTATTGGCGGGACAAGCTCTCCGGCATCAACCTCGACAAATTGGACGATCCCGAGGAGTGGCGGAAAATTCCCATCCTCGACAAGGAAACGCTCCGCCGGATGCCGACGGAGGACTTTTACACCAAGTTCTGTCATCACCGCGGACCGGAGGTGTGCGAGTACTGGCGATCCGGCGGCTCGACCGGGCGGGCCTTGTTCTATCCCAAAACCTACGATGACATCCGCTACAACATGGTCGGCTTCACCCGTACCTACGAATGCGCGGGAACCACGCCGGGCTACGTCGCCCATAATTCGTTTCCCTTGGGTATTCACCCGGCCGGCCACATGTGGGCGCGGGCCGGCCGATTGATGGGGATCGGTCAGGTTTGGTCGGGTGCCGGGAACTCGGCGCCGTCGGCGCTGCAACTCCAGCTGATCGACGCGCTAAAGCCGACCATGTGGATGGGCATGTCGAGCTATGGTCTTCACCTCGCGAACCTTGCCCAGTCCGAGGGGATCGATCTCGCAAGCGGCTCGGTCGACCGGATCATGTGCACCGCCGAGCCGGTGTCCCGGGCCAAGCGGGATAAGCTGGAACGGGAGTGGGGCGCGACGGTCTACGACTGCTTCGGCATGACCGAGTGCTCGATGATGGGCGCCGAAAGCGACAAGCGGGACGGTTTTCACATATGGACCGATCTCGCCTACATCGAGGTGGTCGATGAGGAGACCCACAAACCGGTGGCCGAGGGCGAGGCCGGGCTGCTGGTGGTGACGCCGTTGTTCTCCCACAACGGGGCGCCGTTCCTGCGCTGGAACTCGGGCGACGTGGTGGTCTACAAATCCGAAGGCGAGACCGGCAGCGATTTCGCCGTGTTTCCGGTAATCGAGCACGCCCGCCGGACGGCCGGCTTCTTCAAGGTGCGGGGCGTCAACATGAACCACCAGGAGTTCGAGGATTTCATGTTCGAGATCACCGCGGTCAATGATTTCAAGGCGGAGGCGCTGGAGAGCGAGGGCGGCAACGACGTCTTGAAGCTCTCGGTGGAGCTGCGCCGCGATGCCGACGAATCGGCGATGCGGGACCAACTCGTTGCCGATACGAAGCGGGTCTTCGACGTCACGCCCGAGGTCGAGTTCCTGGAGCTTGGGACCTTGGCCAAGGAGTTCGAAAAGAGCGTCAAAGCGCCCCGTTTCGTGGACAAGCGGGGGTGACGTGATACCATTCCCGGCAAAGCAAGAGCAAAGGATCGCCTGATATGGACGACATGTCCGCCGCCGAAACCTATTTGAACCCGGGCCGGTTCGTCGACATGGATCACCCCGCCGTCCAGGCCTATGCGGCCGAGCACGTGGGGAATGCGGCCGACACCAAGGGCAAGGTCTTGAACCTATGCCATGCCATCCGGGACGGCATCTATTACGACCCGTATCTGTCGCCAACCGACCCGCGATCCTACATGGCGAGTGTCGCGGTGGAGACGGGCCGCGGGTGGTGCGTCCCCAAGGCGGCGCTGATGGCGGCGTGCTGCCGCATCCATGGGATTCCGGCGCGTCCCGGCTATGCGGACGTGATCAACCATCTGGCCACCGACAAGTTGCTGGAGGCGCTCGGCGACGACGTCTTCTATTGGCATTCCTACTGCGACGTCTATATGGGGGAGAAGTGGGTGAAATGCACCCCCGCCTTCAACAAATCCATGTGTGAGAAGTTCGGCCTCAAGCCGTTGGATTTCGATGGCGAGACCGACTCCCTGTTTCACGAGTTCGATCAGGCCGGCAACAAGCACATGGAATACATCCGGGACCGCGGCACCTATGCCGATGTCCCCATGGATGAGATCATCGCGACCTTCAAAACGAATTACCGCGCCGACTGGCTGACCGGTCTGGAGGGGGACTTCCAGGAGGAAGCGGGTCAACCCGCGGCGTAGCCGATGCCGAAGCGCAAGCGCGACATCGATCCCGAAGAGGCCAAAAAGAAGGTCCTCGAATACTGCCTGCGCAAGGGTGCGCTGGTCGCCGGCGTTGCCGATCTCGACGCGATTAATCGCATCGCGCCTGCCGGACATCGCCCGAACGATATGATGCCGCGGGTGAAATCGGTGATCTCCCTGGGCGTCGGCGGTCAAACCCAGGGCGCCTGGACCGTGCCCGCGAAGGCGATGGCGTTCTTCGGCTCCACCGAAGGGCGGGCCTACACCATCGCTTACGGATTGTCGTTTTTCATTGAACGCACTTTCGGGGAGCGCTCCATCTACACGCCCCCGGACATCGATCCCGAACTGGGTCCGCGGGTCCCGCTCCAGAGCCTCAAGCTGCATGCCGAAATGGCGGGGATCGGCGCTCGCTCGCTGGCCGGCGACATCCTGCTGCACCCCGAATACGGCTACATGTATTTCGCGTCCGTTTTCACCGAGCTGGAACTTCCGCCCGATGAGCCGATGCAGGAGAACCCCTGTCCGGCACCCAGTTGCGTCAGCATGTACCGTTCCATCGGCCGCACGCCGTGCATGAAGTTCTGCCCGGTCCAGTGCCTCGGCGGCGCCATCGACGAAGACGGCAACCAGGCGGAGATGACTTACGACATGGCCGCTTGCGCCGAGATGACCCAGCAATACGAGACCATCTCCTCGGTGATGAACGAGGTGATGAGTGCGTCGAGCGCCGAAGAGCGGGAAAGCCTGCTCCACAAGCCTGAGCACAAGACGCTTTGGTACAAGATGTCCGTCGGCTCTGGCGGCCTCCTGGCCCAGTGCTTCGAGTGCATGCGGGTCTGTCCCATCGCCACCCAGGCGCCGCTCGCCGATCCGATCCGGCGGCTGGAGGCCGCCGAGGACGCCGCCGAAGAGGCGGCGGAATAGCGGTATGGCCGGATATACGCTCTACGACGAGGCCGGTGTCACCGAGGACATGGTGGAGACGTTCGGCGAGCGGATCTTCCGGATGAGCCATAACATCCAGAAGCGCATCGGCGATCCCTATCGCCTGAAGGATTGGGATCAGGTCGACGCGCAGCGGGAGGGCATGGGCCTGACCGATGGAGAGATCGCCGACAAGCTGGACTTGGAGGTCGAGCAGGTGACTTTTATCCGCACGCTGTTCGAAAGCCGCCGATTTCGGACCGGCCACTACAAACGGCTCTACAAGCTCGGCGGCGGGAAACGCTACCGCCCGGAACGGGAGGAAGACGACAACTGACCCGGATGTCCCAGAATATTGCAGACCTATCCGACCTGCCGCCGCCTGACCCTGATGGACTGGCGGTGTTTTGCGATGTGGACGGTACATTGGTCGATATCGCCGACACCCCGGAAGGCGTTCACGTCTCCGACGCGCTGAGGGCGACGCTGGATTTGGCTCGGGACCGGCTTTCCGGCGCATTTGCATTGGTGACCGGCCGTGGACTTGCCGACGTGGAGAGAATGTTCGAGCCCTCCCGGTACGCGACCGCGGCCGTTCACGGCCTGGAAATTCGCACCCGGCCCGGCGAGCCGGCGGAGAGCTACCGGCCGGATGCCGCCTTCCGCGCGGAAATCGACCGTCTGGTCGAACGTTTCTCGGACCGCGAGGGCATCATCATCGAAGACAAGGCCTACTCTATTGCACTCCATTTCCGGCTGGCGCCGGAGGCCGAGGGCGACATTTTGATTGAGTTGCATCGCAGTCGGAAAAAGCTGGGCAGCGCCTTTCAGGTGCTCGGCGGGAAAAAGCTTGCCGAGTTGAAGCCCCTCGCCGCCAACAAGGGATCGGCGCTCAGGCACTTCATGGCGGATCCGCCTTTTGCCGGCCGCCGGCCGATCTACTTCGGCGATGACACCACCGACGAATATGCGTTCGAGGCCGCGAACGAACTCGGCGGGGTATCCGTGCGCATCGGCGCCCACCCGGACACCCGCGCGCAAATGGTCGTCGGCGACCGGCAGATACTCTACACTTGGCTGAAAGTGCTTTCGGGTGGGAGTTCGGGATGACAAAACCTCCGGCAGATTTGAATCTGGCAGTTATCGGCAACTGCGCCATCGCCGCGCTGATTGATCAGCGCGGCCGGTATGTATGGGGATGTTTCCCCGATTTGGCTGGCGACCCGATGTTCTGTTCGCTTCTGGCCAACGATCACAGTTCATTGGACTACGGCTTTTTCGACGTCGAATTGATCGGTTGCGTGTCCAGTGAGCAGCGGTACATCAAGAACACGGCAGTGGTGGTCACGACGCTGCGCGACGGCAAGGACGGGGTGCTGGAAATTGTCGATTTCGCGCCTCGGTTCAAGCGGATGAGCCGGACGTTCCGCCCCATCGCGGTGGTACGGCGAATCCGGACTCTCTCCGGGCGGCTCCGGATCCGTATCCGGCTCCGTCCGGCATCGGGCTGGGGGGCGAAACAGGCGGCGACGACCCGGGGCTCCAACCACATACGCTACGTCGGCGACGATGTGGTGCTGCGCTGTACGACGGATGTCCCGCCGAGCTATATCCTCAACGAGACCGCGTTCGTGATCGACGAGCCCATCAATATCCTGCTGGGTCCCGACGAAACGCTGAACACGCCCATTGCCGGCACGTCCCGGGACTTTTTCGAACGCACCTGCGACTACTGGCGGGAATGGACCCGGTACCTTTCGATCCCCTTCGAGTGGCAGGATGCGGTGATCCGGGCCGCCATCACCCTGAAGCTGTGCAACTTCGAAGAGAGCGGCGCGATAGCCGCCGCCTTGACCACGTCGATCCCCGAGGCCAAGGACACGGAGCGCAATTGGGATTACCGGTTTTGCTGGCTTCGGGACGGGTATTTCGTGGTTCGTGCGCTAAACCGGCTGGGCGCCACGAAGACCATGGAGGAATTCCTCCACTACATCACCAATCTGATCGCTGAAGAAGAGGGGCATGAGGTCATGCAGCCTGTCTTCGGCATTCATTACGAACGCCAGCTGACCGAGGAATTGGTGGAGACCCTGCCGGGATATCGGGGCATGGGGCCGGTGCGCCGCGGCAACCAGGCCTATGAGCATATTCAGAACGATGTGTACGGCTCGGTCATTCTGGCGGTGACTCAGACATTCTTCGATGACCGCCTTTCCCGTCTCGGCGACGCCGAGCTATTACGTTATCTCGAAGCAGTCGGCGAACGCTGCGTCGATCTGTACGACAAACCGGACGCCGGCCTTTGGGAACTTCGTGGAGACGCCCACGTCCACACCTACTCGAGCGTCATGTGTTGGGCGGGTGTCGATCGGTTGGCACGTATCGCCAAACAGCTCGGGCTGGGGGGCAGGGCCGCCTATTGGAACGGGCACGCCGATCGCATTCGCGCGGCCATCGACGAGAATGCCTATAGCGCCGAGCGCAACAGTTTCGTCGACACTTGGGGCGGGAGCGATGTCGACGGCAGTCTCCTGCTTTTGTTGGAGCTCGGATTTCTCAATTCCGACGATCCCAGGTTAGCCGGAACGGTGGACGCGGTCGGCGCCGAACTTCGCCGCGGAAATTTATTGATGCGCTATTCCAAGGCGGACGATTTCGGCCATCCCGAAAACTCCTTCATCATTTGCACCTTTTGGTACATCGACGCGCTGGTGAAAATCGGGCGGACCGAGGAAGCGCGGCAAATATTCGAGGAGATGCTGTCCCACCGCAATCATGTCGGGCTGCTGTCCGAAGATCTGGATCCAGTTGCCGGCGAACTGTGGGGCAACTTCCCGCAGACCTATTCGATGGTGGGTCTGATAAATTCCGCCATGCAGCTGTCGAGGCCTTGGGACGATGCCCTCTAGGGTCCGGACCCGATTTAGCCGCCATAGGAGTGTTGCGGCTTGCCATGCGTTCCCTCGCCCCTGTCAGGGGGAGAGGGATGCGGAGGGTTGGCGAGGCGAACGCCGAGCCTACCCGGCGCTGGGTGAGGGGGAATTTCCATATCACCCTCACCCCGGCCCTCTCCCTCAGGGAGGGAGAGGGGGTTTCGGTGGGTCCCCTCGCCCCCGTCAGGGGGAGAGGGGCAGGGTGAGAGGGCGCAAAAAGGAGAATACCCCAATTGAGTACAGACCCTAGACCGCCTCGGCTGGTCGTCATTTCAAATCGTGTCCCCAATCCCGGGGACAAGAAGGCGCAGGCCGGCGGGTTGGCGGCAGCGTTGCTCGACGCACTCGGAGACAGCGGGGGATTGTGGTTCGGGTGGAACGGCAAGGTTGGCAACGACTACCGCCCGGGCCCGGCCATCAGCGAACAAGCCGGCATTACATTCGCGACCATGGACTTGTCGCGGCGGGACTACAATGAGTACTACAACGGCTTCGCCAATCGCACTCTTTGGCCGCTGCTGCACTACCGGCTGGATATTGCCTATTTCGACCGCCAGCAATATTCCCGGTACATTGAAGTCAACCGGCTTTTTGCCGAGAAACTGTCTCCGTTGCTCCGCAAAACCGACATCATTTGGGTGCACGACTACCATCTCATCCCGATAGCAGCCGAGCTCCGGACGCTGGGCCATAAACAGAAAATCGGCTTCTTTCTGCACACGCCGTTCCCGGCAACCGAAATTATGACGGCGCTCCCCAACCACGATCAGCTGGTCCGATCAATGTTCGACTACGATCTGATCGGGTTTCAGTCCGAGAAGTACAAACGGGCGTTCCTCGACTACCTGCGCTACGAGGTGGGCGCCAGGGTGACAACCAGGCATGCCGAGCTCGAGGGCCGGCGTGTCCAGGTCGGCGTGTTCCCCGTTGGTATCGATGCCGATCAGTTCAAGCGCAGCGGCGCGGACGCGGAAAGCCTCGCCTGGCACCGAAACCTGCGCCGCCAGCATGGCGACACGGACTGGCTCATCGGCGTCGATCGATTGGACTATTCGAAGGGTCTGATCGAGA
>LXNI01001621.1_pt1 | contig 18467 bp, 14 predicted proteins | sample 809091 | NCBI WGS metagenome assembly LXNI01 (sample SAMN04870527, study PRJNA318959) | sponge metagenome | biome: 01000161; feature: marine sponge reef; material: water | host: Sarcotragus foetidus | place: Greece: Milos, Mediterranean Sea | collected 2013-05-29 | depth 5-7 m | reverse complement strand
CGTAGAGTTCCGCGGTGCGCGAGAAGGCTGCCTCGAAGCGTCTCCTCTGTGCGGTCTCTTCGGGCAGGCTGTCGCGGGTGGCGGGCGGTGGAGCGTAGTCAAGCATGGCAATCGGACGCGAGCGGGTGCGGGATGAGACCGCCCCTGGCGGTTCGCCTAGCCGGGGATATCGGGGAGGACAGCAGGATCTCGGCGTGGCGGCGGGGCTACCTTAGCCTTGATTCTAGCGGTGCGGCGGCACGCGTGCCAAGCTGGCCGGCGCAGCTGGAATTCCAGGGCGAATGGCGGGATTGCCGGATCGCGGAAAGCGCTGCCACAATAGCGGGGGCACGACAGACCGGATTTGGGTATTCAACACGCGAATCTACTTATACTAGAAGGTAGACGGCAAGCCGTCTAAGCGAAGTCCAGCCAACGCGGACGATTCACCCGAATCCAGCTGCCGCCGCAAGGCCCCTTTTCATGCAAGCCGTGAATGCATCCCCTAGCGGGGAAGACGTACCCATAGCCGTCCCCGAAGTCGTCAACGACCTCAGCATCCACGTTGCGACCGTGAACGGGTCGGGCAGCCAATCGTCGAACCTGGTCCTGTTGCGGGCGCTGTTCGAGATGGGCATCCCGGTGTCGGGCAAGAACCTGTTTCCATCCAACATCGCCGGGCTGCCAACCTGGTACACCATCCGAGCCAGCAAGTTCGGTTTCACCGGGCGCAAGAAGGAAGTCGATTTCTTGGTGGCGATGAACGCGCAGACGGCCCACGAGGATGTGCAGGAGCTGGACCCGGGCCGGGCGGTTGTCTACGACGAGGCGCTGGGCTTGGACGGCCTGCGCGACGACCTGTTCTTCTACCCGGTGCCGTTCGATCCCATCACGGCCGCCGTCTGCCCAGCGCCGAAGTTGCGCAAGCTGGTGCGCAACATGGTCTACGACGGCGTCCTGGCGGCGCTGCTGGACATTGAGATGGAGGAGATCCGCAAGGGCATCTACAAGCAGTTCTCGGCCAAGCCGAAAGCAGCCGCCCTGAACTGGGACGCCGCTAGCGCAGGCTACGATTGGGCGAAGCAGAACCTCACCAAGCGCGATCCCTACCGCCTCGAGCGGATGGACGGCAACCAAGGCAAGATCATCGTCGAGGGCAACGCCGCTGCCGCCCTTGGGGCGGTCTTCGGCGGGGTCAGCGTGATCACTTGGTACCCCATCACGCCGTCTTCGTCGCTGGCCGAGGCGGCCCAAGGCTATTTGAAGCGCTTCCGCATTGACGAGTCGACCGGCAAGGCCACCTTCGCGGTGGTGCAGGCCGAGGACGAGCTGGCCTCGATCGGCATGGCCATCGGTGCCGGCTGGGCCGGTGCGCGGGCCATGACCACGACCGCCGGCCCGGGCATTTCGTTGATGTCGGAGTTCGTCGGACTGGCGCACTTCGCGGAAATCCCGGTGGTGCTGATCGATGTGCAGCGCATGGGACCTTCGACAGGCCTGCCGACGCGCACTTCGCAGGGCGACTTCCTCTCGGCGGCAACGCTCTCGCACGGCGACACGGTTCACCCCATGCTGATCCCGGGAACCCCGGAAGAGTGCTTTGAGTTCAGCGCCAAGGCTTTCGACGTCGCCGAGCGCCTGCAGGCGCCCGTGTTCGTGATGCTCGATCTGGATTTGGGCATGAACTATTGGACGGCCAACAAGTTCGACTACCCGGACTGGGACTTGGATCGCGGCAAGGTGCTCAGCGAGGAGGACATCGAGCGGCTCCAGGGTGATTGGGGCCGCTATCGCGACGTCGATGGCGATGGCGTCGCCTATCGCACCGTACCCGGCAACCGGCACCCGCAGGCGGCATATTTCGCGCGCGGAACGGGCCACGACGAGGACGCCAACTACAGCGAGCGCGAGGGCGACTGGATCCGCAACATGGACCGGATCAAGAAGAAGATGGCCGGGGTGCGCCAGTGGCTGCCCGAGCCGGTCATCGAGGACGGCCCCGAGGCCCGGGTGGCCTTGGTGGCTGCTGGCACTAGCCACGAAGCCGTGCGCGAGGCGCGGAGCCAGCTGCGTCAGGAGTACGGCTTCGAAACCGCCTATTGTCGCGTGCGCGGCTGGCCGTTGAGCCACGCCACGGAAGAGTTTCTCGCCAAGCACGACCATGTTTATGTCGTCGACCAGAACCGCGACGGCCAGTTACGCACGCTGCTGCGCCGGCAGTTCCCGGCGATTCATGACCACTTGCGAAGCGTCTGCTACTACGGCGGCATGCCGCTGGACGCCCGCACCATCACTGACGCAATCGTGGAGAGGGAGGGGCTGTGAGCACCGCCACCGCTACCCGGGCGAAGGCCCCGGTTTCGAACAGAATCGGCCTCGGGCTGGAGCCCTATCGCGGCCTGAAGACCACGCTTTGCGCGGGCTGCGGGCACAATTCGATCTCGGAGCGCATCATCGAGTGCTTCTTCGAGATGGGGATCGACCCCACGCAGGTTATCAAGCTGTCGGGGATCGGCTGCTCGTCGAAGTCGCCCGCCTACTTCCTGAGCATGTCGCACGGCTTCAACAGCGTGCATGGCAGGATGCCCGCAGTGGCGACCGGCGCGGTTCTGGCAAACAAGGAACTGCTGGCGCTGGGGGTCTCCGGCGACGGCGACACGGCTTCGATTGGCCTCGGGCAGTTCGTGCACATGATGCGGCGCAACGTGCCGATCGTTTACATCATCGAGGACAACGGTTGCTACGGATTGACCAAGGGGCAGTTCTCGGCGACCGCCAACCTGGGCTCGACGGCGAAGTCTGGCATTGCCAACGACCTGCCACCGATCGATACGTGCGGGCTGGCCGTGCAGTTGGGGGCCACCTACGTCGCGCGCTCGTTCTCCGGTGACAAGAAGCAGCTGCAGGCCGTTCTCAAGGCAGCGCTTGCCCATCGCGGCACGGCCGTATTGGACATAGTGTCCCCGTGCGTGACGTTCAACGACCATGTCGGTTCGACCAAGAGCTACAAGTACGTGCGCGAGAACAAGGTCCCGCTGCAGTCGATCGGATTCGTGCCGCACTTTGACGAAATCCACCTGCAAGAGGAATTCGCGCCCGGCACCGTGCATGAGGTCGAGATGCATGATGGCTCGATGCTGCGTTTGGAGAAGCTTGAGGAGGATTACGATCCGACCAGTCGCCTAACGGCCTTGGACCGCATCGAGCTGGCAACGGAAAAGGGCCAGATCCTGACCGGTGTGCTGTACGTGAGCACGGACCAGCCCAGCTTCACCGAAAAGCTCAATCTTGACGACGTGCCGCTGGCCCAGCTTGGGCAAGACAAGTTGCGACCTCCGAAGAGCGCTCTTGACACGGTGATGGAGGAACTCGCATAGTTCCCCCGGGCTTATCCCTTGGCCCGGTCGTCGTCGGAGGCTCGCTCAAGGAACGTCAAGCGCCTTCCCTTAGCGCGTGCCAGCATGGTTCTTGGGCGCTGATTCGACCAGCACAGGCCGGGATCTGAACCGCTGGGACCTTCAACCTTGGGCAGCGACTGGAACCGAACAGTTGCGCGGCCTACGGCCCTGTTAAGTCAAAACCTGACACGACGATGCGCTTGCAGGTGAGCAAGCGCTCGAAACTATCGATCTGAAGCATGAGCCGCACCCCCGACACCTGGTCGCGTTTGACTTAGGAACGACACGAATGCATACTTGTAGCGCCTTAGCCATTGGAGTGTTCTTGACCGTGGGCACGGGTCATGCGGGCAGTCGCCCCAACCGGGCAAGGCTGGAGCGATGAAGACTGCGCGGGAGTTCATGGTTACGAAGCTGGTCACCCTAGACCCGGAAGCGCCGGTTCTGGACAGCATCCACAAGTTAATCCACGTGAATATCAAGGGTGCTCCCGTTGTTGGCCCCGGCCGACGCTACTTGGGGATCTTCACCGAGCGCTGTTGCCTCAGGGTACTGTCGAGCCTGACCGACCACCTCAGCTCGGCCGACCTCCACGTCCGTTCTCTCAGCAGCGGAGACCTGATGACCAAACAGCTGTGGATGCTCCAACCCGAAATGGATGCGTTCGAGGCGGTCAACTTCTTGCTCTCGCATCGCCTGTCGGGAGCGCCTGTCGTGGACCGCGAGGGACGGTTCTTGGGGGTGTTCTCGGAGTCGCTCAGCATGAGGGTTCTGGTCGACGCGCTCTATGACAATCTGCCGGGAGTGCAAGTTCGCCGCTACATGGAACTGGATCCAGGGTGTCTTATCGACGAAGACCTGGGTTTTGACGAAGTAGTGGAAATGTTCCTTCGGACCGCCTACCGACGCTTGGTCGTCGTGCGCGACGAACGCGTGGTCGGCCAGATCAGCCGCCACGATGTGCTGGTCAATTCGCACGCCTTGGTCCGCTCGCTTAGCAAGCGCAAAGAGGCTTCGGGGCCGTCGTGGGCTGTGGCGAAATTCATGGATGCGGAGGCCAAGACGATCGATGAATCGCTCAGCATCTTCAGCGTCGCGACGATCTTTCGTGAAACCACTCAGCGCAGGCTGCCGGTGCTGCGCGACAATCAGCTGGTCGGTCAGATCACTCGCAAGAATCTGCTGAACGCCGCGAACGAGATCCTGAATCGACCGGCGACCAAGACCGCCCAACCCCTCTACCTGCCATCCGTGCCCGATGCCAATCCACCGGACATGTAGGCATCAGGCCTGCTTCACGTGAAGCACCCGTTCGGAGCAGCGACCATGGCTGGCGAGATCAGGGCTGCGTGGGATCTTCCGCGCGATTCGACGTGATCACGGGCGGATCCCCTTCGATTCGGAATTTGGCGGGAATTTGCTCGCAATTCGGAACGGAGTGCCCGCTGTAGTGCCGAATGCCGTACGCGGCGTGGCGCCGGATGTCTCCGATGCAGGAGTCTGCCAGGCGCGTCTGCTCGCCGGCCACGAATTCTCGCGTGCCAGCCTGTTGGCTGATGGCCGGGAAGGCTTGAAACTTCAGCGCTGCCAGCGCCAGCGCTGCAATCGCGCAAATGGCGGGGATCGACCGCTCGCGTGACACTCTCAGAGCCGCGATGGAAGCCAAGCCGAACGCCGCGATACCTGCGACAGCCCCGCCTGCGATGCTAGCGGAGTCAAGTCCGGCCCATGCCCTCCGAATCCCGTCTGCCAAGGCGGGTGGCAGCAGGGTGCCCGCCAGCGGCACCAAGAGCAGTGTTGCGCAGGCTGCGAGCAGGAGCGGCCTGCTTGGCTTGGCTTTCCAGCGGATAGCGAGCAAGATGGCCAGTGGCGGTAGGACGGGCAAGACGTAGGCAGGTAGCTTGTTCACCGCCAGGGAGAACAGCAGCAGCGGGCCCAGCGCCCAGCAGGCCAGAAACCGGCGGCTCGGCCCGCCGGCCAGCGTTTCCCAGCGCAAGGACAGCGCCAGTGGCGTCCATGGCAGCAGGAAGACGGCTAGCACTGGCAGGTAGAACCACCACGGTTGAACATGCTGCAGGGAATCGCTGACGAACCTCTCGAAGTGGTGCCGAATGATGAACTCCTCAACGAACGCCCGGCCGTTCGCCCAATAGCACGCGGCGTACCACGGCAGGCAGGCCAGGGCGAACGCCGCCAGCGGCGCGGGCCGCAACAGCTCTAGCAGCGCCCTAGGCCGCCGGACGAGCACGGGGGTTGCGGCTGCCGCTGCGACCAACAGCGGGACAAGCCCTTTGCTCAGGACTCCGAATCCGAGCAGGGCGCCGAATGCGGCCATCTCTGCAGGCTTGCCGCGCTCGCCCGAGCGAGCCCACGGCAGCAGGCACAGCAGCGCTCCGGAGGTGAAGGCCGTGAGCGGCGCGTCGAAAACACCCGCGTCGGAGTACGCGATCCAGCCTGCCGATGTGGCCAGCAGGCAGGTGGCCGTGATAGCGACCTGCCGGTCAAAGTGCGCTCGGACCCGCCAGAAGAAAAACGCCAGGAATCCAAGGCTCAGCAGCGCGACCGGCACCCGGGTGTAGGAATCCAGCCCGGCGGAATAGCCGACGCCCCCCATCCAGAAGAGCATGGCCGGCTTTTCGAACCAGGCCTCGCCCCACAGCCTAGGCGTGATCCAGTCGCCAGACTCGGCCATCTCGCGCGAGATCGAGGCGTAGCGCGGCTCGTCAGGGCCGACCAAACCGCGCTCGGAAATGGGCAGCAGATAGAGGGCAACGGCCAGTGCGGCGACTGCCGCCAGGGCCGCAGCACGGGCTCCCGTCACTGCGTTAGCGGCGTGACCACGATCTTGCGGAACTCCACCGCGCCGTGGTCTCCCTGCAGGGTGATCGGGCCGGGCTTGTCTTCGCGCCAATCGGTAGCCATCGCGGTGAAGCCGTCGATGACCTTGCGGTCGATGGTCTTGACGCCGTTGAGTTCGACGGTGAGTTCGCGCCCGACCAAGCGTACGTCCAGCGACTGCCATTCGCGGGCCGGCCGACTCGCGTTCTCGGTCGGCGCGATGCGGCCGTAGAGCGCCGCGTTGCCGTGGTCGCTCGCGGGTCGGCCGTAGTCGTCGAGGATTTGGATTTCGTAGCGACCGCGCAGGCCGATGCCGCCGTTCATGCCGGGATGGACGAGGTATTCGACTTGCAGGCGGAAATTCCAGAACGCTTGCTCGGAAACCAACACGTCGGCCCGCCTGTGGTTCTTGAGCGCGCCGTCTTCGACGTACCAGCCTTCCTCGCCCCCGGGCCGCAGGGTGCGCCACCCGCTGATTCCCTTGCCATCGAACAGCGCGACCGGCGCGGATTGCCTCCACGAGCCGTCGTCACGGTCGGCCAAGACCGGAGCGCGCCTGCCGAGCCACAGGACGGTGCCCTGTTGCCGCGTGGCGGCACCGTGCAGGAGCTCGCCCCGCAGGGCTGCGGTCACGGGAGTCTTGATCAAGCGGCCCCCGTTCCGGCCAACGTGGCGCTCGAGGTGAAATGTGAGCTGCCCCCGTTCGAGCTTGGCTTGGTGGATTGCGTCGAGCTGTCCCCCCGGGCCGCCGCCAACCATGAAGCCGCTGATCGATCCTGTGCCCGCGCCGCTGATCTCCAGCCACATGACCCGCCCGTTGTTGGCGCCCAGCGGCTCGATAACCCAGCGCCCGTTGAAGCCTTGGTCATCGGCCAGGCCTAGATTCGTCATGCACAGCAGCAAGATGAGGCTCAAGCGATGCATAGGTACAGCCCATCATAGCCCCTCGCAGCCCGATACACTGCTGCCTTGACCGCTGGCGCGCTTGCCCGGCATCCTCCGCCGAGCGAGGAGCCGCAGACCGCTCCGCCAACCCAGCGTCGGTGCGCCGTGACTGTGCGCAGCAGGCCTCAACGCTGGCGAATCGAGGACTTTTTCATGCGGAGGGGGTTGACAATATATATGCGAACGCCGGATAGTGTGATTGCGTGCGGCCGTTTCGACAGCCGCTGCGCTAGGTTTCACCATGACTCGTAAGATCGGACCCATTCTCTGGTGCGCAGCCGTCCTGGCCTGCGCGGCCACTGTCTGGGGTGCGTCGGCGAACATTGCGGGCGAGCCGCAGTTTCCGGAGCACCAGCGCTCGCACTGGGCATTCCAACCGGTCGCCGAGCCGAACCTGCCGCCGTCTGCCAGCGGTCACCCGATTGATGCGTTTGTGTCCGCCCGCCTGCGCAGCGAGGGCATCCAGCCACCCGCGCGTGCGGACCGGGCCACGCTGATCCGCCGCGCTACGTTCGACCTGCACGGCCTGCCGCCCAGCCCGGAAGAAGTGCGGGCGTTCGTCGAGGATGGCTCGCCGGATGCCTTTGCCAAGGTGGTCGACCGGCTGCTGGCCTCGCCGCGCTACGGCGAGCGCTGGGCGCGGCACTGGCTGGATCTGGCGCGCTATGCCGAGAGCGAGGGATTCAAGTCGGACGAGACTCGCCCGAACGCGTGGCGCTACCGGGACTACGTGATCGATTCGCTCAATGCGGACAAGCCATACGATCGCTTCGTCCGAGAGCAGATTGCGGGAGACGAGCTGTGGCCGAATGATCCCCAGGCGCGCATTGCCACGGGCTTCAACCGCCACTATGCGGACGAGTCCAACGCCGCGATATTGGTGCAGCGGCGCCAAGAGGTTCTGCTGGACATCACCGACACGGTCGGCAGCGTCTTTCTGGGGCTGACCTACGGTTGCGCCAAGTGCCACGACCACAAGTTTGACCCGATCCTGCAGTCGGACTACTACCGTTTGCAAGCCTTCTTCACCAACGTTGCGACCGACGACGAGATCCACCTGCTGAACGAGCAGGAGCGGGCCGAGCGGCAGCGCCAAGAGGCGAACTGGGAAGACGCCACTCGCGCAATCCGGGCCGAGATGGACGAGCTGCTGGAGACCAAGCGCTCGGAAGCCTTCGAGAAGCAGGTCAACCGGCGCGCCCCCGAGACACGGGCGGCTTTCCGCAAGAATGCAGGCCAGCGCTCGATGTACGAGAGGCTGCTGTTCCAGCAGCACATGTGGCAGATGCGCTACCACAACGATGCCAGGCTGTCGAACTCGCTCGAGAAGCAGGCCAAGCAGCGCTACCGCGAGCTGGAGGCGGAACTGGCCGAGTTCGACCACCTCAAGCCCGCCCCGCTGCCGGTCGGCATGGGCATCCGCGAGCTGGGGCCGGACTCGCCCGCGACGCACGTCCTCTCGTTTGCCAATTACGCTGCCCCGCTGGACGAAGTGCAACCAGGCTATCTGACGCTGCTGGCACCCGGTCCGGCAGCTTACGCACCGGCTCTGGACGGGCGGTCCTCGGGGCGGCGCACGGCGCTGGCAGGCTGGCTGACCAGCGCTGACAACCCGCTGCCGGCGCGGGTGATGGCCAATCGCCTGTGGCACTACCATTTCGGTCAAGGCATCGTGCGCACGCCCAGCGATTTCGGCCTGATGGGCGAGCGTCCGACACATCCGGAACTGCTCGATTGGCTGGCGGGCGAGTTCCGGCGCAGCGGCTGGAGCATCAAGCAGATGCACCGGCTGATCATGAACTCGCAAACCTACCAGCAGTCCTCCGAATTCAGGCCCGCTGCGTCCGCGGAGGATCCGCTGAACCGGCTGCTGTGGCGTTTCCCTCCGCAACGGCTGGAAGGCGAGGTGATCCGCGATTCCATGCTGGCGGTGTCCGGCCGGCTCAACCATCACGTGGGCGGGCCGAGCGTCTATCCCGAACTCCCCGCAGGGGCGGCCCAGCCGCGCGGCGGATGGGACGTGCCCGAGAGCCGGCACGCCCAGGATCGCCGCAGCGTATATGTCTTCGTGCGGCGCAATTCGCGCTATCCCATGTTGGAGTCGTTCGACATGCCCGACACGCACGAGTCGTGCGCGCGCCGCTCGCAGACCACGACCGCGCCCCAAGCGCTGGCGCTGCTCAACAGCGAGCACACGCTGGGCTGGGCGCAGGGGCTGGCCGGGCGTGTCTTGGATGCCGCCGGCACCGACCGCGACCGGCAGATCCGGGAAGGTTTCCGGCTGGCGTACTCGCGCCAGCCCGATGGCTGGGAGAAAGACACGGTGCTGACCTTCTTCGAGACGCAGCGCGGCATTATCGCCGAGCGCACGGCCGCCGGCGAGTCGCTGCTGCTGCCGGATGTTGTCCCGGCCGGCATGAGCGAGCAGGAGGCCGCCGCGGTGGTGGACTTCTGCCACATGCTGTTGAACTCGAACGAGTTCGTGTTCAGGAACTGACGTAGCCGGAGTCTTGGCGAGGAGGTGCCGACATGTCCCAGCGGGCGAGCAATTCGATGGCCGCGAGGTCGCGCCGCGCGTTTCTGAGCCAGGCCAGCGGCGGCTTAGGCGCATTGGCATTGGCAGCCGTCCAGGCCGAGCACGGACATGCGGCGCGGGATCCGCTTGCCGCCCGGGAGCCGCATCACGCGCCGACGGCCAAGTCGGTGATCTGGTGCTTCATGGAGGGCGGCCCGAGCCACATGGACACGTTCGATCCGAAGCCGGCCTTGGAAAAGTACGCCGGCGAGCCCATGCCCGACTCCTATGGCAGGCCGCTGACGGCGATGCCGGGCACCGCGCACAACACGCTGATGCCCTCGCAGCGCAAGTGGGCCCGGCACGGCGAGAGCGGCTTATGGGTTTCGGACTGGTATCCCCATGTCGCCCAGCATGCGGACGATCTGGCAGTGATTCGATCCTGCACGGCTGACGGCTTGAACCATGTCGGCTCGGTCTGCCAGATGAACACCGGATCGATCCTCGCCGGGCGTCCCGCGATGGGTGCGTGGGTCACGTACGGGCTGGGATCGGCGAATCGCAACCTGCCGAGCTACGTGATCCTCAACGACGAGGTCCGGATCAACGGCGATTCCAAGAATTGGAGCGCCGGATTCCTGCCCGCCGCCTACCAAGGCACGCTCTTCAAGCAAGAGGGCGCCCCGATCCTCAATCTGGAGACACCCGAAGCGGTCGGCGGTCGCCAGCAGCGCGGCAAGCTGGACCTGCTGGCGGCGCTCAATCGCCACCACAAAGAGAAATACCCGCACGAGAGCGAGCTCGACGCGCGCCTGCAGTCGTACGAGCTGGCGTTTCGGATGCAGGCGCACGCGCCGGAAGCGGTGGACCTGACCCAGGAGACCGAGGCCACCAAGAAGCTCTACGGGATGGACGAGGAGCAGACCGCCACGTACGGTCGGAATCTTCTGCTAGCTCGCAGGCTGGTGGAGCGGGACGTGCGCTTCGTGCAGGCCTACTGCGGAGGCTGGGACGCCCATCGCAAGATCGAGGAGAACCACACCAAGTGGTGCGGCGTCTCGGACAAGCCGATCGCCGGGCTGCTCGCGGACCTGAAGTCGCGGGGCATGCTGGAGGAGACCTTGGTGATCTGGGGCGGCGAGTTCGGCCGCACGCCATTCAACGAGGAGGGCGACGGCCGCGACCACAACCCTTGGGGCTTCACCATCTGGATGGCAGGCGGGGGCGTCAAGGGCGGCCAGACCATCGGCACGACGGACGAGCTGGGCCTGCGCGCCGAGGAGTCGCCGTACCACGTGCACGACATCCACGCGACCATCCTGCATCTGCTGGGTCTTGACCACCTGAGCCTGACCTACCTGCACAACGGACGTTCAGAGCGCGCGACCGTCAATGGCGGCAAGCTCATCGAGCAGGCGCTGGCTTGATGCGGCGGGGCGCGTGATACGGTAGGGTTTGCCGGCTCGCGACAGCTCGCCCGCAGGTGCGGTTGCGCCGCCCGCTCGCACCGAGCCTGCCGCGCCGCGACTGTCGGCAGGGGTGATTCCCTACCGCGCGGCATCCGACGGGTCTTGCGAGATCTACTGGGTGCGCCGGTCTGACGCTCTGCGCTTCATGGGGGGCTGGCATGCCTTTCCGGGCGGCCGACTGTCCCCGGAGGATGGCGCCGTTCCAGCCGCCGGCTCGCTCGACGGCATCGATGCCTACAACGTTTCCGGCCAGGCGGCCCCCCTGCCGGCCTGCGCATTGCGCGAGTTGTTTGAAGAAACGGGCATCTTGGCGGTCTTGGGCAGGTTGCCGAGCGCGCGCGAGATCGAGCGAGCACGCAATCAGTTGCTGCTGGAAAAGCTCGATTTTGGCGAGTGGCTGCGCAGCCACCGTTTGACCTTGGACGCCTCGCGCTTGCGCTTTGCGGGCCGCTGGGTCACGCCGCCGTTGTCGCCCATCCGCTTCGATGCGACGTTTTTCCTGTTGGAGTGGGAACCCGCCGAGGCCGGCCAGCCCACGGTTATCCCGGGCGAGCTGGACAGCGGAGAATGGATTCGCGCGGACGCGGCACTCCGGCGCTGGGACGCGGGAGACGTACTGCTGGCGCAGCCCACTCTCGAGACGATCCGAGTGCTCGCCAAGCACGGCCCGGACGGGCGCGCCCGCCTCTGGCGCTCGCAGGCCCACGAGCCCGATTCGCCCCGCGCCATCGAATTTCGGCCCGGCATTCGCGTGATCCCGCTGCAGACGCGCACGCTGCCCCCGGCCACCCACACCAACAGCATGCTGGTTGGCGGCTCGGAGTTGGTACTGGTCGATCCTGGCGCACCGCGACCGGAGGGCCAGCGCAGGCTGATTGAGATCGTCAACGAGGAAGCGCGGCGCTGTGGCGGGCGGCTGGGCGGCATTTGGCTGACCCATCATCACGAAGACCACGTGGCGGGGACCGAAGCACTGCGCCGCGAGTTTGGCGTGCCTGTGTGGGCGCATGAATCCACGGTCGCTCGGCTTGTCGCGACGGGCCTGCGCATCGACCGCCGCTTTGAAGGTGGCGAACTGGTGACGCTCGCAGGCAGCCCCGCGCTGCGCATCCGGGTCCTGCACACACCCGGGCACGCTAGCGGCCACCTGTGCTTCTTTGAGGAGCGGACGCGGACGCTGCTCTGCGGCGATATGCTCTCGGGTTTCGGGACAGTCGTGATCAACCCGCCGGATGGGAGCATGATCGAGTACTTGGAGTCGCTCCAAGAGTTGGCCGATCTGGGAGCCAGGGTCATCCTGCCCAGCCACGGGACAATGCTGCGGGACGCCTCCGAGGCCCTGGCAAAGGCTCGGCAGCACCGGCTGTGGCGCGAGGAGCGCGTGTTCGACGCTTGGCGCAACGGCCAGCGCCAGCCGGAAGCGATGCTGGATGCTGTCTACGACGAACTCGATCCCCGCGCCAAGCCGCTCGCCGTGCGCCAGATCGTCGCGCACTTGGAGCGGCTAGAGGCTGTCGGGCGAATCGCGCCCCTGCCCGTCGAGATCCGGGCGCGCATAGGTCGCGGTTGATTCAAGCCGAAGCCTTTGAGCGACCGCACCGGCGCTGCTACGCTGGAGCCAATGCCGGAAGCTCTCCGACCGGCGCTGCGCAAGGTTTGCGGCGTTACCCGTCCCGCCGATGCCGTTCATGCGGCGCGCGCCGGAGCGAATGCGATCGGCCTCATTTTCGTTCCGCGCAGCTTGCGGGTCGTGACGCCCGACAGCGCCCGCAACATCGCGAAAGCGCTGCCAGAGGGGGTGTTGAAGGTCGGTGTGTTCGCATCGGAGCGCCCGGAGGTCGTGGCCGACACCGTGCGGCGGGCCGGGCTCGACATAGCGCAACTGCACGGGGACGAGAGTCCGGAAGACTGCGCGTCGGTGCGCAAGGCGGCGGACGGCAGGTTCAAGATCTGGAAGGCGATTCGGGTCGGGTCGCAGCTCGACACCGCAATGCTGAGCGACTTCGAAGTCGAGGCGTTCGTGTTGGACACTGCCGTGGACGGCAGCTACGGCGGTACCGGGGCCACGTTCCCGTGGCATCTGGCAGTGCCCGCCAAACGCTATGGCAAGGTCGTGCTGGCCGGGGGGCTGGACGGCGGAAACGTGGCTGCCGCCGTGCGCGCGGTCCGGCCGTGGGGCGTTGACGCCAGCTCGAGACTCGAGTCACGCCCTGGAGTGAAGGATCCGCGGAAGGTGGCGAGCTTTCTGGCCGCCGCCAGGCAGGGGTGCTAGCGTTGCTGCGCACCATCAGCGTTAGGGGCCGCTTCTTTGCAGGAGACCTTTTGGCATCTTCCGCGTCCGGTGCGCTGATAGCCGCCATCACGGGACTAGCGATGCCGGCAGCGTGGCCGCATTGGGCTGCGATGGCAGCGGGCATGCTGGCCGGCATGGCCCTGTCGGTCCCGTGCTGGCTGGTCGCCGGATTGTGCTTGGGAATGATCGAGCCGATGCTCCAGATCATGCTGGCCGGCATGATCGCCGGCATGGCCGGAGGAATGGCCATGGCCGGCCCAGCGCCGCCTGCTGTGGTTGGGCTGTTGCTGTCGGGGCTTGCCTGCGGCGCGGCGACTTCTCTAGCGATGGCGTGCATCGACTGGGCTCTGCGCAATTGGGGCGGCGAATGCCACTGACTGACCGCAACAAGTGGAATTGCGCGGCCGGGTCGTACGACAGCTTGATCTCGCGGGCGGCCGAGCGCCGCTGGGCAGGCTTGAAGACCGAACTGTTCAGCGGCATGGACGGACGGGTGCTCTTCCTCGCCGCGGGGACGGGGGTCGATTTTCAGTTCTTCCCGCCCGGACGGTCGATCGAGGCGGTCGATGTGAGCGAAAAGATGCTGGAGCGCGCCGCAGTGCGCGGCCGCGCATACGACGGAGAGATCCGGCTGCACCAGATGGATGTCCGGCGACTAGCGTTCCAAGACGCGTGCTTCGACCAGGTCTACACTTCGTGCACGTTCTGCTCGGTATCGGAGCCGTTGGAAGGCTTGGCGCAACTCCTGCGCGTTCTGCGCCCGGGCGGCACGCTGCGCATGTTCGAGCATACGGGCAGCCGCTGGTTTCCCTTCAGCCTGATGCTGCACGCATGCACACCGTTCACGCGCCGCTATGGGCCTGAGATGAACCGGCCTACGGTCGCCAACGTCCGCACGGCCGGATTCGAGGTGCTGGCCGTGACCCGGCACTACCTCGACGTGGTGAAGAGCATCGAAGCGCGCAAGCCGACCGGCTGAGGCTCGGCGGCAGCGCCGGGAACGCGCTACTTGCCGCGGGGCGTGCGCTCGGAGATATAGTCGACCTGGCCCCGGAAGATTGCGCCCTTTTCCACGATGAATTCGCTGGACGTGGCGAGCTTTCCGGTCATGACAGCGGTGCTGGTGAACGTAGCCCCCTTGAGCCCGGTAACGTTGCCCTTCACGTTGCCCGAAACCGAGACCTTGGCAGCAATGATGTCCGCCTCGACTTCGGCGTCCTCGGCCACAATGACTTCGTTGGTCTTGGACTCGATGCTGCCTTGGAACTTGCCGATGATCAACAGGGGCTCGTCGGCGACAATCTCACCCTTCAGGCGGGTAGTCTTGCCCAAGCGCGAGCTAGAATTCTGGCTGGAACCTGGCTGTAACGTGTTTGCCATGCGCCAATGGTAGCAGACGGTTCGGGTCGCCTTGCGCTAGGTCTTGACAATCCGCTGCCTGCGACGATCCCACGCCAGCGATTTCTTCTTGCGGTACGACTCAACCGTCATCTGGCAGGCCATCGAGACGTTGAACGCGAATTCGGCGTCGCACTTGAGGGCCTCCCCGGTGCGGATTGCGTTGTGCAGGTTGTGGTGGTGCAGCGCCATGTCTTCGCCGCCGCCCTTGTGGTGCAGGCGGGGTTGGACATCGTCCTTGTGGATGATTTCCGGTTCTAGGCTGAAGCCGTCCCTGGTGAACTCGATCGTGCCCTTGTTGCCTCGGACCACGTGGCGGATCTTGGACTGGTTGGCCAAGGAGGAGACCAGCAGGACGTTGACACCTTCGGGATACTCGAGCAGGGCGTTGAACGTGTCGGGCACCTCGGCCCCGCCATTGAAAAAGTACTGGCCGCCGGTCGCGACCACTCGCGAAGGCACCGTCAGGCCGCAGGCACGCACGACGCGCGCGAGCCGATGCACGAACAGATCGGTGGCGATGCCGCCCGAATAGTCCCAGTAGCGGCGCCACGAGAAGAAGCGGGCGGGGTCCCACGGCCGCTTCTTGGCCTTGCCGAGGTAGGTCTTCCAGTCTAGGTTCACGCCGGGCCTCACATCCGGATCGGGATCGCGCACCCAGAAGTCCTCGAGATGGTTGCGGGAGTAGTCGATGTGGGCCATCACCACCTTGCCGATGGCCCCTTGCTTGATCAGCTCGGCGGCGGTTTCGTAGGAGTCATCGGACATGCCCTGAATGCCGCATTGCAGCGTGATTCCGGTGCTGCGCACCTTCCTCACAACCGCGAGCCCCTCGTCGATCGAATAGGTCAGCGGCTTCTCCACATAGACGTGCAGGCCGGCATCAGCCGCGTCCAGGGTGATGGGCGCGTGCCAGTGCTCGGGCACCGAGATGGTCACATAGTCCAGGCCGGAATGCTCCAGCAGGCGGCGGTAGTCCCGGTAGGGCTTGCCGCCGGTGAAGGCTGCGGCTGCCTCGCGGCGCGGATCGTAAATGTCGCAGACGGCGGCGATCTCGACGTTGTCCGGTTCGGCCAGCTTTTGCAAGGCCCGCATGTGGCCGTTGGCGTTGCCGCCGGCACCGATCATGCCGACATGCAGCCGCTCGTTGGCTCCGACGATCCGGGCGGCGCTCTTCGCTGTGAGAACCTGTTTGGCGGTCGCCGCCGTGGCGGCGCCGGCGATGAAAGTGCGGCGGTTGAGACCTGTCGAGGCGGGCATTTCTGCAACTCATGGTACGCCATCGCCGCGCCCTTGGCCACACGGCCACGAGCGCTGGTAGCCTGAGTTGATGGCGGCGCGGCTAAGCACCCTGCGGGCGTTTCAGGTCCTCGATTCTCGCGGCCACCCAACGCTCGAAGCCGAGGCCTCGCTGGAAAACGGCCTGGCGGCTTCCGCGCAAGTTCCGTCCGGGGCGTCGACAGGGCGGCACGAGGCCAAGGAATTGCGCGATGGCGATCCCGGCAGCTATGGCGGGCGGGGAGTCCTGGCGGCGGTCGAGAGCGTCAACGGCCCGATCGCCGACGCGTTGCGTGGATGGCCGATTGACGAGCGTGAGCGCGCTGACCGCGCGCTGATCGAACTCGACGGCACCGCGGACAAGTCCCGGCTCGGCGCCAACGCGATCCTGGCTGTCTCGTGCGCCCTGGCGCGCCTGCACGCGAGGGCGGCCGGGCTGCCGTTGTGGCGCTTGCTGGCCGGCGGGCGGCGGGCGAAGATCCCGCTGCCGATGGTCAACATCGTCTCGGGCGGGCTGCACGCGGGCCGCCAGATCGAATTCCAGGACTTTCTCGCCGTGCCGCACTGCGCGGGCACATTCTCGGAAGCACTGGAAGCGGCAGCCGCCATCCATCGCAGCATGGGCGAGTTGCTGGCGTCCGACGGGCGAGCCCCGGCGGGAGTGGCCGACGAGGGCGGCTGGGGGCCGCGCCTGGCTTCCAACCAGCAGGCCTTGGAATACATGGTGCGCGCCATAGAATCGGCCGGCTACGAGCCGGGGCGCCAGGTTTCGATCGCAATCGACGCCGCGGCCTCGCACTTCTGCCGCAGCGGCAAGTACCGCCTGTCCAGCGAGGGGCGCGAGCTCGACAGCGAGGGCATGGTGGAGTTGTACCGGCACTGGGTCGGACAGTTTCCGATCGTGTCGATCGAGGACGGGCTGGCCGAGGACGATTGGGCGGGTTGGAGGCAGGCCTGCGCAAGCTTGGGGGAGCGTTGCGCTCTGATTGGCGACGACCTGCTGGCCACCAACCCCGCCAGGCTGGAGCGAGCGATCGCCCAGCGCGCGGCCAACGCGGCGCTGGTGAAGATGAACCAGATCGGCACGCTGAGCGAGACGCTTGAGTTTGTGGACCGGGCGGAGGGCGCGGGCTTCGCAGCGGTTGTCTCGGCGCGTTCGGGCGAGACGGAGGACAGTTTCTTGGCCGACCTCGCCGTGGCGACGGGGGCGGGCCACATCAAGGTGGGCTCCGTCACGCGCTCCGAGCGGCTTGCCAAGTACAACCGGCTGTTGCGGATCGAGGCCGGTCTTGACGCTGGCCGGCCCGACGGGCTTGCGCCCATCCGCCCGCTGGGGCATGATGGGTTCTAGGGAGGAGTCCGCGTCAACGATGCTTGACGACCCTGGAAGTCGCGGAGCGAGCGCGAGGCCGCTGTGGCACGGCAGCGCTGCGGCGCTGCTGTTCCGTTCACGGCCCTGTGGCCATGGAGAATGCACGGACAGAATTCCCGCGGCTGGTCTACCTGACCGAGTTGACCGGGATGCGGCTGATCGGACCGCTCGGCGCCAGGATCGGGCGCGTGCGCGAGGCCGCAGTCTTCCCTAGGGAGCACCCCCAGCGCATATCGCGCTACTTGTTCGGAAGCGGCCGCACTAAGTTTGCCATCCGCTGGGACCAGATCCGGAAATTCGACGAAGACGGGATCTACCTCTCCGACGAGAACTTCACCCCTTACTACGGCGATGACTACCACCTGCTGCTGACCCAGGATCTGCTGGACCAGCAGATTATCGACGTCAACGGCCGCAAGGTGGTGCGCGTCAACGACTTGGGCCTGCGCATCACGGAGAACGGCAACGAACAGCTGTGGGTCCACGAGGTGGGCGTGGGATTGCAGGGAGCGTTTCGGCGCCTGACCGAGGGCATCCTGCCCAACAGCACCATCCGCGCGGTTCAGGACCGCCTCACGCCCAACTCAATCCCGTGGGAGGCCTGCAACATCGTCGAGCCGGACCCGCAGCGGCGCCTGCGGCTGCTGATCTCGCACGACCGGCTGGAGGGCATCCATCCCGCCGACCTGGCCGACATCGTCGAAGAGCTCGGCTCGGAAGAGCGCGAGGCCCTGTTCGAGACCCTTGACGAGGAAGTGGCGGCCGAGACGCTGGAGGAGGTCAAGGCCACGGTCAAGACATCGATCTTGCGCTCGCTGGATTCGGGCCGTGCGGCGGACATCCTTGAAGAAATGGACCCCGCGGAGGCCGCCGACGCACTCGCCCAGCTTGACCGGACCGAGCGCGAGGAGATCGTCCGGGACATGGAGCCGGTGCCGGCCGACGAAGTCTCTGAGCTGCTCGAGTACGAGGACGACACCGC
>LXNI01001620.1_pt1 | contig 18472 bp, 15 predicted proteins | sample 809091 | NCBI WGS metagenome assembly LXNI01 (sample SAMN04870527, study PRJNA318959) | sponge metagenome | biome: 01000161; feature: marine sponge reef; material: water | host: Sarcotragus foetidus | place: Greece: Milos, Mediterranean Sea | collected 2013-05-29 | depth 5-7 m | reverse complement strand
CTCTTCAGAGGATTCCTCTGCGCAAGTCGGGCAAAGCCAAAATGGGCGGCGGCGGAGCCTTCCCGACGATACCCCTCCCCCTGCCCCTCCCCCAAGGGGAGGGGGGTAAGACGTTGGAATTGCACCGGTCTTCGGCATTGGTGCGGCGTCTCCGCACCGATGCTCCCCCTCCCCTCCGGGGGAGGGGGTTGGGGGGAGGGGGCCGCGTGCGCACGGCGCGCGCCTTTCGCAGAACAATCCTCTGCAGAGGGGGAAGTGGCCCCGGATGAAATCCGGGGTCGATGGGGCTGGGGGTGCGGCGATCGCTCATTTTCACCGGACTGTCCGCGCCGTCGGCCGGAAACCCGGCAACGCATAGTCAGGTATATAATTCCCATATCTTTCCGCCACGGAGCAGGGGTTGACGCGCCGCGCGGAAAGATTTCTCCGCTACGCGGCTGCGCCGCTCCGGTCGAAATGACGGGAGCGGGTATTGGCCTTTGTCGAATTGGCGGCCGGATTTACCCCGAAATATGCGCCAGGTCGGGCAGGTAGCGGAACTTTTCGGCGTAGTCGATGCCGTAGCCGACCACGAACACGTCGTCGATGGCGAAACCGACATAGTCGGCCTCGACCGGCGCCTCGCGGCGCGCCGGCTTGTCGAGCAGCACGCAGGTCGCGACCGTTTCGGCGCCCGCATCCTCGACCATCATGCGCGCGGTCAGCAGGGTTCGACCGGTATCCAGTATGTCGTCGACCAGGAGCACCCGCTGGCGGGCCAGGTTGCCCGGAAACTCGCCGACCAGCCGCACCCGGCCGGAACTCTCGGTCGCGCTGCCGTAGCTCTTGAAGCTGGCGAACTCGATGCGCGGCCGGCAGCCGCGCGCCGCCAGGGCCCGGGCGAGGTCGGCGGTAAAGATGAACGCGCCGTTCAGGACGCAGAGCAGGACGAATTCCGGCCCCATCGCCCGGGCGATGTCGCCGGCCAGCGATTCGATGCGCCTGGAGATGTCGCCAGCAGCGAACAGCGCGGTCGGCGGCGACTCGTCGCCGTTCCGCCCGTGGTCCGAGAAACCGGTCACGGTCAACCCGCCATCCGCTGGTCCGCGCCCCATTGCCAGTCGGCGAAGCGGTTGCGCAGAGTGAGTTTCTGGAACTTGCCGGTCGAGGTCTTGGGCACTTCGTCGATCATCACGATGTCGTCGGGCAGCTGCCATTTGGCGAAATCGCTGAGCAGGTGGCCGTCGAGTTCCGCCTTGGTCAGCGACGCCCCGTCCTTGAGCACGATACAGGCGAGCGGCCGTTCGTCCCATCTCGTATGGGGCAGGGCGATCACCGCGGCTTCCCTGACCGCCGGATGGCCCATGATGGCGTTTTCCAGATCCACCGAGCTGATCCATTCGCCGCCGGACTTGATGACGTCCTTCGAGCGGTCGGTGATCTGGACATAGCCTTCGCTGTCCAACGTCACGATGTCGCCGGTGCGGAACCAGCCATCGTCGCTCCAGCGGTCGCCCGCCTCGGGATAGTTGAAATAGCTGCTGGCGATCCACGGCCCGCGGACCTCGAGCTCGCCCATCGATTCGCCGTCCCAGGGCAGGATGTTGCCGTCGCCGTCGCGGTGGCGCAGGTCGACGAAGGGCGCGGCATAGCCCTGCTTCGAGCGGTAGTCGAAATAGATCTCCTCGCCCTGGGTTGCGAGATGTGGCTTGACGTTGGCCACCGTGCCGAGCGGCGACATTTCCGTCATACCCCAGGCGTGCAGCACGGTGATGCCGAAATCCTGGAAGCGGCGGATCACGGCCGGCGGTGCGGCCGAGCCGCCGACCACCGTGCGCAGCCCGCGCAGCGCTTCGTATTTTTCCGGCGCCTTCTCGATGGTCTGGATGATGCCGAGCCAGACCGTCGGCACGCCGCCGGAGAAGGTGACTTTCTCATCGATGAACTGGGCGATCAGGCTGTCGGCATCCAGATGCGGTCCCGGGAAGACCAGCTTGGCGCCCGTCATCGTCGCGGCATAGGGGATGCCCCAGGCGTTGGCGTGGAACATCGGCACGACCGGCAGGATGCAGTCGTTCATGCTGAAATTCAGCATGTCCGGCTGGGCGCCGACCATCGAATGCAGCACCATCCCGCGGTGCGAATAGATCACGCCCTTCGGGTCGCCGGTCGTGCCGGAGGTATAGCACATGGCGCAGCCGTCGGTTTCGTCGATCTCCGGCAGTGCGATGTCGGCCGCGCCGGTCTCGATGAAGTCCTCGTAACTTTCCATGCCGTCCGGTGCCGGCCCGCCGAACGGGATGACGACGGTGCGATGCGCCGGCATCCGGTCCTTGAACTGCTCGTAGAGGGGCAGCAGGACATCGTCGACAATGACGATCCTGTCGTCGGCATGGGTTGCGATGTAGCCGATGTCCGCCGGGCCGAGCCGCAGGTTGAGGGTGTGCATGACGCCGCCGGCCGCCGGGATGCCGTAATAGCATTCCAGATGCGCACTGTGGTTCCAGGCCAGGGTCGCCACCCGGTCGCCCTTCTTCACGCCGGCCTTGACCAGCGCCCGGGCCAGCTTCTCCGCCCGCTCACAGATTTCGGCGTAGGATTGGCGCAATACGGACTTGTCCGGCCGCTGGGAGACCACCTCCTGGGTCGGATAAACGTCCTTCATCCGCCCGAGCAGATGATTGAGCGTCAGCGGATAATCCATGATCGTGGCGACCGAACCGGCCATGGCGTTTACCTCCCGAACTGCCTGGAACCGTCGCCGGATGTTTACACCAGTGCCCCGGCCGATTGCCAGTAGCCAGCCGCCGCGGCGGAATGAGGCGCAATGGCGCGAAAGTGATAGGCTGCGATTTTCCGCGGCCTTGCCACCCGGCGGCCGGCTGCCCATGTTCGGACAGCCGCCGCCGACCCCACCGATTGAGCCCGGTAACGCGCTGGAATGATTGGAAATTTCATTCGCAGGATGGCGTGCCTGCCGCTACTGGCCGGGCTTGCAATCGCCGGCCAGACCGCAGCACAGACGTCGCAGCCGGGCACGTTGCGCGGACTCGACCTGCCCGGCCTTTCACCCCAGGGCGGCGCGCAACGGTCGGCGCCGGCAGGGCCGGTCTTCCGGACGAAACACGTCACGGCGGAGCTGCTGAGCGAGCATGTCACGCTGCGGCCCGGCACGACCGCCTGGGTCGCACTCCATTTCAGGATCGTCCCGAAATGGCACACCTACTGGCGCAACGCCGGCGATTCCGGCGAGGCGACGCGGATCGACTGGGTTCTGCCCGCGGGCTACGCCGCCGGCGACATCGTCTGGCTGCCGCCGGAGCGCCTTCCGGTCGGGCCGCTGCTCAACTACGGCTACAGCGACGAGGCGATCCATCTGGTGCCGATTTCGGTGCCGAAGGACGCCCGGCCCGGCGAAACGGCGACCCTGACCGCCAACGCGTCCTGGCTGGTGTGCGAAGAGGTCTGCATCCCGGAAGAGGGCGTGCTGACGCTCGGCCTGCCGGTCGCCGGCGATCCGCCGATCGCCGGTTTCCGCGAGGGTCCGATTTTTGCAAAGGCGCGGGCGGCGCTGCCGAAGCCGTCGCCCTGGACCGCGCAATATGCCTTTAATGGCAAGAAGTTCCGGCTCGATGTTGAGGCGCCCGGACTGAAACGCGAGGTCATAGAAGACGCCTGGTTCTACCCCTACGACCATGGCGTAGTGAAATATGCAGCGCCGCAGATACTGGCGGTGTCGGACCGCGGCCTGACGCTGGTGGCGCAGCGGGGCAGGGCGACCGAACCGATCGCGAGTGTCGGCGGATTGCTCGTTATCAAGGAAAAGCTGGTCGATGGCGAAATCGCAACGCAGGCCTTTCGTCTTGCGGCGACCGAATCGAACCCGGCGCCGCTCATCGGCTTCTGGGAGGCGGTCATTCTCGCCGTGCTCGGCGGCCTGATCCTGAACCTGATGCCCTGCGTGCTGCCCGTGCTGGCGGTCAAGGCGCTGGGTTTCGCGCGCCATGCGAATGAAGGCCGGGGTATGGCCCGGCACGGTGCGGCCTATACCGTCGGCGTCCTGGCGAGCTTCGCCGTCGTCGGCGCCGTGCTGCTGGCGGTGCGCAGCGCCGGGGAGGCGGCCGGCTGGGGATTCCAGCTCCAGGAGCCGGTCTTCGTCCTGCTCATGGCGTATCTCATGGTGCTGATCGGCCTGAACTTCGCCGGCCTGTTCGAGATCGGCGGCCGTCTGGCCGGCATCGGCGGAATTCTAGCCGGACGGGCCGGGCTTTCCGGCTCCTTCTTCACAGGGGTGCTCGCCGTGATCGTCGCGACGCCCTGCACGGCGCCCTTCATGGGCGCGGCCGTCGGATTCGCGCTCGGCCAGACGGCAGCCGTCGCCTTGGCGGTCATGCTGGCGCTCGGGCTCGGGCTCGCCCTGCCGTTCCTGCTGCTCAGCATGGCGCCCGCCCTGCTGCGCCTGATCCCGAAGCCGGGGCCCTGGATGGTCCGCTTTAAGCAATTCCTGGCCTTTCCGATGTTCGCGACGGCGGCCTGGCTGGTCTGGGTCCTGTCCCTGCAGGCCGGCAACGCAGCGCTGCTCAGCGCGCTCGCCGGCGCCATTCTGCTCGCCTTCGCGGTCTGGCTCTGGCAGGCCAGCAACGGCGCTTCCGGCCGCTGGCGGCTGCTTGGTATCGGGCTGGCCGCAGTCGCCGTCGTTACGGCGTTCGCGATGGTGCGTTTCGCAGACAGCGGTATGCCGGCCCCGGTCCGGGCCGACCGGGCTCCGGAGTCGACCGCCGCGGCGGGGATCGCCTGGCAGCCGTTCAGCGAAGCGCGGCTGGCGGCCTTGCGTGCGGAAGGCCGGCCGGTCTTCATCAATTTCACGGCGGCCTGGTGCATCACTTGCATCGCCAACGAGAAGGTCGTGTTGAGCCTGGAGAGCGTCCGGCGGGCGGTAGACGAAGCCGGGATGGCGACGCTCAAGGGCGACTGGACCCGCCGCGATCCCGTTATCACCGAACATCTGGCCGCGTTCGGCCGCTCCGGCGTGCCGCTTTATGTTATCTATCCGCCGAAGGGATCGCGGAAGAAGCCCATGGTGCTGCCGCAGATCCTGACGGAAGGCGGCACGCTCGCGGCAATCCGCAGCATGGCTGAAGAGGCCAGACGGGCCGAACGGTCCGGCAACTAGCTATTCGCCGTTACGCCCGAACACCGACACGGGAAACTAGGAGGAGACCGATGACCGAACGCCTGAAGATCCTGACCGCGACGGCCCTTGCCGCCGCATTGCTGGTTTCGGTCCCGGCCGCAGCGTCCACGCCCGAGGTCGGCAAGACCGCGCCGGACTTCACCGGCGTCGACAGCAACGGCGCTTCCGTGACGCTGTCCGACCTGCGCGGCAAGCTGGTCGTGCTGGAATGGACCAACCATGGCTGCCCCTACGTCTCGAAGCATTACGGCGCCGGCAACATGCAGAAGACCCAGAAGGCGGCGCGCGCCAAGGGCGCGGTGTGGCTGAGCATCATTTCGTCGGCGCCCGGCCGGCAGGGCCATGTCGACGGCGCCGGGGCGAACCGGCTGACGAAGAGCCGCGGCGCGGCGCCAAGCCATGTCATTCTCGACCCGAAGGGGATCATCGGGCGGAAATACGAGGCCACCAACACACCGCACATGTTCATCGTCGGCAAGGACGGCACGCTGCTCTACATGGGCGCGATCGACAGCATCCGCTCGGCCAATCCCGCCGACATTCCGCGGGCAAAAAACTATGTGACGGCGGCGCTGGGCGAAATCGCCGCCGGCCGCAAGGTCAGCCAACCGGTAACGCGCCAATACGGCTGCTCGGTGAAATACGCGTATTGAGCGCCCCTCGATACGGCCCCCTCCGGGGGCCTACTCGGGATGAGGGCGTTGATGTTGGGAGTAAACCGGTTTCCAAACCAGCCTCATCCCGAGTAGGCGCGCAGCGCCGTATCGAGGGACGCCCTACACCCGCACCTTCATGTGCAGCATGCCGCGGTTGAGGATGCTGTCGGACCAGGGCGGGTCGTCCTCCGCCAACGCGAAATCGGGCCAGCGCCGAAGCAGGAGCGGGAAGGCGATTTCCGCCTCGAGCCGGGCGAGCGGCGCGCCGATGCAGAAGTGGATGCCGTAGCCGAAGGCGAAATTCTTCTTTGCCTCGTCGCGCCGGATGTCGAAGCGGTCCGGCTCCGGAAACACCCGCGGGTCGCGGCTGCCGGCACACATCATCAGGAACAGCCGGTCGCCCTTGGCGATACGCTGGCCGTGCCAGCTAAAATCCTCCGTCGCGACGCGGACCATGGATAGCGACGGCCCGTCGAAGCGCAGCATTTCCTCGACGGCGTTGCGCACCAGGCCGATGTCGCCGAGGTTGGCGCGCAGGTCGGCCATCTGCGCCGGGTTCTCGATCAGGGCGCGCATGCCGTTGGCGAGCAGCTGGGTCGTCGTCTCGTGGCCGGCGAACAGCAGCAGCACGCAGCAGGCGACCAGTTCGTCGGTGGTCAGCCGGTCGCCTTCGTCCCGGGCGTCGAGCAGGCCGGTCGTCACATCCTCGACGGCACTCGCCCGATGTTCCTCCAGGAAGCGGCGGAACCAGGCCTCCATCTCGACGATGCCGGCCGAGGCCATGCGGTATTTTTCGGGATCGCTCCGCGAGGTCAGGACGAATTTCGCCAGCAGGTCGGACCAGCGTTTCAGCTTGTCGACATCCTTCTCCGGCACGCCCAGCATATGGGCGATCACCAGCGCGGGCAGGGGATAGGCGAATTCGTGGATCAGGTCGAATTCGCGCTTGCCGGTCCGTTCCAACCGTTCATCTATATCGTCGATCAACCCATTGACGATTCGCGATATTTCCGGGCGCAGCGCGTCGACCGCGCGGGTCGTGAAAGCCCGGTTCATCAGGCCGCGCAGCCGCGTGTGGTCCGGCGGGTCGGTAAACACGGCCCACAGGTTCAGATGGTCCCCCAACGGCTTCAGCGTGTCCTGCAACGCATCCGGAGCGCGCTCGATGAACGGCCGGATGCGGTCCGACGACAGGCGCGGGTCGCGGAACGCCTCGCGAATGTCGTCGTAGCGCGTCACGACCCAGGCGCCGAGGACATCCGACCGGTAGACCGGCGCCTCGGCCTGCAGCGGCGCCATCGCCGTATAGGGATCGCGGATCGCCGCAGCCGACAGCGGATCGAAGAATATGGCGGGGCTCTCGGCGTCGGGCATGGGGGCTCTGCGGTTTCGGATCGCGCGCTTGCGACCCTAGCGGCTGGCCGCACGAATGCAAGCGGCGGGGGATACCGCCCAAGACCCGGGCCGATATTCCGCACATCGCCTGACCGGATGGCGCAAGGGCGGAGAGGGTGTAGTGGAGCGTTTCAAACGCTCCCCTACGGCGTTTCCGCCTGGATCGAAGTCCGGATCGGTCGGCCGGCGCAGCAACGCATTCCGATTGCCGCGTTGACAGGCCGGAGCGCGGGCGATAGCCCGAACGCGCAGCAGTCTCTGAGGACGAAGGGAACGCGGATGCCCAGGCTGGACCGGGATCTGATCGGCACGGTGCTCGAACCCATCGTGGCCGAGGTCGAGAAAGGCGAAATCCGCCAGTTCGCCGACGCCATCGGCGCGACCGACCCCATTCACACCGACCTTGCCGCCGCGCAGGCCGCCGGCTACCCGGACCTGGTCGCGCCGCCGACCCTGGTGTTCTGCCTTGCCCAGCGCAATTCGGAGCCGACCGACAATCTGGTCAGGCTGGGCTTCGACGTGGCGAAACTGCTGCACGGCGAGCAGCATTTCGAATATCGCCATCCGGTCTGCGCCGGCGATACGATCACGCTGACGACGCGGATCGAGGATATCTACGAGAAGAAGGGCGGCCTGCTGGAATTCATGGTGCAGAAAACCGACGCGGTGAACCGGGACGGCAAATTATGCGCGACGATGACCGCCGTTGTCGTCCAGCGCCACGGCTAGAGGAGAATGCGATGGACGCGGCAGCCCTGAGGGTCGGCGACGCCATCCCCGAACTGACGATCGACCGGGTTTCGCGGCAGACGCTCGCCCTTTACGCCGGTGCGTCGGGCGACCACAACCCGATCCATATCGACACGGATTTCACCCGCGACGCCGGCGTCGGCGACGTGTTCGCCCACGGCATGCTGGTGATGGCCTGGCTCGGCCGGGCGCTCACCGGCGTCGTGCCGCAATCGGCGCTGCGCAGCTGGGGCGTCCGGTTTGCTTCCATTACCCAGGTGGGCGCGCAGATCCGCTGCACCGGCACGGTGACGGAGACGTTCGAGCAGGACGGCGAACGGCGCCTGCGCCTCGATATCGCCGCCACGGACGAGCACGGCGATGTGAAACTGAAGGGCGAAGCCGTGGTCGCCGTCGGCTGACCGCCGGCAAGGGGCCTGAGTACCGTCTCGCAACTCGCTGAAATTCAACGGAAAGCGATAAGCACATGGCCAAACTCGACGGCAAGGTTGCCCTGGTCTCCGGCTCGGGGCGCGGCATCGGCAGGGCATTGGCGCTCAAGCTGGCGCGCGAGGGCGCCCGGGTCGTCGTCAACGATCTCGACGCCGATCCCGCCAACGAAACCGCGGAGGAAATCCGGGCACTTGGCGCCGAGGCGGTCGCCTGCGCCGGCGACGTGACAGCCGACGATTTCACCGACCGTTTCGTCAAGGCGGCGATGGACGCCTGGGGCTGTATCGACATCGTCGTCAACAATGCCGGCTACACCTGGGACAGCGTCATCCAGAAGATGACCGACGAGCAGTGGGACGCGGTCATGGATGTCCACGTCAAGGCGCCGTTCCGGATTTTGCGCGCCGCCGCCGAGCCGATCCGTATCGCCGCCAAGAAGGAGGCGATGGATGGCCGCGAGGTGATCCGCAAGGTGGTCAACATCTCGTCGATCGCCGGGCTCTACGGCAATGCCGGCCAGATCAACTATTCGGCGGGCAAGTCCGCCATGATCGGCATGACCCGGACGATGGCGAAGGAGTGGGGCCGCTACAAGGTCTGCGTGAACTGCGTCGCCTTCGGCTATATCAAGACCCGGATGACCCAGCCGATGGACAAGGACGATCCGCCCACCCTCGACATCGGCGGCCGGGACATCCGCGTCGGCGTCCAGCCCCACATGATCCAGATGATGGAGGCGATCATCCCGATGGGCCGCGGCGGCACGCCGGAAGAAGCGGCCGACGCCGTCTATCTCTTCTGCACGCCGGAGAGCGACTATATCAGCGGCCAGGTCATCGTCGCCGGCGGCGGCCTGCTGATCTGATCCGCTGCGGGCGGACGAGCGTTCACAAACGTCCGCAGCCGGCTGAAATGTAAAGGAAATTTCCCATGGGCGATTACGTCTCCCCCTGGATGACCGAGGAGCTTTCCCTGCTCCAGGACGCCGCCGGCCGCTTCTTCGAGCGCGAATTCGTGCCCCACGAGGAGCAGTGGGCCAAGGACGGGATCATGCCGCGGGAGATGTGGAACAGGGCGGGCGAGGCCGGCCTGCTGCTCGCCAGCGTCCCGGAGGAGTATGGCGGCGCCGGCGGCACCTTCGCCCACGAGAGCGTCATCCTCTACGAGCAGGGCCGGGCCAACGTGCGCAGCCTCGGCAACGCCGTGCACAGCGGCATCGTCGCCCACTACATCCTGGCCTACGGCTCGGAGGAGCAGAAGCGCCGCTGGCTGCCCCGGATGGCGACCGGCGAGCTGGTCGGCGCCATCGCCATGACCGAGCCGGGCACCGGCTCCGACCTCCAGGCCGTGCGCACGACCGCGCGGATGACCGGCAACCAGTATGTCGTCAACGGCCAGAAGACCTTCATCACCAACGGCCAGCACGCCAATCTGGTCGTCGTCGTCGCCAAGACCGACCCCGACGAGAAGGCGCGCGGCGTTTCCCTGATCGTCGTCGAGACCGACGAGGCCGAGGGCTTCAGCCGCGGCCGCAACCTCGAAAAGCTCGGTCTCAAGGCCCAGGACACGTCGGAGCTGTTCTTCGACGAGGTCAAGGTGCCGGCCGCCAACCTGCTCGGCGCCGAAGCGGGGCAGGGCTTCTTCCAGCTCATGAACCAGCTGCCGCAGGAGCGGCTCATCATCGGCGTCGGCGCCTGCGCGGCGATGGACCTCGCGATCGAACTGACGACGGACTACGTCAAGCAGCGCAAGGCGTTCGGCAAATCGATCATGGAGTTCCAGAACACCCGCTTCAAGCTCGCCGAATGCAAGACCGAGGCGCATATCGCCCGGGTCTTCGTCGACAACTGCCTGCAGCGCCATCTCGCCGGCGATCTCGACGTCACGACCGCCGCGATGGTCAAATGGTGGTGCGCCCAGAAGCAGAACGAGGTGATCGACGAGTGCCTGCAGCTGTTCGGCGGCTACGGCTTCATGGACGAGTTCCCGATCTCGCGCATGTATGCCGACGCCCGCGTCCAGAAAATCTACGGCGGCACCAACGAGATTATGAAAGAGCTGATCGCGAGGTCGCTATAGTCCTTCGAGACGAAGCTTCGAGACGCAGTTGTGCGCACTGCTCCTCAGCCCCTTCTCAGGATGAAGGGTCTCGTTGGTTCACCAATTTATTCAGCTTCATCCTGAGGAGGGCGTTGAGGAGGCGCGAAGCGCCGTCTCGAAACGCCCGTCTCGAAGGACACTACACCTTTCACCCGTCATATCGACCGGAGCCGCCCTTCGGGCGGCGGAGCGGAGATATCTTTTCTGTACCGCGCATGGTCCGAAGCGCCGCGCGGGAAAGATTTCTCCGCTACGCGGCTTGCGCCGCTTCGGTCGAAATGACGGGGAGGAAGCGGTCGTCGCCGCTCCGGTCGAAATGACCGATGGGTCCGGGTCGGCTAAGCCCTCAATGGAAATCCCGCGACGGGTACATCTGCTTGTGCAGGCGGTCGCGGCGCGGGTCGCGTTTCGACTCGCGGGGGTCGCGGGCCTCGCTTGCGATCTCGTCGGCGCGGGCGAGGGCGGGATCGAAGGCGGCGTCGAGGCGTCCCAGGCCGTCGAGCCGGGCGGACAGGTCCTCCAGCTTGCGCGCGACGATGTGGATAACGATGCCCTCCTTCTGGACCTCGCCCACGACCCGGACCAGCCGGGCGCCCATCACGATGGGCCGGTAGCGCTCCAGCGCATGGGGCCAGACGATGACGTTGGCCGCGCCGGTTTCGTCCTCCAGGGTCATGAACACCACGCCCTTGGCCGTGCCCGGCCGCTGGCGGATCAGCACCAGGCCGGCGACCTCGACCTGCTGGCCGTTGCGGCAGTTCAGCAGGTCGCTATGCAGCGTCGCGCGGTCGAACGGCGCTTCGGCGCGCAGCAGGGCCATCGGATGCGCCCGCAGGGTCATGCGCACGCTGGCGTAATCGTCCACCACCTGCTCGCCCAGCGTCATCGCCGGCAGGATGGCCGGCGGATCGCCGGGCTGCTCGTCCTCGTCCATCGCCGCGAACAGGGGGAGCGCCGCCGGCCGGAAGCGCCGCACCGCCCATAATGCCCGGCGCCGGTCGAGGCCGAGCGAGCCGAAGGCGTCGGCCCGGGCCAGCCGCTCCAGCACCGCCGCCGGCAGGCCGGCGCGCCGCCACAGGGTCCACGGGTCCGGATAGCCGTTGCCGCGCGCCGCGACCAGCCGGTCCATCGCGTCCTCGCGCAGGCCCTTGACCTGGCGGAAGCCGAGGCGCAGGGCCATTTCGCCGTCCGCGCCGGGCTCCAGCGTATGGTCCCATTGGCTGCGGTTGACGTCGACCGGCAGCACCTCGACGCCGTGCTCCCGGGCGTCGCGCACGATCTGGGCCGGGGCGTAGAAGCCCATCGGCTGGCTGTTCAGCAGGGCGCAGGCGAAGGCCGCCGGATAGTGGCATTTGAGCCAGGCCGAGACATAGACCAGGAGGGCGAAGCTGGCAGCGTGGCTTTCCGGAAAGCCGTATTCGCCGAAGCCCTCGATCTGCTGGAAGCAGCGCTCGGCGAACCCGCGCTCATAGCCGCGGGCGACCATGCCCTCGACCATCTTGGCGTGGAAGCCGTGGATCTTGCCGGTCTTGCGGAAGGTCGCCATGGCGCGGCGCAGCAGGTCGGCCTCCGACGGCGTAAACCCGGCGGCGACGATGGCGATCTTCATCGCCTGCTCCTGGAACAGCGGCACGCCCAGCGTCTTGCCCAGCACGTCCTCCAGCTCCTTCGAGGGGAAGACGACGGCCTCCTCGCCGTTGCGCCGGCGCAGATAGGGATGGACCATGTCGCCCTGGATCGGGCCGGGGCGGACGATCGCGACCTCGATCACCAGGTCGTAGAAATCCCGCGGCTTGAGGCGCGGCAGCATCGACATCTGGGCCCGGCTCTCGATCTGGAACACGCCCAGCGTATCGGCCTTGCAGATCATGTCGTAGACCGCGGAATCGTCGGCCGGCACGGTGGCGAGGCTGTGGCGCCGGCCGTAATGCTGCGCCAGCAGGTCGAAGCCCTTGCGGATGCAGGTCAGCATGCCGAGGGACAGCACGTCGATCTTGAGAATGCCGAGCGCGTCGAGGTCGTCCTTGTCCCACTCGACGACCGTGCGGTCCGCCATCGCGGCATTCTCGATCGGCGCCAGTTCGTGCAGCGGCCCGTCGGTGATGACAAAGCCGCCGGTATGCTGGGACAGGTGGCGCGGGAAGCCGACCAGCTCGAGCGCCAGCCGGATGGCGCGGCGCAGGGTGGCGTCGGCCGGGTCGAGCCCGGTCTGGCGGATATAGTCCGGCTTCAGGCCGTCGTCGCTCCAGCCCCAGACCGTGCGGGCCAGGATATCGACCGTGTCCTCGGACAGGCCGAGCGCCTTGCCGGCCTCGCGGATCGCGCTGCGCGGCCGGTAGGTGACGACGGTCGCCGTCAGCCCGGCGCGGTGGCGGCCGTATTTGGCGTAGATATACTGGATCACCTCCTCGCGCCGCTCATGCTCGAAGTCGACATCGATATCCGGCGGCTCGTTGCGCTCGGCCGAGACGAAGCGCTCGAACAGCAGGTCGACCTTGCCGGGATCGACCGCGGTGATGCCGAGGCAGTAGCAGACCGCCGAATTGGCCGCCGAACCGCGGCCCTGGCACAGGATCTTCCGCCCGCGGGCATAGCGCACGATGTCGTGCACGGTCAGGAAATAGGGCGCGTAGCCGAGCTGCCCGATCAGGCCGAGCTCGTGCTCCAGGGCCGCCCGGACCCGGTCCGGGACATGGCGGCCGTAGCGTTCCGCCGCGCCGCGCCATGTCAGCCGTTCGAGTTCTTGTTGAGGGGTCTTTCCTTCGGGAATCGGATCGACCGGATAGACATATTTTAGTTGATCGAGCGAAAAATCGATTCTCTCAACGATTTCAGATTGTTGTTCGATAGCATACGGATGCGTATGGAAGAGATGCGCCATCTTCTGCGAGGTTTTTAGATGGCGCTCGGCATTGTCGAACAGGCGGAAGCCGGCCCCGTCCAGGGTGCAGTGCTCGCGGATGCAGGTCAGCACGTCCTGGAGCGGCCGCCGCTCCGGTATGTGGTAGTGGACGTCGTTGGTCGCGACCAGCGGCACCCCGGCCGCCGCCGCCAGGCCGGCCAGCCGCTCGAGCCGCCTGGCATCGTCGCCGCGATACAGGCAGCTCGCCGCGAGCCAGGTATTGCCCTGAAAAAGACCGCCGATGAGATTGAGAATAAAGGGAAAATCATCGTCGTCCCCGGCGCGGTCCGCTGCCTCGCATTCCGGAACCCCGTCGGGCGGCAGCACGACGACGCACTGGCCGCCGGCAAGGTCCGGCAGGTCGCCGAGCCGGAGATGGCAATCGCCCTTCTCCGCCCGGCGCTTGCCCAGGGTGAGCAGGCTGGAGAGGCGGGCGTAGGCCGGCTTGTCCTGCGGGAAGCACAGCAGGCTGACGTCGTCCTGCAGGTCCAGCCGGGCGCCGACCAGCAACTTGATTCCGGCCCGTTTGGCCGCGCTGTGCGCCCGCACGACCCCGGCCAGCGTGTTGCGGTCGGCGATGCCGATCGCGCGGTAGCCCAGCTCCGCCGCCCGCATGACCAGCTCCTCCGGGTGCGAGCCGCCGCGCAGGAAGCTGAAATTCGTCGTCACCTGAAGCTCGGCATAGGCCGGGACGGGGACCGGACCCGGCGCGGGGCCGGGGATGCGCGCGGGGCGGCCGTCAAAGGGCATGGCGCCCTCCGGCTGCCGGCGGAATGCCGGGAAGTGTCAGGAAATGTAAGGGTGCCGATCGAAAGGACGGCATCAATCCCTCCCGACCGCCGCCGCAGGGGCGCCGGCCGCTGTGCGGGCGCCAACTTCCGTAGGGGAGGGTTTGAAACCCTCCCCTACGGAATTGGGGCTTCTGCCGGACCGGCCTTTGCCCCAGCTGCCGGAATTGTCGAAAATATACGCCCGGATACGCTGGAGATCGGCATCGGAACGGACGATCCGGTCATAGAAGCTGCGTTGCCAGACTCTGGTGCGCGGGGAATGCCGCACGGCGTTTATCCGCCGAGCGGAAAATGTCTTGAAGCCGCGCACGAGCTCGATAAGCGACGGCGCGCCGTCCCGAAGATGCACCACGCCGTGAAAGTGGTTCGGCATGACGGAGAATTCGTCGAGTTCGATGGCCGGATAATGCGTCTGCAACTGCAGCCAGCATTCCTCGACAATCCCGCCGAGTCGGTTCGGCCGCCAGATGCCGTCTTCGACACGGCCGAACAGGCACCGGTAACCGTCCGTGCATGTCGTGATGAAATAGGCCCCCGGCGTTGTGTAATCGTAACCGGGCAGGCGGGTTGGCTTGCGGCGCGGGAAAGGCGCCGGTCCGGCGGCGCCGACCGTCGCAGGGGCGCCAACCGCTGTAGGGGAGGGTTTCAAACCCTCCCCTACGAAGTCCGGGGAATTTGCTTTGGGCGACGCCATCAGCAATCCCGATCTTCCCGCAGGAGGGTCACGCTGTCGGTCTGCTCGATCTCGCGCGGCGTCATTGCGGCAATCGCATCGGCCCGCGCCCAAAACTCCTGATGGGTAAGCAGTTGGGCGGCGTTATTCAGAATGTGATGCACCTCGGCCTGAAGCGAACGCCCGTTCTGGCGGGCATGCTGCTTCAGCCGTTCGGCGGTTTTGTCGTCCAGGTTGCGGATCGTCAGCGTGGCCATCGTCAATCCTCATCGAGTCCGGTTCGGTCCGGCAGCAAGTAGCTTCATTTCAATCCTCTTCACCCCATCAGCCCGTGGACCGACCATCGGTGCGCCGGGCCCGCCGCCGGGTCACGGCAGAGCCAGAGGCGGACCGGCGGCGCCCCATCCGAAATACCGTCCGAAATGCTGCCCGAAGCCTCTGCGGGAACCGCCGTGACCTGCCAGTAGTCGCGGATCGCGGTTTCGCCGTGCCACCAGCGGCCGAGGCGGCGGGCCGGGCCTTCGTCCGCAACGGTTTTCCGGGGCCGGCGGCGCCACTCGAAATGGCCCGGCATGTCGGCACCGGTGTCGGACACGGCCTCTCTTGGCGCGTCGGATACAACGTTTCCCGGCGCTTCTACCGGCTCGGGCGCATCCAGCAGGCGCACCGGCAAGGGCGGGCCGGCCAGGCGCTCCGGGGTCCGCCAGGCGGTCCAGTCAAGCGTCGGATCGTTGGCCCGGAGATCGAGCGCCGACACATAGCGGGTCTGGGCGTCGGGCAGGGCGGTCTCGCGAGGCAGGGCGCGCAGGACCGCCGCGCGGCCCAGCCGGTTGGCCAGCCGGTCGACCAGCGCATCGACCAGCGCATCGGAGTCCATATCGACCCGCCGGCGCCGCCGTTCCTCATACGATGCCTTGATCGCACTTTGCGCTTTAACGCTTTGAATAATCTTCTGTTCTACGGAAAAAGGCTCCACCGAAACGGCGCTTAGAACAACCGTTTCAATGCCCGGATCCGGGTCCAGGGTTTCGAGCCGGGGCGCGAACAGGCGCGCCAGATGGGCCGGGTCGCGGGACGGGCGGCTGACCCCGATGCGCGCGCTGTCCAGCGTATCGTCGGCGCGGATAATGCCGAATTCAAGCTGCCGGGCGCCCAGGCCGGCGGCTTCCAGCTTGCGGGTCAGCGCCAGCAGCAGCCGCTCGAAGGCGGCGGTCATGCCCTCCGGCGTCCCGACCGGCTCGGCATAATGCTGGCGGACGCTGTAGTCGGCGGGCGCCGGCAGCGGGGCGATGCTCTCCGGCGCGGCTCCCAGGGCCCGGTCCAGGCGGTAGAGGACGCCCGCGGCATCGCCGCTCCGGAAGCGGTTGGCGACGGCGGCGCGGGGCAGGGCCATCAGGTCGCCGACCGTGGCGACGCCGAGGCGCTGCAGGGTCTCGGCGTCCGCGTCGCGCAGGCGCAGGGCGGCGGCGGGCAGGGGCTTCAGCCAGCCGGCCTGGGCGCCCTCGGGAATGACCGGACGCAGCGGATCGCCGTAGCGCGCCCAGGCCCGGGCGGCGCCCGGCGTATCGGCGACGGCGCAGCGGGCGCTAAAGCCGAAGGCCCGCAGCCGGCCGGCGAGATCGTCCACGAGCGCCGCCTCGCCGCCCGCCAGGTGGGCGCAGCCGCCGATATCGAGCAGCAAGGCGGCTTCGGCCCCAACGGACAGAGGGACGGACAAAGGGGCGGCCGGGCCGTCTTCCATCGGCGCCTCCGGGGTGACCCAGGGCGTGTAGCGGGTGCACCAGCGCGCCAGATGGAGCAGCAGGCGGCTGTCGGCCGCCGGGTCGGCGTCGACCGCGATCAGGGCGGGGCACAGGCTGCGCGCGTCAGCCAGGCTCTGGCCGGTCCGCACCCCGTTCCGGCGGGCCGGGCCGTTGACCGCCACGGCGATGCGCCGGCCGCGCTCATGCCGGACGACGGCGACGGGTTGCACCGCCAGCGCCGGCCGCCGCCGCGCGATGCGGTCGGTCGCGAAACGGGGCAGCCAGCAGTAGAGGATGCGCCGGCCGTCCGGCCCGAAGCCGGTCCGCCCGCCGGATCGATCCGGCGATCGGGCGCCGAAAAGGTCAGGCGGCATGGCGGGCTCTCCACCATGACCCGATATCGTATATGCAGGCGGGAGTAGCGCAGGGATGGCGGGGGGTGCGGCGCTGCTGTTCCGGGCCGATTCGCTGCGCCAAAGGCGCCCGCGGCAGGCGGGAAAGCCGGCGCATGACAAATTGAATTCGGTATACAACTAAATCGATATATCTGAAACGATTGTCGCGGTTTCCATCGGAGCCCTTGCAGACCTTGAACTTGCGCCGGATGCGGGTGGCCGTGTCAGATTCCTGGACCGGGTTTTTGCCGATGGCCTGCAGCCGGTCCGGTGCGAGGCGGTCTCTCATGCCGCCGTCCGTGCTCGATGAAGCACGCCCGCTGCCGGAAGCGAAACATCGACTCCTTCGCCGGCCGCCGCCGGCTGGAACATCTGTTGCAGCCGGTTCCAGACCACGGACCAGCGGCCGGGCCGGCCGCCCCGGCAGCGGTGCAGATGCACCGTCCAGGCCGGGTCGCCGGTCCCGGTTTCGGGGCCGTCCGAACCCGGCAGCCGGGCGCTCACGGCCCAGCGGGTGACGGCGGCGGAGGGCGCCAGGGCGCCGCCTTTGCCCGTTCTGCCCCCGAGGCCGGCTGCCTTTTCCGCCCGATGCAGGGGCCGGTGCAGGAACAGGGGCACGCCGCCCCGGCCGGCGGCGAGCTGGAGGCGCCGGGTCGCCGAAAAGTCCGGCCTGCCGACATCGCCGGCGACGGCGGCCAGAGCCGGGCAGCGCAAACCGTCCTCCATCGCCCACAGCACCTCTTCGCCGCGGGTGCAGCGGACGAACAGGAAATCCGCCGGGTCGCAGCCATAGACGGGCAGGGCCGGGGCGAACAGGTCGCGCCGGCAGCTGACCCACAGGACCGGCCCGGCATGGCCGGCGGCCTTCTGACGGCCGATCAGCGCCAGCAGGAAAGCCGTCGGCGCGCCGTCCCCTGGATCGCCGCACAGGATTTCATGCACCGCGCCGCGCGGCAGCCCGCCCCAGGGCAGCGCCCGGTCGATCGCCGGCAGGCCCAGTGGAACGATCGCGGGTGGAACGATCGCGGGCGGGACGATTTCGGCCGGGGCGGTGGGCAGGGCGGCCGTATCCCCGCCCGGCGCGCCGCCGCCCGGCGCGGCAGGTGCCGGACACCCCTGTTCCAGCCGGCGGATCCGGTCGCGCAGCCGGTGCAGCGTGGCGGCGGTCGGCATCGGTCGGCGGTTTCTTCCTCGGCTGTCAAGCGGCCGAAGCGCATGGCTTGGGCCGAACATTCAGTACATTAATAGAACATTAAGGGAATAAAATATGTAAGTCGACTCAAAACCGCCCTTGGCCGCCCTCAGGTTCCGTTACCTGATTTGGCCGCTCCTTTCCTCGGGAACGGCCTCACGACATACAAAATCTCCTTCCCCTCTTCAGATACTTCTGCGAAACGGTTTCGAACCGCAAAGAATATCCTTCCCCCGCTTCAGCGGGGGAAGTCCCGGAGCGAAGCGGAGGG
>LXNI01001619.1_pt1 | contig 18488 bp, 17 predicted proteins | sample 809091 | NCBI WGS metagenome assembly LXNI01 (sample SAMN04870527, study PRJNA318959) | sponge metagenome | biome: 01000161; feature: marine sponge reef; material: water | host: Sarcotragus foetidus | place: Greece: Milos, Mediterranean Sea | collected 2013-05-29 | depth 5-7 m | reverse complement strand
GAGGAATTGAAAGAACTCCAGTCCCGAGCCAGCCTCTCCTTTGACCACTTCTGGATCGCCGAGCGTGCTCATGCCGTGATGCCCTACCACGTGGCGCTTGACGCTGCGGAAGAAGCCCAGCGCGGCGACCTCGCCCAGGGCACCACCCTCCGCGGTATCGGCCCCGCCTATGCCGACAAGGCAGCCCGATCCGGCGTTCGGATGGGCGACCTTCTCGACGCCGACTACCTGCAAGAGTGGCTGCCGGCGATCCTGGAACCCAAGAACCGGCTGTTGGAACACGGCTACGGCGTAGCGCCTCAAGACCCGCAGGCCCTGATAGATCAGGCCCTCGAGTGGGGCGAAGCGCTGGCGCCGCTCATCGTGGACACCCTGCCCATTGTTGGCGCGGCACTGGCCGAGGATCGTCGCATCCTGCTCGAAGGTCAGCTGGGCGTCATGCGCGACCTCGACTGGGGGCACTACCCCTACGTCACCTCGTCCAGCCCGTCGGCCGGCGGCGCCTGCGTGGGAGCCGGGATCCCCCCGCGTGAGCTCGACCAGGTCTGGGGCGTGGCCAAGGCCTTCTCGTCGTCAGTCGGCGAGGGTCCGTTCCCAACCGAGCTGTTCGACGAGACCAGCAACTACCTGCGGGAAGTCGCCGGAGGCGAGTACGGTGCTTCGACCGGCAGGCCCAGGCGCTGCGGCTGGTTCGATGCCGTGGCCGTGCGCACGGCAGCCACACTCAGCGGAATCGACTACCTGGCCCTGACCAAGGTCGACGCTCTCGACGGCCTCGAGCGAATCAAAGTGGCCGTTGCCTACAAGCTTGACGGCAAGCGCACCGAACTGGCGCCGGACACTCGGAATTTCGACCGCGCCCGCCCGATCTACGAGGAATTCCCCGGTTGGATGAAGTCGACCGAAGGCATCAGCGATCTGGACGACCTGCCGCCCAACGCGCGTAGCTATGTCGAAGCCATCAGCCAGATCACCGGCATCCCCCTCGGCCTGATCGGCACCGGCCGCCACCGCGACGCCGCCATCATCCTGCGCGATCCCTTCGCGGCTACCTAGGCTAGCCCGGCGCGTTCGGTACGCTGGCGACCACCATCTCGCCCCGGCGGAGACGAACCAATGGCCGCGGTGTCCGAGGGCGTACAAGCGCCCGAATTCCAGCTCACGTCCACGGAAGACGAGCCCTTCTCGCTACTCGCGCGGCGTGGTCGCACCAACCTTGTTCTCTTGTTCCTTGACGACGCTTCCGATGGCACTGACACCGAGATCGCAACGTCCTTTCGCGATGCCAGCGACATCTTCCGCTCGGTTCGGGGCACGGTCATTGGCATCGCCAAGGCTGAACTTGACGACCTCAAGGCATTCCAAGCGGCAAATTCTCTGGCCTTTGAGCTCCTGAGCGACGACGGAACCGTAGCTGCGGATTACGGCGTACGTGTGCGGCAAGGCTTCGGCCCCTTCTCACGCGAGCGCTTTCGTCGCAGCACTTTCCTGGTGGATCGCACCGGCGTCGTCCGCCGCATTTTCCGCGACGTGGATGCCAGGGAACACGTCAACGAAGTGCTCGGCGCACTCGACGAGGGCCTGTAGGCCACATTCGCCTATCCGTAGAGGCGTCCAACGCAAGCCTTGGCGACGGCCATTCGCTATAATCTTGCCAGCCTTTAATCCAGTCCAGCGAGGCGGAAAGGCTGCATTTTGCGGCATGCTGTCTCTGGCGGATTAGGGGCCCTGCGGGCCCTTTCTTTTTGCCCGGTACGCCATGGGAGGCAACGTGGCGGCGAATGGCGGCGGTTGCCGCTTGGTCATGTCGGCCGACGACGTACGTCGGACGTTGACCCGAATCGCGCACGAAATCGTTGAACGTAATCGCGGCGCGACCAACCTCGTGTTCGTGGGCGTTCCGCGCCCCGGGCCAATTCTCGCGCGTCGCCTGGCCGAAGCCGTTGCTTCGTTCGAGGACGTACGGGTGCCCACCGGCGCAGTCGACATCTCGCTCTACCGCGATGACCTCGTCAGCCGGGCCACGACGCCGCCCATGCACCCAACCGACATTCCGGTCGATGTCACCGGCCGCGATGTCGTTCTCGTAGACGACGTGCTCCATACCGGACGGTCGGCCCGCGCGGCGCTGGACGCCCTCACCGACTTTGGGCGTCCCAGCACCATCCAGCTGGCCGTCGTTGTGGACCGCGGCCACCGCGAACTGCCCATTCGCGCCGACTACGCCGGCAAGAACATTCCCACCGCGCTCGACGAGAACGTAGAAGTACGGCTGGATGAGTTGGATGGCGAAGACGCCGTTCGTATCGTCGTCAATCCGGAGGTCGCCAATGCCGCTGCATCGTAGGCATTTGATCGACGTTGCCGACTTCTCCCGCGACGAGTTCGACACGGTCCTCGATACCGCAGTTTCCATGCGCCAGGTGCTCGATCGCCCAATCCGGCGAGTGCCAACCCTGCGCGGCAAGTCAATTGTCAACATGTTCTTCGAGCCGAGCACCCGCACCCGGGTCTCGTTCGAACTGGCGGGCAAGTCGTTGAGCGCCGATGTAATCAACGTCGCGGCCTCCGGCAGCAGCGTCGAAAAGGGCGAGTCACTGGTGGACACGTTCCACACCATCCAGGCGCTCGGCGCCGACATGGTCATCATTCGCCATGCCTGCGCGGGCGTGCCCGATCTGGCCGCGCGACACCTGGACTGCGGGGTGGTCAACGCCGGCGACGGCCTGCGCGGCCACCCCAGCCAGGCGCTGCTGGATCTCTTCACGGTCCGCGAACATGCCGGCGACCTAGAGGGGTTGAAGATGGTCATCGTGGGCGACATGCTCCACAGTCGCGTCGCCCGTTCCGACATCTGGGCGTTCGCCCGCATGGGGGCGCATGTGTATCTCAGCGGCCCGCCCACCGTACTGCCGCCAGACTTCGGCAACCTGCTAAATGGCGACGGGATGGTACGAGTCGAATATGACCTCGATCGCGCGATCGAAGGCGCCGACGTGGTGATGGCCCTGCGCATCCAGAAAGAGCGCATGGCCGGCGGATTGCTGCCCGACCTCCGCGAATACGCCCGGCGCTGGGGCATCAACCCCGCCCGTCTTCGCCGTGCCGACCGCCAGGTTCTGCTCATGCACCCCGGACCCATGAACCAAGGAATCGAAATCTCGTCCGAGGTCGCCTACGGCGAGCAATCGGTGATTACCGAACAGGTCACCAACGGGGTGGCGGTCCGAATGGCCATCCTCTACCTCTTGTTGACTGGAGCGCACTAATGAGCCCGTACTCCGCCGCGCCGCCGCGCGAAATCCTGCCCGGTGTCTACCAGTGGACTGTGGCCTGGCATCGCTACCCGCTGGAGTCGTACCTATTTGAGACGGATGACGGCGTGATCGCCATCGATCCGCAGGACCTGTCGCCGACCGCCGTGCAGGGCGTTCTTTCCCGCGTGCGCCACGTGATCCTCACCAACCACTTCCACGAGCGAGCCGCAGCGATCTGGCGACATCGGTTCGACGCGCCGGTTTGGGCGCCTAACGGTGACGTTGGCGATCTGGAAACGCTGACCCCTGATCATGTGTATTCGGCCGAGACCGAACTGCCCGGCGGGCTGCAAGCGATCGGGCTGGGCGGTATCAGTGCCGGCGAACATGCGCTGTTCACCCCCGAAAACCGTGGCGTGCTGTTCGTCGGCGATGCGCTGGGAACCACCAGCTATTGGACGCACGGCGAAGGCGAACTCGGCGCCCATCCGCGCATGCGCCCACCGGCGCCGCTTCGGAAGCTCCTCGACTTGGACTTCACCAGCATCGCGGTCGGCCACGGCGAGCCGATCCTGGACCAAGCCAAGGTTGCCCTGACCACCTATTTGGAGCATGCCGGTGGCCGGTAGTGGGCCGCTTGTTATCCGTGGCGGGCGCGTACTTGATCCGTCACAGCGTCTCGACCGCGTTGCTGACGTGGTGATCGAAGACGGCGTCGTGACCGCCATCGACCCGCCCGACGGCCAGCTGCCCCTCGGCGATCCCACGGTTGTCGACGCTCACGGCCTTGTTGTCACACCGGGCTTCGTAGATATCCATGCCCACCTCCGTGTGCCAGGGTTCGAGTACAAGGAGGATCTGGCCAGCGGAACCCGCGCTGCGGCGGCCGGCGGCTTTACCACCGTCTGCGCCATGCCCAACACCGATCCGGTCATCGACTCGCGCAGCGTGCTCGAGTATGTCCTTGAGCAGGCCAAAGCCGACGCCGTTGTTCGCATCCACGTGTTTGCCGCCATCAGCATCGGTCAGGGCGGCGAGCAACTGGTGGAAATGGGCGATCTGAGCGATGCCGGAGCCATCGGCTTCACCGATGACGGTATCCCGGTGTCTAGTTCCAAGCTCATGCGTCACGCGCTGGAATACGCTGCCCAACTTGAGCGGCCGATCAGCAACCATGCCGAAGATCCGTCGCTGACCGCCGGCACCACAATGCACGAGGGCCGTACGTCCATGCGTCTGGGGCTTCCGGGCACTCCGCGCCAGGCTGAAGAAATCATGCTGGCGCGCGACCTGCTCCTGGCCGAATTGACCGGCGGGCGCTACCACTGCATCCACGTCACCTCAGGCGGCTCGGTCGACTTCATCCGCCGCGCCAAAGACCGTGGCGCCAGCGTCACCGCGGAGGTCTCACCGCACCATCTCACGCTGACCGATGACCTGATCGCCGGTCGAACCGAGCCTGTCAGCGCGGCGCTGCCGCCATACGATGCCAACACCAAGGTCGCCCCGCCGCTACGCGAGCAACGCGACTGCGATGCCCTGCTCGCGGCGTTGTTGGACGGAACCATCGACTGCATCGCGACCGATCACGCCCCACACGCCCTGCACGATAAGGACATGGAGTTCGCCCATGCCGCTGTGGGCTTCACAGGCTTGGAGACGGCGCTCCCCCTGGTCCTGACCCTGGTCCACGACGGACGTTTGAATCTAAGCGACGCCGTACGTTTCCTCACGGTCGAACCAGCTCGCTGCTACAACCTTCCGGGCGGCACGCTCCAACCCGGGCAGCCGGCTGACGTCACGATCTTCGATCCCGACGAGGAATTCGTCGTCGAACCTTCCTTGCTCCTGTCGAAGGGCAAGAACACGCCACTGGCTGGACTGCCGATGCGTGGCGTTGTGCACCAAACGTTTGTCGGCGGCGTTGAAGTCTTTAACCAGGCGTCGTTGGGGCCGGTAGGCGCGCGTGCCGGCTAGCGACTACGCCGTCCTCGCTCTCGAGACCGGCGACACGTTCTTCGGCTTCGCCTTCGGCGCGGACGCGCCCGGCGCTGGCGAGATTGTCTTCAACACCAGCATGACCGGATACCAAGAGATCTCGACCGACGCCTCTTATCGCGGGCAGATCGTCGTCATGACTTACCCGCTCATTGATAACTACGGGGTCAATCCCGACGACGTGGAGTCGCGCCGTCCCTGGATTTCCGGCCTGGCCGTGCGCGAACTTGCTCCAACGCACAGCAACTGGCGCCAGCAAAGCAATATGCACAGCTTCCTGGCCCAGCATGGAATCCCGGGCATTCAGGGCATTGACACACGCGCCCTCACGCGCACGCTTCGAATCAAGGGTCACAAGCGGGGCGTGATCGGTCGTGCTCCGGCCAGCGTCGCCAATGAGATGGATCCGTTTACCTGGATTCGCGGCCGGGCGCCCTCCGCAAAGGCCTGGGCAGCCGAGCAGGTCCAGGCGGCCCAGCGCGTACTCCCCTACAGCGAGCAGCGCTACGTGGCCGAAGTCACCACGCCCGACCGCCACGTGGCCGGCCCGACGCGCTGGGCGCCCTGGCCCACGCCGCCGCAGCGCGACGACTCGCCGCGCGTCGCGCTGCTGGACGTGGGAGTCAAGTCCAACATCGTGCGCTCCCTCGTCAGTCGCGGCTGTCACGTGGACGTGCTCCCATACGGCACCAGCGCTGAACAAGTCGAGGCAACCGATCCGGATGGCGTCGTAGTCTGCAATGGACCCGGCGACCCCGAGCAGGCCGATCAAGCCATCGAGACCGTCCGAGACCTGATCGGCCGCCGGCCGCTGATGGGCGTTTGCCTGGGACACCAGATTCTCGGCCTGGCAATTGGCGCTACCACCAGCCGCCTGCCGTATGGCCACCGAGGAGCCAACCAGCCCATCAAGGATCTGGATACGGGCCGCGCCCACATCACCTCCCAGAATCACGGGTTCCAGGTGGATGCGGCTTCGATTCCTTCGAGCAGCGGCTTCAGGGTCAGCCACGTCAACCTAAACGACGGGTCCGTTGAAGGCCTGGCGCACGATTCGCTGCCAGTCTTCTCGGTCCAGTACCACCCGGAAGCCAGCCCCGGCCCCCAGGACAACCAGTACCTCTTCGACCGCTTCCTGGATCTCGTCGACGAGAACCGGCGGTCATGACCCGGTCCAGAGCCGTCACCCTACTCCGTGCCTGACCTTTCGTCAGTCCTCATCGTCGGCTCCGGTCCCATCGTTATTGGTCAGGCCGCTGAGTTTGATTACGCCGGCACCCAGGCTTGCAAGGCCATGCGGGAGGAAGGTGTCCGATCGATCCTGATCAATTCGAACCCAGCCACCATCATGACCGACGAGGACATCGCCGACCGCGTCTACATTGAGCCGTTAACCGTTCCCCTCATCGAGCGTGTGATCGCTCGCGAACGGCCTGACGGCCTGCTGGCCTCGATGGGCGGCCAGACGGGGCTCAACCTGGCTGTGGACCTCGATGACGCCGGAATCCTCAAGAAATACGGCGTGCGTGTCTTGGGCACGCCGATTGAGGCGGTCCGCGACGGCGAGGACCGCGAACGCTTCCGCGCCCTCATGCAGCGCATTGGCGAGCCCGTACCCCAGAGCCGCACGGTCACTTCGCTGCCTGAGGCCTGGGAGTTTGCCCAAACCTGCGGTTTCCCCTTGATCATCCGTCCCGCCTACACGCTCGGCGGCAGCGGCGGCGGCGTGGCGCACCACGAGGACGAGTTCGAAGCCGTCGTCTCACTCGGCTTGCAGACCAGCCCTATCCGCCAGGTTCTCATTGAACGCTCGCTCATCGGCTGGAAGGAAGTGGAATACGAGGTGATGCGCGACGGTGCCGACAACTGCATCACCGTCTGCAACATGGAAAATCTGGACCCGATGGGCGTCCATACCGGCGACTCCATCGTCTTCGCGCCGTCACAGACACTAAGCGACAAGGAGTACCAGATGCTCCGTAGCGCGTCGCTCAAGATCATCCGCGCCCTGGGCGTGGAGGGCGGCTGCAACATCCAGTTCGGCCTGGACCCGGATTCGTTCGACTACTTCGTAATCGAGGTCAATCCGCGCGTTAGCCGTTCATCCGCGCTTGCCTCCAAAGCCACTGGCTATCCTATTGCGCGGATCGCCGCCAAAATCGCTCTAGGCCGCCGGCTGGACGACCTGCGCAATCCCATCACCCAGACCACGTCGGCGGCATTCGAGCCGTCGCTGGACTACGTGGTCACCAAGATTCCTCGCTGGCCGTTCGACAAGTTCGCCCGCGCGGACCGGCGTCTGGGCACCCAGATGAAAGCCACCGGCGAGGTCATGGCCATCGAGCGCACGCTCGAGGCCTCCCTCAACAAGGCCGTGCGCGGCATGGAAAACGGCGGCCGCACCCTGCTCTGGGAAGACCCGGAGTGGGCGAGTAACGAGTCGGCGATCTGGTGGCGGATTGACCACGCGCACGACGAACGGCTCTGGGCCATCATGGCCGCCCTGCGGCGCGGCGCAACCCCGATTGAAATCAACCGCCGATCAGGGATCGATCGCTTCTTCCTCGACAAGCTCGCCAATGTCCTAGCCACCGAACGTCGCCTGTTGGCCGAGCCGCTCACGCCCGACCTGGTCTGGCAGGCTAAGCGCCAGGGATTCTCCGACGCCATGATCGCCTCGCTTGGCGACACGCTGCCCGAGCGAGTTCTCGAGTTGCGGCAAGCCGTCGGCATGCGCCCGACCTTCAAGATGGTGGATACCTGCGCGGCCGAATTTGATGCGGCGACACCCTATTTCTGGAGCACCTACGAGACCGAGAACGAGGCCCTGGTCAGCGGCGAGCCGGCAGCCGTGGTGCTTGGCAGCGGACCAATCCGCATTGGACAGGGCATCGAGTTCGACTACTGCTCCGTGCACTCGGCCTGGGCGCTGGGGGACGCTGGCCGCGAGAGCGTGCTGATCAACTCCAATCCGGAAACGGTCAGCACCGACTTTGACACCTCGACCCGCCTTTATTTTGAAGCGCTGGACGAGGAGAGTGTTGCCGAGGTGCTCCGAAACGAGGCCGCAAACGGCAGCGCCCCGCCGATTGTCACCCAATTTGGTGGACAGACGGCCATCAACCTGGCTGGTCCGTTGTACAACGCCGGATTCCAGATCGCCGGCAGTGGAGTCGCCGCCATCGACGAGGCCGAAAACCGCGACAAGTTCGACCGATTCCTGGAGCGCCTCGGCATTCTGCGCCCACCTGGGGCCGCCGTCACCCGCATCCGCGACGCCCTCGACGTGGCCGACGGCCTCGGCTATCCGGTCGTGGCGCGACCGTCGTATGTGCTTGGCGGCCGCGCCATGCAAGTCGTCGACGACCGCGCCGACCTTGAACGCTACATCGAGAAGGTCACCCAGCCGTCGCCGGAGCACCCGGTGCTTATCGATAAGTACCTGCAGGGTCGCGAGGTTGAGGTCGACGCGATTTGCGACGGCCGAGACGCGCTGATCCCGGGAATCATGGAACACATCGAGCGCGCCGGCGTGCATTCAGGCGACAGCTTCGCCGTGTATCCGCCGGTGAGCGTCAGCCCAGCCGAAGAGGCCGTTCTCCTCGATTACACCCAGCGCATCTGCGCCGGCCTGCGCGTACGCGGTCTCGTCAACATCCAGTACGTGCTGTTTGGTGGTCAGGTCTACGTGCTCGAGGTCAACCCGCGCGCCAGCCGAACCGTGCCGTTCCTGAGCAAGGCCACGGGCGTGCCCATGGTCAAGCTAGCCACCCGGGTGATGTTTGACGCAACCCTGGCCGACCTCGGCTACGCGCCTGGCCTCGTGCCCTCGCGCCCGCTGTTCGCGGTCAAGGCCCCCGTGTTCTCCACGGGCAAGCTCTCCGGCGTCGATACCTATCTTGGACCGGAAATGAAGTCCACCGGTGAGGTCATGGGCGTGGACGCGACGTTTCCCGCCGCCCTGCACAAGGCCATGATTGCCTCAGGCATCGACGTACCGGCCAGCGGCGATCTGCTGGTGTCAATCGCGGACCGCGATAAGGCCGAGGCCGCTCCGATCATTGCTGACTTCGCCGACCTTGGGTTCGGCCTGCTGGCCACCGACGGCACGGCCACTTACATCGAGACCCACCTGGACCTGCCCGTCCGACGGGTCGGAAAGATGCGCAGCGGAAGTCCGAACGTTGAAGATTTCATCCGCGAAGGCAGCGCGGCCTTGGTCATCAACACGCTCACCGGACGCCGCGAGGCGATTCAGGACGGGCACTACATGCGCAGGGCCGCCGCCGAGACGCGGACGCCCTGCCTGACTTCTCTGGACACGGCACGGGCACTGGCGGCCGCCTTGCGCGAGGCCCGTGGCACCTTCGCCGTGCAAACAATCGACGAATATCGCGCAACCCCCGCATGACGCGACGGATCGAATCCGCCCGCGTCCTGCGCAACACGCGCATCACCGAACGGCTCTGGTGGTGTGAGTACGAAGCCCCCCAGATCGCCGCCAGCGCTCGCCCCGGACAATTCGCGCACGTCCTGTGCAGCGCACCCGACCAGCTTGATCCGTTGCTTCGCCGACCCCTCAGCTTCAGCCGCATCGCATCCGACCAGGGACGGGTCGCCTTCCTGATAGATACCGTTGGCCGTGGCACGGCCTGGATAGTGGATCAGCCGGTCGGGGCCGAAATCGACATGCTGGGACCACTCGGCGGCAGCTTTGACTTTCAGCCTGGCCATGCACGGGCGCTCATGGTTGGCGGTGGCATCGGCCTGGCCCCCCTGATTGCGCTCGCTGACCTTGCACCGGCCCGTGGCGTGCGGGTGCGCCTGCTCGCCGGCGGACGTGACGCCCACCAGGTCACACCACGGGAGTGGCTGGACCCCAGCCTTGAGTACCTGATCGCCACGGATGACGGAGCATTGGGCCACCACGGCTTCGTAACCGACTTGGTCCATCACCACTTCGCCTGGTGCGACCAGATCTTTGTCTGCGGTCCAACGCCCATGATGCGGGCGATGGCCGAACTCACGAACGGACTGGAAGCAACCTACGGTCCCCGACCCGCATTCACCTCGCTTGAGGCGCGCATGGGCTGCGCCATGGGCGTCTGCTACTCCTGCGTCGTCCAGACCACCACCGGTCCCCAACGGGTCTGCCACGAAGGCCCCGTCTTTCCGCAGTCGACCCTCACGTGGACGTGGGATCACGTCCCGGCCAGGACCCCACGAGTCTGCCGCTAAACAAGATCCGGATCCGCGCCGCCCGTTGCGTCGGGCGCTGGGGGGACGCGTCGGTGAGCGGTGTAGTGCCAGTCATGGTCAGCCTCAATCCAGCCGTTGACGCGCGGGTTGGCGGCAAGAGTGGCGCGGATGGAGGCGAGCTGGCCGCTCGTGGCTCGGTGCGTGGCAGTCAGGGCCGGCCAGAACCGGGCCGTCGGGGGCGCGGCCTTACGGCCAGCGTGCGGGTCCACGAGGAGCGCGAGCACGTGGTCGATGGTCAAACGAGTCCCAAGGTTGATTCCAAGGATCTCAGCAACAAGCTCGGGCCGGTGCACGTGCCGCTCGCCGAGGTGTCGACCGATGGCGTCGAGACAGGCGACGGGAATCAGGAGGGTGGCGCCAGCAGGCATGGCTGGTTCGTGGGCCGCCGGCGCCTTCAGCAGGCGTCGGCGTGCGCCGTCGGCTTCAACGATCAGGACATCGGCGCCGGATTCGTGCAGCAGCTGAGGTGCAAGCTCGGGCGGGATGCCGTTGTAGCGTCGCGGCGTGGGCGCGGCGGTGACGACGGTGACGACTGGATGCTCGTCCAGCGCCGCCGGGACTTCGGCACGCCACCGCTGAGGAGGCGCGACCAGGAGCTTGGGCGAGCGGGCCAGCGAGGGTCGGTGAATGGTGGTGGACTTGGTTGTCACGACGCGTAGGCCCTGCGCCGCCAGCGCGTGTGCCAGGGCGAACATGGTCGTGGTCTTGCCGCCAGCGCCCACGATGGCCACCACGTCGCCGGGTTCTACGATGCCGGCCAGCGAGCCGGCGGCCGAGAGTTGGGCAGTCAAGGCGTGGACCTCAGCCGACGTCGTTAGGCGTCACGTTGAACGAACGGCCCGTGTTGTTTAGGTGCCGCGCGTACACTGCGAGCGGGTTTCCATGAACAGGGGTTGTGCATGCCCTCCGCGTTGATTACGGGCATTACGGGCCAGGATGGCTCATATCTGGCGGAGTTTCTGCTGGAGAAGGGTTACAAGGTCGTTGGCGTGGTCCGCCGCACCAGTACCGAGAATAACGGCCGAATCCAGCATCTGCAGGACGACTTGGTGTTGGAGCCTGGCGATCTGCACGATCAGTACTCCTTGATTGAGATCATGCAGCGGCACCGGCCGGACGAGGTGTACAACCTGGCGGCGCAATCGTTCGTGCCGGCCTCCTGGAAGCAACCGGTGCTGACGGGCGAGGTGACGGCCCTGGGTGCAACCCGGGTGCTGGAAGCCATTCGCGCGGTGGATCCCACGATCAAGTTCTATCAGGCCTCAAGCAGCGAAATGTTCGGCCAGGTGCAGGAATGGCCGCAACGTGAGACTACGCCGTTTTACCCCCGCAGTCCCTACGGGGTGGCCAAGCTGTATTCGCATTGGATCACAATCAACTACCGCGAGAGCTACCGGATGTTCGCCTGCTCGGGGATCTGCTTCAACCATGAGTCGCCACGGCGGGGACTTGAGTTTGTAACGCGCAAGCTCAGCTACTCGGCGGCCCGCGTGCATCACGAAGTCGTGCAAACCGTACCGTTTGGCGACCTGACCACCCGGCGCGACTGGGGCTATGCGCCCGACTTTGTGCGGGGCATGTGGATGATGCTGCAACAGGACGAGCCTCGGGACTACGTGCTGGCGACTGGCGAGACTCACTCGGGAAACGAGTTTGCCGACCTCGCGTTTAGCCACCTGGGCCTTCGCGCACAGGACCACATCACGGTGAGCGAGGACTTACTGCGACCGGCGGAAGTTCATCGGCTGATCGGGGATCCCTCGGCCATCCGCGAGGACCTCGGTTGGGAACCGTCGGTCACATTCGAGGAACTGGTCCGCATCATGGTGGATGCGGACGTAGAGATGGTTGCGGATGAGGTCGCGCACGCCGAGATAGCGGCCAGCCGCAGCGCGGGCTGAGCCTGGCGACGCAGGTGTCTGGCGCGGTCCTTGTCACCGGAGCGGTCGGGTTCATTGGGACGCGCACGGTGGAGGCATTCCAAGATGCCGGCCGCGACGTCGTCGCGGCGTCCTATCAGGGCGATGCCGACACCGGCCTGGAGGCACTGAATCTTCAGAACGCCGGCCAGGTTGAGAAAGTCCTGGCGCGTGTTCAGCCGTCGGCTGTCGTCAACCTGGCGGCAGTCGCCAATCCCGGCGAAGCCCAAGCCAATCCGCTGCGCGCATACGACATCAATGTGTTGGGTCAACTGCGGCTGATTCAGGCCATGCTGCGGCACTCGCCGAAGGCTCGGTTGGTGGCTATGAGCAGCGCCGAAATCTATGGCCGTGTCGAGACTGGTGAGTTGGTGCGTGAGGAAACGCCGCTGCGACCGGCCTCCGTATATGCGGCCACCAAGGCGGCGGCGGATCTGCAGGCGCTGCAATACCATCTGTCGGAGGGACTGGACGTCGTGAGGTTGCGCTTGTTTGGCAGTGTTGGGCCGGGACGATCGGCCGAGTATTTTCCGGGCCGCCAGGTGCATGCCGTGGCGGCGATTATGGACGGTTGGGCCGAGCCGGTCGTTCCGACCTTCAGCCTGGCCGGTGCGCGTGACTACGTGGACGTTCGAGATGTAGCGCAAGCCATCGTGGCAGCGACTGATCACGGTCGCGCAGGCGTCGTGTACAACGTCGCCACAGGTCGCGCGCGGCCGCTCCGCCAGATTGTTGAGCGACTGATTGCGATCGGCGGTGTGGAGGCCGAAATCATGGAAGAGCGAAAACTGCCGCCGGGACGCCACGGCTCCGTCGTGGCCGGCGACGCAACCCGGCTGAGAGAGGACACCGGCTGGCGGCCGCGGATCCCTCTGGATCAGTCCTTGCGCGACGCGCTGATCGAAGCCCGGCAGACCGCCAGGTCCGGGGCGGAAGCTTAGGATGGCGCCCCTCGCAGAAACGCCCATCCACTTCGGTACCGACGGCTGGCGCGCTGTCATCGGCGGCGACTACACCTTCCGCAATGTCGGCCGCGTCGCACAGGGATTCGCAACCTTCGTGCGGCGTAACTGGCGCTGGGAGAACGGGATCGTGGTCGGGTACGACCGGCGGTTCGGGTCAGAGCGATTCGCCGCACACGTGGCGTCGGTGCTGGCTGGCAACAGCATTCCGGTGCATCTGGTCAACTCCCCCTGCCCGACGCCGGTGGCGGCATTCAGTACCGCCGACCTTCGGGCGGCCGGGGCGGTGATGATCACCGCCAGCCACAACCCGGCGGCAGACAACGGCTTCAAAGTGCGCACGGCCACTGGCGCTGCCGTGGCTCCTGACGCACTGACGACGATCGAGGACGCCGTCGCCAGGGTGGACGGCGACGCCGTGGGCTTCCTCGACGCGGCGACGGCGATGCAGGCAGGGCTCCTGCGCCCGTTCAGCCCCGACGCGGCCTATTTGAATCATGTGGCTCAGCTGGTTGACCTTCACGAGTTGCGCTCGCGTGACATGCGCGTCGTGGTGGACGCGATGTACGGGTCGGCTGCCGGATGGCTGCCTCGCATCCTCGACGGCGGACGGCTTGACGTGACCGAGATCCACGGCGAATGGAATCCGCGTTTCCCGGGGATGGCGCGGCCCGAACCGATTCCGCCGCAGACGGACGAAGTCGCCGACGTCGTGCGCGAGACGTCGGCTGCAGTGGGCATCGTGACCGACGGCGACGGCGATCGCCTTGGCGTCGTTGACGAACACGGTGACTTCGTGGACCAGCTGCGCACGATCGGCCTGCTGGCGTACTACTTCCTTGAGCACACAGGTTCGCGCAAGCCCCTGGTCAAGACCCTCACAACCTCGTCGATGCTGGAACGCCTGGGTCAGCAATACGACGTACACGTCGAAGAAGTTGGCGTCGGAATGAAATTCGTGGCCCCGGCAATGCGAGACCTCGATGCCGTGATGGGCGGCGAGGAGAGTGGCGGATACGTGTTCCAGCCGCACATGCCGGAGCGGGACGGAGTAGTGGCTGGGCTGTATTTCCTGGACCTGATGGCGCGTGAGGGCAAATCTCCCGCCGAGCTCGTCGCCCTGTTATTCCAAAAGCTGGGACGCGAATACCACTACGCGCGGCACGACCTGGAGTTCCCGGCCGAGGCCCGGTCCGACATCGAGTCGCGGGTAAAGGCCTGGCTGCCGGACGTGATCGACGGTTCCACCGTCCTGCGCCGCAACGAGATGGACGGGTTCAAGTACTACCTGGATGACGAGAGCTGGCTGCTGATCCGATTCTCGGGCACGGAGCCACTACTTCGGATTTACACGGAAACCACGTCAGCCGAGCGCGTGGCGACGCTTTTGGACATCGGCGCGAGCGCCGCCGGGGTGGAGATCGAGGAAGCATGAGCGATCAGGATGTCACCGTCGTCGCGAAGCCTTGGGGCCGCGAGGTGATCTACGCCTCCACCGAGCTGTACATCGGCAAGATCATCGAGATCAACGCTGGTGCCCGGCTCAGCCTTCAGTACCACGAAGCCAAGGACGAGACGATCTACGTCCTGGACGGTCGCCTGCGGCTGGTGATCGGTGACTCAGTTGACGCGCTGGAAGAGCGCGACCTGGACTCGGGCGCCAGCGTGCGGGTACATACCGGCAAGGTGCACCGGTACGAGGCGCCGCATGGCGACGTGCGTGTGCTGGAAGTCTCTACGCCGCACCCGGATGACGTGGTGCGGCTGGTGGACGACTACGGACGCGAAGGCACGTCCGCGCCCTGACGTTTGGCCCGGGCTCCCGCTGTGCGCCGGTGATGGGCTAATGCGATCGCCTCGGCCACAACGTAGATTGCTGCGACCGCCGTCCCGATCAGAAGCACGGTCAGGATAGTGCGCGGCGAGTCGTGCGCAAACCCGTAGCCGGTGACCGTCGCGGCCAATATGACGACGAGACCGATCCATACGCGCAGGTGACCGGCGCCGATGTGCAGGCTGGCGGTCACGACGGCAATCGCCAGTAGCGCCGCGGCCGCCACGTAGAGGGGAAGCAGTTCGGCGTAGGGCGGGTAGCGGTCGCCGAAGATCAGGCCATACACGCCTTCCGGCCAGGCCAGGATGATGAGCGCGCAGGCGCCGGAAACGGCGGCCATCAGCGCCAGGCTCGCCAGGTAGGCACGGATAATTCCCGCGCCGACGGCAGCGCGCCAGACGACGAATGGCAAGAGCACGACCCCCACCATCATGCCGCTCCAGAAGACGATGCGTCCGACTAGTGCCAGCGCCGCATAGGCAGCGGCCTCATCCGGGCTGAAAAAGGCCTTGACGGCCAGGACATCAAGATGCAGCAAGCCGGCCAGCGCGAAGAGAATCAGCGCCACACGTACGTGGTCTGACATTCGCAGCGGGGGAGGTTCCTGATCCAATGGCTCATCGAGTCGTCTCAAAACATGTCGAGCGCTCAGCCAGCCAAAGATGATGCCGCCGAACGCAGACGCCGGACTGGCAAGCAGGGCGCCGGTGGCCCCGCCGCCGGCCAGCACCGTCGCCGCGCCGACGACCAGGCGTCCGAGTCCGTGCGCGGCCAGAGCGAAGCCCAGCCCGATGAATTCGCGCGCGCCCTGGGTTACACCGCGCGCCACCGGTTCGAACGTCAGGGCGCCGGCGGCGACGCCGGCAACCACCACCGGCCAGGGTGAGGTCAACTGCAGCGCGGACTGAATGAGCGGCGACGCGGCGGCAATGCTGAGCGTCAGGACCAGCGAAACCAGGCCGGTCCAGCGGACGATTGTTCGAGTTACGTCCCGTAGTTCACTAAGGCGTCCCAGGGCAACCAGTTCTGCGGCCCGACGCGCGACCAGTGTCTGAACCACCTGCGCCGGAGTGACCAGCAGCGACAGCGCACCAAGCACCGCGAAAGCCTCGGCATAGGCGCGCGGCTCCAGCCCGCGGGCCATGATGAGCTGGAAGGCGGATGTCGCCGCGCTGCCAAGTAGCAGAAACGGCGCCAGGCGGCCATTGTCCCGCAGGATCGTCTGGACGATGCGCGGGGCCGACGCCGAAGCGTCGACCCCGGAGGCGTCGAAGCTGGTGTTCAGTCCTTGTAGTCGTCCCGCGCCGGGCTCCAGGCCTCGATCAGGAAGCACTGACTGGTCGCCGTGGCCTCGTGCGGCACGTTGGACGGAATGACCCAGCAGTTCCCCGGTTCGATGGAGTGGACTTCGTCGCCAATTGTGAGGTCAAGCGTGCCCTCGATGCAGTAGCCGACCTGTTCGTAGACGTGGTCGTGCAGGGGCACCAAGCCGCCTTCCTCCAGGTGAATCTCGGCCATGAGCATTGTCTCGCCCCACAGCAGCGTGCGACGGCGAACGCCCGGCACCATGTCGGCAAAGGGTCGGTCAGCATTCGAAACTATCGGCATATCAGTCTCCCTGTGACTTTCATCTGGCGCATTGTCGCAAGCTGCGCGGTTCCGTTGGGCTAGTCGGTCGGCGGGCGGCCGAGAGTTTGGCGAATCAGTTCCAGGCTAGGTTCCTCGCCCCGAATCTTGAGCGGCGGCCAATCGCCCTTGAGGCCTGTTTCGGAGGCGATGCAGACGATCTCGGCGTCTTCAGCCAGAAGCCCTTCCCGCACGAGGCGCGCCGTGACCGCCAGCGGAACAGCGCCGGTCGGCCCGACCCAGAGCCCCTCGGCCGTGGCAAGCCGGCGCTGCATGTCGAGCGTCTCCTCGTCGGAGACATCGCCGGCCAGGCCGTTCTGTTCGCGGATACGGCGAAGGGTGAGTCGTCCCTTGGTGCCCATGTCGCCCACGGCGGTGCCTTCGGCCACCGTGTAGCCGATTGTTTTGGCCCGCAACTCGTCGCCGGTCCGCCAGGCCTCGGCGATAGTGTTGGCCTCGGTGGACTGCGCGGAGACTGGACGCGGCGGTCTTTCAATACGCCCCGTGGCGGCAAGCGCCGCCCATGCGCGTTGCCCGGCCAGCAACGTCTCTCCCATCCCGACTGGATACACCATCAGGTCAGGCGCACGGCCGAGCTGTTCATAGGTTTCCAGGGCGATCGACTTCTTGCCTTCCTGCTTGTAGGGGTTGCGAGAGGCGCCGCCATCGAAGAACCAGCGGCGATCCACGGCGGCGTCAAAGTGCCGGATCATGCTGTCGTACACGCCGTCGTACCAGATCACGTCGCTGGCAACGCCGGCGATGTGGGACATCTTGGCCGCTGTGCTCTGGGTGTAGCAGCAGACCAGGCCGCGCAGACCGGCCCGCGCGGCATAGGTGGCAATGGAGGATGCGGCGTTGCCGGTGGAGACGACGCCGATGGCATCGAATCCGAACTGGCGGGCGCAGGCCACCGCGGTCTGGCTAGAGCGATCCTTGACGGTGCCGGTAGGGTTGGAGCCGTCGTACTTGATCCAAAGACGGCGGAGGCCCAGTTCAGCGCCGAGGCGTGGAATCGGAAAGAGCGGCGACGGCTGCTCGCCGAGGGTGACGAAGTTGGCGGCCTCATGCACCGGCATCCAGGCGGCGTAGCGCCACACGCCTGTTCGGTGGGGCTGGACCAGCGGCTCGTCGGCCAGCCGCCGCAGGTCGTACTGGATCTCCAGCAGCCCGCCGCAGGCCGTGCAGGCCAGGCGGTATTCGAGCGCGTGGGACTGCTGGCAGTCGACGCACAGGAGACAGGTGGACGCGGATTCGGAGCGCACGGGGCAGAGCCGGGTGGGACGGGAAGCGACAGCGTACAGCCCCTGGCGTGACGAACGCCCCGCCGGGGGGAGCCGGCGAGGCGTTCGGATAGGGGAGGGAGCGCCCCGGATTAGTTCAGGCTGGGCGTTCGCATCCGCGCATGGCGGCGCGCGCAGGCGGCGCACGCGGTTGTTCCCGGCAGTAGCTCAAGGCGGAGTGGTTCAATCAGGCCGCCGCAGTCCTGGCACAGGCCTGGACTTTCGCCGCTGGGCAGCGCCCTCAGCACGTCCTGAATCGCCACCTGCAAGTCGCGATCTGAAGCGTCGCGCGCACGATCGGCCAAACTGTCAATGCTCAACTCGCTCATTTACACACCTTCGCTGCGGCG
>LXNI01001618.1_pt1 | contig 18493 bp, 9 predicted proteins | sample 809091 | NCBI WGS metagenome assembly LXNI01 (sample SAMN04870527, study PRJNA318959) | sponge metagenome | biome: 01000161; feature: marine sponge reef; material: water | host: Sarcotragus foetidus | place: Greece: Milos, Mediterranean Sea | collected 2013-05-29 | depth 5-7 m | reverse complement strand
CGCTTCCAGCAGGAAAACCCCGCATCGATTGTGCAGAACGCCCCCGAACGGCTGCGCGACTCGGCGATCTACATCGAAGTGGGAGACGAGGACTTTCTCGGCAATATGGAGGGAGTCGATTTCATGCACCGCCTCCTGTGGCGGCACCGCCTCCGGCATGAATTCCGTTTCGTGCGCTGGGCGGACCACACCGGTAGCACGATCACGGAGCGCTCCCACGACCGATTCCGATTCTTGGCGCGCTTCCTGGCCCAACCCGCGGATCCCGAGCCGGCCGTGAAGCGTCAGCGCGAGCGCATTGCCGCGGGCCACGCCGCCCGAGGCATGGAACCGTTCGGCTACTGGCCCAATTCGACGCTGCGTTCATACGATACAAAAGACGGTGCCTTGAATTACCGCCGCGCTCTCCGAGACTCGCAGGAAGTGCGCAAAGAGCGAGGTGTCATCCTTATCGCCGACATTGCCTACAACGAGCGTCCCGGAGTCGACCCGCAGCGCCAAAGCTTGGATCTGTACCTTCGGGAGGGATTGACCAACGCGCCCGTGGTCCTCTACGTGCACGGCGGCTCGTGGGTGCGCGGAGACAAGGCGCGGGCACTGTTCAAACCAGCGACATTAGTGCCGGAAGGATACCTGTTCGCGTCCATGAACTACCGCTTCCGACCGGCCGCAAGCCTAGCCGAGATGGCCCAGGACGTGGCCACGGCCGCGGCATGGCTCAAGCGCCATGCCGCCAAGTATGGCGGGGACGGTTCGCGAATTGCGCTGATGGGCCATTCAGCCGGAGCGCACTTGGTAGCGGCGGTCGGCACCAACGAGGCATTCATGGAGGCGGCTGGAGCGACGCTGGCGGACCTCAGCGGCGTGGTTGCAATCGACACTGCGATGTACAACGTGCCGTTGCAGATGAAGAACGCCGCCGCGGCCCATGCCAATGCGTTTGGCACCGACAGCGAAGCTTGGACGCCGGTTTCGCCTTGGCACCATATCGAAGCCGAAAAGGGCATTCCGCCATTTCTGCTGTTCGTCTCCGACGGACGACCGACCATGCACGAGCAAGTGCTGCCGTTGCAAGCGAGATTCCGCGAGGCTGAGGTCGAAGCCGTCGTCCATGAAGGCGAGGGACGAGCGCACTCCCCCCTTGACACCTATCTTGGCGTCGAAGGGGACGAGAGCACGGGCGTGTTGATCGAATTCCTCGCGCGCCAATTGGGCGGATAGTCACGCCCCGAGAAAATTGCGGCCCCAAGCACTGCCAGCAAGGACGCGCCACGAGGCCCGCTGTCAATCGATCGTACATTGCTCCATCCCGTGCGCAGAGGCGAACCACGGCCTATTCGGCTTCCTGTGCGACGATTGGAGCTTCCCCACCTCGTGCCATTCCGCTGTGTCATGACGTGCGGCCAGCAAGCTCTGAGCCGGATTCTGAAGATCCGCACCGTTTTCGCCGCGATCCTAGGCATAGGCGCGGCAGTAGCTCAGGACTTGCCCACCGACGTGCCGGCCGTTGGGGCCGCGCGGGTGGAACAAGCCCCGGAGGTCGATGGCTTGGTCAACGAGGCGATGTGGGAGGCCCTGGCGCCGGCCACCGGATTCATCCAGCAAAACCCAGACGAGGGTGCGCCCTCAACCGAGCGCACTGAAGTTCGCGTTGCATTCGACGATTCCAGTCTCTACTTCGGGATCATTTGCTTCGACCGCGAACCCGAGAATATCGTCGTCACCCAGAACCGGCGCGACGGAAGCTTGATTGACACCGACTCCATACAGATTCTGATCGACGCCTACAACGACGGGCAGAACGCATTTGTGTTCGGCACGAGCCCGACCGGGATCGAATTTGACGCCCAAGTCACCAAGGCCGGCCAGACGCGGGGCTCCGGCGGAGGGCCAGCCAGGGCCGGCGGTGCCGGCGGGGGCGGAGCGCAGCGCGCCGGCGCCGCGGCGTTCAACCTCAACTGGGACGCGGTGTGGAAGGTCCGCTCGCAAGTTACCGAACGCGGCTGGGAGAGCGAAATCGCCATTCCTTTCCGGACCCTGCGCTACCGCCCCGGCGAGGATCAGACGTGGGGCCTCAACATCTCGCGCAACATCCGCCGGCGCAACGAACTCTCGTTCTGGTCTCCGGTATCGCGGGCCTTCGAGTTCACCCAGATCGAGATCGCCGGAAAGTTGAGCGGGATCGAGGCTAAGGCACATCGCAACCTCAAGCTCCTGCCCTACGTGATCAGCGGTCTCTCGCAAGACTTCCGCCTGGACGAGGGCCGCACCGAGCGCAAGCTCAACGGGGGGCTTGACCTCAAGTACAGCCTCACGCCCGGCCTGACGCTGGATGGCACGGTCAACACGGACTTCGCGCAGGTCGAAGTTGACGACGTCCAGATCAACTTGACCCGCTTTGACCTGTTCTTCCCCGAGAAGCGGCCCTTTTTCTTAGAGAACTCGGGCTTTTTCGAATTCGGCACGCCCCGCGAGGTCGAGATCTTCTTCTCGCGCCGGATCGGCTTGGACGAGAGCCGCCAGCAAGTGCCCATTGACGTTGGCGCGCGGATGAGCGGCAAGATGGGCAAGTACCAAGTCGGCCTGCTGAACATGCAGACCCGCGACGTAGAAGGGCGTGCCCCGGCGAACAACTATGCAGTCGGGCGCGTGAGCCGCGAACTTCCCAACCGCAGCTCGATCGGAGTGATCGCGGTCAACCGGCAGTCGGCTGGCAGCTTCGAGGGCGCTCGCGAGTACAACCGGACGTTCGGAGCGGACGCCAACATCGGCATCGGCAAGTTCGGCAACTGGTTCAACTATGTTGCCGGCACGCAGTCTCCCGGCTTGGAAGGCAGTTCCCATGCGTATTCCAGCCGCTTTGACTACGACGATGCAATCCACCGGGTCAGCGTCAGCTATTTGGAGGTAGGAGAGAACTTCAATCCCGAGGTTGGATTTGTGCGTCGCGTGAGATTTCGCAAGCCAAGCGCTTCTTATCGTTATACTTACTATCCCAAGAAAGGGGCTTGGCGCACGATCGAGCCCCATGCGTTCATCCAAAACTGGTACACGCTCGGCACGAACGAGAAAGAGTCCGGCTTCGAGCACTATCACCTGGACTCGCGCCTGCAGAACGGCGGGCGGCTCGGCTTGGCCTACAACCGCAACTTCGAACTGCTGCGGCGCCCGTTCGGCGTGTTTCCCGGCATCAACGTGCCGGTGGGGTCCTATCAATTCGGCGAGACCATTGCAAACTTCCAGAGCGATCCCAGCGCCACCGCCTTTGGTGGCGGCAGCGTTGCGAAAGGCAACTTCTACTCGGGTGACATCACCGCCTTCAGCCTGACCGGCGGTGTCCGCAAGGGGCAGAACCTCACGTGGACACTGACTTGGGCGCGGAACATGATCGACCTCCCCGTGGGAGCCTTCAACACGGACCTGGCCAGCCTGCGCTTCAACTGGTCGATCAATACCAAGAGCTATTTCCAGACGCTGAGCCAGTACAGCAATCGGACAAACCAGCTCTCGCACAACATTCGCCTGGGCCTGCTATCAACCTCGAGCACGGGGTTGTTCGTGGTTTACAACACCGGGATGCTGATGCGCGACTACATCGATCCGCACAGCGTCGAACGGCGCCTCGAGACGCATGCGTTCTTCATCAAGTTCAACTATCTCCTCGACTATTGATCCGACTATTTGTACATCAATTGCTGCTTCAGACGAAAATTCAGAGAAGATAGCACCAATTAAAGAGATATAGTAGAATAGAAACTGGAAGGCTGGTCGGATTCGGACGGGTACTACGATTCACATGGCCACTGAATCGAAGAGAGTCCGTGATGATCAGCTGGTGGCTTGTCGCTATGCTCTTCGCAGATCGAGAGAGCGTGCTCGGCACCACTCGCAGCCACCCCCAGTTTCAGCCCCCCACAGCCCGCAGCCGCCCCCAATCGCACGCTCGCCGCTGGAACGGCCAAACTGGTTAGGAGATCAACTTTGCCGCCGAGCAAGTCGAGCCCTTTCCTGAAGCCGCTGCGCGAGTTCGCAGCGGCCGTGACCCGGAAGACCGCGCAGTTCGTTTCCGGCGAGCCGGAGGAACAGCTGCGTGCCCCGTTTGAGGCTCTGATCGCCGAGTGCGGTGCCTTGACCGGCAAGAGCGTCGTATGCACCGGAGAGGTTGCGCTGCCGGACAGCCTCGGCTCCCCGGACTACGCCATCCACGTGGACGGGCTGCTGGCTGGTTACGTCGAACTCAAGGCACCGGGCAAGGGGGCCAACGGCTCGGCATTCCGCGGCCATGATCTACAGCAGTTCAAGCGCTTCGCGGCCGTTCCCAATATTCTCTACACCGATGGCAACGAGTGGGCTCTCTACCGCGGCGGGATACACGAAGGAGCATTGGTTCGGACTTCGCGCAACGTGGCGGCAGATGGCGGTCGGGCGGTCTCCAGCCAAGACGCCCGAGCGATCGAGGGCCTGCTGCGGGATTTCCTTGGGTGGCAGCCGATGCTGCCCACCGGCACGGGCGGCGGCCTCGATCTGAAGTCCTTCGCGGAACAACTCGCACCGTTGTGCCGCATGCTGCGCGAGGACGTGGAGCGGTCCTTGAAGGACAAACAGTCTCCGCTCGTGAAGTTGAAGCTCGACTGGCGTCAGCTGCTCTTCCCCGACGCCTCGGACAGTGAGTTTGCGGACGCTTACGCCCAGACCGTAGCGTTCGCCCTGCTGCTGGGGCGGAGTGAAGGCGCCAACCCATTGACGCTGCAGACTGCCCAGACCAGCCTGGCCGCGAGGAACAACCTGCTCTCCCGCGCTCTGCAAGTGCTGACGGACGTGCTGGCCTATCCCGAGGCACGCGGCTCGCTGACCGCATCGCTCAACCTCCTGTTACGGGTACTCGGGGTGGTGCCGACCGGTGCCCTGTCCATTGAGGGCGATCCATGGCTGTACTTTTACGAGGACTTCCTCGCGGCCTACGACCCGAAGCTGCGCAAGGACGCCGGCGTGTACTACACGCCGGTCGAGGTAGTCCGCGCACAAGTCCGTCTGATCGAAGAAGTACTGGTGCGCAAACTAGGCAAGCACATGGGTTTTGCGGCCAAAGATGTGGTCACACTTGACCCTGCAGTAGGTACCGGCACCTACCTACTGGGCGTGATCTCCCGGACTCTTGCCAGAGTACGCGAGAGGCAAGGTCCCGGCGCGGTGCCGGGTGTCGCGAGTGATCTCGCGGAGCAGCTTTCGGGATTCGAACTGATGGCTGGCCCCTACGCGGTGGCGGAACTTCGGGTGAGCCGCGCGTTACGCGACGCAGGCGCAACGCTTTCAGCGGACAGTGGCCCGCACATTTATCTCAGCGACACGCTGGAGAGCCCGCACGCCAAGCCGTTGCAGTTGCCGCTGTTCCTGCGCCCGATCTCGGAGCAGCGTTCCAAGGCCCTCGAAGTCAAGAGTCAGACTCCGGTGCTGGTGTGCTTGGGCAACCCGCCCTACGACCGCCACGAAGCAGCTAAGGCGACGAACAGGGCCCGCACTGGCGGCTGGGTGCGCTGGGGCGATAGCCCCGAGGACAGGCCGGTGCTCGAGGCATTCCTCGCACCAGCGAGGGCGTCCGGGCACGGCATTCACATCAAGAACCTGTACAACCTGTACATCTACTTTTGGCGCTGGGCCTTATGGAAGGTCTTCGAACACGAATCTGCAACCGGCCCAGGCGTGGTGAGTTTCATTAGCGCATCAAGCTATCTTGCCGGGCCGGCGTTCGGCGGCATGCGTGAACACCTGCGGCGCCTCTGCGACGAGGTTTGGATCTTGGACTTGGGAGGCGAGGGCCATGCCGAGCCAAGGGACGAGAACGTCTTCGCGATCAGGACGCCGGTTGCAATTGCAGTAGCGGTGAGCAAAGGCCCGGCAAACCCACAGCGGCCAGCCCCAGTGCGTTATGCCCGAATCCATGGATCTCGCGAAGCGAAGCTGGCCGCGTTGGACGGTGTAGAGGGTTTCGACAGCGTAACGTGGCAGCGATGTCCGGACAGTTGGCAAGCCCCGTTCCGCCCCGCTGCCGCTGGGGGGGAACGGGCACCGCAAGCCGTGTCGCGCAATGCGGTCTCGGGCGGCTTCCATGACTGGCCCTTACTAACCGACTTGATGCCGTGGCAACACTCCGGGACGCAACTCAAGCGAACGTGGCCCATCGCTCCTGACGAAGACACCCTGCGCCGACGTTGGCGAGGGTTGCTGACCGCCCACGACCGTGCGGTAGCGTTTCGGGAAACGGGTGATCGCAAGATTGACGGCACATACAACACCGCTATCGGGCTGGGCTCTGATCCGACGCCCGTCGCCCGCCTGAGTGACGACGCGCCGGTCCCCAGCCTGCAACGGTACGCCTATCGGTCGTTCGATCGTCAATACATCATTGCCGATGGTCGGTTGATGTCAAGACCGCGTCCATCCCTCTGGCGTACTTTCGGAGCCCACCAAGTCTACCTGTCGAGTCTGCTCACAAAACAGCTCGCACGCGGTCCAGCATTGACTGTCTCAGCACGAATTCCGGACTTGGACCATTTTTCGGGCCGCGGAGCCAAGGACACAATTCCCCTCTACCGGACCGCGGACACATCCGACCCGAACCTGCTTCCGGGCCTGCTGGACTCACTCAGCCAAACCCTCACGACAAGCGTCAAACCTGAGGATCTTGTCGCCTATGTCTATGGGGTGTTGGCGCAGCCTGCATTCTGCGAGAGGTTCTCCGAGCATTTGGTTGCCAGAGAACTTCGTGTCCCAATCACCAAGGATCCTGCCCTGTTCAACAAGGCTCGACGCGTCGGCGCTCGGCTGCTCTGGCTCCATTCCTACGGCGAGCGTTTCGTGCCGACAGGCAAGCTAGCTGGCCAAGTGCACCCCGGCTCGTCAAGATGCGTAGCGGCGGTGCCGACCGGTGCAGAGTCCTACCCAGAGTCGTTCCGTTACGACGCGGGATCCCAGACTCTGCAAGTCGGTGCCGGACAGTTCGCACCCGTGCATCCGGAAGTGTTTGAATTCGAGGTGTCCGGCTTGCGTGTAGTCAAGTCATGGCTGAACTATCGCATGAAACGAGGTGGAGGCCGCAAGTCATCTCCTTTGAACGATATCCGTCCCAGTAACTGGACTGCTGCATTCACAGCGGAGCTATTGGAATTGCTCTGGGTGCTCGAGGCCACCGTGGAAACCTATCCTGAGCAAGCCAAGCTCCTCAAGGCGATCGTCGAGGGAGATTGCCTCTCACTAAATGACCTGCCCTCGGTACCGCCGGAAGCGCGCACATCACCCCGCCACGTGCGCACGACCATCGACCACCTAGCTCTCGGGCTGTGAAACAATGCGAGTTTGTCGAGCGGCGATAGGAAGCTTGAACAAATGCTTGGAAACTATTGATTTGGGGTTCGTTGCCAGTTGCCCGGATGCCTGAGTTGGTAAGCCAGCCTCGCAGAGTTACGGTTCTGGACAGGTGTCCAGAAGAGGCCAGCGCAAACTGCAAAGGAGATCAGCATTGCCTCTGAGCAAGCAGAGCAGGTTCCTGAAACCGCTGCGTGGCTTCGCAGCGTCTACAACCCAGAAGACCGCGCAGTTCGTTTCCGTCGAGCCTGAGGAACAGCTTCGCGCCCCGCTTGAGAATCTGATCAGCGGGTGCGGACCTGTCATCACCAAGAGCGTCGTCTGCTGCGAAGAAGTTGCCCTTCCAGACACCATCGACTCCCCGGACTTCGCCATCTACCTAGACGGGCTACCGGCTGGACACGTCGACTTCAAGGCACCGGGAAAGAGGGCCAACAGCGCGGGCGGTTCGGCAGCTATTGAAATGGCCAAACTCGTAATCACTGTTGTGTTGGTGAAACTGAGTGACGATCATTGCCTGACCTAATTCGGAACGTCCGCGTTTGCGATGTCACTCGAGACTCAGTTGCGCATCCCGCCGCGTGACAGGGCACGCCACGCCAAGCTGGCGCAGAGACTCCAACAGGCCGCTTGGCACCAATACCTGAGCCCGCTACCAGACAAGTTCGTGTTGGTGGCAAACCTCGATCAGCGTCAGCTGGCGCTTCAGGTGACTGTAGCCGTGACCGAGGCAATGCCCTCACACTCGACCAGGATGCGATCATTCAGCGCCACGGTATAGAGCGGCAGCGGAGAACCGGCCAGCAGGATCTCACCCTCTCTAGGCTTGATCCCAAACACGGCAAGGCGACTGGCGAGTTGATGTATCGCTTCCAGCGGATCCACTGTCGCCGTCTCGTTGACCCGGGTGCCGATCGTCACGCTGACCTCCAGCGGACTGCCAATTTCTGCCGGTTCCCGAGCCGCCGGCACCACGACCCCTGCTTGCAAGGCGTTGTTCGCGACCACTTCCGCGGCCGAAGGGCTAGGCCCACGGAAGATGTAGTGGTGGAGTTCTATCACAGGAAAGATCTCGCGCACGAACTGCGCCGGATGCTCGCGTAACTCCTCGACGTCGTCAATGTCGGCGTCCAACATCAAAGCGAACTCGCCTTCGATGGCGAGGCCGCAAAACTCGGCGGCACAGAGTACCGCAGGACTACTACGGATTTCGCTCGCAAACAGGTGCCCGAACACCGCGTGTTCAGTCCCGAGTTGCCGCCGAACGGCCGCGCTCACGCAACCGATCTTGTATCCTGCGACAGTTTCCCCTCGCAGCACCCTCAGCTGCGCAGTCTCGATCTGCACGCGGTACGCATCATCGAGATCTAAGTGGAAGGTCGGCTCGGCGAACGCCATGCCCGGCTCCCGGGCATCGTAGTCGTGCAGCTGTTGCCGAGCCAAAGTCTGGATTTCGAGATTAGTCATTATGCTTTGGGCTGTCACACCCATATGATTTTAGGAATTCGCCCGCCCAACTCGATCACGGTCTCGAAAAAGGGTCGCCGAGACGCCCGCGCCGTTGCTGCACTCGTAGAATATTGTTTGGGCTGCAAGCCGGCCGACTGAGTGGATCGTCTGGGCGTCAGCGGGATGGCTAATCCATGAAGGCTCTCTTGCAACCCCTGCAGCAAGTTATTGAACCTCTCGGGTTTGCAGCCAAGCTGGCATGGGAGCGCTTGGAATCGGGCAGCGCCTTCAATCCGATGTCGGAGCAGATGCGTGTCGACCCGTATGGGTTTTACGAGAGGATACGCGCGAGAGATCCGGTGCATCGCACGCGGATCATCGACGGCTGGCTCCTCACGCGCTATCGCGATGTCGACGCGGTGTTGCGCAACCATGTGGCATTCTCGAACCGCACACAGGAATTGGACGAGCGGCTCGAGAGCCTGCTCGATAGCGACCCTCCCGACCACACGAGGCTGCGCGGGCTGGTTTCCAAGGCCTTCACGCCCGCCGCTGTGGCGAATCTCCGCCCAAGGATCGAGCGCTTGGTGGGAAGGCTCCTTGACTCCGTGGCCGGCCAGGAACGCTTTGACTTGATCGGCAAGCTTGCTTACCCACTGCCCATCACGGTCATTGCTGAGATGCTGGGGGTCCCGCCACAGGACATGGACCGCTTCGAAGAGTGGTCGAACGGAATTGCGCTGAGCGTTGAGCCGATCCTTACCGCAAAGCAAATCAAATATATGCGGAGCAACACCGTAGCCTTGCAGGACTACTTCGAGGAGATCATAGAGTTGCGCCGCCACAAGCCCCAAGACGACATGATCAGCGCCCTCATCGCAGCTGAAGAAGAAGGCGAGAAGCTGACCCACCGGGAATTGATCAACACGCTCACCTTGTTGCTCGTCGCGGGTAACGAGACTACGCGCAACCTGATCGGCAACGGTACTCTCGCCTTGCTGCGCCATCCCGAGCAGATGCAGCGCTTGCGCGACCATCCAGAAATGCTCGACTCGGCCGTCCAAGAGTTCCTGCGATACGACGCCCCGGTACAACTAGACGGGCGACTGTGCACCAGCCCAATCGAGGTCGGAGGACGCAAGATCCGACCCGGACACATCGTCATCAGCGCGATCGGAGCAGCAAACCGCGATCCCGAAGCCTTCCCCGATCCCGATCGGCTAGACATCGGACGGCAACACACAAGCCATCTTTCGTTTGGGCGCGGCATCCACTATTGCCTCGGCGCCCCACTGGCAGTGATGGAAGCCAAGATCGCGTTCTCAGCCCTGCTAGAACGGTATACTGCGATGCGCTTGGCCGCAGAGCCGAAGGCTCGGAGGCAAGCAGTGCTGCGCGGTCCCAAGCAGGTATGGGTCGAGGTCGAGCCAGCGCGATAGAAGGCGCGGTTACCAAAACGCCGGTGGCGCAGTGACTGGGTTGGGGAATAGCATGGGTCTTGGTTACTGCAGCACCTGCCGGAATCGTGAAATGAGGGTACTAGCATGAATTGCAGCCGAAGATTGGCTTCCCGCATTGGAACAATCGCTTGTGTGGCGCTGGCATGCGCTAGTGTCGCCTGCATGTCAGACCGCGAGGCGACGCGCCTGCCGGACATCGTGATCGTTCTTGCAGACGATCTTGGCTGGAAGGATGTAGGCTTTCACGGAGCGGGCTTCCCTACTCCCAACATCGACCGCATCGCCGCCGAGGGTGTTGAGCTGACGCGGCTCTACGCCGCTCCGGTCTGCTCGCCCACAAGAGTGGCGCTGCTGACTGGCCGCTACCCCATCCACTACGGGCTGCAACGGGTAACCATTAAGCCGTGGACGGACCTGGGCGTGCCGCCGAACGAAGAAACGCTGGCAGAAATGCTCGGACGCGCTGGCTACGAGCGGCGGGGAGTCTTCGGCAAGTGGCATCTCGGCGATGCACTGCGCTTTCACCCGCTCGAACAGGGCTTCACTGAGTTCGTGGGCCACTACGGCGGCTCGATCGACTATTTCGAGCACACGCGCCTCGGAGCGTTGGACTGGCACCACGACTATTCGCTGAGCCGAGAAGAGGGCTACAGCACGGAACTCATAGGACGGCATGCCGTGCGCTTCATTCGCGAAAGCCCGGCGGACCAGCCGCTGTTCCTATATGTTCCATTCAACGCCATCCATGGGCCCAATCACGCCACAACGGCATATCTCGCGGCAAGCGCTGGCATCAAGCCTGAGAACAGGCGCATCAAGGCTGCCATGACCGCCTGCATGGACGACCAGATTGGCGCGATTCTGGGCGCCTTGGAAGATAGGGGAACATTGGACGATTCTCTGGTGCTGTTCTTCAGCGACAATGGCGGAGTGCCGCCGGCAGGGTCCAGCAACGAACCCTTGCGCGGGCGCAAGCACACGGTCTACGAGGGTGGCATCCGAGTCGCCGCGGCCGCCCGCTGGCCAGCAGGGGGCATCCAGGGCGGCCGCAAAGTTGACACGCCTCTTTCGGTGCTGGATATCTTCCCTACCCTGATGGGCATTGCCGGGGTCGAAGCGCGCCACGACGGACGCTTGGACGGAGAGGACGTGATCCAGGTCTTGCGCGGCGACACCAGCGGTCGCGGTGACTTCCAATTCCACTCGTACTTCAACGGCCAGACGATTCCGGGCAATGGCGCAGCATCGGACGCCGAGCGACGCGAGCGCAACGCTGTCGTCACGAACGAATGGAAGTTGGTCCGCGAGGGTCCGAACCTGGATCGGACCGAGGATCCGCGGGCAGACGCAAAGCTGGAGTTGTATCGGATCTCGGTCGACCCGAACGAAGCCTCGGACGTGAGCGCGTCTCACCCCGATATCTTGGCTGAACTGCTCGAGCGGGCGGTGCGCTTCCGCCAGCTCAAGCCCAAGGACGCGATGGCCATTCCGCTGTCCGCGCCCGAGGGGTGGCAAGCGCCATCCGATTGGAGCGTGCAGGAATGACATCCCGTACACTAGCCGCAACGGCAGCTCTCGTCTCGCTAGCGAGTTGCTCGATTCCGAGCCAAGTCGGAGACTCGGGCTTCGGCGTGAGGCCCAACATCCTCCTGATCGTCTCCGAAGACAACGGGCCGGAAATCGGAGCGTACGGCACACCCTACGTGTCCACGCCGCACTTGGACGCGCTAGCGGATAGCGGCGTTCGCTTCCAGAACGCCTACGTGCCGCAAGCTGGCTGCAGTCAGTCGCGCGCCGCCTTTCTGACCGGGCTGTACCCCCACCAAAACGGCCAGATCGGACTGGCTACGTGGAAATTCGGCCTGTACCGCAGCGACACGCCCAACATCGTGCGCAGCTTGAAGCAAGTCGGCTACCGCACCGGAATCATCGGCAAGTTGCACGTCAACCCGCCCGAGGCGTTTCCCTTCGACTTCGCCAAGATCCCCTCGGCCAACTTCCAGCGCGAGCGGATGGAGCGCTACGCCTCCTTTGCCGCCGAATTCATCGGACAGGCAGAGCAGCCCTTCTTCCTGTCGGTGAACTATCCCGACGCCCACCGGCCGTTCTTGCCGCAAGTGGACGGCATCCCCGAGCGGCCGCTGCAAGCGGCGGATGTCGAGCCGTTGGAGTACATGCAGCTCGACTCTCAGGTACTGCGCAAGGATACGGCCGACTACTACAACTCCATGAACAGGCTGGATCGCTTGGTCGGCGACTTGCTGCAGGCCCTGGCGGATTCGGGCAAGTCCCAAGACACGCTCGTGGTCTATCTCGGAGATCACGGCGCAGACTTGCTGCGAGGCAAGCGGACATCCTACGAGGGCGGGGTGAGGGTCCCGCTGATCATCCGTTGGCCTGGCCTGCAACAGGCCGGCCAAGTGCGCGAGGAACTGGTCTCGACCCTCGACCTGATGCCGACATTTCTGGAAGCGGCCGCCGCTGGGGAGGTCGAGGGGCTGGCCGGCCACTCTCTGAACCCGCTCGTGGCCGGCCAGTCCCCTCCATGGCGGGAGTATCTATTCACCGAATACCACCTGCACTCGAACCACAACTACTTCCCGCAACGCACAGTCCGCGACAAGCGGTACAAGTTGATCCGCAACCTGATGCCAAACACCGTCAATCCCGGACATGCCTTCACAATCGATAAGTTCGTGGGCGATGCCGAACTCTTGCAGGCGCTGGAGCGGGCGCCGGAGCGCGTGCGAACGGCATACCAAGCCATGGCCCGTCCACCGGAGTACGAACTGTACGACTTGGCCGCCGATCCGTACGAATTCAGCAACATCGCGAGCGATCCGGCCCACCAAGACGCCTTCGAGCGCCTGAAGGCGAGACTGCAGCAGTGGCGCGTGCAGACCAACGACCCGTTTCTGGATCCGGCCAATACCGCCCGCCTGAAAGCCGAGATTGAGTCAACCCTCAAGAACGGCCAGTACGAGCGGCCCGAGGGCTGGAACTACAACGCGTACCTTGCGCCAAGCAAGCCGGCATCCTCCGCAAGCATCGAAAACTGACCCGAACCTTGAGTACACTCACCTTGGGGCTGCGACACAGTCGGCTCGATCAGATCATGCGGAAATCTCAATTCATCTTGGTGGCGCTCTCCTTAGCTTTGGCGGCATGCTCCGGCACGCCCCCGCCACGACCAAACGTGCTCTTCCTGAGCGTTGACGACATGAACGACTGGGTCGGGGCTCTCGGTTACGAAGTGGCCCAGACGCCCCACATCGACCGCCTCAGCGAACGGGGGACGCTGTTCACCAACGCGCACGCCCCCTCGCCCAAGTGCAACCCTTCCCGTACGGCGATCCTGTCTGGCCTGCGGCCATCGACGACGGGGGTCTACGCCAATGGCGAATGGTGGAAGCCGAACCTGCCGGATGTCGTGATGCTGCCGCGCTATTTCAAGGACAACGGCTACTACGCAGCAGGCGGAGGCAAGGTCTTCCACCACACGCCGGGCTTCAACCCTCCCGATTCGTGGGACGAATATCTCGACCTCATCACCGACCTCAAAACCGATGGCTTCCTAGTCCCCTATCGCCGCCCGAACCACCTGACGAGCTTCGACTGGGGGCCGTTGGACAAGACTGACATGGAGATGGGCGACGGCGCAACGGTGCGCTGGGCGGAGGAATTCCTGTCTCGAGATCACGACCGTCCCTTCTTCTTGGCGGTTGGGCTGTTCCAGCCGCACCTACCGTTCTACGCTCCCCGAGCGTGGTACGACTCCGTGAGCGCGGAGGACGCACCCGTCCCGCTCGACAAGCCCGGCGACCGGGACGACATACCGGAAGCCGGCCTCAAGATGGCCGACTATCGCGTGGCCGATCTCGAACTGATCCTGAAGCACGGTGACATGGACGACGTCGTGCGCAGCTACACGGCTGGCATCCGACACGCCGATGCGCTAATCGGCCGTGTGCTGGACGCGCTCGACGCGAGCGCCTACGCAGAAAACACCATCGTCATGCTCTGGTCCGACCACGGCTACCACTTCGGCGAGAAGCACCACTTGACAAAGAACACACTCTGGGAGCGATCTTCGCGCGTGCCCCTTGCAATCATCGCGCCCGGCGTCAGCACGCCGGGCGGGCGTTGCAGCCGACCCGTGAGCCTGATCAACTTGTATCCGACGCTTGCGGACCTGTGCGACCTGCCCGCTCGGGAAGAGATTGAAGGAGTCAGCCTGCGACCGCTGCTTGAGGATCCTCAAGCAGAATGGGAGCGTCCTGCGGTGATGACGTTTGGGCGCAACAACCACGCCGTCCGCTCCGAGCGCTACCGCTATATCCGCTACGCCTCGGGAGAGGAGGAACTCTACGACCACAGCGCAGATCCCGACGAATGGACCAATTTGGCAGGCGACCCTGCCCATGCGGGTATCATCGCGCAGCACGCTCAGTGGCTGCCCGCGGTAAATGCACCGCAGGCGCTGCTCAAGAGGGACTTTATCTTTGATCCGGAAGCCTACACATGGCAGCGCCGCCCGGAGGAGCAAACCCAATGATCGACCGTCGCGCATTCCTGACCGGCGCCCTTGGCGCAACAGGGTTGGGGGCAAGGCCTGCCAAGGCAACGGCTAACGGTCTCAACGTGCTGTTCATCGCTGTGGACGACTTGCGGCCCGAGTTGGGCTGCTACGGCAATGATCTCGTCCATGCACCGAACTTGGACAGCTTGGCATCCAGCAGCGTGGTATTCCAGCGCGCCTACTGCCAAGCGCCTGTCTGCGGGCCATCCAGGGCATCCTTGCTGACAGGCATGAGACCGGACACCTCCAGGGTATGGGGCAACCGCACGCACTTCCGCGAGACGATGCCCGACCTGGTCACGCTGCCGCAACGCTTCAAGCAGTCGGGATACCAGACCCAAGCGATCGGCAAGGTGCTGCACGGCAAGATGGACGACCCGCCGTCATGGAGCGTGCCCGCCTGGCCGGAAGGCGGCATGCAGGCCGGAATGCAGTACGTCGACGAGGAACGCTTGGCAGCGATGCGGCGGGAGGATCCCGGCCGCGAATGGTCGGGCTCCGACATCCCTACCCTGGAATGGAACAAGCGGCAATCCTGGCAAGCACCGGCAGTACCCGACAACGCCCTGCAAGACGGCCAGGTGGCGGACCGGGCGCTCGCCGCGCTCCGCCGCCTGAAAGACGATCGGTTCTTCCTCGCTGTTGGGTTTCAGAAGCCCCACCTGCCCTTTACGGCACCGAAGAAATACTTCGACCTGTACGATCCCGCCGCGCTGCCGGTGCCTAAAGATGCCCAGCGCCCGGTGGACGCACCGGCGATGGCTTTCACCCGCTCCAACGAGTTGCGGGGCTACAAGGACATCCCTAGCGAAGGGCCCTTACCGGCCGCCAAGGTCCGGGAATTGATCCACGGCTACTACGCTGCGACTAGCTACATGGACGCGCAAGTCGGCCGGATATTGCGAGAAGTGGAGAGCTTGGGCCTGTCGGACAGCACGGTGGTGATCCTGTTCGGCGACCACGGCTGGCACCTGGGGGAACAATCCCTGTGGGCCAAGACCACGATTTTCGAACTCGCCGCCCGTGCCCCGATGATGCTGAGAGTGCCGGGAATGCTCTCGGGAGGGAGGAACTGCGCAGGGCTAATCGAGTTCGTGGACATGTACCCGACCCTGTGCGCAGCGTGCGAAATCGAGCCCCCCGAGGACTTGGAAGGGACATCGATGCTTCCGTTGTTGGAAGATCCGGACCGGCCATGGAAGAAGGCGGCATTCAGCCAGATCCCGCGCCCCTATCTGGCGGATCAAGACTGGGTTCACATGGGCCGCAGCATGCGTACCCAGCGGTATCGCTACACAGAATGGTTCGACCGCGCGGGAACGGCTGTGGCACGAGAGCTCTATGACCTGGAGACGGCTCCGTTCGGAACGGTCAACATCGCCAATCGACCCGAGAGTGCGGCGCTCGTGCGATCGCTCGCGGCGCAACTTCGCGATGGCTGGAGGAAGGCCCGCCCATAGAGGGCCGGCGAGCCGCCGATGGATCGCTACCAGGTGTCGACGTAGGGCCTCTTCTTGGCAGTCCGGACGGGCGAGGCCGGTACGGACACGAGAGCCCCCATGATGCAACGACGGGTGTCAGCCGGGTCGATCACGTCATCAAACGCAAATGCCACGCCAGCATTGAGGGCCTTGCCGCGCTCGTACGCGGCCGCCACCAACTCGGCGTACCTCGCAGCCCGCGCCGAGGGGTCTTCGATCGCTGCGAGTTCATTTCGAAACCCAAGCTTCATCTGTCCCTCGAGTCCCATGCCGCCATGCTCGGCGGTCGGCCAGGCAACCGTCAGCATCGGCCGTTTCGTGTGACCTCCCGCCATGGCTTGGGCTCCCAGCCCATAGGCCTTGCGCAGGACGATCGTGACCAGTGGCACGCTGAGATTGGCACCGGTGACAAACATGCGGCTGCAGTGCCGCACCAACGCCGTGCGCTCGATCTCCGGCCCCACCATCATGCCCGGAGTGTCGCAGAGCACGACCACCGGTATGTCGAAGCAGTCGCACAGCTGCATGAATCGAGCGGCTTTGTCGGAGCCATCGCTGTCGATCGCTCCGGAGAGGAACTGGGGATTGTTGGCGACAATTCCGACAGCCCGACCTTCGAGCCGGGCCAATGCGGTGATCATGCCGGGGCCGAACTTAGGCCGCAGCTCCAACACGGAGCCCGTGTCCGCTAAGATCCCGATCAATTCGCGGATGCTGTAGACTCTCAGGCGGTTCTCCGGCACGACCCGGCGCAGCAGCCGCTGGTCCTTGCAAGTCCAATCCGCGAGGGGGCCCTGGAAATAGCTCAGGTACCGCTTTGCCACCGCGACCGCTTCTGCCTCGTCCTTGACCGCCAAGTCGACGACTCCGTTCGGCACTTGGATTTCCATCGGCCCGACTTCTTCCGGACGAAACACGCCCAGACCCCCGCCTTCGATCAGGGCCGGGCCGCCCATCCCGATGCTAGAGTCCTCGGTGGCGATGATCACATCGCAGCAGCCCAGTAGCGACGCGTTGCCCGCAAAGCAGAAACGCGAGGTGATTCCAATCAGCGGCACCAGCCCGCTCAGGCTCCCCATCGTGGCGAAGGTTGGCGTGTCGAGAGGACGGTACATGTCGTCCGAGCGCCCTTGACCTGCGGCGGTCGTCGCAGCGCCGCCCTTGCGCTTGCCACCCGTGCCGGCACGGCCGCCGCCACCCTCTGCAAACAGCACGACCGGTCGCCGCCACTTGGTCGCAACCTCGAGCATGCGATCCGTCTTGACGTGATTGAGGACGCCTTGCGTGCCCGCCAGCACGGTGTAGTCGTAGGCCAGTACCGCGCACCTAGAAGGTTCCCCGGGGAAATCGGCGCCATTCACGCTGCCGATCCCGGTGATCATGCCGTCCGTTGGGAACTTGCGGATCACCTCGTCCTGGGCCAGGCCAGTTCCGGGCGTGAGCGCCAACTGACCGTACTCGACAAACGTGCCGTCGTCGCACAAGTCGTCCACGTTCTCGCGAGCAGTCCTCTGGCCGGTCTTGCGGCGCTTCGCCACCGCATCGGCACGGGCAGCGTCCAACGTGACCTCATGACGTGCGCGGACTTCGGCCAAGTCAGGCCGGAGGTGGTTCAGATCCACATCTGACGGGCCTTCGTCGCTAGCGCCGTCGATCTCTCGCTCTTCGATCATCGCCAAGGGATGGCCCTCATAGACCGTGTCTCCGACCGCTACAGTGACTTCCCGCAAGATTCCGCTCGCCCCGGCCCGGATTTCATGCTCCATCTTCATGGACTCCATGACCAGCACCACATCGTGGGCCCGCACCGCGGACCCGACTTCGGCGTCAATGCTGACGATGGTGCCCTGCATCGCGGCAATGATCTGCTTGGCCCCGTCCGGCAATGGGCCGGACTTGGTCCCGCCGGGCCGCGCAGTGGCCGCACGCTTGCCGTACGCGAGGACCGCGAGCGGGTCGTTCGGATCGACCCTTGCTCCCGCCATCCCGGCCTGTGGGGCCGGCAACTCCTGGACCGGGAAGAAGCGTCCTGCGCCGGGCCGCGCAGCTACCAACTCTTCCATCCGCTCGTCGACGAAGCGGGTGTGCACTTTCCAAGCGCGAACGTCTCGGTGCGCGAGCAGCGCCTGGAGGAAGGAAATATTGGTGTCGACTCCAACGAT
>LXNI01001617.1_pt1 | contig 18508 bp, 14 predicted proteins | sample 809091 | NCBI WGS metagenome assembly LXNI01 (sample SAMN04870527, study PRJNA318959) | sponge metagenome | biome: 01000161; feature: marine sponge reef; material: water | host: Sarcotragus foetidus | place: Greece: Milos, Mediterranean Sea | collected 2013-05-29 | depth 5-7 m | reverse complement strand
CTGAGGACACCGCTGAGCACGATCAGGGGATCGGTGGACACGTTGCTGGAGGAAGTTTCCGAGCTGGACTCGGCAGAGATTACACAGTTTCACCGCATCATTCGAGATCAGTCCGACAGTATGCGACACATGATTGCCGACCTGCTGGATGTTGCCCGCATCGATATAGGCACACTGCCTGTTGACCCCAAGCCGTCCGAGGTCCGGGATTTGGTGGACGAGGCGAGGAACAGGTTCGAGGGCGGTGGGGGGCAGCACAGCCTGGAGATGGACGTTTCCCCGCACCTGCCACAGGTCATGGCTGACTGGCGGCGCATCGTCCAGGTTCTGGGCAACCTGCTGGCCAACGCGGCCAGACACTCACCCCAGTCGTCGGCCATCAAGGTAACGGCGAAGCAGGACCGCGTTCACGTGGCGATCTCAGTCTCAGACAGCGGCGTGGGAATACCATCGGAGCGGCTGCCGCACCTGTTCAGGAAGTTCTCCAGTATTGATGGCAAGGGGCAGACAGGAGACACCGGCCTGGGCCTGGCCATCTGCAAGGGAATCGTTGAGGCGCACGGGGGCCGCATCTGGGCCGAAAGCGACGGAACTGGTCTGGGCAGCCACTTCACTTTTACCATACCGGCGATCGAGGCGGCTGCGACCGCTATCTCGCGGCCCTCCGGTGGCGCGCAGAGGTTGAGGGGAAGTGGACCCCGCATCCTCTGCGTCGACGACGATCCCCAGATGCTCAGGTATGTCAGGGACGCTCTCTCCAGAGAGGGATTCGAACCCATTGTGACCGCGGATCCGAAAAATATCTTCGACCTGATGGAGGAGGAAAAACCGCATCTGGTCCTCCTCGACCTGGTCCTGCCGGGCAGAGACGGCATTGAGCTGATGAGCGAAATCCGCAAGTTATCGGATGTGCCGGTTATCTTTTTGTCGGTGTACGGTCAGGACGAGGTGGTGGTCAGAGCATTCGACTTGGGCGCAGCGGACTACATCGTGAAACCCTTCTCAACCACGGAATTGGCAGCCAGGATAAGAGCCGCCCTGCGCAAGAGAGCCGTGCCTGCACTGTTCGAGCCTTCCGAACCCTATCTGCTGGGAGACCTGCAGATCGATTTCGTCCAAAACAGGGTGACCGTTGCCGGGTGTCCGGTACAGTTCACGGACATCGAGTACCGGATGCTGGTTGTCCTTTCAGCCAGCGCAGGCAGTGTTCTGACCAACATGCACCTGTTGGAACAGGTCTGGGGCCAGGGGAAAACTGGCGGCTACGGGCGGGTTCGCAACATCATCCGGAGGCTGCGCAGGAAGCTAGGGGACGACGCCAACAAGCCCACCTACATCTTCAATGAACCCCGAATCGGCTACTGCATGCCAAAAGGCGAGTGACGACCGACCATGGCGGTCGCCTGATTGAGCAGGACTTACGAGTTCATACGGGTTCTTCTCGTCTCTGTTGCGGGGTTGACGCAGCCGCTCCAGGGCGCTAGAGGACTTCTCGTTCCAAACACCACTGTTCAGATCCACAGCTCACGCTTCGCTACAGCCAATGGGAACAATGGCTCGTCAGGACGCGACTGACAGTTTGAACGCATACTGGATTCGCCTCCTCCTTGAAGGAAGTCGGTGGGAGGTTGTCAGGAGCGGGTCCCGGTGCTTGGGCACGCATGCACGGGCGAAAGGGAGGACGCATTTGAATCTCTGTAGTAAATTTGGCTTCCTTTCATCGCCATTGGCGTCCGGACAGCCTGCTACGGGCTGCTACTGGCAGTCTGGGCGGCGGCTTTGTGCTTTAGAAGGCCCCATACGCTGAGGGCCAGCCCCAGGATTACAAACGCAAGAGCAACGTAGGAGACGTCGCGCAGGCCAGCGATCTGGGCGACGGCGGCGGCTTCGGTCACGCCGCCGCTGAACTCGGGCCCGGCATAGTGCGAGACACGGCTGGCCCACAGCGCGCCCAGGGCGGCCACGCCTGAAGTGCGGCCGAGCGTGCGCCCGATTGTGTTCAGGCCGCTGGCGACGCCTAGCCGCGTGCGGGGAACGGACCCCATCACGGCGCTGTTGTTGGGCGATTGGAAGAGCCCCATGCCGAGGCCCAGCGGCGTAACCCGCGAGATGAAGCCGAGAATGGATGTTTCGGGATTCAGCGTGCTTACTGTGTAACAACCTATTCCCAACACGACGAGCCCTGCGCCGGTGATAATGTGGTAAGAGAACCGATCTGACAGTGCTCCGGCAATTGGAGAAGCCAGCCCAAAGAAGATGTAAGTGACTGCTAAGAGGAGACCGACGACCGAGGGTTCCAGCGCCAGCAGGTTTGTCAGATAGAAGGGGAAAATCAGTGTGACGCCACCGAGAACGATGAAACTGATCAGGCGCGTCGACAGGCTCAGGCTGAATTCGGGGTTGCGGAAGATGGTGAGATCGAGCAGCGGCTCCTTCACGCTCTTCTCTGTGTGGATGAAGAGCGCCAGCGTGAGCAGGGCAACCGCGAATAGGCCGATCATTGGGGGCGAGCCGTAGCCGCGACTCTCGCCGACGGTCAGGAAGAGCATGAGAGCGAGGAGGCCGAGGGAGAAGGTGACGGCTCCGGTCCAGTCGAACCGCTCTTTGCCGCGAGGACGGTCTTTGGGCAGATAGAGCCATGCCAGGACCAAGCTGATACAACTGAGGGGGAAGCCCACAAAGAAGGTCCAGCGCCAGGAGAGAAGGTCCAGCAGGAGGCCGCCGAGGAGGGGGCCGGCGACTCCGCCGGCAGAGACGGAGGCGCTGAAGAGGCCGAGGGCCTTGCCGCGCTCTGATGGGGGGAATGTTTCGGTGACGATTCCCATGCTCAAGGCGATGGCAAAGGCGCCGCCGACAGCCTGCACGACACGAAAGGCCAGCAGGAGCTCTATGTTGGGGGCCAGGCCGGCGAGAATCGAGCCGAGGGCAAAGGCGATCGTACCCCAGAGGAAGATGGGCCTATGTCCCAGCATATCGCCAAGGCGGCCTACGGCCGGCGAGATTGCGGTCTGTGTCAGGGTAAAGGAAAGAAGGACCCATTGGACGAGGGCAAAGTCCACGTTGAACTCTACGACCAGGGTTGGCAGGATAACGTTGGCGATGCCGATGTTGAATGAGGCCAGAAATACGCCGGAACCGAGCGCGGCGAAGATGAACCATTTGCGGTCAATTGGTGGTGCAGCAGTGGTTTTCGTCATTGGGGGCATATGATGGTATAGAGGCTTGCCAGGGTATTGGAGGGCGATGCGCCAGGGGAGCACTTTTTGCCAGAGTTCATGACGTACCGGGAATTTCAGTTTCCGGCATGGATGAACGATAGAGGTCAGGCTCCTTCCCCGGACCAGAGAGTAGAGTCGAGAGGATGTAGTTTGGTTTTTCTGCTGACATGGAAGGGCACCTGGCTCCGAAGTCACATTTGTTTAGCGCATGAAGGAGCCGCCAGTAACGGGAAGCGAAAGACCGGTAAGAAAATCGGCTCCATCGGAAGCCAGGAAGGAGACGGCATGGGCCAGGTCGTTGGTTTGGGCAAGGCGTCCTATCGGCGTACTTCCGGCGGCGCCTGACAGAAGGGCGTCGGTGGCATCCTTTACTTGCAAGGCTGGGTTGTCGAACAGGTTGGTCATGTGGCCGACCCGTTCGGTGGGCGTCAGGCTGGGGCAGATGGCGTTGACGGTTATGCCGAATTCAGCCAGCTCCTGGGCCAGGGACTGTGTCAAGCCGACGATTCCGAATTTGGAAGAGCAGTAGGCGGCAAAGCGGGCGATGCCACGCAGACCCAAGACCGAGGAGACGCTGATGATACGGCCGCGGCCGCCGCGGGCGACCATGTGACGGGCAGCGGCCCGGCTGCAGACAAAGGACCCTTTCAGATTTACGGACATGCCGCGGTCCCACTCGTCCTCTTCGAGGTCGACGACGGGGACGCGATCACGGCCGCCGCGGGCAGCCGCGTTGTTTACCAGGATATCGATTTGGCCCAGTTTGTCGATAGCTTGTTGCATGGCACCTTCAACGGATTGGACATTGGTGACGTCGCAGGTCAGAGCCATTGAGCGGCGGCCCATTCCTTCAATCTCAGCCTGCAGAGCGGGCAGGCCGCCCCATTCGGCGTCGGCATAGGGCTTCTCTACGAGGTCGGTCACGACGATGTCGGCCCCATCTTCTGCCAACCGCAAAGCGATTCCGCGGCCGATGCCATGTTCGCCGCCGGCGCCGGTGACGAATGCAACCTTTCCATTCAGGTTGTACATTTCACTGTCCTCCAAACGGTAACATACGCATTGTTGTCACTTGATGGTTTCGATTGACGACAGGCTCGGCTGGTTAGGTCGATTGCCTTACAAGGAACTGTTCAGTTGTTGAATTCCGTCACCGCCGATTCGAGAGTTCATACACTTTCGAAGCGAAGGGCCAGCCGATGGGATAGTGTGAAGTTGGGCGCTGGCTGTAAAGGCTGGACATAGCCCTTGAGACGCCATTGGGTCAGGACGCCCGCGGATTCCCTGAGAGTCAGGACCGCTGATTGTCCGCCCACTTCTCTATAGAATTTAATCGCATTTTGGGCTGGGAAACAAAGTCCAAGAGTCCTTGAACTTACGCGGCCGCGTCTGAGACGCGGCTGCCGTGCTTTCAGGCGTAGACGCAGGTGCGGGCATAGGGGTCACACACTTTCTCGGTAAGCGGAAGCACAGGAATTCGCAAGTTAATCCGAATGGACTGAGTCGTTTGTGTGTGGGCCACGCGTAACGTTGATCGAGCCAGGGGCAGATGGCAAGCCCGCGTTTGTCGCTGAGGAAGTAGGTGGTGCAGGTATTATGGGACCGGACGATATCGGGAACGAAGTTTAGTTTGTAGATGGCAGAGCAGGCCTGCGCGACCGGTTGCGCGCCGCTGCGTTCGCCGAGGCCGTGGCGACTAGATGCGTTCGAAGTAGCGGTTGCGTTCCCAGTCGGTGGCGGCTTTGCGGTAGGCTTCGGCTTCGGAAGTGTAAGAGTGGGTGTAGTGTTCGACTTCGTCGGCGCCGAACGCGGAACGGGCAAGGTCGCTGCTTGCGAAGTCGCTGACGGCTTCTTCGAGGCTGCCGGGCAGCATCTGCTTGTCGGTGCCCGTCTGGGGCATTCGTGCAACGGGTCGGGCCATGATTGGCCCTTGTCCGAGGATGCCTGCTGTTCAGGCCGCGGCGAGTACTGATGGAAATGGTGGGCGTGGTAGGCCTAATGCGGGATCGAAGTCGAGACTGCTTCCCCAATAGATGCCGGTCTAGCCTGCCAGGTATAGGCTGGCCATCTCTTCGTCCATGCATTTGGCTGCGATGAGCCAGTCTCTAATGGCGGGATCCATCGCACGCACTGTTGCGCCCAAACTTTCGTGATAGCTCAATATCAGGGAGAAAAACCTTTCAAGATCGATCGGATCATTTTTCGATCCGGGATATTCATCTATTTCAGCCTTCAGTTCCCGTTGACTCGTCAACAGGGCTTGGTGCCAGTCGCTCACTTCTGCCGGAGGGCTTACCGAATTCAGATACGCTATCAGAACGCCCAGACCGTCTGAAAACTCGCCATAAGTAATCTCTCCATCCTCTTCTGCCGTCTCGGAGGAGGCGAATTCGGCGCAGAATGCCGCGTACTCGTCGAGAGACATTTGACGGTTTGCCGGCTCTGGCGTATTGGTCGGTGCGGGCGCTGGTGTTGGCTCAAGCGTTTGTGTTGGTTCAGGTGTTTGCGTCGGTTCTGGTGCTTGCGTGGGTTCTGGCGTTTGCGTCGGTTCGGCCCTTTGCGTTGGGGCAGTCGTCAGCGTTGGAGCCAACTCGGCAGGGGCCGACTCCTCCGAGACTTCTTCACTTCCATTACAGGCTGTAAGCGTTGCGGCAGTGAATAGGACTGCCAGCAAGAGACAGGCCCAGCGCAGGCGAGCAGAGTTCGTTTTCACTTTTGTCCTCCTTCAGTGGCTTATATCTGAGGCGCGGCGTCGGACGAAGCAGTCGTTCGATTCAGTTGTCATTATCGGAAGAGCCGGATTCGGCCGGGAGGGCGGCAGGCTGTCCTTCGAAGGGTGAGCATCCTCCTCTGTTGCAGGCGGCGACCCAGTAGAAGTTGCGTCTGTCGGGGTCCTTGTGGGTGAAGGTGCTCTCGATAAGGCCGGAGGCCAGCTGTTTGCATAAGATGGAGAAGCCGTCGGACTGGACTGTACAGAAGTTGTCCAAGTGGTGGTGATGATAGACGTTGTAGTAGTCGGCTTCGTCGACCGGATCCCAGCTGACGACGATGGAAGTGCCTTCGGGGGCGAAGGTGGGGTTGGAGGGGGCAGGGGGAATGTCCTCGACCGGCCTGACGGGGCTCTCTGCCTGAAAGGGCGAGCAGCCGACGCTGCTGCAAGCGGCGACCCAGAAGTTGGTGCGTTTTTCGGGGTCGACGTGCGTGTAGGTGGTTGTGGTGAGATTGGCGGCCAGAAGGTCGCAGGCGCCAGATGTGCCGTCGGATTCTACCATACAGAAGATGGAGGATCTGTGGTGATAGTAGAGGTTGTAGTAATCGGCGCCTTCAACCGGATCCCAGGAAAGTATGACTGATGTTCCTTCGAAGGCGTAGGTAAAGTTTGACGGAGTGGGGGGGAAGTCTATGCCGAGTCTGACGGGGGAGCCAGCAGGCGGGCTGGCTGTGTTTTCGGAGATGAGGGGTGAGCAGCCGCTGCTGTTGCAGGCACGCACCCAGTAGAAGTTACGGCCACCGGGGGGTTCGACGTGCGTGTAGGTGGTCTCGCCGTGGACTGTGGCCAGCTGCCGGCAGAATTTTGGACTGGCGAGGTGGGTTAAGCGGCAGCGCGAATCGTAGAAATCGTCATGATAGAGGATGTAGTGGTCGGCGCCGGCGACCGGATCCCAATGGAGAATGATCGAGGAACCCTGGAGTGTGTAGGAGAGATTGGACGGTGTGCTGAGAGCGCTATTGAGTGGAAAACGGCCTCTCGAGGTGTCGCAGTAGCCAATGCTGACGTCGATCTTTACGCCGGTGGGGGCTTGGCTGATCAGTTCATGCAGATCTCGCAGAATGCCCTTTTCAAGGTGGGCGAACTGGTTGGGGAAACAGCCGCTGAAGTTATTGCCGCGGATGTAGAGGTTGGTGAATTTTGCAGCGTTTTCCCATTCAAGTGGGAACTGACCTGTCAGGTTGTTGTCACTGAGATTGAGGTAGAGGAGCTCTGGAAGTGTACCCAGTTCTGGTGCGAGTTCGCCGGTCAGGTTGTTGTTTCGGAGGTCGAGCCGGGAAACGCAGCCGTTTTCTGCGGTGGTCACACCGAACCAGGTTGAGAGAGGTTGCTGGCTGAGCCAGTTGGTGTTGTCGTGCCAGTTCGGTCCGTCGGTAGCATTGTAGAGGGCAGTTAAGGCGGCGCGATCGGTCTCGGCGCAGGAGGTGGGTGCCGCTCGAGAGCGGGAGTCGTCCGCGGGTCTGGGATCGCTGCGGCAGGAAGAAAGGGTGGTAACCAGAATGAGAACTGTCAGGAGTGCAGCGAACCTGCTGCGGCAGATGGAAGGGCGCGCCATATGTATCTCTCCATATGGCACCGGAAAAGAGGCGGTCATTACGGGGAGTTAAAGCATTCGACTCCCTCAAACTGTTTGTTTATATCGATTTGTATGGGTTTTGTCAAGTTTTCCGAAAGGGCGATATTGTCGTCAGTCGGGAAGGGATTCCGAGTTGCACGCCATAGACCAGAGCTAACAGTTCGCTGTCTGCCAAGAATGCGAGGGATGTTGTGGCGGAACTGCTGACGGTCGAATCGGGAAATTGAACTTTGCGGGGTATCACAGAACACATAGCTGAAAAGAAGGTCAAGCAGCGACTAGATGCGTTCGAAGTAGCGGGTGCGTTCCCAGTCGGTGACGGCTTTGCGGTAGGCTTCGGCTTCGGTGGTGTAGAAGTGGGTGTAGTGTTCGACTACGTCGGCGCCGAACGCGGTCCGGGCGAGGTCGCTGCTTGAGAAGTTGCTGACGGCTTCTTCGAGGGTGCCGGGCAGCATCTGCTTGTCGGTGGCTGCGTAGAGGTCACCGATATGGGCGGGCGGTGGCTCGATCTGTTGCTCGATGCCGGTCAGACCGGAGGCGATAACGGCTGCGTAGGCGAGGTAGGGGTTGATATCTGCGCCGGTAATGCGGCACTCGATGCGTAGACTGGATCCTGTGCCGACGATACGGAAGCCGGCGGTGCGGTTGTCGGGCGACCAGGCCAGGGCGGTTGGGGCCCAGCTGCCGGCCTCGTATCGCTTGTAGGAGTTCACGGTTGGGGCGTAGCAGACCATTAGCTCCGGCACGTAGCGCATCCAGCCGCCCAGGAACCAGCGGAAGTGGTCGGAGCAGGCGATACCGGAGAGGTCGCCGGTGCCGGGAAAGGCGTTGGTCATTTCACCGTTCGCAGTCGTCCACAGGCTGACGTGGAGGTGGGAACTGGAACCGGCCTCGGCTGCGTCAGGCTTGGCCATGAAGGTGGCGCAGCAGCCGAGCTGATCTGATATCTCTTTTACTGCCTGTTTGAGCAGTACGTGGCGGTCCGCCATTTCCAGGAGTGGAGCGTAACGGATGTTCAACTCGTGCTGGCTCATTCCAAATTCGCCCTTGGAGGACTCGACAGGGACACCGGATGCGGCGAGATGGCGGCGGTAAGCGCCGTTGAGGTCTTCGGTCCTGGTCATTTGCAGGAGGTGGTAGTCTTCGCGGTACCATCCGACTTTGGCCAGGTCACGATAGCCGTTGCTGGCTGCGTCCATGTATGAGGTCCGAAACAGAAAGTATTCCAGCTCTGACCCGGCCATGGCTTCGAAACCCCGGGAGCGCAGCCTTTCAAGCTGGCGGCGCAGGATCGAACGCGGTGCGACTGTTACAGGATCGTGCCCTGGATCCAATTGCGCGTCGCAGATCACGAGGGCGGTCCGGTCGAGCCAGGACAGTTTGCGGAGTGTTCCCAGATCGGGCACAAGGTGGACGTCGCCGTATCCTGATTCCCAGTTCGAGAACTGGTAGCCGGGGACGGGTTCCATTTCCATGTCCACGGTAAAGAGGTAGTCGCAGGCATGGGTGCCGCTCGCTACGTCGCTGAGGAAGAAGGAGGCGTCGAGGCGTTTACCCACCAGTTTTCCATAAGGTTCGGTGAGCGCGAGGAGGACGGTGTCTATGGAGCCTTCGTCGACGGCTGTGCGCAATTGGTCAACGGTGAGCATTCCTGGGACACTATTTTTGTCTGGTTGCATTTTCTTTTCCTCCGGCTTGACTGGCTTCCGCGGCGCGGCGCAGGAATCTGCTCAATGGAACCTGTTACGGTTTCGTTGGGGAATTATATACGGAAGTGGGTGGAACAATCTACTTTGGCTTGTAAACGGATGACTACGTTGCGATTTTCGGGGGTAGAGGACTGGTCAATCCACGGAGAACAGCAACTTCAACACCCTTTGATCCACGAAGGGCCACGAAGAACACCTTACTTTGATCCGTAGAGGACGCGGAGGGGCTCGGAGAACGGCAACTGCAACGGCAACACCTCTTATCCGCGAAGGGGCGCGAAGAACGGCAACTGCAACACCTTTTGATCCACGAAGGGCCACGAAGAACACCTTTCTTTGATCCGCAGAGGACGCAGAGAACGGCAACTGCAACGGCAACACCTTTTATCCGCGAAGGAGCGCGAAGGGCCGCGAAGAACGGCAACTGCAACACTTTTTGTCTCCGGAGGGCCACGGGAGAACGCCGCTTTTCGTCCACGTAGGAGCTGGGTAGATACCTTTTGTCAGTTGTCTGGGGCGGCGCCGAGCCACTTGGCTCGGCGCCGGTTTTCGGGCGAGTCAGGAGAAAGGTGGGCGGCTCACTGGTAGAGCAGCTGGAGTGTTTGCCCGGCCTGGATTTGGGTCTTTGTCTGCAAGGTAATGGCACCACTTTGTTGTTCGAATGCGACGGGTTCGCCGTCGAGGGTGGTGCGGACTACTGGGGTGTCGGCGAGGGAGGGCAGGTTGATGTGCTGAAGGGGGAGGGCGCCGTAGAGGACTTTGAGGGAGCAGTGGTCGGAGGCGGTCTGGAACTGACCCCAGCCGGAGTCGAGGGACCAGAAGCAGTCGAACTCGCCATTGTCCTCCTGGACTGGCTGGAAGCCGATGGCGCCGTTGACCATGTCGAACTGGAAGCCGGAGAAGGCGTTGAGGAGGGCGTAGGATGCCATGCTGCGGGCATAGTTGTTGCCGCACTCGAATTCGTTCCAGGGGTTGCGGCGTTCGCCGTCGTAGCGGTGGCGGATGGCCTCGACGCAGCGCATGCCTTCGTCGACGAGCCCGACCATGATCATGTGGCTGGCGGCGGCGTATTCGAAGCCGTTCATGGTTTCCTGCGAGTAGGGGGCGGGGATGAGCGGCTTCTGTTCTTCCTCAGGCCAGGCGCAGATGACGAGGCCGCCTTCGTCGTTGAGGGCGTAGATGCGGCAGGGGTTGTAGACCTGGCTCATTTCGGGAACGTAGTTGTACTTGTAGATGGCGGCGCAGGCCTGCTTGACCTGTTCCGGGTCGTGGAGGTCGCCGAGTCCGTAGAGGGAGGCGTGCCACTGGGCGAGCACCTGGTCGATGCTGCTGCCCTCGCCGATCTGGTACTTGATCTCGTTGTGTTCGGAATTCCAATAGGCATCGAGGGCGGAGCCACCTTTGAGGGAGTCGTCCTGGGGGCCGTAGGATTCGACGAGGGCGCGGTCGGCAAGGTCGACTTTCTGAACGTAGTATTCGCCGTTGAAGAGATTGGCGTCGACCCAGGCTTTGCCGCGTTCGAAAATGGCGTGGTATTCGGAGGCGGTTGCCACGTCGCCGATTGATTCGGCCATTTCGGAGGCGGCTTTGAGCGCGCCGAGGTAGAAGCCAGTCAGCCAAGAGTTGGGGCCGAAGAGCTCCATGTCGAGGGTATGATGCTGGCGGCCGGTGAGAACGCCGGACTTGTCGGGGTCCCAGCGGTCGATATTTTCGGGGCTCCAGGCGTATTCGAGGGACTTCTTTACGCCGGGCCAGATGGAGCGCAGCCACTCGTGATCGCCGCTGATCTTCCAGTCGCGATATGTCTTCATGACGCCGCCGAACTGGCCGTCGCAGCAGGGACGGAATGGCCATGGATCGGAGCCGAGGGGTAGCTGGATGCGGAATGGCATTGCGCCGTTTTCGAGGAGGTTGTAGCGGTAGTCGGCGGTGCGCATGGTGCGCTCGAGGGCGGGGAAAAGGAAGGGGAGCGCCTGTTGATAGTTCCAGACATGGGTGCAGCTGCCTTCGCAGCAGCCTTCGTCAGGGTGCAGTCCTTCCCAGCCGTAAAAAGTGCCGTCCTCCAGGCGCAGTACGGTTGGCGATTTGAGGATGGAGATGTTGGCGGACACGGCGTCGAGGGCTGTGGCCGGAATGGTCGAGGCGAAGAGCGCGTCTTTGAAGCGTTTCGTCTCGGCGTAGAGGCGCGGCCAGTTCTCGATGGCGTACTGGGCGCTGGCGCTGGAATCGTCCCATTGGGTGGCGTAGTAGTTTTTCCAGGTCTGTGCGCTGGCTTGCTCTTTTTTCCAGTAGTTTTCGCAGGTGGGGAAGCTCCAACTGATGACGAAGCGGACGCGGCGGGTTTCGCCGGCGGCGACGGGCAGGTGGATGGCGAGAAGGCCTGTGTCCTGTTCGGTGAATTGGGCGCCGCCGCCTCGCTGTTCGGCGGATTCGTAGGCGCGGTTTTGGAAGGGACCGGGGGTATTGAGGTCTTTCCAGTAGACTTCGAGGTTGTCGAACCAGGCGCCGCGGAACCAGTTTTGCTGCCAGCTGACGTCGACATCGCCGGCGACGCCGGCGTCGGTGGCGAGGGTCAGGTTGCCGTAGGCGGTTTCTTCGGGCTGGAGGCTGTCGGAGGAGAGGTGGAGGGCGTGGCCCCATGTGCGCTCCTCGATTGCGTTCAGGTTTGTGGCGGGCAGGGGGTTGGTGAGCACGCCGACGACGGTGTAGGTGAGATCGGCGGCGGTGGAATTGGTGACGCTGAATTCGAAGAAGGCGGCGGGTATTCCGGAGTCGTCTTCGTTGGTGGGGATGAAGGGGTTGAAGGCGGTCATCCGGACCTGGCCGGGGAAGGTGTCGTCCCGGTACGTGAGCTCGGCGAGTGGGAACTGGCCGCGGAAGTCGACGCTCTCGAAGTGGGGCAGGCCGGTCAGATATTCGCGGCGGGGGCCCCAGCCGAAGGTGCTGAAGGTCGGGGCGACGAGCTCTCCCTGATAGGGAGAGTGCAGGTTGCCGTGGAGGATGCGGGCGTCGGTAACCTGGCCGTCATTTTCGGCACGGATGGCAAAGTGGGAGAAGCCGTTTACGCCGCCTTTATTGGGCCGGTTGAAGATTTCCCAGTCGATGAGGCGTCCGTTGCCGGCGAGGCCGATGCAACCGGTGCCGATGCCGCCGAGAGGGAAGGATATCTGGTTGGTTTTTTCGTTGCGGTAGACGAAGTGCTCCATTTGAATCTCCGTACTCTCTTTGTGCATGTGAGGCGGGTTGTCTGAATCAGGATTATCAGGATAGAGGGATTTTCAAGATTACTGAAAACAGGTCGATTCTTGCGAGTGTGGCTCTTTCTTCGACGGTGGCAGGTGTTGATGGCCACGACCAAATCGTTTGGATTGCAGCTTCATGAAGAAACCTGGTGGCAGGGATATTGCTTAACGACGAAACGGTTTCGTAAGTACCAAGCCACAGCAGTTGACCAGCCAGTCGTCCCCGGAACCATTCAGGCTCTTGTTGACACAACTGGTGTGCAGCCGCCGCCATGCTCGCCAGCCGACACGTTGCGATGAAGGCACACGGTCGGCGAGGCATGGTTTTGTAGGGGGGCGTTGCGGGGGCGCAGCCCCTGCACAAGGGAGGGCCGAAGGCCCGACCGCCCAAAATACAACATTGAGGGGAGAAAGAACACCTCTGCTCGCCCCTTTCAGGGCTGCGAATCAGTTGCGGCTGAGTAGTTACACGGTTTCTTATAGCACGGGGGAATCGTTTCATTATACACCTCTATTGGTCGAATGAATTCTGGCAAGTGTTGTCTGAATCAAGATTCTGAGGACTGAAGGGGCTTCAGGATAGAGAAAGATGGAGTTGAACCTTGCGTCTCAACTTCCTATGTTCTCAGGGAGGGCAGGGTCGAACACTCGCTCCGTGCGCGCCTTGCGGGGACTCATTGACCTTTTGAAATCCTATTGTGCCGCGCTACAATATGCACAGGACGTTATTCTTGCCATCTAATGGGACGGAATGATGCGTGCCAAGGTGGCAGACGCGATTCGCTTGGTTCAACAACAGATACGCTGGAAACAAGGCAGTGCCTCTAACCACCTGCGGAAACGCAAAAGAAGGGGTCACCTGTCCTCAGACGCAACTCAGGCCGTGTACGATCAGGTCATCCACTCGGTGATTTCGGATCGAACATCCACAGTGTATCTCTATAATTACAACAGCGTTGCCTATGTGGCCGTCGTCGGCATCATTCAGAGACAGACCTGGTTGATCATGTTTGCACTAGATGGCGTTCTCGAAAGCGCATATGTCGTCGAGCGCCCCAAATTGTATCTTAGCAATTTCGCCTTTGACAGACTTGGAACCCTGCAAGAGGTCCTATCATGACCACAATCGAAGAAAAACTGTCAGCGTATGAAGTGGACGTTGCGTTTCCCGATGTCAGCGGCATGGAGCATTTGCAGATGCTGATGATCCGGAGCGAACTGCATGAAATGGGACATCTCTTGACGTCTGAACAGGAGGCACGCCTGGCGACCGCAGATAAGAGACTACTTCGACAAGCGCAGCAGTTCTACGAGGCCATTCAATCCATCGCGGATCTGACGGCTTGGCGAGAGACTGCAGATGGAGTTACTCCCGAACATTGGTGGTGGTATCTAGATGTACTGGCGCAAATTCCGGCTGGCGCAGTGACTACTGAATTAAACGCCTTCTCTGTTGAAGAGTGAGATTTGACGCAGTTGCAGTTAAATGGGTAAGAACCCTACTCGGATTTTACTGTATTGATGCCCCCTGGTTCGAAAAACTATCGGTATTCCCCTCTCCTGCTAGCGACAGATAGCCAGACCCTTGCCCCAACTTGGGCTGAGCCCGCCATTTGACCCCGCTTTGACATAGGACCTGCGCTTTGTTAGGATGGAGACACGTTGCGTCGCGTGTAGGGCGCCGACACTATTTTGTCTGGGAAGCGAAGCAACGGCTCTGTTGGGCCTATGGAGCGTGTGCAGACGGGAACGTCCACAGGATTGGTATAGGCTGACGAGCCGGAAATGGCGTGCCAACTTAGAAAATTTATGGTACTCCAAGAAGGAACTTCCTATACGTTTTCCCAGATCCTCGAGCTGAATTCAGAGACTGAAGAGATACTTGCCGATTTAGGCTACCGCTATCGCAGCGCCCCTTTGTCATTACATTCCGTAGAGGTTTCGCGTCTTGGGCCGCAGCTGGAGCAGATGCGCGCGCAAATGCGAGAGCGGTTGCCCTTTGTGCCGATGACCAGTGAAGCCGCGTACCGTGCTTTCTATGTTACGCCGCTGTTATTTGCTGTGCTCGACGCGGTCAGGTTCAAGATGAACATCGAGTTTACGGTTGAAGGCGGGCGGCTGAACGGCACGGTGGACTATCTGCTGCAGGGCAGGAATGACCTGGTGGTGGCCGGGGTGAAGAACGAGGAATTGGAACGCGGTTTCGGGACGTTGGCGGCGAAGATGGTGGCAGTAAGTGAGTATTTCGGAAGGCCGACGGTGGAGTCGATTCACCCGCGGCGGGCACGAAAAGCCCATCGCGCCGGTCCCGCCCGGGGCGGCCCCAAAGGAACGAAGGCCGTCCGAGGCGCGGTGACGCAGATATACGGCGTCGTCACGGCCGGGCCAGTGTGGCAGTTTGGTCTTTTGGAACGGGGTCAGAAGAGAATTACGAGAGACACAGAAGAGTTTCAGTTGCCAGGCGATCTGGAGAGGTTGGTTGGAATCGTTGCGGGACTGCTGGGCGAAGGTGAGACTGGACAAGACAATGTCAAGCGTGAAGAGGAGAAGCTGTCATGGTCGAACAATTAGCGATGCAGGGGGGCGCGCCGGTGCGTACTCTGCCCTTTGGACCGAGTCATTACTTTGGCGGAGAGGACATCGAAGCGCTTGCAGAGGTGATCAATTCGGGTGCGCTGGGCAAGGGGCCGAAGGTAAGGCAGTTTGAGCAGGAGTTTGCGGCGCGCCACGGTGTGGCCCATGTTGTCACCGTAACTTCGGGAACGGCGGCGATGCACACGTGCGTCGGCGCGATTAACCCTGATCCTGGTGATGAGATCATTGTGACGCCGTGGACGTCCGGGGGCAGCATCATCGGGACGCTTCTCCATAACTGTGTGCCGATATTCGCCGATGTTGACGACACGTACACGCTGGACCCGGCCGACGTCGAGGCCAAGATTACGCCGAGGACGCGCGCCATTATCGCGGTGCATCTTTTTGGCAACCCGTGCGACATGGCGGCGCTGCGAGAAATTGCGGACCGGCATCAGATATTTCTGATTGAGGACTGCTGCCAGGCCCATTTTGCCGAGTACCAGGGCAAGGTGGTCGGGTCGATGGGCGATATCAACGGTTTCAGCTTCGGCGGAAAGCATCTTTCTGCCGGGGGCGGCGGGGCGATCATGTCGGACAACGAGACGCTGTGGGAACGGGCGCTGATATTCTCCGACTGCGCGCTGCCGCGCAATGGCGGACCATTCGAGGGGCGGCCTTACGCCAACTATTTTCTGGCGCCTAACTACAAGCTGAACGATTTGATGGCTTCGATCCTGATTTCACAGTTGAAGAAGGTGGGCGGCTATATCGAGAAGAAGATTGAGGCTGCGCAGGGGATCATGGACCAGGTGTCGGATATTGAGGAGATCACGCCGCAGCGGGTGCGCGAGGGGGACAGGCACTCGCACTGGGTGTTGGGGATGACGCTGGACACGGACAAGATGGAGTGTGACGCGTGGGAGTTCGCAGACGCGCTGAACCACGAGGGAATCCCTGCCGGCGGGCCGTACATCGGGTCGGGCAAGGAGGGGCCGCTCTACCGCAACGAGTTTTTGGCGGGGCCGAACTGCTACGGTCGCAGCCATTTTCCATTTGATTACAAGCGGGACAAGCCGCTCGACTACAGGATGGCTGACTGCCCGAATGGCGAGAAGTTGATGCGGCGGGGATTCAGTTTTGCGATGCAGCCAAGTCTTGATGAGGAGGATGTAGCTGATATTGCGGCCGGGATTCGCAAGGTGTTCGGGCATTTCCGGAAGCGGAACTACAGTGGATAGGTTCGGTTGACATTTTGGGAAGGCTGTTCAGATTTCAACAAGAACGGAAAGCCTGCAAGCCTGCTAGGGTTGTTTCTCGATTTACAGTTGAAGTAGACAAAACCAAATGATCCGCGAAGTCACGCGAAGGGTCGCGAAGAACACCCTTTGGTTCACGGAGGACGCGGAGAACACCAGAGGCGTATTGGATTTTCTTTGCGCAGCTGCGCCGGCCTTCGACGATTAGCCGCAATTTACACCCGGAAGTCGTTGTTCAGACAAACGTCAACGAACCCTAATAGAGTGGAGGTAACTACCTAGCGACAGAAGATTACCAGCCAGTCATCCTTGGAACCATTCAGTTTCTTGGTGACACAACTGGTATATCGCCGCCGCCATGCTCGCCAGCCGACACGCTGCGATAGAGGCACACGGTCGGTGAGGCATGGTTTTGTAGGGGGGCGTTGCGGGGGCGCAGCCCCTGCACAAGGGAGGGCCGAAGGCCCGACCGCCCATATAATAAAATTGATGGAGGAGGTTGATGACGCGGGAGACGAGCGACCAGACGCCGATCTGGTGCGGGATCCATTATTTACTTTATCTGCGGGAGGCGGGTGCGGAGGAGGATTGCGCGCGCTTCAGCCTGTTTCAGACGGAGTTTAGCCCGGCGGGGGGAGGGCATGCGGGATATCTGTATCTAGATGCCGAGAGTTTTCCGTCGGCGCCGGCGAACGGAGTCTACACCGACAACCCTGATATGGCGGTGTGGATGTACAACAGGATGTATCGCGACAGCGACAATCCACTGGCGGCGTGTGGGGACAGGATTATTACGGCGCGTTTCGGCCGCAGCGGCGATATGCGGCGGAGGTTGAGCTATACGATTGACACCGCGGAGCGCCAGATCGGTGCTGAGTGGGCCGGGTTGGAGCCTCCGTTTGTCCACCACGGCATTGCCGGGGCTTCCGGTCTTTACACTTACTGCCTGTTCGTTGTTGCCAATCAGGCCAGCCTTGTCGTGGATGGCGAGGCGGTTCCGGGAACGCTGTATGCCCGCCAGGACTGGATTCCGCTGGTGGGGCGGCCGCTCAGCTCGTGTCTGTTGGCGGACGAGATTTGGGCGCAGCCGTGAGGTAGGGGCCCGAAAAGGGTACTTTTTGAAGGACAAGCCAGTTACCACCAGCAGGTTGAGAGAAAGTCCACTATGAAAAAGCTGAGATTTGCGCAGGCGGGTGTGTCGCTGATGCACGCGAACATGTACCGGGACACGCTGATGTTGTTGCCGGATGAGATCGAACTGGTTGGCTTCTATGATCCCGACCCGGAAGGGGTGAAGCCCAACTTGAAGGCGGATGTCCAAGACGTGCCATTTTACGACAGCCTGGGGGATCTTCTTGCGCAGGGCAAGCCTGATGCGGTGATGGTTTCGACATACTTAAAAGATATGCCTTCGTGGATGGTGCAGGTGGCTGAGGCCGGGGTGCATGTGTGGGGCGAGAAGCCGTTTGCAGTGCACTCAAGCGCGTTGGTCCCGGTGGCCGAAGCGGTGCGACGCAACAATCTCCACTTTTCTTGCGGCTATACTTGGCGATTCCATCCGATTGCGAATTTGATCAAGAGGACATGGGCGGCGGGACTGTTAGGGAAGCCGTATTCGATCGAGTTTCGTTTCCTGACTTCGAGCGTGGCCCGGCGCGATCCGCAGACCTGGTATTTCAGCCGCGAGCAGGCGGGAGGCGGCATTCTCAACTGGCTGGGCTGTCACTGGCTGGACTTGATGTGCTACATGACGGGCGCAGACGTGGCGCGGGTTGCTGCGATTGAAGCGAATGTTGGCGGGCATGATATTGACGTGGAGGATGCGGCGGCGGTATCGCTGGGATTCGACAATGGGATGATCGGCAGCCTGCATGCGGGCTATTTTACTTCGGGCTACGGCGAGATTTCGATCGGGCTGCGCGGGTCGCTGGGTTTGATCCAGTGGGATGTGGACGAAGGGCAGTGCACGATCACAAGCGAACATCCGGAGTGGTCGGCCGCGCCGACGCGCACGTTCGACATTCCCTCTGCGCCGGTGCCCGGATATGGGGCGGAGGGCAGGTCATCGATCCAGGCGTTTGCGGCGGCGATTCGGGGTGAGGGAAGCAGCGGATACACGGTTGAGGAGATTATCAGGTCGTTGCAGATCATTGAGGCTGC
>LXNI01001616.1_pt1 | contig 18509 bp, 15 predicted proteins | sample 809091 | NCBI WGS metagenome assembly LXNI01 (sample SAMN04870527, study PRJNA318959) | sponge metagenome | biome: 01000161; feature: marine sponge reef; material: water | host: Sarcotragus foetidus | place: Greece: Milos, Mediterranean Sea | collected 2013-05-29 | depth 5-7 m | reverse complement strand
ACAGGCATGCGGGGGAAGCTCGGGAATCCGGGAGGGACGCGCAGACGCTGGTGCAAATGAATGCCCCAAAACCATCTGCGAACAGCCTCATTAATGAAACAGGCCTCATCAAACATGACGAAGATAATCCAGGTAAGCCGGCCTGTTTGCTGCGCGACAGTAGCAGGTCGAGTTTTTGGCCCGCTGAAGGCTCCCGACAAACACCGCTTAACTACTGGAGATCAAAGAAGAGAAGCCCATGGCAGATGACCTGATTAAAACGATCGAGGAATTCGAAGAAGAGTACAAAAAAGGTATTGGTGAGATATTACCGCATCGTCCATCGAAGGAGGCAAATCTCGATAATATTCGTCGCTATGGCGACGGCGCAGGAGACTATAACCCGCTCTATCGAGATGAGCAGCATGCCGCCTCCAGCCGTTTTGGCATGATCACTGCGCCACCGACATTCCTCTATGCGGTGTCCCTGGGCGTTGTTGCAGGGGAGACCGGTGCAATCGACAGACGCCGTGTATCGACCGTCCATCTCCCGGTCAACTATGCCGGAGCCGAGATTGATTTTATTCGACCCATCTGGATAGGTGACAGAATCACTGCCTGGGAGCAGGTTGGTGAGACCATGCGCAAGGAAAGTTCTCGGGTGGGCAAGATCGCGTTCAATACCGGTCATGTGACCTTTACCAATCAGCGTCAGGAAGTCGTGGCGACCATCAAGACTCTGATGGCGAGGTACGAGAATACCGGTGCAATCATGGATTACGATCGGGCGCCAAAAGCGGAGAAAGGCAAACAGGCAAGGTCGATTATCGAACCCGCTGATCCGCTGGTATGGGAACGCGACAGGCGAGGTGCAGAATCCAGGTTCTGGGAAGACGTGAAGGAAGGCGAGGAGATGCCGCCCCTCAAGAAGGGTACCTACTCGGTCACTGAACTGTTTTTGTTTACCCATGGGGTACTTGGTACTACTCGGAGTTCAAGGGCTGCATTAGAAGCAGAAGGTTCCCCGGACCTGGGTGGCGGTGGTCGATTCGATGAAGAACATGCCCAGAAACGACGCAATATGCCGGGTCAGTTTGATTTTGGCCCCCAGCGTGTCTGCTGGTTATCGCAGATGGTGACTGACTGGATGGGTGACGATGGCATCCTGCGAAAACTTCATGCATCGGTGCGCCACCCTAATATTGTTGGCGATACCAACACTGTTTATGGTGAAGTGACAAAGAAATATACCGAGGGCAATGAACACCTGGTTGAACTGACGGTGCGTAACCAGAACCAATCTGGCCTCGCGACGGCATTGGCCACTGCAATCGTATCACTCCCTTCCAGGGGCTAGCCAGGCGGCGATACGGTAAATGGACCTGACCCCATTTATCTTCATTTATCCAGGCCGTGACCGACTATTTTGACTTTAGCTGAGCACGTAGCATTTTCTTGTCAATTTTTTCCAGCGTTACCCGGGGCAGGCTGTCGACGATGAATACCTCCCGTGGGACCTTGAAATCAGCGAGCTGATCGCGACACTTATCCAGAATCCTGTCGATGAGTTCTGGATCTTCCCGGTTGGCGATGACAAAAGCCACGGGCACCTCGTCGAGCATCTTGTCGGGTTTACCCACAACTGCGACTTCTCTGACATTGCCCGCCTTCAGTACCACCCGCTCAATTTCGGCGGCGGCAACGTTTTCGGCGCCAACCTTGAGCATATCCTTTACCCGTTGCTCATAAAGAAAACTGCCATCCACTAACGGTGTAACAATGTCGCCCGTATCGAACCAGCCCTCCTCGTCGAAACTTTCCGCGGTAGCTTCAGGGTTATTCAGGTATTCATAGAATAGTGAAATCCCTGGGGTTGCCCGCACCTTGATCAGTCCGCTCTCACCGATCGCTACTTCCTCATCCTCGTCGTTCACGACTTTGATCTCGTAGCCAGGCGTTGGAACACCAATGGAACCAATGATATTTGTGTATTGCATCTCGGTGATAAGAGGAGCGGCCACCGTTTCGGTCATGCCAAACCAGCCAGTGGTGCGTATACCGAATGTTCGCATCGCCGTTGGTGCTTCTGCGGCGCCCAGTCCCCAGAATTTGATGCTATGGGATTCGGGCACTGGCTGGGACTTCAGCGCGTGCATCACAAAAGGAATGATCGAACTCCAGGTAACCTGATGTTTGGCGACGACTTCCCAGTAGCGCGAGGCGGAAAACTTTGGCTGCAAGACGAGCGTGCCCCCGCTGAACAGGGTCGACAACATTGAGTAACAAAGGGCATTGGTATGGAACAAGGGCAGGATGACCAAGGTTACATCGGATGCCTGAAGTTCCAGGGAATGCGCCATGGTCTTCGCACCCCACAACGCGTTGGCATGGGTCCAGACCACGCCTTTTGGTCTTGAGGTTGTGCCCGAGGTGTACTGTACGCTGTTCCGGTCAAGGGCGTCGATGTCGATTTCCGGCAGGGAAATATCTGATTCATAGAGTGTGGCGTACGGTATGGCGGCGCCTGGAAACTCGGCTGGCTCACCCGCATCGGTCTCGATGCTTACGACCCATGACAAGTCCGGCGCGGCTTCGGTGACGAGGTCATAGAAAGCCGGCTGCGTAATGACACCCTTGGCGCCACAGTGATCGATAAAGTACTGCATCTCAGCGAGTGATGACCTTGTATTCGTAGTGACTGCGATCGCACCAAGCTCCGATAGTGCGAACCAGGTGAAGAGAAACTCCGGGCAGTTGTTCAAGTGGACGACAACGAAATCCCCCTGGCGAACACCCAGCTGATACAGACCTTTTGCAACACGTTGGACGTTTTCTGCGAGTTCACCATAGGTATAGGTGGCCGGCTCACCTGAAAACGGTTCCCAGGCGATAAACACATTGTCTTTGAAAGTCCCGGCCCGGGTTTTCAGAAACCAGGGGACGCTGCGGTTCACAAATGGGTGTGATGCGGTTGGTCGTAATGCTGTGGGTGCGGGCAAGTTTCTGTTCTTGGTTGTCTATCGGAGGGTAATAATACCACCACTTCCTGAACGAAGATTGGAGTCTGCGGGTTTTTCAGAATGCGTGCGCCCGAACGCCAGCTGATCGGAGCAGGTTGCTGGTGGATGACAGGAACTTACTCTGTCGCCAGTTTAACGAAACAAGAGTGGCTCAGGGCTTCTTGTAAACGCAGAGTATGCGAATATCAATGCTGTATCGTTCCGGCGCATCATCTTTCGCGGTAGGATCAATAAATGATGAATGCGGGCAGACTTTCGCAAGCCCATCACGAGAATCCTGTTGTTTGAAAACAAGCACCTCATCCGTTTGCATCATTGGGAAGTAGTAGAATTTCTGTGCTGGATTGTAAACCGGCAATGCAGCCATGGAAGCTTCACCAGTCGGCGCCACCAGATAGTCAACGATGTCGTCTTCATCCACTGTGGAAGCATCCATCAGTGTGAGTGGGACGCGTTGTGCGGTGTGGTAAATCGGGCGCCAGAGATTATACAGTGCGAAGTCATACTCATCGGCAGCATACCGTCTGCCATTTCTATACTTCCTGACAGCGTTTTGCACCATTTCCTGCCAGGCGTTCGGACTGAAATCACAATGCATGTAAAGTGAGTATGCGTCCAGGAAGTGAACTGGTTTGCGGGACCGCAACTGGTAAAACGGAATTGGCATCGCGTCGACTGCACCGGTAAGTTCGAGCATGACCTGGCGCATCTCTTCAAAATAGTCTGTTTCAATGGCCTGTTTATCGTCGAAACTGTCGAACGCCGCCTGATGCTGAATCAGCGTGAAGCCATTGCGGTCGAGTTCGAATTCACCAGCAGACTGCAATGGTCGTGCGTCAACAATCTCGATGGTGTGCTTACTGGTGTTCGCATGGCGCGTTTCTCGTGAGTAGATTCTCGCCAGTTCAACATTGCCTTTCCATTCTTTATTAAGAAAAGCTATCTCTGCCGTTACGGATTTCATGCCTGGGTTGGTCTGTGTATTGGACATTGGGTCCAGCGGTTGGCCGACAAGGCCAACAACTGTATCAGGACGCTGACCTCATTTATACCAGATTGGGCTGCCTGGCATCACATATATTCAAGTTGTGTTATGGTCGCAACCTTTGACTGAGAACCGACCTGATGCAAGAAAGAAAGATCGATTTCAACGTAAAGTTCGCCTACGGCGTCGGGCAGGCTGGCGAAGGCTTGTTCGCGATTGGTCTGAGTTTCTTTCTACTCTTTTATTACAGCCAGATTCTCGGTTTAAGCCCTGGGCTTGCCGGTTCCGCGATTGGTATCGCGGTGATAGTGGATGCCGCTTCTGACGTACTTGCAGGCTCAGTGTCGGACCACTGGCAAAGCAAACTTGGTCGTCGTCATCCATTTATGTACGCATCGTTCCTACCTCTCAGCATTACCTTTTTTCTACTTTTCTTTCCTCTCGTCGAGTCCGAAACAGGGCTCTTCATCTGGCTCGCAGTTTTTACCAACGTCGCACGAACCATGATGTCGCTTTATCACGTACCACACATCGCACTCGGTGCAGAAATTACTACCGACGTAAACGATCGCTCTGCGCTGGTCGCCTATCGGCAGTTCTTTAGTCAGGTCGGCGGACTCGCCGCCCTGGTACTGTTTTTCCTGGTGTTTTCACCCATGCTCGGAGAGGGCGGACGATTCACACCCGAGGCCTACGTGCCATGGGCACTTTGTATCGCTTGTCTAATGGCCATCACGATCTTCTGGAGCGCCTGGGGCACACGATCAGTCATCCCCTATTTACCGAAGATACCCTCACTGGCAACGACCTCATTATTTTCAACGTTCTTGCGTCTATTCGCAGACTTCAAAGAAGTGGCCCAAAACAGGAACTTTCGTTTTCTGTTCACGGGCGTCTTGATTGTTTACATCATGGTCGGTGTGACCTACACGCTGGACCTTTACATGATCTCCTATTTCTGGGAACTCGATGATTCAATCGTTCTACCCGTGCTGATCGCTTTCGCCGTTGGAAACGCCGCTGGTACCTTTGCCTCGGTCCGTTTATTCGCCATATTCGGTAAAAAGGTATGCCTTATCACCGGGGCTCTGGCCTGGGCGTTCTTTCAAACACTGCCCGTGGTATTGCGACTTCTCGGCTGGTTTCCTGAGAACGCCGACATCCTGACGTTCGCATCACAGGAGTTGAACCTGGTCATGGTGCTGCTGGTAATCATCAAGTTATTGCAGGGGTTTGTAACCGCCCAGGCAAATGTGGGTTATGGATCCATGATTGCAGACGTGTGCGACGAGCACGAATACCTGACAGGACGACGCCAGGAAGGCGCTTTTTTCGCAGCGGTTTCGTTTTCGGCAAAGGCTACCAGCGGATTTGGTGCAGTGATTGCAGGATTAGGACTCGAGTTTATCAATTGGCCGACCGGGCCGGAAATTAGAACGGCTGCCGATGTGCCACCCCAGACAATAACCGATCTCGGACTATTCTACGGACCGTTTATTGCCGCACTCGGTTTTGTCAGCGTGTGGTTTTATTCCCAATACCGTCTGACACCGGCACGTCATGCGGAGATGCTCCAGGAGATGGCACGCCAGCGAACGGACTTGGGCACGACAGGGTATGGGAGATCTTCAACCCTCATTTGACCCTGGGCAGGACGTCCGTCACAAAGCGCTGTGCCATCCCGGCGATCTCAGGATCAGGCATTGCTAAATCCGGCCCGCCCGCAAGGATAAATCGATCGATGCCAAGTTCAACCAGTTCGTTAAGTCGATCAACACAATAGGAAGGTGGTCCATAGATGCCAAATTCATGGGCGAACTCACTGGTGATGAGATCGTTACCGTGCGCGCCATGCTGTTTCATATTGTAGGAAGCGTGAATGTTATTGAGTATCTCCCGCGCCCCGTCTGACACCGGACCATTGATCTTCCCGTGCATTGCCATGAACCTTGCCTGGCTGTTAATGGCAACGACCGCCATCTGCCAGGCAAATTCGCTATCATCGTGAACCACCATGTTCACGTAGGCGGAAACAGGTTGGTCACCTTTGATCCCGGCACTCATCCGAGCATCTTTGGCTATGTCCATACCCCATTTGATACGCTCTACGCTGGCGCCCAACATAAAGTCAATTCGATCTGCATGCCTCGCAGAGATGGATATGACCCTGGGACCGGTAGCCGCAACACCCACGGGCACCTTCGGCGCATCCTGTAACCACTGAATACGACTGGCGTCCGGTTGATCACCTAAATGAAGATCGTCCACATCGGCATCATTGGGAAACGCGACCTCTTCGCCTCTCAGATAAGCCTGGAGACTGGCCAGATACTCCTCGAATTTGCCAATCGAGATTGGCGCATATCCCAGGTGGGCAAGGGATGAATCTCCTCGACCTATACCAAGATAGGCACGCCCATTACTCACCTCTTGCAACGTGCTCATCGTCGCAGCAGAAACCGCAGCGTGCCGGGTCATCGGATTGGTGACACCTGTACCTAAGCCTAGCGTCGTCGTTTCTTTAGCTGCAGCCGTGAGACTGACATAGACCTCTGGTGAGAGATTCTGCGTGTCAAAGAAGAGCATGCCGTCAAAACCAACATCCTCATAAATACGCGCAAACGCAAACGAACCATCTATGTTTGAATCGATTTGCCAGTAGTGCGTAGGACGAGCAAACCAAAACTCAACATTCGACATGTCTTTTTTTCCTGTGATTGTTATTTATTAACACCAGATCTCAAGATTATTATCGCGGCCAATGTCCCGCGTTAGCTTTGATTTCATAACCGGCAGCATGTCACAACGTTCGAGCAATTCCGTCACATCACTTCGGTCTGACTCATTCAATTGCTCGTATTCATCCTGCACACGTTTCAGCAGATAAAACCTGAACGGCTGCGCTTCCGCACGCAAAGCCTCTCCCTTCACTTCAAAGTCAGCAAAGCTAAAAAATCTTTGTGCTACAGAGCCGGCCACTGGATTCTCAGTAACGAGCAATTCATTAATCACATCTCGTGCGGCGAGGGTTTCCGGCACAAAATCAATGGCGAACTGTTTGAGCACATTGATCAGCGTATCAGGTATCTCATCATCAGCGAAGTAATCTTCCAAAGGGTTCTCATACTCGCCGACATCCGGTTCAGGCCGATTCATACGTTCGACCCAGCGAAGCACCCATATGCCATGTTCATGCATGATTGAAAGCGGTTTTATATCACGCCCAAGGTGAGCATACATGGGGGCAATCAAACCAAAGTCGGCAACGCCGGGTCTACCACCGAGAAGATAGGGATAGCGAGTAAAGTGTGCGTCGAGTTTCTTGAGCAGGTCAAAATAAAGCGACTCTACGAGCGCGTAGCGTTCTTCCGGCACTCCGCGATCGACGGACTGTTGCAGGCGGGCGAATCGACCTTCCAGGGTAAATTCCCAGGGTGCATCTATCGGCGTGATGTGCCCAAACTGGAACCGTAACAGCGCTTTATGTTCGGGGTTGTGCCAGCGGTAGTGCATGGCTGGACGCAGCATACCCTCCGCTGCGATAACGTCCAGCAACCTGTTGATGATTTTCTGTTTTGGTGTCTGCGGAGAATTCGCTTGACCATTCCTTTGTTCAAAATGATCAACAATTGCGACGCTGTCTCTGATAACCGTACCATCGCCGAATTCAATGGTTGGCATACCGCGCCTGCCACCTGCAGCGGGCAGGACATGGTCTTCGTAGTGTTGGCTGATGGGCGCGATTTCCCGGTAGTCGATACCATTTTTAATGAAATAACTGCGCACCCTGCCGGTATACAGGGAAAAGGGTGATCCGTATAACTTTATTGCTGCCATCAGTAAGGGTCTGGCTCGTTCTGGAACTGGCTATGGAACTCAATCAGCCCAGGTGTCACCGCCGTAACCCATGCCAAAAAGATAACTTTTCCTTTTACGTTTCCCACTTAACTCTCATCATACATGACAAAGAAAATCCAGGTAAACCGGCCTGTTTGCCCCGCGACAGCGGCAGGACGGATTTTGGCCCGCTGAAGGCTCTCCAGATATAAAAATAGGTTAAATCAATTATACTCTTCGATGGATATTCAAACTTGAACAATACAGGACAACGTACATGTGGTGCAGATTATCATTTCGTATTTCAACCAGCGCAATTGATTCTCTTCTGGAAAGAGCTGATGGCCTGATTTCAGCCGCCCAGCAAGACAATTCTGTCACCTTTGGCAAAGACTTCTTTGGACGTATCGATTCAGAAAATAATAACCTGGACCTGCTGCAGCAGATCCATCAGGATTTCTGGCCCGAGATTGCTGACATTGTTAATTTGACAGTACCGGTTGTTGATCACACGATTCTGCTTATCAAGGGAGCAGGCGCGCCGGGAACGGCGCTCCATCAGGACAGGGCCTACTGGGTTGGTCGTGACCCTACACCCACCATTTTTTCTGTGTGGATTGCACTTGAAGACCTGACGGAGGAAAAAGGTGGCCTGATTCTCTCTCCCGACAATCAGGTCAGTGTCAGCGGGATGTCCGCCTTTAATACCGGCTCCATCCTCGAGCATGCAAAAGATTATAATCAGTCCGGTGACTTTCCCATTACGATTCCACCGGCTACCGCAGCTGAGATGAAGCAATCCATGAAATTCATCAGCCTTGCCAAGGGAGAAGCGCTGGCGTTTGACAGTTTCGAGGCCCATACTACAGGCCCCAATCAAACCTCGACACCACGACTCGCCATGAAAATTGCCTACTCCGATGGCGCAGATAAAGATTATTACCTGATACGAACCGACGAATTGGAAAACTATTCGCCATCGTAGTTCAGATGTTGACACAATCTCTACAGTTAGCGCAGAAAACAGCCGTCTTGCTGCTGGTTCTGTGGACACAACAGGCGCCTCCCGCAGCTGCCGATGATCCACTCGAATTTCGTCACGCCGTTTCACAGATACCCAACTACAAACTGAAATACCCTCACGGCTTCACGCATTTTGACTACGTCAACCTTGAGGCGCCCAAGGGAGGTGCGTTGGTGCTACCGACCGCTGTACCACTCGATAGCGTATCGCCTTTGTACAAACCAATGGGGTATGAACTGTCATACGATAAGCTGCTTGAGCGCTCAGGGGATGAAGTGTCCGGTTATTACTGTAGTCTCGCCGAGTCTGTGGCGGTCAGCGCTGACAGGCGCAGGATTGTATTCCGTCTGCATCCCGAGGCGCGCTGGCACGACGGTATCCCGATTACATCCACGGATATTAAATTTTCGATCGATACTTTCCGTGACGATATCATTGCTGCAGGATGGGCAGCGATGCTTGGTTGGATTACCCGTGTCGATACCCCCGACGAGCGAACCGTTGTTGTTCACACTGAGTTTGATGCGGCCAAGCAAGTCCTGTTTTTTGTCAACATGCCCATGGCTCCAGCCCACTACTGGCGCGATCGCGATCTCACCGAAGCGACGATAGAGCCCCCTCTGCAGAGTGGTCCGTACCGACTGAGCGAAGCAGCCCAGGGCCGATTCTTTACCTATACCAGAGTCCCGGATTATTGGGGGCGTGAACTACCGGTCAATCGCGGCAGGTTTAATTTCGAGACGATTCGTTTCGACAAGTATCTTGATGCAACGGTTGCACGCGAAGCGCTGCGTGCCGGAAATATTGACGTATGGACTGAGACAGATTTACGCCACTGGTTGTCGTCATACGATGTCCCTGCTCGAGAACGCGGCTGGCTGATTAAGGGAAGACTCGCATCTGGTGTGCGGCGTGGTTCCGGGTTTCGCCTGGTGCTGAATGTACAGCGACGGCCATTTGATAACGTGAAAGTGCGCGAGGCGCTGGCATTCGCTTTTGATTTCGAGTGGCAAAATCGGGCGCTTCATGGTGGTGAACTGAGTCGGGCGGATAGCTACTTTGCGAATTCGAAGTTTGCTTCAACCGGATTACCTACTGAAGCGGAGGTGGCGCTACTCGAACCATATCGTGCGCAACTGCCAAAGGAGGTGTTCGATAAGGTCTTTTCCTTTCATCGCTCTGAGGGCGTAGGTATTGACCGGGAGGGTCTGTCGAAGGCCCGCCAACTGCTCGCTGATGCCGGTTATCAGATGCGAGGCGATGTCCTCTCGGATACAACCGGTGAACCATTGACGATTGTGTTTCTAACCGAGTCGCAAAGCCAGCAGCGTACTCTGTTGCCGTACGTGCAGGCGCTTACGATACTGGGTATCCAGGCGAGCATTCGTATGATAGACGGCACTGGCTTTGCTCACCTCCGGGCAAATGGTGATTACGACGCGATACTCTTGCCTGGCTTTATCGACATGCCACCGACCTGGCAACTGCGCCCTTATTATCATTCCATGTCGACCGGTTGGAACGATTCAGGCATTGACAATCCGGTCGTTGATGCGCTGGTCGATGCTGCGCTAGGGGCGCCAAATCCTGATCGATTCATCGCGGCTTTGAGATCGCTCGATCGTGTGTTGCTATGGCATTATTATCAGATTCCGCTGGATGCCCGAGAGGATGCACGTATCGTTTATTGGGACAAATTCGGTCGTCCGGAATTGCCAGATGAGATGTACGATGCACCTTTCCCGGATGGCTGGTGGTTCGATGAAGATAAAGCGGCCCGCATTATTGTTGATCAGTAACTCCGTTGCCCTTTCGCAACTCGTAAGTGGCGCCCGCTGGAAAATTACCGAATTCCTCCTTTTCGCCGCCGGGCCAGCGCACTGCGACGTTCCGGACCTCGGGTTCCTCGCCAAGGCCAAAATGCACTCTCGGATCATTGGCGGCGAGATAACTGGCGGCCGGTTGAACATCACGGGACATTCGGGTTTTTTTTACCGTCAAGGAAACTGTAGCGCCATGGGCGTCTCGGTTGCCCGTGAGTACCCTGAAACGAACCCAATTACCCCTTGAAGCCTGATTGACCAGGATATACGGCGCAGCGTCGCGATTGGTCACAACAAGATCCAGGCCTCCGTCGTCGTCGATGTCACCCACGGCCAGCCCGCGGCTGGTATGCACAAGGCCGGGGGAGACGCCGCCCTGCGGTTTGACCTCGTCGAAGCGGACAGCGCCCTCGCTGATCGATCCGCGAAGCAGCGTATTGGTTTCGGCATATGCATCACCTTCCGAAGCTTCTGATGCGGACACCTTGCCGTTTGCTTCATAGAGGTCGAGTCGACCGTCGTTATCAAAGTCAGCAAAGGTCACGCCAAAACGTGTATGTCGCATACTGACTGGCCCTAGTCCTGCAAGTTGGGTTGCATCGTGAAAATAGGTGCCCTCGTTGCGGAAAAAGGAGTCGCTTTGCCGTTCCAGATTTACCACCAGAAGGTCGCTGTCACCGTCATCGTCGACATCCGCGGCGGCGACGCCCATCCCGGCTTTCTCAATTCCTTGTGAATCCATGGCGCAGCTCCAGAATAAACACGCTTCTTCGAAGCGCAGGTTCCCCAGGTTCATCCATAACTGGTTGACCATGGTGTCGTTGGCCACAAAAACGTCGGTCAGCCCATCACCGTTAAAGTCGGCGCCAACGACACCGAGACCATTGCCAAAAGCAACGTTGATACCGGCGGTAACGGTGATATCGGAAAAGGTGCCGTCACCATTGTTACGATACACGCGATCCATGGCCGGGACGTCGTATACCGTTGGTCCGCAGTAGGTAATAAAAAGCGCCGATACGTAACAATCCTGCTCAATATTTTTTATCCAGTGCAGGTAGTTGACGACAAAAAGATCGAGATCGCTGTCCGCGTCGAGATCGAGAAAAGCGGCCGCTGTGCTCCAACTCGGGTCACCGACTCCGGCTTCGTTTGTGACGTCTGCGAACTGACCGCTGCCGTCGTTTTGAAGCAGTACGTTGAGCCCTAGATTCGTTACGTACAGATCAACGTCACCATCGTTGTCGTAGTCGCCCGCGGCGACCCCCATGCCGTAACCACGGTCGCCGGCGCCCGCTGCTTTTTCGACCTTATCGAAATAACCATCGCCGCGATTCAGATACAACCGATTTGCCGACGTCTCGACCGACAGGGTCTTGTCTACCCGGCCGCTCTGCACCAGATACAAATCCAGGTCGTTGTCGCCATCCAGGTCGGCCAGGGCGACGCCACCCCCAATCATTTCCGGCAGCATCGGACGGCCGTCGTAACCCGAATGATGTACAAAGTCGATACCTCGTGCGGTAGCCTCTTCACTGAACCAGGGAGTCTCAGATGGCGTGCATCCGCAGGTAATCAAAATCACGACAGCAAGCCTGAGTCTCTGAATTGCTTGGATATTCAACGATTGGCCTCCAGTTCCCGCAATCGTATCTCCGTCTCACGAAGCTCCGACGGATCGGCGCCGAATCGCCTGGCATCGTCCTGTACGCGCCGTGCTTCTTCAAGGCGGCCGACCTCGCCCAGGGTTCGCGCCAGGAAAACATGGCCGAGGGCAAAACCCGGATCAAGTCGAATCACTTGTTCAAACCATTGGACCGCGTCTGCCCAGTTTTTTAGCTCTACGTCGGTCAGGCCCAGATAGAACAAGTTTTCAGGTTTTTCAGGTTGGAGCCATAAGGCCGTCTCGAAAGCAACTTTGGCGGCTTCGTATCGGGTCAAACCGAATAACATTTTGCCTTTTTGCTCGTACGCGTACCCGCGAGATGGATTTAATTCTATGGCGCGCTCAATATGTAAAAGCGCTTTTTCAAAGTCGAGTTGATTGCCATAAAGGTTTGCGATGGTGAAATGAAAGGGGATGAATTCAGCGTTTATCGCCAGTCCTTGTTGCACGGTCTCCAGGGCTCGACTGGGGAAACCACTCCGGTCGTAGGCGATGCTGATCGAATTCAGCAGATTACAGGCCAGGAAAAATTCGTCCTCGCCCCCGCACGCTTCCTGCGGGTGGTAACGTTGCAGCCTCTCTAGTATGACAAGGGCCTCTTGCACTTGTCCCGACGAGAATAGTTGCTGGACCTGCTCGTAACTGGCATAACCTCGGATGTGAGCAGAACGCTGGTCCCGACGTTCGTCCGGCCAGCTGGGTGCGACGGCGTCTTTGCCCCGCACCATGGCGTCTCGGGCCGCCTCGGTCCTCCCCAGCACCCGTAAGGCCTCGCCCAGCTTCCGATAGACGTAGGGATGCTTCGTCGCCGTGGCCAGGGGCTCCAGTAATTCTGTTGCTTGCTGGTGTTGACCACGAGCCATCATGACCTGGGCGCGACCGAGGGTTGCCGCGGCGCTGGCTTCAAGATTGAACGCCTGATCGAAGGCGATGCCCGCTGCGTCCGTTCGACCTAGTTCGAGCAACCAGGTTCCTTGCAATAACCAGGCGGGTGCGTAGTCGGCGTCGATGGCAAGGGCGCGTGACAGAATTTCGAGGGCCTGTTCATATTCGCCGTATTCTGCAATAAGTCGTGCGCGGAAATAGGGCCATCGAAAATCGTCGGGATCAAGCGACTCCGCCTGTTGGTAGGTGACAAGCGCCGCATCGCGTAATCCGTTGACATCATAAGCCATGCCCAGACGTCCGCGCACCAGCCCTGATTTTTGCATGGCGCGGGCCGATTGCAGCATCTTCTGCAGGTACTCGGTGACGTCTTTGTCCCTGGAGTCGATGCCGGCCGCTATCGGTTCATCAATGAAATACGAATCCAGCTTGGAGCAGGCAGCCAGAGCCAACGTCGTGAGCAAGATGACCAGCCCCGTCATCCTGAGCCGAAGGCGAAGGATCTCGAGTTGTCTGACATTGAGATCCTTCACTTCGTTCAGCATGACCCCTTTCTACTGACAAAGGTTGGTAATGGATATACGATACCAACCACATGAAAAATTGCTGAGTTGATCAATTTTTACTCCGACCCCTGCGGCCCAAAAAAACGCACTCTTTTGAGATGCGCTCTTCGCAAACGCTTCGGTCTTGTCACTGCAGTTGCCTCATGCATGAATAGAAGTTTAAGTGTATTGGATGCCTTATCTGTCTACAATGTATATACCATCACCCCATAATGGGAGGCTGTCCCTTGATCACTCATTTAAGTAAACTGTCCTTTGATTACCTCAATCAAGAGATTAAATCCAATACCCGGAGTTAGTAGAAAATGCTGTTATTGGTTACCGGCTTAATACTGTTTTTTGGCATCCATTCCGTCTCGATTATCAATGCCGACTGGCGCGACAGCATGGCGCAACGGCTTGGAGTGGCGCCCTGGAGAGTTCTGTATTCCCTGATGTCCCTGGGTGGTCTGGTATTACTGATTTGGGGTTACGGCATGGCAAGAAGCAACCCCGTTATTCTGTACACCACACCTCCCTGGTTACACTATGTCAACTATTTATTGATGCTGCCTGTCTTTACGTTATTTATTGCCACCTATATACCGGGGAAGATCAAGTCAACAGTAAAACACCCGACTTTTGCGGCAATCAAAATCTGGGCCTTCGCCCATTTGCTCGTTAACGGCACCCATGCCGATGTGCTGTTGTTCGGCTGTTTTCTGGCATGGGCTGTAGCCGGGCGTATCTCGATGAAGCATCGTAAGCAACGTCCTGCGATGGGATTGCCTGCAGCGCCTTACAACGACCTCATTGCCGTCCTGGCAGGCTTGGGCATATATGTGCTGTTTTTCGTTGTAATCCACCGCTGGATGACTGGAATCCCTTTAATCTTCTGAATGGGCAAGAAGAATTAAACACCTGTTACATGGCCAGGCGCCCGCCAATGAGAAATAGTATTGAGGCCAGAAGAGGCCGCATATATTTTTCAGGCACCAGGACACCGGTATTGCTTCCCAGGTAAATTCCCGGAAGTGACCCGATTATCAGACTGAACAACAATTGAAAGTCCACTGATCCCAGGTGCCAGTGACCCAGGCCGGCGATTGCAGTAATGGGTATTGCGTGGGCAAGGTCCGTGCCAACAATTTTTATGGTATTCAGGCGGGGATAGAGAAAAATCAATATCGCCGCGCCGAGTGCACCGGCGCCGACTGATGAGAAAGTCACCAATATACCAATGAGAGCCCCGGACAGGATGGTCAACGGTGCGCATACTTCCCTGTGGATGACACGTATGACCTGGAATAGTTCTGTTCTGTCGAGAGACTGTAGTAGACTTTTGAATAAAATGACAAGTGAGGTCAAAATTAACGCTATACTGAGCATGGAGGTGATGAAGCGATCATAGTTGATACCCGTATTCGTCAGTTGTTTAAGAAAAAATACGGCAGCTAGCGTTGCCGGAATGCTGCCCATGGATAGAAGCCTGACCACCTTCCAGTCAATAGTTCTCTGCTTCTGATGGGCTAAAATACCCCCTCCTTTAGTAATTGCGGCGTATAACAGGTCAGTTCCCACTGCAACTACCGGCTTGATGCTGAATACGAGTACCAGGACAGGCGTCATCAAGGAACCACCACCGACACCAGTAAGACCGATAATAAATCCGACAACAAAGCCGGTGAAGGTATATGCAATGTCCATGGTAACAGCGGTATGTTCGGTTCAAGGATAAAGAGGGCGTACTTTAATAGTAAATTAATATACTTAACAGTAATTAATTTATATATTTTTAGAATAAATTGTTCTATCAAGAGTAACAACTGGCAACAGACGTCGCAGTAAACTGAACCCAGGTTCTATTTCTATGCCAAATCGTTTTTCTCGTCACCCGGTTGGCAAGATATCTGCTTTCCTGCAAAATGCAGACTCGACTTAGATTGAGAAATAGTTATGGATGCAGGCTGGCTTAAATCAAGAATCGAAGGGGCAATGTATGGCGGAGCGATAGGAGATGCCGTGGGCGGACCTGTTGAGGGCTGGCCTCGGGACCTGATTGAAGAACTTCACGGAATTCGTGAGGTTACAGATATGCTGCCCTATGTGATCAAGGACGAAAATGGAAAACCCAAGGTAAAAGCTCAACCAGGGAAAACCACAGACGATACCCATTTCAAGAACCTGCTGTGCCAGGCCATCAAGAAGAAAGGTGGTCGCGTGGATGCAGAGGACTTTGCCAATGAACTCACTCTTGACGACAAGTTCGCTTATCTGATTATGCGCATGGGATTGATAAGGTTGCACTTGCTACGCCATAACTATACTGCAGATGGATACGGTCAGTCTCATATGCCCGTTGTCGATACAGCCGCCCATCACGGTGGCAAGGGTCTACCGCCTGCCAACGGTGCGGTCATGATGATATCACCAGTGGGTATGCTCTATCCTGGCCAGCCTCATGAGGCTTACCTGGCGGGTTATGAGATAGCCTGTGCCATCCAGCAGGGCTATTCAGCAGACATGGCCGGGGTAGTTGCATCCGGTGTTGCTGCCGCTCTCATCCCGGACACCAATGCCCGAAGCATAGCTGACACCATGATGGAATATGCGCCGCAAAGTGCAAAAGCGTTGCTGGAAGCCACCCTGGAACTGGTGGATAAATCCGCTGACATGCCAACGTTTCGTGAAGCTTTCCATGAGAAGTTGCTGATTCATTTTCTCGATCCTGGTGAAGTGGTCGCTGTAGCGGTAGCAGGCCTGCTACTCGGTGACGGCAAGTTTGAGGAATCCACTCTGAATGCAGTGAATTTTGGTCGGGATACTGACAGTATCGCCACGATTACCGGTGCAATAGCAGGTGCCCTGAACGGTATTTCTGCCATTCCTGACAGATGGATAAAAGCCGTTGATGATTCCAGAAAAGATGAGCCGCTGCAGAGCGAAATGGCGGCAGGTGTATACCAGGCCCTGCGGAATGAACTCACCAGTGCCCGTGAATGGTCAGATCGCTACTCAGCACTTCTTTGACAGACTGGGCATCAGGGTTATATTGACCCTGCCATAGGTAGTGGCAGCCTGGTCAATAGAGTACGGCGCGACCCAATGGCGTATAATTTTGAATTTGAACGGAATTGAACCGTGACCGACAGCTTGATCATCGGACTCGCCATTGTGATGGGATTCTCATTCCTGTTCGATGCTGCGGCCGTATGGGCTGTGGAGTCGAGCAGTCTACAGAAGTACCGCTTGCGCAATCCGAAGGTCGTACCCTTGTCGGCAACCAATAAATACCTGCGCATTTCATTGAACGGATTCTTCGCGCTGGGCTACTATTTTGCTTTCGCATACTTCTTTGAAGGCTACGTGACCAATGTTGGCGCCCTCGGCCCCCTCCAGCTGGTTGGAGAGGTATTGGCGATCCTGCTCCTCTACGACTTCCTGTATTACTGGATGCACCGGGGATTCCACAGGCCGCCGTTAATGCGACTTGTTCACAGGACGCATCACAAGGTTCGAAACCCCACGGCTGCCGACGGTCTTTATCTTGATCCCTGGGACAATGCCGCTGGCCTCAGTATATTCTTTCTGAGTGTCCTCATTGTCGGGCCGATCAGCACGACGACGTTCCTCACGGCGGTATTTGTATACATCACGATCAACAACATCAATCACACGGGAATCGGGTTGCCCCACCCAATCTTCAAACTGACCAACCACTGGGCGCGCAAGCACGACATACATCACGGCGTGAACCCGGGAAGCAACTATGGAACCATTTTCCCCATCTGGGACATGATGTTCGGAACCTATGAATGATCCATCACCATCCTCGAAATACCGGCGATCTGCCACGTACCTGCCTTTCTGCCGACCACGACAATGCTCTGCTCGCTACCGCCTGACACATAGTCAGCCATCACCGCCACATTGACACCCGCTGGACCGGACTGTGCCGCACTGATATTCAGATTATTGAACTGCGTCGTTTGCCGGCTGAGGTAATGCGCCATGTCGGCGCCATCCATGATCCTGACGACCTCACCAACGCCGACGTCAATCATCGGAAACCGGCAGAGTCCGGCACAGGTATCGCTGTCATTTTTTGCCAACGCTTCATAATAGCGCTGTACCAGTCCGGTTGCCGCCTCTGCCGCCAGGTTAGCCGCCGCTTCATCATCGCTGCCATCGTATGCTCCCAGCGCGAAGCGCGCCTGGATACCCCACGATTCACCAGGTTTGGTGAGAATGTAGGTGACACGGTTCCACAAGATGGGTTCATCGTCAGCATTGAGTCGCGTCCAGCCACCTGCGAGGAGAACACGGTCTGCGGATGTGTGCAAACGGACGGGTTCCCTACCCCGTGTTCGCACCCAGCCAGATGCTACTCTTGAGGTCCAATCTGCATTATCGGCATAGTCCTGTGCCGTTTCGAAGTAGACAGATTCACCCGATGCGGCTACGCGCACATGGGGATAACTCATCACGGCAGCCCAGGCGTCGCCGTTCTGCATGGCATCGGCCTTGAAAAAACCAAAATACGCCTCTTCCGGTGTGTCGAAATGTGTCTGGTATTCACTCATCCGCATACTCCCATCAAACAAATTATCTCTAATCCCGGCTTTCGGGGCAGCCACCCCATACGATGCTATCAAACACACACTATTCCCGACATACAGCAGATGGTTTTGGGGTGTTCATTTGCACCAGCATAATGTCGGAGCGCCGAGTTGGAGGAGCATGAC